>Ga0187891_1000061_pt1 | contig 111280 bp, 94 predicted proteins | sample June2016WEW_21_4_FD_132990 | JGI IMG/M metagenome (GOLD analysis project Ga0187891, IMG submission 132990) | Peatland microbial communities from SPRUCE experiment site at the Marcell Experimental Forest, Minnesota, USA - June2016WEW_21_40 | ecosystem: Environmental > Terrestrial > Soil >... | reverse complement strand
ACCCCGGCGATCACCAGCGCCACGACCGCCAGCGGGACGGTGGGAAGCGCCTTCTCGTATCAGATCGCGGCCACCAACGCCCCCACCAGTTACGGAGCTACCGGGCTGCCCGCCGGCTTATAGGTTAGCACTACCACCGGCTTGATCTCCGGCACTCCTTCGGCGGCAGGAACCTCGACGGTGACGCTGAGCGCGACCAACAGCGCCGGGACCGGCAGCGCCACCCTGACTCTGACCATTGCACTGGCAACCCCGGCGATCACCAGCGCCACGACCGCCAGCGGGACGGTGGGAAGCGCCTTCTCGTATCAGATCGCGGCCACCAACGCCCCCGCCAGTTACGGAGCTACCGGGCTGCCCGCCGGCTTATCGGTTAGCACCACCGCCGGCTTGATCTCCGGCACTCCCACTGCGGGGAGAGACTCGACGGTGACGCTGAGCGCGACCAACAGCGCCGGGACCGGCAGCGCCACCCTAACGCTGACCATTGAGCGAAAAGGCAGAAGAGAGGTTCCCGCGACGTCGAATAGTAGCGGCCTGTCGGTGGTACAGCCCCTGAACACGGTGACAAATCTCTTCTGCACTCCGCAAATTATTCCAGCGGGTAGCCAAGCTACATGCGAGTTGCGAGTGACCGCAACATCCGAAGCCACGGCGATCCAGGTAACCAGTAGCAGTGAGCAGGTGAAGATCCCCTCGGTTGTTTTAACTCGTGCCAATCAGACTCGCCTGACGTTCCAGGTCGCCACCGACCCTGCCGCCGGAGGGCAACTCGCGACAATCACAGCCATGGCAGGCACGTCCACAGCTCAAGAAACGATTCAGCTCCAGGCCTCCTCGGGTCCCGTGCTGACCGTTCCCAACGCACAGACCGCTAGGCTCGGAAAGACACTCCGCTTCACGGTAAGTGCCGTTGATCCGAACGAACTGCCGGTTCAACTGAGTGCTTCTGAAGTTCCCGCGGGCGCTTCCTTCGATGCGGCAAGCGGCCTTTTCGAATGGATTCCGTCCGCTTCCCAGAAAGGCAATTACAAGGTAGTGTTCGGCGCGACTAACTCGGTGGGGCAGTCCTCGTCAGCGGAGATCACCGTTAGCGTGAGCTCGGGAGTACCAAGCGTCGCCTCGGAACTATTGACGTGCAGCCCTGGTGCGATCGCATCCCTGAACGGGAGTGGGTTTGCTGAGCCACGCTCAGCCCTCTCAGATCCATCCGGGCAGAGTATGGTTCTCGGCAACACGAAAGTAAAAATTAACGATCAATACGTCTCCGTGCTCGCCGCATCGGATGCCAGAGTCACTTTCCTCTGCCCAGCCTTGGATCCAGACACTCCGCTTGCGGCCACTGTTGAGACGGACACAGGAGTCAGCGAGCCTTTGAGGGCTACGATGCGGACCGCAACGCCAATGATCCTCTCGTTGGATGGTTCGGGGCAAAACCAAGGGGTGATCACGCTCGCCGAGACAACCGACCTGGCTATGGGGCGGAACTACCAAGTGCCGGCGCATCCCGCCCAGCCCGGGGACGAGATCTTGATCTGGGCCAGCGGTTTGGGTGTGCCATCGGAAGTGCCGGCGGGGACGGTTCTGGTCGAAGTGGGCGGTGTGGCTGCTAAAGTGGAGTCCGTGCGTGCCGTCCCCGGCTATGCTGGTGTATCCACGATTCAGGCGTGCGTACCGGCGGTGATGGATTTCAGTGACGCAGTGCCAGTCCAGGTTCGGGTCAACACACTAGGCGGCAAGCAACTCAACAGTAACCAAGTCACGATGGCTGTTGAGCCGGTCAGCCAATAGCGGTCGTTGGCGCGAGAGAACGTGGCGGCTGCGAGGCGAAACGCAGGACCGACGTTGGGCACCACCGCTGTGAGGGAGACTCGCTGCCGCAGCAAACCCTACAGCAGCCGGAAAGGCTGCATGTTAGGTGCGCCGTCAGCGGCTCCCGTGGCGACCGCGAACCACAGCATGCCCGGCAAAGCAACATTGAAGCCGCGATGCCGCAAGTGCCTTAATTCACCTCGCGGGCTCTGTAAGGATAGCCGAGCGGTAACAGCTCAGCCTTCTTCACGATGCCCAAGATGACGTTCTGCCCTTTGCAACACCACAAGTGCGGGAACCAGCATCAGGACAGCCAGCAACGCGAATAGCAAGCCGCCACGCCGGTGCAAGTTGCCGTACAAGAAAGCTTGGTTCACGTATACTCCGAGAGCTGAAATGGTAACAATGCGCACCGAGTTCTTGAGTATGGCCACTGGAATGGTGAATAGAACAAGCAAGCCCTTGCTCCACCAGGATCGCCGACGTGCTCGTGCCGGCAGCCGATCTGTTCGGCGTGGAAGTTCGTTTCGAGAATTTGGAAGCATTTCACTTACACGCTATGGTAAAACTGGCAAGTAGTTTGCGAAGTTCTTCAACCGAATTCGTATTAGCGACCTTGTCGATAGTGAATTTAACATCGAACTCTTCCTCTAGGGCGATGATGAGCTTAACATGCGCAAAGCTATCCCACTCTGAAAAGTTCTCCCGTGTCAAACCATCGATTTCCAAGTCGGGGCGGTCAAACACATCGCGGAACACTGCTGTAAGCTTGTCCATTGCTGCTCCTCTTTCTCGATTCTAGGTGGATCTTGCTACGCCAGTGGAATCTACAATCTCGAAGAACCGCGGGGACTGTCGCTCGCAGGTCAGTTCAGCACGATAAAACCGCTCCCCTTTTTCGCCTTCGCCGACCAGGGCAAATCCCATGCGGTCGTACAGGTTAGCGACTTGCTGGTTCTTTGGTGTGGGCGCGTAATAGCCTAGCAAGGCCTTGTAGCCAGCCGATCGGGCAAATTTCCAAGTCGCCGCCAGCATTGCGTCTTCCACTTGGCGGCCAAGCACACGACAGCTGATGAGCCAAACGCCAATACTGAGCGCATCACCCTCAGGCGACGCCATCAATACGCCGGTAATACCGCTGTCGCCAAACCTGTCGCGCAAATGCATACACTGTGTGTAATTGCCAGCGCCCCCGGCAAACGCCTGAACCTGCTCGGCCGTCATCCGCCGGGTAGTCAGGTTAAACTGGTTTGTCTTGTTGATAAGCTGGGTGATTCGCGGCAAGTTGGATTGGTCGATCGGGCAGAGCTTCACACTCATCTGCAATCCGGTCAGGAAATCACCTAGCCTTGCGCTGGACTGTTGTAACGCTTCTCGATTCTGGTTGGCCCGATAGCTGTCGGCACGCCCGGTATCTTCAGACGTCAGTGTCACTAATTCGAAGAACATCTCGCGATGGAGTGCATCCACGTAAAGCGCCGGATCGGCCGGTAGTTCCAGAACTTCGACTTCCGGGACACCTTTGCGTATCTGCTCACACTCGGCGGGGCTGTCATCAACGAACACCAGACTGTCGATCCCGATATTGAGTCCCTTAGCGACAGCCCGAAGATTCTCCGTCTTTGGTAGCCAGTTGGCCACGAACAAAGAAATGTCTTCAAGCTTAAGCGCCATTTCAGTGTGCTGCTCAAACGGTAACTTGGCATCGGCTTCGTTATTCTTGGAGCAAACGGCAAGAATTACGCCGCGATCACGCAGCGCTTTCACATATCTTTGAAAGGCCACATACGCCTCGCCCTCAGGACCACCGCCGAGCCGTATGCCATCGAGACCGTCCTCTCCGACTACGCCTCCCCACAAGGTATTATCGAGATCGAGTACCAGGCACTTCCGACTCAGTCCGAGTATCGCGCGCAGAAGCGCAACTTCGTGTGCGGCGAGCAATCCGATCGCCTCGGTCGCGGGATACTGCTTTGCGGCTATCCACATGCGTGCATCGTCCCACAGTCGCTTTCCAATAAGTGAAGCGACTTGGTCGATATCGAGAATGCTTACTTCTGGACGGCTGGCCGCGGCATGTACCATTTGGAGGTTCAGCTGACGAATCAGGGTGTCTCGCCCCCCTGGAAGTCGCCCGCTAAGCCCACCGTAGGCCGAAACCTCGGGCAGCACAAAATTGTGCTGGATGACATGACAATGAAATTGCGAAGATACCGCATTCCACATCCTCGTAACATCTGCCAGGCTGATGTCTATAGCCGCTGCGGGATCCTTGGCTTCTTCAGGAAGCGCTAGCGAACGCCAGTCGAGCGCCAGCACAATAACTTCTGGTTTGAATGCGTGGAGATGCGAGGTATCATCCAGCACCTCTTGCATCTGCTGATTGTACGCGCCACTGTAAACGACCAGGTCGATTCCGCTAGCGAACGCCACTGTTCTCAGCACCGGCGTCACAAAATCAAACGTCGCGTTGCCTAACATTGCCAGTCGGCAACTCCTCGCGTATTGCATCACACCTGCACGCTCTAGCGACCTCATGACTTTCCCACATGCGTTAAGTATGCGGTAGGATTCCGACAGGCGGATTGCGCGCTTCAGCGGGATGACAGCTTCTGAAGCCTTGCCACCTTGAGCCAACGTTCGAGCTCGCGCCAGCAGACGTAGCGCCTCGGCCGGTCTCGAAGACGGACATGAGAAGGAATCGAGCGCTTCTGATGCACTGACGAAATCCGCGCCAGCTTCGAACAACGCGGCTGAGAGCCATTTCGACGTCGCGGAATCGTGGCGGATCAGCTCTTGGGCCGTCTTTCTCCAGTCGCAGAGTGAAACCAGCGCGGCTGCCTGCTCATACATCCGCTGCACCACCATCACATCAGGCCATGGAAGGCGTGAACTCCATTCGGCAAGGGACGCTAGTTGCTGCGCCGCCGAAAGTTCACCTTGGTCTTGGTGTTCGATTCCCGCTGCCTTTCCGGAAGCTCTGATCATCATCATGACTCCTGCAGAACAAAATCACGCTATTTAAAAGGTGCTTATGAAAAGTCGATTGGGGGCGCCAGTTTTAGTGGAGAACAAACCGCCGCATCTCAAGGGATGAACTGGAGCGTGTCTTCTGGCCAGCGAATTACAGTTGCTGCCCAGGACAGGCCAACACCGAAACCGATCGCCAGCACATTCGCGCCGGGTGTTACCTTTCCTGCGCGAGCAGCGTCGGCGATCAGCAGAGGCAGGGTAGATCCACTGGTGTTTCCCACTTCTTCGATATAGAAATGGGTCTTTTCTGAGGGTATCTTTAACTTCTTCACGAGGTGATCGAGCATGAACTTGTTCGCCTGATGAAAAAGGAACAAATCGATGTCCCCCATAGACAATGATAGTTTGAAAAGCAATGACTCGATAACCTTCGGCACCGTTGAAATGGCGAAATAGAAAACCGCACCGCCGTTCATGTAAAAGTTTTCCTCCGTACGAACACTACCTTCGGCATCTTTGACCTCTATCGCGGTAGCAGGTGAGGCCGGCATCCGTGAACCACCAGCCGGGATCATAAGGTACTTGTAACCAGAGCCGTCAGTGCCCAATTCAAAGCCGAGGAAGCCCTTACCATTTTCTACTTCACCAATTAACGTGGCGCTACCGGCGTCACCCATCAGGGGGACCAACGCACGGTCTTTCGGATGGATGGTTCGAGTCATGGTATCGCCCGTCAGAACCAAGGCCCGGCTGGCGCAGCCCGATACCAACATGGAGTGCGCAACCGAAAGCGCATAGACATACTGGCTGCAACCCAAGTTGATGTCGAATGCCGCGCATCCCTTCTTCAGCTTCAGGCGGTCTTGGAGAATGCAGGCTGTTGTCGGCAACCAATAGTCCGGCGTTTGCGTACAAAAGATGAGTAGGTCAATGCCGTCGCGATCTATGCCGTGCCGCTCGATTAGCCGGTTGGCCGCACTATATGCCATGTCGGAACCGCATACTTCTGTAGACGCCACGCGTCGATTTCGAATTCCCGTAGCAGACAGTACCTTCTGCATCATCTCGGTGCCGAACCTGCCCTCGAGTTCTTCATATGTCAAAACCTGTTCGCCAAGCTCAGGCTCGACCGCTAGAATTCCGGTGGATTTCATGTCTGCCTCAAATCCCCATTGTGCCGGTGATCAATGGCCAAAATTGGAGCTACTCTCATCCTCACTCCTTCAGCGCGCCGTGTAGCCGCCGTCAACGACTAAGACTGAACCGGTAATCCATCGGGCGGCGTCGGACAGCAGAAATGCGATAGCATGAGCTACATCGCGTGGTCTGCCAAATCCGAGCGGGTGTGCCTGTTCGATTGAGGTGACCTGCTCTGAAGTGAGCGAGCTGAACAGATGTTCCGTCATAGCAGTTATCACCATCGCCGGAGCGACACAGTTCACTCGGATTTGCTCCGGAGCTAACTCCAGAGCCAAACACCGTGTGAGGCCCACCAAGGCGGCCTTGCTGGCCGCGTACGCGGCGATACCCGGCTCCCCGACAAGTCCAGCTACGGAGGACAACAGCACGATACTGCCGCCTGCTGCGCAACAACCCTTCTGGCGAAACCCTTTGGCGAGCATCACGGCGGCGGTGGTGTTGAGTCTGTGAACCTCTTCGAACTTTTCGACGTCAAGGATCTTGAGCGGTCGATGGCTGTGCACCCCCGCACAGTGCACAGCACCACTCAGCGGACCAACATCCGAGACAACACTTTTTATCCACAGTGGGATCTGCTCAGCGGCACTCAAGTCAAACGGCTTAATGATGTGCCCTTCTCCAACCAGTTCCGAAAAAGCATCGGTCAGCCGCCCTGAATCACGGCCTACGAGAACGAGCCGTGCACCGAGCTGGCTGAGCAACTGAGCTGTGTCGCGGCCAATGCCAGAAGAAGCCCCGGTCACGAGCACAACGCGGCCTGACATATCCACTGGGTTTAGCATCGTGGCCCCACGAACGCGAGTTGCTTAGATTCTTGCTCCTCAACGCACAAGAGCCGTAAGATCCTCCACTGTGTTGCACGCGTAAATCTTGTTCGCATCAAGGGTTATCTCCCACTTATCATCTACCATGGCGATGAAGCCTATCACTGCCACTGAATCCCAACTGCCAAGGTCAGATAGCTTCTCGGATCCGATTAACGGAGAGTCCGTCTCTAAAAGTTCGCTAAGTGCCACCAGGAATTCGTCACGCATCATTTATAATACCTCTCGGCCTGCGATTCCTTCGAGAGCTTCGGAAGAATCGGGCGGCAAACTGATCGATGCTCAGACCGCAGCCTTGCACTGAGCCTTCAGGTTCCCTCTCTGCAACCGTTTCTCTCTCATTGATGGGCCTATTTAGTATTTTCTCCATTGTACACTAGTTTCGCTTCAACGGTTTCAGTCCAGCAAGGAAACTATCGTAGGAAGTGTCCGCCGTGAATGGGACAGTCACTATTGCGCGCGGCTTGGCCTTCTCATTCGCAACTAATGTATAGGCCGGCACATCTGATGCAATCACTGAGGAAGTAGCAATCACAGCACCTTCGCCAATCGTGAGTGTCATTCCAGGCGAGACGGCCACAACGCAGTTCGCGCCGATGAATGCGTTCTTTCCAACCACGATTCGGCCCGGTCCACGCGTGTGCGCAATTAGAATTGAGCGCAGACAAATTGCCGCGCCATCGTGAAACTCGATACACTCCGGGTACTCATTCTCGATGTAGACGTCGTCACCAATGAAAACCCGGCCAGTGATGCGAACTCCGCGGAGCTTGTGCAGGAAGGGCCGCAACGACGTTGCTCCAGGCGCAAATCGAGCCAGCATCGCGAGAATGCGATTGAAGACTCGTCGCACAGTAGATTTTTTCATGCGTCTCCCGTGACTTTCAACCGCCTGGCGACTCTCTGGGCGACCTTGAGTACTCCACTGTGTCGGGCAAGTGTGTTGTCCCTAAACTCGGAGAGCCCGCGGCGCAGCAACACAGCCGTATTGTGGACGATTCCGAAACCGCTGGCGTGCTGTTGAGGCTGCTCTCGGTCCACGATTTCGATGTTCCGCACCTGACCCGGATCATCCGTCTGGACTTCGATCTTCAGGAAGCCCTTCTCGAAAGAAAATGGGATGCTGGTTCCGTCGACCAGCACCCTCTGGATGGCCGCCGAATCCGGTTCGTGTTTGCTCAGCAAGAAGCGGCCCGGACTCATTTCGCGATTAGTCAATTGGAATCTTCTGGTGAAGAACTGGACCTCGACCGAGCCGTTCGAAAGGCTTCTCCTTAGACAACTCCGCGACAACTGAGCGGTGAGTGTCGGCCAAGACAAAGCAGGTTCCATCTTGTGCAACTCGGCCACAAGCTCCGCCAATGTTGTACAGCCGTTGCGAAAGTACTCATGGTGCTCCACCAAGAGCGCCGGCCTACCAAGGAAGAGATCGAATGCAAAGTCAAATAGACGCCGCGGGTAGCGCCTCTGAAAAACTGGGAAACCATTGTACTGGGTGACGGCGGGCCGGAGAAAGTCGCCGACCTTGAGGTCATCCGGCCCGATGTTCGTGGGGAAGCAAGTGGTGTTTACTGCCGCGAGATAGTTGTTGGCGCGCAATGCCGCGATCGCAGCCGTGGAAAACCGTCCCTGAGGAAACACCATTACCTGCTCGAATCCCGCGCCGGTGCGCTTCCTCTGGGACTCCATCCTCTGCAGGGCCAAACCTGCTCTCCTGCCGAGAAGCGCCGGGGCCTGGGCCTCAAATTCCTTGTTCGTGTGGTCGCATCCGTGAATGCAGATCGAGAGGTTAGCACTCTCGCTGAGAACCCGCGCCGCGGCCCGCCTAGAAGTGCGCCAGTAATTCCACGGGATAAAAGCAATTGACGTTCCATAGTTGCTGCGCTGCATGGATTCCAGCAAAACGCTGTAGTCCAGAAAGCCGTATCGTTCATTGAGTAGCGGATCGTCAATAATGAGTCTGGCCGTGGGTTCCGGGCCATGCCAACAACTCTCCCTGAAACAGTAGCGGAGGAAAATCAGAACTGGAATCAGTCGATCGTAGTAGTCTTGTAGCTCGTGGTCGCGGCTCAGCGGCTCATCGAGATCAGGCAGAGCAGGCCCGGCCAAGAGAAAGACCTGCCACGGCCCCCGGTCTATCCGGACGAACATTGAGCGATCATTTGCGGCTACGATAACTTCGGCAACAGGAGTCGCATCTCGCAATTCAAAGACAGGTATGGGCTCCCTGCTTCGCCGTGAAAAAGTGAGCCCGGCAAGTTGCCAGCTAAAGGCCTTTGCTTCCCGTGGCAAAGCAAAAAGTGTATCTGGGCCGTCCGCTTGACTTATTCCGCAAACTACTCCAGCCGTGAGCCACGAAAGTGCGAGGCTTTGCTCCGCCGAACCGCTACAGCCGAAGACCAACAACTCCGCGCAGGATTCATCGATAAACTGTCGCAGGTCGGCTGCCGAAGTTAGAGCCTTATGCAGCACTGCAAGCGTCTCAGCACTCATCGCCAAACAGTAGGGGCCAGCCTGGAGTTCACCGAAGATGCGCTCCTTAGAGGCCCCGCCGTCTTGGATTGCCACGACCTTCGTCGAAACGCCCATCCAGGCCGCAAGGCTCAGGAGGCGTTGATCTTGTACCGCCTGTGCAGACCCCGACAGTAGAACCAAATTCCTCATCTCCCCATTCTCCGCTCGCTCCGCACTGGAAGCAAACTGCGACTTCCGTGCGCCCAACTCAGACCATGGCCACCTACTGAACCGCCATCGTCACACTCGCTTGACTCCTTCCGCCAATGGCAATCGTCACCTCAGCCTTCTTCACGATGCCCGAGATGACGTTCTGCCCTTTGCAGCACCACAAGTGCGGGAACCAGCATCAGGACAGCCAGCAACGCGAATAGCAAGCCGCCACGCCGGTGCAAGTTGCCGTACAAGAAAGCTCGGTTCACGTATACTCCGAGAGCTGAAATGGTAACAATGCGCACCGAGTTCTTGAATATGACTACTGGAATGGTGAACAGGACGAGCAAGCCCTTGCTCCACCAAGATCGGAGAAACGCGTGGCCTGCCAAAATGCTGGTAATCAGCAAAGCCAAGCTCGACCGTATGCCGCTGCATTGCTCGGCGATCTCGATGTCGACACCGGGAAGCGAGAACCTGAAACCCTGTCTGAACACCGGTATGCCCGAGATCTTGAACAAGAGATAACTCACGTCTGCCGAACCTTTCTGTAAGCCAAGGGTAATCTCGTCCAGCACGCCAACAGGGAACGGAACCATCAACAAGAGAAAGCACAGTGGAAAGGCCGCAGCATGGAGGCTCTGTGCGCCATAGCAAAGGAGAAATCCCGCTGCCCATATCAGGATGATTGAGGCCATTAGGCGAAACAGGCCGCCGGCCTCCGTCGACGATGGATGCTGGTTCAGAAACCAAAACAGGATCAAGCCGAATGCAAGTAGTGGAATTCCGATTCTCGGCTCATAATGGGCGTTAGACAAGATCGCCTTACGCTCGAAGTAGAACACGCACAAGCTTATGAATGGCACGAAAATGATGTGCGTGTACCGATCGCTCTGAAGCGAGAGCTTGAACAGCATGCTCAGCGGCTGCCAAAACGGAACGAGCAACACAAGGAAAACCAGCAAAAATAACGGGTGTCGTGGCATTGATCGCAGAGGCCTGTTCCTTGAAAATATTACGGCAGAAATATCCGATTAGATCAGCTCTGCTCCCGATTGTGGTACGAGCACAAACTCACTCTTCGCGTCCGCCCGCCGTCCTGGCGTGGATTCGAAGAATCGCTATTAACCTCAGCAATGGCTTCTTGAGTAGATTCCAATTCAACGCCGGATCACCCGCCCCCGCAGGAATTGACCGGAGCGAGAGGGAGCCTACCCTTGTGGGGCCGCCGGAACACGAAATATGCAGCGATCCCAAGAAAACCAAGAGTCGCTAATGCAACTAGGTCAATGAATGCACGGTGTTCAGCGCGAGCGAGATCGAACACAGTTCGCGCAGCTGCTATAACATCTTGGAATATCACGCCCATCTCAAATGAAGCGAGAAAAGCGGCCGGATAGAAGACCTCAGGTTTTGCTTTCATTAACGCAAGCAATAGTGTAGCGAAGCCGGACTGAAGCCACCCAACCTTCAGTGAAGCCGCCACCATCGTGATCCCGATCACGGCACCCGCGAAGACATCGGATGCGTAATGCTCCCCGAGAAACAGTCGAGGCAAGGATATCCAGACCGCGGCGTACAGCATCGCCGGGATCGCAAGACGGCGCGAGAGGTGGGCGAGTCCAAATGCGAGAGCAAAGAAGTATGTCACGGTGTCGCTCGGAAAGGAGCTCCAGTTTACGAGATTATACGACTGAGGGACTGCGTACGGGTGATGTTGGAGGTGTAAATCATACATCGGCCGGACACGATGTGGCGCGAGGTCTGCGACGATTCGACTTGCCACGATTGCGAAAATTGTGCCGACCGCGATGGCGATAATTGCCCTTCGCCGCCTGTCCTGATCCGAGCCGGCGCGAAACCAGAGGTACCAGTATATCGCAACAAAGAGCCCGCCCCTGAAAAGCATGTTGCTATCTTCGAAGTTCGCGAGATAATTGAGCAGCCGATTACCCGCAAATCCATTCAAAAACTGATAGATCACTACATCGACGTTCTGGATCATCTGCAGCAGAAAACTCATACAAAATGGACCTCCCGCAAGCAATCCTCGGCCACGTACCGGAAAAGCCAAAGTCAACGGCACACATTGGGCCTTTAAGCGCTCAAGCGCGCGAGGTTTCGACCACACGCTAACCTACAGTCTACCGGCGTCGAGTCGTGGGATCTTCTGATTTCATTCTATTTGTCGCGCGAAATGAATCAGAATGACAACTTCTGCTTCGCCCTCCCGCCGGACCGCTAGTCCATCCAAATTCTCCCTAACTGTATTAGTTAAAGCCCAATTTCACAAAATGCCCGCCGCCACAACAGCGGAGCGGTGTCTTTCTTGAGATTCCTTCTCTTCCTCCAGCGGCTGCCTGGCGACCGATTCATCCGCAACCAGTCGATGTTTCACAGCGAACAAAGCTAATTCAAGCCGGCTGGATACGCCTAACTTTTCAAAAATGTTGGTGAGGTGATGCTTGACCGTCCGTTCGCAGATCGAAAAGTGCTGCCCGACCTCTCGATTCGAGTGGCCAGCGACGATCTGGGCGACAATCTCCAGTTCCCTCGGCGTGAGCCTATAATCCTTCTGGGAGAAAGCGCCCTGCGCTGCAAACGACGCGCGAAATGCTTCCAGAAGTACGGCCACACTGCCATCCTCGAAGCAGTATTGACCCTCCATAACGCGCCGAATAGTTTTCCGCCACACTAGTGAATCCGCCGTTTTGGGAAGGATGCCTTGAGCGCCAAAACGGAAAGCTTCCACAACCGCATCTTTGTCGATCGCCGCAAGCATCACAATAGTCCGCTGCGGTAACGAGCCTCTTATATCAGGATCCAGCGGCGCAGACTGTTGGCACAATCCAAGATCAATGAGGAGAATGTCTGGCCTCAACTGCTGCATGACTTCAAAGGCACTTGACGCATCCGTCGCTTCGCCGACGACCTGGATGTCGCGCCTGTGCTCCAGTAATTGCCGCAACCAGCGGCAAAAGTTCAATTCACGGTCAGCGATCAGAACTCGTGTCATTGGAGATCCACTCACACGCCCATTGGTTTCAAGCCGATTCTGAACTCCTGGGCTATTCTCAGAGCCGATGCACCCACCTGCATCGGCGATATATGTTGACATCACGCGACGCCGTTCTTCTGGCCGTGCCTCCTGGCGTCGCACAAACCGAGACCGGGGCGACACTCGTTCTGCTCAACTAACTGTTGCCGTCTTCCGACTGTGGTGCGTTACCAGAATAGTAGGATTTGTAGTACTTGGAATACTGGCGATCGACCGAACTTACCCCGTTGAGTACTACGCCAACGATACGCTGGCGCCCGATAATGGCGATCGTCTCCTCTATGGCCTCGCGAACTGTGTAGTCGGCGCGTGCAACGAGCAATGTAGCGTCGGCATAGCGCGTCAACGATATCGCATCACTCAGCGGCAGGACGGGGGGGGAGTCCACGATAATCCAATCGAAGTGCGGTGCAAGTTTGCTCATCACGCCAGCAAGAGCCGCAGTTTGCAATAGCTCCGAGGCGTTGGCACGCGAACCGCCAGCCGGCAAAAGATACCAATTTAACGGGTCGACTTGCCGAATCGCCGACCGCGGATCAACCCCACCATCCAGGCATTCAGCTAGTCCCGCCCATGTTTTGAGTCCGAGTTTGTCGGTCAAGGCGGGCCGGTGAAGGTCAGCCTCGATCAACAGGACATTCTTCTTGCCGCCCTCGGCCAGAGCCGTAGCGAGGTTCAAGGAGACTGTGGACTTTCCGTCATGGGGAACTGGACTTGTGATTAGAAGAGTCTTCAGCTTGCCGGCCTTCCCCAATTCCCTCAGACGCATTCGCAGAAGCCTATAGCGGTCGGCGCTTACGCTGCGGGGATCCGTCTGAAAGACGAGCCTGGTTTCGGGCAGTATTTCGGCGCTCTCGACCGGCACCTCAGGGAGTTCGTCGCGATCAGCAGGAGGCTCCAGACTGTGCATCAAATCGAATAACCGGCTCATCAGCTCGACTCCAAGAACGGGTGAATTCTTATGGTCATTATGTCACGAGACACGAGGCCCAAGAGGGCATTTACCGATGTAAGTACGTGTACAGCCCGGCAGCTGAGACTAGCAGTGCAACTACCGCTCCGCCGCACCATTCAAATGCTTTCCTCCAAGTGTGGATCCTGTGTTCTCGAGCGGTCAGCACCAGCGGCACACTAACAATGACCGGAAACGGTAACTGACGCATCAAGTCTTTCTCCCGATGAAATGAATGATCCTTCGAGTCGATAAGGAATGCGAGCGCTAAGCCGAGGCCTACTCCCGCTGCGGCGCCGCCGAGACCAATCGTGCCGCGCTGTGGGCTTGACGGCACCGTCGGCAGGGTAGGCGGGTCGATGAGGCGAAACTGCTGCCCCCCCTGTTGCTCTTCCAAATTCGTTGCCAGTTGGGACTCCAGCTCTTTGCTCAGCAGGTCCGAATACTCCTTTTTCAATAGGTCGTCATCCCGCATCAATCCGGCCAACTGCTGTTCGCGAACAGGGGTCAAATTCAGGCGTTCTTGGTATGTCGCGATTTTCGCTTTTAATTGCGTTTCATCGTTGGAGAGGTTAACGATCTCTAGCCGGTTCGCCTCCAATTGGCTCTCTATTTGTGCGATCAAAGCATTGTCTTCAGGTGCGGCAGTCGGACTTCCGGCGATTGGCGCCTTCTGGGCCGCAGCGTTTTCATCTTTTACATCGTTTCCATCGGCAGCTGGCTTCACGGATCTTAGACTGGATAAAACAGCTTCCGCCACCGCAATCTGGCGTTGGACCTCAAGCACCTCAGGGTATTGTGCTCCATAGGTTGCCCGCAACTCTGCCTCTTTGGCTTGTAGCTGCGCCAGGTTCACCCGCGCAGCCTCAAGGGGACTTGCGGCTTGAATGCCCACGCCGTTTACTTTGCCGACGCCGCCCATCGTCTCCATTGACGCTGCTTGTGAGGCCAGCCGTCGATATCCATCCAGCATCGACTGAAGATAGACCTTTTGCTGCTTGGCATTATTCAAACTGTCCGCAGTATGCTGGAGCTCGGATTGGATGGTAGCGAGGATGGCAAGGTTCCCCTGCTGTTGCTCAGGCAATGTGCCAAGATACTGCGTCTTAAAGTCTTTTAGTTTCTGCTCCTGAGCGGCCAGCTTGGTCCTAGTGATTTCGAGCTGCTCGTGAAGGAAGCTGGTCGTATTCGTGGCTTGCCGCGCCCGAGATTTTAGGTTGGTTTCTATAAAAATTGAGGTCAAGCGGCTGGTGACCTCCTGAGCAATTAGCGGCGTGCTGGCAGTGAAGGAAATCTTAAACGCATTCAAGTCTTTTTGTCCCCCAGCCCCGCCTACCGGTTCGAGTGGCTTAACATCAATATCGCCCCGCATCCGAGACAGCATCCGCTCCGGAGCCCAATGCCGTTTCTCTTTACGATACAGCCCGAATTCGTCAATCAACGCCAGCAACTGCGGCCTCGATAATACCTCTTGCATCATGGCCTCAAGAACTCTGTTAAGGTCAGTGGTTGCCGTCGGCACAACGTAACGTTCGGGCACGCTTTGCTGGACCACGATAATCGTGGCTTCGGATGTGTACCGGTTTGGAAGCACGGTTAGTACAACGGCCGTGACGATGATAATAGTGGCGGCCGTGAGCAGAAACCACCAACGGTGTCTGATGAGCGCCCCAACTAACCGAACTATCGTTTCGCCAAGATTGCCTTCAGACTCGTCTATTGCGATGCCGCTATCTGTACTTTTCATATCATCATTGCCGAAACCGGCGCTGCTGCCCCACGAGCCAAGAAACTCAACTCCTAGGAAGATCGCGTTCGAATTGCTTGAGACGTCCCACCCAGCACCAGCTCGTGGGAGGATGGAATCGCTCAACCCTTCGCCGGGAACGCCCTTTCAGGGGTAACGCGAGGCTCAGATCCTACACAATCTGCTCCTATGTCCTCCTTAAACGGCCCATCTTCGTACGAGCTGCCGCCCTTTCCGTCCCGGCTGACGCGAACTGCGCTCGACTGAGCCACACCCGAAACCGGGCAGTCCATTTCCCTAAAGGGTAATGGCAATTTGATTGCCAAACCAGACCGTCGTGAAAGGCGGTGTTACATTTCATGCACTTAAAGGGCATTTCTCCACGCGCGACTGTCGAACCAAGTACTATGCCCTGGACGACAATTTGCATTTGCTGCAAGTTTGTGACACTCGGCAGCCTCGATAGATCTGGCAATTCCCGGCGACCGGGGCCGGAGGACAGCTAATGTGGCCTTGCGGAGTCTGTCCAACGTCACATTTTCAATCGGGATCACTAAAAGACCATCTTCAGCCCGAACTGAATCTGCCTGGAGGAGGTCGCTGTTGTTGTGATTAATCCAGCCGCGGGGCTGATGGCGGGTACCGTGGATGTGGTGGTTGTGCCGTTCGTGAACACAGTCGCATTGGGCGGCCCGAAATTCGCTCGATTCAGAAGGTTGAAGAACTCCGCCCGAAACTGCAAGGTGACCCTCTCGGAAATCAGAGCGCTCTTGAACACCGACACATCCAGAGCGGCTAAGCCTGGCCCAGTTAGCGTTCCTCTTCCCAGGTTGCCGTAAGTGCCAATGGCCGGCAAAATGAACGCATTGGGATTGAACCATTCGCCGGGGTTTCCTAGCACAACGGGCCCTGAGAACGACGGATTCAGTGAGGGCCGATCAGGATTCCTCGTATCTCCATCCTCAGAACGATTCGCGCCAATCTGAGGCGTCAACGGAAATCCACTCAACAACGTGGCGATTCCATTCAACTGCCAGCCGCCGGCCAGTCGGCTTCCCAGCCCGCGGCCTCCACTCAGCCAGTGTCTGTTAGCGCCAAAAGGCAGTTCATACCGGCCAGAAAGGCTGGCCTGGCTGGCTGCGTTCAAGGCAGACAATCCCCAGTCCCTAGGCAGGTCGTTCCGATCTAATATCATTTGCGCCTGGTTCTGGGACTGGGCTCCCGTCAATCCCGAATTCATGTCCAGGTTCTTTGACCAGGTATAGTTGGCCCGAAATTCCAAGCCACGAGCCAGGCGGCGGGACACCTCTGTTTGCAGAGCGTTGTAGCTGCTGTTACCCTCCGTGTACCAGAAGAATCCCGCCGACAGGTACGGATTGGGCCGGGCTCCCACCGGAATGTACTGTGCGCCCTCGGGCACGGTGCTCCTCAGAGAAGTGGCAACACCGCCTGCTTGGCAGCCGTTCGGGTTCGTGCAAACCTGCGCCGGAATGCTATTGGGATCTATGCTAAGCAAGCCATGGTATCCGTGCGACCCGACATAGGCAACGCGAACCGACGAGTTCTTGTCGAGTTGCCGCTCGACAGTGAGATTCCACTCCTCGACCGCCTGAGTCTTTGCGTTGGGTTGCACGCCCTGGGGAGCGAAAATGGTACAGGGGGCAGGAACCGCAGGTCCGCAGGAAGGCGCGGGCTGCGCACCCGGCATAAACGGCAGCAGCGAAGACAGGGACACGTTCGAGTAGGAGGCCGATCCGTTGTACGGCGGCAACGAATTGAGCAGGAAACTGAGCGCGTCCATCAGGGAGTAGTAGGTTCCGAATCCCGCGTGAACCGCGGCCTTTCCATCTCCAAAGGGATCCCAGGCCAGACCGATTCTGGGACTGAACAGCAGCCTGGCGTTGTTCTCGGTGAAGGCTGAATTACCAACCCGCGGAGTAGTCACAAGAATGCCTGAGTCCGTGACGTAGTTGGCGGCCCTGCCTGAAACCTCATTCCACCCGGTGCTCCATTCATGTCGGATGCCAGCCCGAAGTGTTAGATTGGGCCGCAGTTTGATGGCATCTTCGAAATACGACGCCCCATAAAGACTTCTCCAGCCCAGTTCATTGGCGTCGGGCACCACTTGAAAAGTGGTCACGATGCCTTGCAGGAAGGTCGTTAAGTTGGAAAAGCTCGCCTGACCGAGCTGGCGCGACGCAGTGTCTTCGTTGTCGTCGAGCCGTTGAAACCAAACTCCGATGCTGACTTGGTGCTTTCCCTTGCTGATCTGTACCGTGTCGGAATAGGTGAAAAGGTTTCTCCGATTCCAGACGCCGGACGCATTGTTGGGGCCGGCTGAAGTGATGGTTCCGTTGCTGCCCGTGGTCGTGACACCGCCATTAATGACGATGCCTCCAGGTCCAGCTCCGCTGACGAAGGAAAGGCTAGCAGGAAACGAGGCCAGCAGCGCCGAATCGAGATTGAATGCCGCCCGGGAATAACCCGAGCAGAACGTGTTGAGAATCTCCGGCGAGAGGATGTGCATCTCTTCCAAGCTGGCGACTTGCATGCGGAGATCGGTGCGCGAAGCGAACAGAGGATCCGCGAGGGGTATGAGGCTATTGCCGTCGTCAATCGTGTAAGCGGCGGAGATAGTGTCGCGATCGCGTACCACGTAATCGGCCCGGAGCGTGCCAAAATCCTCACGGACGGATTCTTTGGGGTTGTTATACGACAGGGCCGCGCCGCTTGCTACCCCATTCGAAAGCAACTCCGGACCGTTCGGCAGGGGCCAGAAAGTCATGTAGGACAGCATCGACTTGTTCAGGTTAGGCACCGGAGAGTAGACGCCCGTAGTGGCGTTCGGCAAGAGGCCCACTCGGGCCTCCAAGTCGGGGACCACACTGACACTGCTGAGCGCCAATGCCTGCCTGAATCCTTCGTAGTTGCCGAACAGGAAGAGCCGGTCCTTCTTGAGGGGCCCTCCCAAGACGCTCCCGAATTGGTTTCGCCGGAAGGGCGGGACGGAGGCCTGGTCGAAAAAGTTGCGCGCGTCGAGCGCGCTGTTGCGGAGAAACTCGAACACCGTCCCATGCAAAACGTTGCTTCCGGACTGCGTTACGACGCTGACCTGGGCGCCGGCGCGCTTCCCGTATTCGGCGCCGTAAGTGTCGGTCAGCACGTTGAACTCGCGTACCGCATCGATACCTAACAGCTCTCCGCTGGCGCCACCGGGCGTGACGGCAAGTTGGCTCGCCCCCGTATATTCAATGCCGTTCAGCAGGAACAGGTTGTCTCCGGTGCGGCGCCCCTGGACCGAAAACGTGTTGCCATCGCTGGTGCTGGTGTTAGCGCTCTTCATAGCACTATAATTGATGGCGCCGGGGTTGAGCGTAATCAGGTCATCGAAGCTGCGGCCATTGAGTGGCAGGTCTTTCACCGCGCGCTCTCCCACGATTCCGGATACCGCCGCAGCCGTCGTGTTGATCACAGGAGCATCTGCCGAGACGGTCACCGGTTGGACCAGGTCGCCTACCTCGAGCCGCAGGTTTACCACCGCGTCCTGCCCGATCTCCAGATTGATTCCGGTTCGCACTGCGGTCCTGAAGCCCACCTTTTCGGCCTTGACTTCCTGGAGCCCAGGCGGAAGGGAAAAAACTCTGTAGTGGCCCGCCTCGTCGGTCATTACCGCCCGCGTTGTACCAGTTTCCAAACTCTGCACCGTGATCGCTGCGCCCCTGACGACCGCGCCAGACGCATCCTCTACGCTTCCGGAAATCTCGGCGGTGACTTGAGCGAACCCCCGAGCGGGACCTGCTAGCAACATCAGGAGGCCAACAACGGGACTCCAGAAACGCCGCTCGGCTCCGATAATGGACTTCGCAGACTTTAGACTGGACAACTAGCTTCCGTTAGGCGAGGTGTCTGTAAAGGACGCTGCCGACCATGCTTAGAATGCGGTTCGGCAAGCAAGGAAGTACGCCCCTCGCAATTCGTCCCGCCAATTCCGTCGCGTGACGTCCGAAGATGTCCGAAGGCGGAGCAAGCGAGAATCTGGCATAGGTCAAAGTCGAACGAGCGCTACCCCAGCGATCCTTGAATGTGATCAACCCCGTATTGTCGCAATCGGAGCGTCCTAAGTCGAACACGCGCAGGCCATCACGCTTTCCCTCCTGGATTGATCTCCAGAACAATAGCTGGGTGCCGCCCAGGTTATTGAAGCGGGTATCCGAACAGCCGTACTTGTAGACAAGAGTGCCTTTGTGCCGGAGCGTCAAAATAGCGGCCACGGCCTGCTTATCCTTGAATGCGACCCGGATCTGCAGCGCTTCACCGAAGCAGTTGATCAGATTGCGGAACCAACTCTTCGGCTGCGGAGGAGTCTGGTGCCGCCGTCGCGTAATGAGAACCAGATTCCAGAATGCGTCGAGCAGTTCTTGGGACCGGCCAGTTTCGCAACTCAAACCCTCCCGCTCTGCTCGCAAGATCTTCCTTTGCGCGGAACTTCTGTGACAATTATCGAAGAGCGCGGCCAGATCCCGCCGCAAATCGATCTGATGGAAGCAATAGCTTTGTGTGGAACGGCAAAGGCTAGTCGTGCCTGCGAGGGGTTGAGCCGCGCGGATTTCGATGTATCGTAACTTTTCCAGATGGAGTGCCGGCCCTAACGCGGCTAAGAGCGCATGCTCATCTGAGGCGTTGTTCAACAGTGGTTCACAGTGATCGGAAAATGGAAGGGAGATCAGGCGCCGTCCAGTGATCCAACTTGTCACGCGGCAAAAGACAAGGCCGTCTTCTAACCTTACGCCCGGCGGAGAGGTCGTGTAAGCTACAGGCTCGTATCCATAAGTTTGATGCAGCGCTTCGAGCCACGCGACCGTATGAAAGGCGGAGGAGTGCGGGTGCCAGTCCACGAGCTCGGCCCATCGGGGGTCCTGGAGCGGCTGAATCTGATAAACCTGCCCCGGGTGCGCCCCGGCGCCGCGAGCTAGTAAAGGTCCTGACCGATTATTGGCCAAACCTCAAACCTCCGAGACCTCCCCTACCAGAACCGGGGGACCCACATAGATACCCGCCCACCTTGCGCTTTGCCTGAATCTCGTCATACAGCCGCTGAACCTGGTGGATGTTCCAGCTTTCCTTCAGCATTGAGCTCTGCTGCCGGCATCCTGCTGTTCGTCTCGTAAGGGGAGAGGTCCGTCTTTTCCAATAGCGGTGTTATGGAGGAGGGCAGCCAGGAATTTCGACAGCGCATTGACATGCCGGCCCGGTTGAGATGCCTACGAGCCCCCAGAAACAAACGCCTCTTGGGTGTAGGTCAGCCTGTCGCCATCGAGCTTGGCAAATGCTACGATGGCGCGCTCTTTGCCGGGGCCCTCAATCCGCCAGTCGTTGCCGTCCGGAACGAGCGTCATCTGGCTCCGCTGCCTCCACCACTCATTGACTTGATTCGGCAAAGCGATCCACATCTTGTGCTCGGATTCGAGCTCTGCCAGGAAAGCTAGCAGAGCCCTGTAAGTGCTCTGAGCGCGACTATTGAGCAAATAGTCCGGATGAGTTAGAAAGCTCAGCAGGCCGTGCTTTTCCATGACCAATCCGGCCTGGGCTTTCCAAAGATCGATTCGGTGCTCGCGCAGGATGTGGAATAAAGTGTAATCTTGTGTTGTGGTGAGCGGGAGCTCGAGGATCCGCCCGATGAAATAGGGAAATGACGTGCAGCACCCCCCACGCTGCGGATCCAGGTGCCCGACATTGGGCACTGACATGTCGTACTCAAACTCCAGCGCATCGTACCAGGTGATATTCCGATACAGGCACGCGGAGCGGAAGCCCTTTGAGCCCCAGAGGCGACCGTATTCATTCACCGCTTTCACACGTCTCAAGAACTGTTGCCTATCGCGAAACAGGTTGCCGTCATGGTTGAGGTCCTGAACGTTGATTTCATGCCCGCGGTCGCGGATCTCCTGGAGGAACGCCGGCGCGACCTCGTATCGTTTTTCAGGGACGATTTGAAAGGCAGAGCGAAATCCAAAGGACTCATCGATGCCCATCAAGCGTGGGCAGAAGTCCCGGCCTCGGGTAGTTTCGACGTCGTGGGTCAGAATCGCCGCACTGGACGCGCCGTGGGGCCAGAACCAAATGAAAGGCAGGGTATCGATCCCGCGGGACTTCATGCATAGCAACAAAACAGTTTCGAGCAATCTCTCCACGGTGACATCGAGCGGCCAGGCGGGGAAGGCGATCCTTTCCCAGCCGCGGAAGTAAATCCTCTGAAGCGGGATGCGGAGCGACGCAGGGAGAAAGGGACGTACGGAGTAATAGACTTTGCTTAACAGAGGGCTCGGGGAGCTGCCGAGGGGGGCTCCATTCGAGTTCGTAAAGCAGCGCTCATAGGTAAGGTTGTCGACCAGTTCGGTGAAGTCAAAGGGAAGCTGAACCGCTGCATGGTCTATCCGTACCTCGTCGAGCAGGTCGGGAAGGCGATCGTCGGCAGATGCGGCTGGAGTCACCGAACAAGACCGGCCGTAACAGAGAAGATCGCGGCCGAAGCGGAAGTAACCGTTTCCAGCCGACAACGGAGCGGTTAAAGACGTTCTGATGAACTGCTCAGGACAGCGGTAGCGATTGGAAATCACGTTGGACATGTGAGGGGTCCGGCTCGGGTGGAGCCGACGGCTCGCTTAATCTCCTCGATCCACCCTTGGTCAGACCAGGGATTCTCATAGAATACTCCCTTTGCCTCTCTTATATTGTGACCCATTTCAGTACCAGTCAAGTAACGCTAACCAACGTTAACCAGAATTCTCGTTTCAGCCAGGATTTCCGTTTTGCCAAGCTCCGGCGCACAGGAGGCCAAACTCTGGCGCTTCCGGGTACAAGAAAACCAGGAAGCGCTTCATTTCAAACAGTTTATCAGGCACCCATCGAACTGACACGCGATTCCCGGGAATCGATCTTCGGAGAAGCGCTGAACGACAGATGGAATGCTCGATTTCATTTCTCGCCACTGGGTGTTGACCTCCCGAGCGTCTTCATCACGTTGCAACCGGTATGAATAAACGTGTCGGAGGCCATCGAGAAGTTATCAGTAAGTACTCAAAATCGAAATGCGGATTAATCCGACTACAATCCGAACTCGAACAGCGCCCGACCCGCCGACACCAAGATGACCTGGCGCCCGTCCACAGTGAATGAGATCGGCGCTGCATAGGTGTCTCCTCCCAGGAAAACGCGCCACAACTCGCGTCCGGTCGCCGAATCTATTGCAAAAGCGAACCCTTCCGATGCCCCGAATACTAGGCCCCCACCTGTCGCCAAGAGGCCACTATAACCAGAAGCGAAGGATTCCTTCCAATTTGGCGCGAAACACTCCCATTTTTTCGCGCCGGTTGCAGCATCTAACGCTCGGACGACCGAATGGTATGGTTCGGCATCGAGTCCGGCGCTGCCCGGGTAGAATCCAAAGTCCCCGCGCTTAGGATTCAGGGCCTTCGTGAATACAGAAACCGATTCAGTGGCTGGGACGAAGATCAATCCGCTATTGTGGTCAAACGCCGCATTTTGCCAGTTAACGCCACCCCCGACGCCGGGTCTCGTCAGCCGGCCCGAGGATGAAACTCCTTCGTCTGAGGAGAGGATCGGACGCCCGGCCGAATCGAGACCTTTCGCCCAGTTCTGTTCGACGAAAGGCACACCCACGAGAAATTCACCGGTTGTTCGGTCGAGTACATAGTAGAACCCGTTCCTGTTTGCAACGCAGATCACTCGACGCAAGAGGCCCTTGATCAGGATGTCCGCCAAGATCGGAGTCTGGGCTGCATCCCAGTCGTGGTCATCGTGAGGAGTGAATTGGAAATACCATGCCAACTTCCCCGAGCTGGCATGCAAGGCGATAATGCTGTCGGTGAACAGGTTGTCGCCTGGACGTACGTCCCCCTGTTCATCCGGGGCCGGATTGCCTACGCCCCAATAAAGAAGGTCCAGCGATGGGTCGTAACTCCCCGTGATCCAGGTTGGGCCGCCACCGGTTCGCCACGCATCGTTCTTCCACGTGTCATGTCCGAATTCGCCCGGACCCGGGATCGTGTAGAATTTCCATTGTTGTCGTCCAGTTTCTGCATCGTAGGCCGCCAAGAAACCGCGAATCCCGAACTCGCCACCAGCGACGCCAACGACGACCGACCCGTTTACAATGAGCGGCGCTCCTGTCATCGTGAAACCGTCGGACGGGTTGGCCACCGCGGTTTGCCAAATCACACTCCCATTGGTTGCATTGATGGCGACCAGATACCCCTCGAGACTACCCAAGAACAACACGTTCCCCAGAATGGCGAGACCTCTGTTCGTTCGAGCGCTTTCTATCGGTAGCTTATCGGGCAGACTTCGCGTGTACCGCCATCTTACGTCCCCGGACCTAACATCCAAAGCAACGACATCGGGAAGTGGCTCCGTCGTGAAGATGACTCCGCCAACGACTATCGGTGTTGCTTCGCTCCTTGACTCGGATGTGCCGAATTGGCGAATCCATCGAACTCGAAGTCGCGAAACATTCCCCGGGGTGATCTCGTTCAATGGCGTGTAACGTCGTCCATCGAGAGAGCCCGAGTATGTCAACCACTGATCCGGCCTGCTCCCAGCAGTGCGAATCTGTTGACTACTCACTTGGATGTCGACGGGGGGCAATTGTTCCGTGTACTGGCTGGAAGTAGCAAGCTGCAGAGACCTCAGATAGCCGACGACCTGCCACCGTTCCAGGAAGGACATTGCGACGGCACGCATGCCGCTCTGAGGAATACCGTCTCTCACAACTTTGTAGGTCACGAGGGCACTATCGCCATGGCTGAGTCCCAAACGATTTAGCCTCGGGGCATACCCCCCCGTTCCATCGTTACCATGGCAGACCGCGCAGCGTGCGCGGAAGATCCGTTCGCCGCTTTGATGATCGTCACTCGTGATGTATGGATTATTGACCGTGCCTTCCAATGTAAATCCCCCGTTAACAAAGCCTTCCAGGCCGAAACCACCGCGCACGTGCGTCATGGACCAAAGCTCACGCCACGACAAGTCAGGGAGGTCGCCTTCCGCTTTGCGCGCAAACAGATGCGCACGCCATGAGACCCTCGCCCACGTCCATCCATTTGGGACGGAATACAGTGACTGCAGCTTGAAGGTCGCCCCTACCGTGACGAGAATTACAACAGCGGCAACAACAGCAGCAACGCCCGCTAGGCGCTTGCGCGGCTGTTTCGCTCTGGATCGATAATGGTTTGCGATTATGAGTAACAGCCCAATGACTACGATCGCCACCAACGTGAGAAAAAGTGACATGACTGAGCACACTCCAAACTGAACGCCTGTGTACGCTGTGTAATGTATCACCTTTCAGGTGATTTTGCTTCCCAATCCGGGTTTTTGGTGAGTGACCGAGTTCGGAGCCCCGGCTGTTCCTGGGGGAGCATTACGCATCTGATGTCTTCGCGCGTGCTGCGGTCGGGATCACCGTGGTGGTGGCCTCGTTGAAGGTTCGGTGGCTTCAGTCCGACTTCGCTACACGCTTGCTTGCGTTAGTGAAAGCAAAACCAGAGGTCTTCTATGGGTCAGCTTTTCTCGCCTCATTTGAAATGGGGGTGATATTCGAAGACCTTCAAGCAGCTGCGCGGACCGTGTTCGATCGCTCGCGCTGAACATCGCGCATTCATTTACCTGGCTGCATTCCCGACTCTTGGTTTTCTAGTGGTCGCGGCATATTTCGCGTTCTGGACGGCCCGTAAGGGGCAGCTCCCTTTCGATCCAGGCTCTTCAAGCATCCGCCTTTCAAGCACGATTCACCAATCCCGCCAACCAGTTGATTCTGTTCGACTTTTAGCCGGACAGCAGTGAAATGGATCATCGGGCTCCCCCGTGAGACTATCGGAACGAGAGAACCGAGTAATCGTCAACGGCCGAGCCATTCCCCTTAGGCATTGACACTCTAAGATGTTGCGCCGCTGGTGGCGGTCGACTGGAGCGTCAATGGACGGTGACAGTCAGTCCTGTCGGCGGGCCTGGCGCCTGGGCCTGGGGAGGCGAACTTGCGGGTTTAAGCGCGATGGCGATACCCGACCCCACCGTTCCGATGTCTTTGTACTCGAAGTCCACGGTGCTCGCGGTGCTGGCGTACTGGTGCGCCATGAGGTCGCCGTTGGCGTAGGATTCGTTGTCACCGTTCGACCAGTTCGTCGACCCCACGTAGTCGAACACGCATTGCCCAGTGATGCACCCAGTCGCCGGACCGTCGCCAATAGCTCCGACACTGAGGACTAAGTCCCCTGCAACCGATGTGCCTATACTGGGAGCGTTGGTTAACGTGCTGCCGGATAGAGTACCAGTGTTATAGGTCGCTCCGGAACCTGTTCCGTCCAGTGTCGAACCGTTCGCTGCCGTGGCCGCCGTATCTACTCCACCAGTTCCACCAATGCAGAACAAACCGACTAGATCCCAGTTCCCGGTATCGCCAAACTTCATAGAGACGGTGTACGCGTTTCCGTTGTTGATCGTCGGGTTGTTGGTGTAAAAAATTGGTCCCCAGTAATTGCCTGGGACCGACACGTCCGACCATGTATTGGAATTGTTATCTGTTACCGAGGTCATGCTGCCCGCATCGTCCAATATCGTAATGTTGGTCGTACCGATCGGGCACGGCAGGTAGACGGTGTCCGTTTGCCCAGCGGAGCCGACGTAGTGCATCTCGGAGAGCAGTATCGCAGCGCCATTCCCCGGAGCCGTGCCTCCAGACCCAGCCTTGAAAGCGGCAGATAGAATCGTAAAACTGTTATGCGTACCCTGCGCGACAGTGAAAGTCGGCGTGAACGGCCCCGCTGTCGTCTGCACTCCGTAGGCGCAGGCGTGTCCGTAAAACGTCTCTTCACTCAACCCCAGAAAACCAGCAGGCCAAGTAATTGACGTAATAGGATTCGGGTTACCCAGCGGATTCTCCTCGACGTAGACGCAGGTCAGAATTAGGTCTCCGTTTGTCGCTGTCGTATATGCGGTGCCGCTGATGTTCGGAGCGGTGTTGCTCGACGGCGTCACGCCGGTCTTGCACGACGAACCGTCCACGAAACCACTCGGGGTCGTGGACATGTTGTAGAAGTGTGCCCAGTCGAAGACCCCGTTGCCGATCGCCGAGCTGTGCGTCTCGGTGATCATCGATGTGTTCGCCGCGGCGTTGATCGCGTAGAAGAATCCGTGGTTCATATTAGTGCTGTCGTTACAGGAGGTCGCCGCCGCCCACGTGTTTGACTTGTCGTCGGTAATCGTCGGATTGTTTCCATTCGGCCACGAACCCATCATGAAGACCGTCTCTCCCGCGGTTACGGCACGAGGCCACCCGCTCGCCTCCATCTGGAACTCGAAATTGCTTGCCCTTCCCTGTCCGTTGCTGCTGATGCCGACTTTGCCGGCAGCGAGCGCCAAAGTTGGTGTATTTTGCGCGTATCCTGTAACAGAGCCAAGAAAAATTACTGCTAGAGCTGTGATCAACTTTTTCATGGGCAGACATCCATCCGCTTGTCTTTTGCTCAAATAGAATCAGTAAAATCGTGATACTAGATTGATTCTAGTTCCAGCACCCACCGGAATCAATACAACTAATTACCGCGTGTACGCTGGCCGGAGGTTAACTTTTTCGCCCCACTTCAATGATCGGAGCTATGCTCATACGCATCTAGATTGTCTTTGGTTTACCCACGCGTCGTTCCCTCAACAGATTCATTCAATTGATGTTACAAGTGTTACTGTGTGCCAGTGAAGCCGATGAAATCACCCTCGGAAACGACGGTATTAGGCCCGGGTCTCCATTTTGCCTTTCTGTGTTCTCTGAAGTCAACATCCACACCAGTCGCTCCGACCCCTTCACGATTTGTTGATTTTGATCAGCCCGCCATCGGCGTGAAGCGCACACCTGCCCGTGTCTCTTCGCTCGATTCTCTCGCCGACCAGCGCTAAACTCTACCCCGACGCCAGCGCCAGCGCTGTAGCACTGCATCTGGTAAGCGTTTTGGTAGCGATCGCGGCGGGTTCCGAAGGCCACCATCAAACGAGGGACCAGGGCGGGAGCAGACACAGGCAGAGACGTAATCAGCACGCCATCGGGGTGCGAAAGCACGAGCTCCGCGACACGCTGATCGACAGCCGCGAGATGGCTGCGCAGAGCCGCCAACAGCGTCACCAATCCGCCCACCTCAGGCCGTTTCGCCGTCAGTTTGCTAAGTCGAAACCAAGCTCTCCCCTTTAACTGGGGATTGCCCTTTCAATCCGCGAACGAGTTCCAAGTAGAATGACTTTTGTCCTGTGAAGAACAACAGTATCGCAAAGAACGTACCAAGAACAACGGTACTTTCTAGCACGAGTCTGGGCAAAGGAAACAACCATCGGCCGTACAATAGCCGCAGTGCAAAGGCTAGTCCCGCAGCTGCGATGCCCGAAGCCAGCGGTCGGCTCACCGCCACCAGAATATCCCGGAAGGAAACAACCGTTCCGTGCACGCACCATGCAATATGGGGAATGACCCACAACGTCATCACCGCCGAATAGGCGAATGCGACTCCCTTGGGCCCATAAGGCAATCCCATAACGTAACCCGCAATGATGAGGGGCGCGAAGACCAAAGCGATCTTCAAGCTTCGCACGACCAATCCCAGCGAGAAGAGCAGCCATCCTAGAGGATTGATGACCGCAAAGATCAAAATCGTCGGAGCCAGGAACCGAAAAATAGGGATAGCTTGTGTCCACTTTGGGCCAAGGACAACGAGAATCACATCGTCAGCGAAAAGGCCACAAACCAGCGTGATAGGAATGGTCAGCGCTAAGACTAACGAGTAGCCCTTCAGAAAATAGTTTCTAAAGCGCTTGGCGTCATCCTGAACTCGTGATAACGCAGAGAACGCCACTTCGCCGACTGCTGAATTCAGGTTGTCTGTCGGAATGCTGATGAGCTGATACGCCCTTCCGTAGATCCCGATTGCATCGGCTCCCCAGAAGCGGCCCAACAGGACTTTCTCAGAATTATAGGCAACATAAGCTACGAGGCCGTTCAAAGTGACAGTGCCGCCAAAACGCATCATAGAACGAATTCCAGCCCGTCTGTGTGGCATGCCCGGAACCCAGCCTGTGGCCACCCAGAAACCAATTGTGGCGATGAGTGGAGAACTGACCGTCATCGCTACTAGAGCCCAATATCCATAGCCGGCCATGGCCCCGCCAATGGCAATGGCACTACCCACAATCAAGGAGACGACGCCTATTAACGCCAGGGCGGTAAAACGCATTTGGCGCTGGAGAAGCACTGAGTGCTGTACGCCTGCCGCGTTGAAGAGGAATCCAACCGCCATAACAGCCGTCACGGCAAACAGCCGGGGCTCGTGGTAAAAGGCAGCGACAGCCGGTGCTATTGCTACTGCCAAAAGCCCGAGTAGTGCTCCGACCAGTATGTTGATCCAGAATAATGTTGAACTTTGTTCCTCCGTAACGCTCGTACGCTGAACGGCGGCAGACGAAAGCCCAAAATCCCGGAACAGACTCAGGACCCCAGTGAAAGCTGTGACCATACCGACTAATCCGAAGTCTCTCGGCCCCAATAGCCGGCCTAACACCATGAGAGAGCCCATACGACAAGCGAAACTCGCCCCTTGGGCGCAGAGTCTTGCAAGACCACCACGAATCGTCCGTTGTTTCAAATCCTCCATCGCGTTCCCACACCGCCCCTGGGAAATGTCAACCGCATACGCCGACGACCACGCCGACGTACAAACCACACAGATCGCGTCTTCAAGTAGCCGCCTTAAATTCACAGACCAGCTTGCGGCAATAGAACGCCTCAGCGTACTTCTCTGGCGCTACGCACTCGACACCTCGCAGTCGCAAAATACCTTCGAAGGTATCCGCGGTAAGCCAAGCCTTATTGCCTTGTGTTTGGAAAACATCACAGATGTATCGAATCTTGCGCTCGCAGATCTCCCGCCGAAGAGGGACGAAGTAGTTGGGGGAACCCAGATCTCCGTCGTACTTTGGAATCTCATACTCCAGGATCATGTGGTTGCGCCAGGTGTTCCAAGTCAGATCCGAGATGACACGGTGGTCCTGGTGCCGGTCATCGCGATAGTGCGTGAAGATTAGGTCGGGGGAGACCTGCTTCTTCAGATCTTCAAATACGTCCTTGATTCGCGCCCCGTCAAAAGGAAAGTAACCGTCACGAAAATCCTTGATCATGACCTCCTTTTGCGCAGCATGCTCCAGGAAAAGAGCCGCACTCTTCCGCGCTTCGCGCTCCCGTTCATTTCCCGAACTCAAGACGACCCAGAGAAGTTTCAGGTCGCGGTAGCAGGACAGCAGCTGCAGAACAGTCCCGCCGCAGCCAATCTCGATATCGTCTGAGTGCGCCCCGAGACACAGGATTTGAAGAGGAAAGGTGTTGCTTTTGCAAACACTGATCGGAAGCATGGTATTCGGATAAGTTATAGGCAATCTCTCTATCGGGCAGCGGTCCCAGTGGTCTTCCACACTTCCCACGGGGCAACGCCGCCCACACAGAGGCTTTCCAATTGTTGCTTGTCTTTAAAAGTATCCATACTTGCCCAAAAGCCATCGTACGCGTAACCAATCAATTGCTTTTCTTCAACCAATCTGTGGAACGGCTCGATCACAAGTTCTTCTTTCTCGCGGATGTAATCGAAAATTTGCTTCTTGAAGACAAAGTATCCTCCATTGATCCGGACACTACCATTGTTGATTGCGTGGATCTCCGCCACGAGGCTGCCATTGCCCTCCTGCAGCGAAACCGAATGATAGCTCAGGTTGGGGCGAACACAGAGAAAGCTGGCAACCTTGCGGTGTTGACGAAAGTGTTCCAACTGTATTGGGAGGGGCATGTCAGTCAGGCCGTCACTATAGTTGGCAAAAAACTCTTCTTCACCCTCCAAGTGCTTCTCCACCGCTTTCAGCCGCTGGCCGATGTTGGAATTGATTCCCGTATCCACGAATGTGATTCGCCAATCGTGAATGTCACTGTTGAGGAGCTCGATCCTCTTAGCGTCTCCGTACAGGATAAAATCATTGGAGGCGCATTCATTGTAGTTCAGGAAGTAATTCTTGATCGCGTCGCCTCGATATCCCAGGCACAAAATAAAATCTTTGTGTCCGAAGTGGGCATAGTACTTCATCACATGCCAGAGGATCGGACGATAACCGATGTGAACCATGGGCTTGGGCACATCTTCGACGTCACGAATTCGCATGCCCAAGCCGCCACAGAAAAGAACGACCTTCATAGAGATCCCTCTCTCACAAAGTCCCAATCGTGCCGGACGCCGCTCACGCTCCGACCGCGGTTAGCTCCTCCAGCCAGGTTTCAGCTCGAAAGAGCCGATACTGCTCGGCGCGAAGCCGGTCGGCGAGCCTGTCAGGAGGGAGGGCAACGTCGTCGTAGGTGATAACCGAGTCTTTGGCGACGTCTCGCTTTAACGAGCAACCTTCCACAAGTCCTTCTGCGAGATATCGGTTACGGCACATTTCGTCGGCATTCACGGCCTCACCGTAGGTCGTGTACATACCGTAGTCATCGAGCACTTCCCCGGATCGCAGGTCTCGCTTGGCGACAGCGCAAACCTCAACCACGGGCCCGCCCAGTGGTTTCGCCACCGCATCCCTGAACAGCGCCACACGTGCGATCGCGTTGGGCACCTCGAAATGCACAAGATGGTAAGGGAGAAAGAATGGGTACAGTGGACCTTCGCCCATTTTGTATAGACTAAGATAGTGTTGCTGCTTGGGGTCTGGATGCTCGGCGAGACAATAGACCTTCGTCAGTGGTGTGCCGACCACGTAATCTACAACGCCGCCTAACTTCCTGACTTCTTCGGCGTCGTAAAGCCTACCGATCTTCATAACATCGTCTTTGTATTCCGCCCCTCTCGACATACCCCGCGAGCGCACGACAAAACCAGTCGCGTTGGCGACAATCGTCTGCTCGAAGCTGATCTTAGAACCGTCGGCAAAGCTTGTCACCATCGCGGGGTTCTGGCCCCACTTTTCAGCAAAGCCTTTCTGCGTGCTGGGATTGCGGTACGGATCCTGAAGTCCTTTGACATTACCAATCACGCGTGGTGTGAGCCCGAGACCCTTTACCCAACGGTACAGATTGATCTGCAGCCCCGGCTCATCTCCATCGCATGCCGACAGGATGACGCCGTGCTTCTCTGCATAAACCTGCAGAATTGGTCCAATGGTGGCGTCAATTTCGGCATTCAATAAGACGACGTCCTTGGTGTGCCGGAACGCCTCGAGAGCCACGCGGGCGCCGAACTCAACTGACCCGGTCACGTCGACCAGGACGTCAACCTCGGAGGAACGTGCCAGCAAGAAGGCATCGTCTGTTGTGACTACCTTGCCTTCGCGAATGGCCAAGTCGACCTCATGCTGCACCGACGGAGACACCACGTCCGTGAGTCCAGCATACTGGCAAAGATCAAATGCGCGTTGCGGCGACCGGTTGTAGACGCCCACAAGGCGCATGCCAGGCGTCGTATTCACGATATGGTTGGCGAGCCCGTGTGATATGAAGCCGGCGCCGATCAAAGCAACCCGGACTGGTCGCCCTTCCCTCTCGCGCGCCTTCAGTGCAGTGTCGACGATTATCATGCGAATCCCCTTTAAACAGACTTGGGCCGGCTGCCACCGCTAGATTGGCTGGTTAGGCACGGACCATGCTCATCGGATGAATTCGTTTCCAAACTCATTCGTTGTTTGAGCTCTGATTCTTGTTCGTGCAGTTGCTTCCAGGCCTGGTCCTTTTCCGACATGACGGTGATCGGCAGGGGCCACTGCAGACCCAACCGAGGATCATTGTACAACAGCCCGCCTTCCGACCCAGGCATGTAGAACTCTCCCACTTGATAGTTCGTCTCCGTCTTGTCTCGCAGCGCTTGGTAACCGTGCGCAAAGCGCTCAGGCACATAGATGGCACGGCCGTTGTCCTCGGTAAGTTCGACCGCGATGTGTTGCAGGTAGGTCGAGCTTTCGGGACGCAGATCCACGATGATGTCGAGGATCGCGCCACGGGTGCAGCGCACGAATTTTGTCTCCGCCACCGGTGGAAATTGGAAATGCATGCCGCGCAGAGTGCCCTTGCAGCGGTTAAAGGCAACGTTGGTCTGGGCAATGATTGGTTTCAAGCCGTGCGCCGCGAACTCGTGCTGACAGAAGGCGCGCCCGAAAAAGCCTCGCGAGTCCTCCCGGCGCTCAATCTCGATCACAAATGCGCCCTTCAGTTTTGTCTCGGTGAAGATCATGTAGGTGCGTTTCCTCTGTTGTCGTTTCTTTGGCTTCAGCGCACTGGGGCGGGCGCCGTAACTCTGTCTGTCGAAGTGGTGCTCCAGCGTAGGGAAGCATCCACCTGCCCAGCTTTTAGGAGGCGCTGGATGTGGCTCATGCGCACGTAGCGGCCCCACTCCACATCCTGGCGGGTGAGCCCGGCGGCCCGATAGGCGTCGTAGAGCTCCTGCGCGCCTCGGCGGGCGGTCCACTGCGGGCAAAAATCCGGCAGCGCACGGTGGATTTTATCGCAGTTGATCCGGTAACAGCGTTTGTCCGGGCCACCATTGGCAGCGTATTCCACACGGGACCCGGGAACCGTATCGGCGACGATAGCGGCCAATTCGCTAATGCGGTAGTTCTCCGCTGTCTGGCCGACGTTGAACGTCTGGTTGTGAATGACCTCGGGCAGTGCTTCGAGCACAGCCAGCACGGCCGCGGTAATGTCGCGGATATGCACGATGGGACGCCAAGGCGAGCCATCGCTCTTGATGTATACTCGGCCGGTCGTGTACGCCCACGCCACCAGGTCGTTCAAGACTATATCCAGCCGCAGTTGCGGAGAAACGCCATACGCGGTCGCATTTCTCAGGTAGGTTGGGCTGAAATGGTCATCGGCAAGGGCTGCGATGTCTCGCTCAACCAGGACTTTGGATTCGCCATAAGCCGTGACAGGGTTCAGCGACGCCGTCTCGTCATGGAACGCATCCCCGGCTGATCCATACGTGCTGCACGACGAAGAAAAGACAAAGCGCTTCACGCCTGCCGCTTTTGCCAATTGGGCCAGCCGCACCGAGGCACCGTGGTTGATATCATAAGTTAGTTTTGCATTGAGGTTGCCCAACGGATCATTCGACAACGCGGCCAAATGTACCACCGCGTCGAACCCCTCGAGATCCGCCTTCGTTAGGTCACGGATGTCTTTGCGGACCCCAGGAATCTCCGGGGCCGCTTCCCCGAAGCCACAACCCGCGAACAGGTCGGCGTCGAGCCCGAGCACTTCATGGCCGGCGGAGCGTAAAATGGGCCCCGCAACGGCGCCGATATAGCCTTTATGGCCAGTCAATAGCAATTTCATACCGTATCCCTCCACTTAGCACGCCAGCGGCCAATTGATGCCCAAAGTTCTGTACGATTGATCACAATACAGTTGTCTCCAATCAAGCCTATTCGCAAGGAGCACAGATCCAAAAACTTGGGATCTCGGCGTTAGCTTTATCCGATTCCTTTCATGGCGACCGTTGAGCGAAAGAAGGCGAAAAACTAGCCTTCGGCCGGCGTCGCAGTGCCGGAAACGGCGCTCGGACCAAAGAGGGCCTCTTCTACGGCACCGCATAGCGCGTGACCGACCAAGATGTGGCACTCCTGAATGCGCGGCGTCTCTTCGGATGGGACGGCGATCAGCGCGTCGACCAGATTGCGTAGGCGACCGCCTGAGGCGCCGGTGAGCGCTATAGTAAAGAGACCCAGCCGATGCGCGCACAATGCTCCCTCAATCACGTTAGGTGAGTTACCCGAGGTGCTGATGGCAACGGCCACATCACCCTCAACCGCCAAGGCCTCGAGTTGGCGGGCAAAGACCTGATCGTATCCATAATCGTTGCCGATCGCCGTCACGGCTGAGCTATTCGCGCCGAGCGCGAGTGCCGGCAGCGGTTTCCGCTCACGCAAGTAACGTCCGACGAACTCGGCGGCTAAATGTTGTGCGTCCGCGGCACTTCCCCCGTTTCCAAAGAATATTGCCTTGTGACCTGCGCGGTACGCCGCCACCAGCGCCTCCGCTACGATGTCAAGCGAAGGCAAGCATAAGTCAATTAAACGACGATGGACATCCAAACTACGCTCGAGATTACTGCGAAGAATGTCGCCGATCATCACAATAAACCCGCCTGGGCTCGCAGGCGCATGCGTCCCGAAGTGGCGTTTGGCCAACTACCCGCGAGTGCGGAGCTCAGTTCTTCCTGGGTGACGGTGGCAGTACCCATCTTGCCTACCACAATTCCTGCTGCCGTATTGGCCAACTGCGCCGCATCCAGCACGTTCGCCCCGGCAGCCAATGCCAGGGCCAAAACTGCGGCGACTGTGTCGCCTGCTCCGGTTACATCGTATACATCCTTTGACTGTGTCGGCATATGGGCAATACATCCATCAGCAGACACGAGGCTCATCCCATGTTCTCCCCGGGTTATAAGGATGTTCCGGGCTCCTGTGCGTGCCAGCAGCGCGCGTCCGGCAATCTCGGCACTGCCGTCGCTATCGACGCGGAAGCCCGAAAACCCCTCGGCTTCTTTTTCGTTCGGGGTGATTACGGTGATCGGTCCCACCCCCGTTAGATCAAAAGCCTTGGGGTCCAAGATGACCGGCACCGCGGATTCCAGGCATGCCTTCAGCAACTCGTCGAAGGCTGCTCGATTGACCACACCTTTGTCATAATCGGACACCACTAAGGAACCGAGTTGCGGCAGTTCGCTCCGCACGGATGCGATCATTCGCGCCTGCACTTCTGCCGCCATCGCTGCCTTCGACTCCGAATCAATCCGCAGCAACTGTTGATGGTGCGCGATGATCCTAGTCTTGACTGTGGTGGGGCGGTCCGAATCAACCAAAATATGCTCTGACGATACTCCAGAATCCTCCTGCAGTAACCGCTTGACCGTATGACCCGCCATATCGTTGCCAACGAGACCAAACGGAAGCGGGGCTCCGCCCAGGGACCTGATATTCATTACCACATTTCCAGCGCCGCCCAGGGTGGAATATCGGCTCTGGTGTTCGACGACGGGTACTGGAGATTCCGGAGAAATGCGTGTGACATTGCCGAGCACGTACTCATCCAGCATATAGTCACCGAATACACCGATTTGCGCCACGCGGCCCAGGGCGATTTCTTTCAACACCGTCTTTCCGTCTCTCATATTTCTCATCCTTCACTTCTTTCGGCCATCAGCCGCAGTTCGCCCGAACGCCCAGCGATCGTTTGGAAGCAATCTTCTACGTCCGCGGTCGCAATCGCATTCGCCGGTTCCGGAGAGTACTCGCGCTGGTAAAAATAACGGTCGAGCAGTGGGCTTACCACTTTCCCCAGTCTTCCGTACCCGTAAATCTCATAGGGGCTAGTGCAAGTGAATAGAGCTACAACTCTTTTCCCCAGGGCGAGAGCAACGTGCATTGCCAGCGTGTCGCCGCAAATTACAAACTCGCACTCGTTAATGTCATCGGCATAGTCGATAACGGACTCGCGCTGTTTGAAGAACTTCGTTCTATAGCCACATGCCTCCAAACGCCCGGCCAGTTCCACATAACGATTCCAACGCTTGTTTGGCCATACCCCGCCCGCCCGTTCCTCAATCCCGATCAAGCCCGGCACCGGCGCCTTTTGCAATGGCAGGTTCAAGACTGGATCCTCGCCACGAAACGTCATCCCCAGGGCCGAGAAGATCATCTCCTGATACGTTTTCCGATTTCGCATCTTCAGCGCGTCGGCCTGTTTTCGACCATACCGGGAACTCAGACTCATGTCAAACCACTCACTGGATGACCCCTCGTACGTGACAGCCGCGCCGTTGAGATAGGGACCGACTATAGTTCCCTTGGCTACAGCGGATGCCAATTTCGCCGAACCGATGTCATCTTCGAGATTGATCACGAGGTCATACTCGCGGTCCAAAAGGAAGCCGGGTGCATCTGCGGCGTGCAACGCCCTAATGTATGGACTCTTCCTTAGAAACGGCAGCGCCAGAGTGGAAGTGACCCAAGTAATCTCGCCGTCCAGGACCCTGAGCAACGGCGTGGTTCTAATCACATCGCCCAGCGCTCCGAGTTTAATGATGAGGACTTGCTTCAGCACGACAATTCAACCGCGCAACAGGTTAGACATTCTGGCTCTTCCGGGATTCCAGGGGGCGGCTAGCGGAAATCCAGCCCCCCTGCGGCGAGCACGAGCAAAGAACCCACGCTCGTCCAGGTGAGTCTCGAGGTCAATTTCGAAAACGCCCAGTAACTTGGTTTCACGACAGCGCATGAACCGCTTGCCCTCACGATTGTTGGTTCTTGAGAGCCCGTCGGTTCCGAATTGGGTCCTCGTGGTGAACAGACTTTCGCCATGGCTGGTGTGCGTACGGGCGTCGCCATCCTTATATCCCTCGGGCGTGGGGCTAGTTTTAGCTCACTGCGCGCGCGCACGAAAGCCTGCGTCTCTCGTTTGAGCGTGTGCACACGTAACCGCTCGGACTTTAGCGCCACGGACCCACCACACGAGTCGTCCTGGCTCCGTGCTCGTACTCCTGCCAGCTCTACTCCTGTCCAACAAGTCCACTCTATCCAACATGCCCTCGGCTCGGCCTTGCGTAGGAACAGAATAGCCTGTCTATTTTTTCAACGCGCGGGGGTCAATTAACCCAGGAACGAGTTCGTTTTCTGCAGCGTGGTTGACACAGTCCCTACTGGCGCCAACCGAAAAAGCAGCCGCGTAGCGGATTCTCCAATCTCCCCTTCTCGTGTTCAAGGGTTCCAAGCCCCCGTATAGGCATGGCCACTGACCTCTCAAGCAAGGGTCCCCGTCATGTATCTCCTCAAGTAGGTCAGGGACTGGCTCCCATCCCAACTCCCGAGCAACCCTCGCTCGGATATCCAACTGGATCCCAGAAACCAAGAGGTACCCTTTGGGACCTACCAGTCGCGCTATGTTTCGGAGACATCGCTCCGCTTCCGAGTCCTCCATGTGGCACAGAAAATTGCTTGCCACTACTACATCGTGAAGACCTATTGTGTCGAGAATCTCCGGATCCCGAACGTCCCCTACGTGCCAGCTGATCCCGTCCTTAATCCAACCTTTCACTGAGGCCACATCCCCGCCCAAATCAAAGAATTCCGCCTTTTCAGCTGCCGTCATCCGCTCAAAAATCTCCGCACCAACCAGTTCTGAGCCTGGCCTGCCCACCCGCCGACGTCCTGCAGCCATATAATCGCGAATCTCCTGATCGCCCGCCCGAGCCTTGACAGAATAAACGCCGCGCTGCGCAAATTCCACAGCCTCCCGAGAAATGTCGACCGCATGCATGATAAGCCGTAGGTCAGGCCGTGCTGTCCTGATCGCCCAAGCAATTGAATATGCCTCTGCACCGGTGCTGCAACCTAGAACCGCGACTCGTACAGTATCAGAGGTGTTCTTGCCGCCCACAAGACGCCGGATCAACTCCAGCTCAGGCCGATTCCGGAGAAAAAACGTATTAAACGCCTGCGCGCGAAAACCTTGTATCCGAGCCAACCCGTGCACAAAGTGACCATACCAATCGACCAGCCGAAACCTAATAACGGACGAGGGAAGAATATTAAAAAGACGTTGATTCATGCCAAGAACAAAGTTAGTCGGCGATTTACCGAAGATTCTGAGCCTAACTAATCGCGTCAACCACGACTTCTGAGTAAGGGGCCAGGGGTCCTCCATACCGACCACATCGCGGTTCCATCTCGTCCACGTATCTTTCCTGTGAAACCGATGTCGCTTACAAAAGCCTAGCATCGTCATCCGGCCGGAATAGGAATATTCGATTCCTCGTGGGACCTCCACCAGAACTCCCGGACTAACCGTATACACACGCCCGTCAATCGTAAATGAACCGTTTCCAGCAAGAACATAGTAGGTGCGGGTGACGCCCCTGCAGATCATAAACGTGTCATGTCCCGCTTCGGATACAATGTACAAGACCTCCAGATCTTTTTGTTCCAACGCACCAAATGAATATCCGAAGAGGCCCTTACCGCGAAACGACTCGAAAGCTGGCAACGTATATATGTAAGGCATCACGCATTCACTTCCTTCATTTTAAATATTCGGTCGTAGGGGCACACGCAATTGAATGGTGTGGCCCTAGGGCTAGCCTAACCGCTTCATGTATCAATCCACCAAGGATCTACCCGTCAACTGGTTCACTTTGAACAGAGCTTCGTACTGATCCTCTAAAGCCCGCCGGTAGAGCTCTGATTGTCGGCTGACTTCACGCTTAATGCCTTCCGAATTCTCCTCAAGTGTGGTCAGTTGGTGAATCAACTTATCGACGTCCACGTGTTCAATATCTTGACAGAACTGCGTCAGTCCCATTGCATTCATCAACGAATCGACCTTGTCGTGAAACGAGATCGCCACAACAGGCTTCCCGAGCAATAGCGCCAATAGTACATTGTGAAACCGGCTCGCAACCACAATGTCTGTTCCGGCTAATTGTGACAACAACTCGCTGACGGAACTGGCAGACCCATGAATGATTTGGCCATTGTCATACTTTAGTCCACTTCGTTCCAAGAAAGCGATCAGATCCTGTCTCGCCCGCTTGTCGTACGTTACGTCACCAATAAGGAACTGTACAGTGTATTTATGTTCGATCAACCAAACAACAAACGCACCAAGTGTCTTGATGTAATCATCGTAGATTGCTTCAACCTTTTCTAAGGTTGCGCGTCTTTTGTCGTTCGTGATTAAGCCAATTCCGATCACAGTTGCTCGCCTATCACGACTGTGAGCGTGAGGTAGCATACCTTCTGGCAGGCTAAACGCCAGGTCAGGATAAACGGCGTCACCTACGGTCGAGATCCCCATCCCTTCTACGTAGCTCTTAGAGAATGTGTCACGGTAGGAGCGGTAGTCTGCCATCCGCAAAGCCATTTTAACAAAGAACCTGCTCAGCGGATGGCGTATCGGGCCTACTCCAACGCTCACAAACATTACCTTGCACCGGCATAGCTTTGCAACAATAGACCATCTGATGATGTCATAGTGCAAGCCAAAAGGACTGATGTCGAGGTCTGAGAGCATTCCCGTTCCGGTCATGACGAGCAGCTGGACCCCCGCCAACCTCCTGATCACTTTCAACCATCGATACGACTCGATCGGAAGTCCAACAACAATCCTCCTCAGCAGTCGCAATGGCCGGTTATTCATTGGGGGCAGCGACATCTCTCGAATCTTACAAGCGGGAACGCCATACCTCGATGCTGTGTCACTAGGGTCAGCACAACTACAACAAACTTCAGCATTCGGCAGGAAGCGGCGAACGTTATGTAACATTGTTTGTAGTGTGCATTCATTGCCCAAGTTACCCACGCCGAACATCCCGAACAGGACTAGGGTTTTGCGCGTAGGGTCACGGCCCACCGTGCTACGGTTCCGCTCTGAATGTTTTGAAGTCGTCACGAAGTTCATCTTGGGTAGTCTAGTTGAAGGGGCCGTTCAGCAGCGGTCTAGTCTCTCCTTCATGTCAGGCCGAGATCTTTTATGCTCCGATGGAATGGCAAAGGCGCTGAGCCCGAGCTGCAGGTCGGCACCGACATCGTTTATTGGCTCTCCGCAGGAATTCGACGGGACCCGCATTTTAGGCCGCTTTCTTGAAAACCATGAATTCGGTCCTTGGTCGCCGCCCCTCCGCCGAGCCTTCAATAGCAAATACAGGAGGTTCTGATAACCGGAGCGTCGCGCTCTACCCCGGAAGCGGCAAAGGGGCCATGTCCTGCACACCGCCATAGAGATAACGGCAGTCGGTTCGCCGGCTAGGCATGAGGGCCTAATTTAAGTGTATTAGTATCAATGAGGTATAAAACGCAGCCGTATCACGACGAAGGGGCTAATGCTCTTCCAGAAGAGCCCGGGACTTGACTGGGCCAGGTACCATCGCCGCTACCTCTTTCAGGTGGCACTCACGTTTCACCATGCGTGGCGATGGTTCGAGACCCGCGGCCCTCAGGACTTCTTTCCATCGATAAACCCAATCGTGACACAACAGCGCGCCCACCGCGTTTCGTTGGGCGGCCGCAGAGACCCGAACCGGATCGGAGCCGAGTTCGGCAATAACCTCCATCACGTCACAACCATCAGGCTGAACTTGTATGACCGCATCTGGATAGGGAAACATCTGCCGGAATACTTCACCATTGGGCGCTTGGCCGAGCATAACTGCTCCTGCAGCAGCTCCCTCGCAATAGCGATGTCCCACTTCAGATTGGCCTAGATTTTCTGCAATAGAATCCATCTTTCCGGGTGCCACCATAAAGTATTGGCTTCGCTTTACGACGTTGGCAAAGTGATCGCGGTGCTGCCTGTGGTCGTACACTTCCGACAAGGAGCCTAGGAATGTGTCGTAGATATAGAATATCTCCCTGCGGTTGGCCGCCTGAAGCAGCCTCTGGTGAATTCCTTCTTGTCTTCGCCCGATGCTATAAACATCAATCGCACGGGCTGGCGGGTCCGGATACGGAGTGAATCGAAGCGTGTCGACCGCACCAGGAAGCCAGCGGATCGGTCGACCAAGTGCTTTTGACAAAGGTTCGACAGTGCCTAGGCAACCTATAAAAACGTGATCGAACTGGTTAAGCGCATGAAGCCAGTACTTCTGTTTCGGGATTTGAGCTGCCCACATCTCGTCGATCCAGCAAACACTGGTCTTACAGTGCTCTTTCCAGCCATCGATGGCGTTGAAGTCGGGTACGTCCTTCTCGGTCTGGCATCTAACAAGGAATAGATCATAATCGTGGCTAAGCCTAACCTTGTGGTGGCCGGGATTCGCAAAAATGAGTCTCCTCGAGACGTCCCGACACAACAGTCTCCTCTGCCAAAACTCCTTAAACTTGTATCCACGAGCCGGCTCCAGGCAAATCAAGTCAACGTCATCGACCTCTACAAGAACGTCTTGCGCTTCGAAATGACCGCAATAGTAGGCCTCTTTCCTGAAGTTTCGCCCACTGGGCATACAAATGCGCGGCCTCCTAAGCTCTTCTGGGACCTCAGCGGCCATGGACGTGCGGTTCGTATCGATAAATCTCAACCGGGCTAATGTAGCGCGGCCCAAATAGCAACGATTATAGAAGGCCTACGCAGCGTCCCTGTGGCAAGGGCATGCGAACCAAGCCAGCATATACGCTCATCGTGATCTGACCGACCATGTCCTAGGAATGTCGCTCCATCGCGGAATCTCGTATCTCCTGCCGCCGACTGTCCAAGGTCGCGTATAGGTCACTCGCGAAGTAACATTCGATGGCCCTCGCCAGGTCAACTGGATCGTCAGGCCGGAATACAAACCCCGTTTTGCCCTCTACGATCTCATCCCTCAACAACCCAACGTCCGCCGCGAGAGCCAGCAGGCCGAAACTGTGTACAAGGAACAAGACGCCGCTCTGGTAAACATGCCTGTAAGGCAACACCTTGAAGTAGACCTCCGTCTCGTCATCTGGAATGAATTCCGCCTTTAGCAGTACCCGTCCCCTGTGCACGTCCTCGCGGGCCGCTTCCACAAGCTTGAAGATAGCGATCTCATCGCGATTTCTTAGGATTGCTCGATTTGATGTTGTGATGCTCTGCCATCTGAACCAGATGGGCAGGACGCTAGATAGAACAGGCAGCTCCAAGACGAGTTATGCTTTATTGTTCGTGAGCAACTTCTTATTCAGCCCGCACAAATAATTTGGGAGAAGCCAGTTTCACGAAGGAAAGCAGCAAAGCCGCTCTCCCATGCCAGAAAGCGCAAGCCTCTCGGCACCCTCTATGTTCATCTTGAGGAAATCTACCCGTGATAACCCATGTAATCGGAAGATGGCCAGTGTCGTGCCCGGCGCTCGAATTCCTGAACCCTCTCGAATACTGCTGGTCGCTTCATGCTCATTTAGAATCACTGATTTGTCCTTCTCGCTCTTGATTCCCGACCGATGGGAATCTCTGAACCCACTCGCCCTCATAAGACACCTTGCATACCTTTCCGACTCGGACGGTTGCAATGATTGTAGCCAACGTCGCCAGAATAGATCGGAGAACAGGTCTGTTGAGTAACTTGTATAGGCTGCGCTTTAATTTGTGTCTCGGCTTCAATGTTCGAGCTGGCCCCTTTTGCGTCCACCGGACGATTTCCGCGATCTCCTACGCGGGTTCAGACGGTGATCAATCCAAATGCGACAAAACACTTGCTGTAACTGGCTGGCGCTTCTTCACCCGTGAATAGTGCGTTGTCAAGCGTTCACATATAATTAATAGCACCTGCGCGGTTCGTAGGCTTGCTAACAATAGCCCGTTGGTTTGGTGTCTAACGCGTCATTGAAACATCTTTGATAACCTTGGATCATGACCTCAACTCAGCCGCTTGTACTCTTACCCGGGCGCCCGCGGAACGTGGTCAGCGACAGCGCCAGAGGCGATTTTGGCATTTTGTCGAAACACCTTTGATAGGCCGCCAGCAGACTGGGAACGGAATACTTCCAAGCCAGCTCTTCGTGTACGCGTTTCCGTCCGAACTGACCCATCTTGCGCCGTTCAGAAGGATTATCCAGCAACCACAGGAGCTTGGCGGCAAAATCAGGGACCTGATTGTGGTTATCGGCGTAAAGCGAAGCGTCCTGGGCGCTGAATCTCCCCTCCTTCAGATCAAATTGTACGATGGGTTTACCCAACGCCATGTATTCCATAATCTTGATCATCGTAGAAATATCGTTCATTTCACACGGCTTGTCAGGATTGACGCAGACATCGGCTGTTGACAGAACCTCCAATAACTGCGCATCGGAAACCCTTCCTGTGAAGTTGACCATGTTGCCCAGGTTCTTCGCCCGCACCATCTTCCGCAGTCGGGCCAATCCCGGTCCGCCGCCGACGCAAGTGAAATGAATGTCACTGCGCCCTAGGTTCGTGATATAAAGCGCCACATCTAACAGAATGTCTAAGCCTTCCTGGATACTCATGGTTCCGACATAGCCCACCAGGTAACGCTTGCCATACTTAAGATCAGAGTTTGGCGGAACGGCCTTAAACGTGTTCGAATCCGGCCCATTGCGGACAATAAACACATCCTCGGGCGCGATGCCGCCCCTAGACACTGCTAAGTCCCGATAACTGCGGTTCGTTGCTATCACTACGTCGCTGAAGCGGTAGGTCTGTTTCTCCAGCCAGACCTGGACGCTGTAAAGCAACCCCCTTTTGTCGAATTTGGAAAGGTATAACTCAGGGTTCGCGTCGTGATGATCGAAGATGTAGCTGACTCCCAGGAGCTTGAACGGTAAGGCAACCAGGAAAATATCGTCGGGAGGATTGCACCCTTGAATGACATGAAATCCTCGGCGCAGGTAAATCCACCATGCGTACAAGAACTGCCAGAACAATGCGCAAACGTATTCCCACATATACCCGATTAAACCATTTCCCTCTCTGGGCATCGGATGACGGTAGATATGAATTCCGTCGAGGACCTCGTGCCTTCGGTCACAACCTTTGTCCCGAGGGCACAACACCGTGACCTCATAGGTGTTCTTGCTGAGCGACAAGGCTTCCTTCCAGACTCGAGGGTCAAACGGGACAGGCGCGTTCTCGACGATGATGAGGACTTGTTTCTTCACAATTGGGAAGCTCTTTGTTTTATACCAACTTGTAGAGTCCAGCGAGCGCGCAAAGCATTGTCGCTTGTCCCCAGTGCAATGTGGGTGTTTTGTTGACCAGCCACCGGGAATAGCGGCGATAGTAAAAATAGCCGGCTCGATCCTGCATGTGCTTGATGGTCCAATCAGCGACCCGCAACGCCAGAGGCAGACTGTCCATGTCCCGGTCGTGAAAGAACACGAGCGTGTCGATCGCCTGGGAGCAGCACTGGATGTCGATCGGTGATGCTTTATAGTTATAGTATCTCGGCGTTCCGTCCGGCAAAAAGAACGTGGATTTCCAATATCTGTATCCGGCCGTCAGATTCCCTTCGAATCGATCATCGCTGGTTCCCTCAGTGTAATACTTGAAAGAATCTAGAACATATGCCGTATGAAAGTTGTCAACCCAGTGCAGGTTATCCGCTTCACCGTAATACCAGGAACAATCAGGTCTCTGGTGTCGGGCGGTGTACTGAATAGCTTTTTGCGCCAAGATCCGATAGGATTCGTTCCGCGTACACGCATACGTACGTGCCAGGAGGCTGGCTCCGAGGGTATTGGCATTATGGACTTGCACGCTTTGTGTCGGGAAATAGCTGATGCACAGAGAGTCTCCTTCGACGAAGGTGCTCAGGTCGTGCCGGATGTGCTCGCACGCGTTGATCGCGACTTGTAGGAACCGATCGTTCCGAAAGTGTTGATGGGCTTCGAGGAAAGCGTGGCCAATGAGAGAGGTCCATACTATGGACGGCAAGCCTTTGGGCACGTAGGAACTTCGCGACTGATAGTCGAAATGATTTCCCCAGGACGATCCGGTATAACCGTTGGCCTGGTTGTCGATCAGCCATTGCAGCGCATACTCCGCCTTGTCCCGCCACGCGGTATCGCCTGTGGCGTCGTGAAGCCGCATGAAGCCCCTGGCCAAAAATCCCATGCCCTTGGTGGAATGACTCTTTGCAACTCCTATCAAAGGGCGCAAGTTGATCGGAAACCGCCGCACCCCTTGTTGGAGCAGCATTCGCAAGAACTTGTTATTTAAGGTCAGCGGCCGGAGGAGTTTCGCATTCAGGCCATCGAAAGTATCATAACCCTGGTAATCATTCCTTTCCAGCCAATCCGATAGCCGGCAAATAGATTCGTAGAGGCGAACCTTCGCGTCTGCACCGCGGCCGTGAACGGCAGGCGTTTTACCAGCAAATGCCGTCGTAATTGCCATTGTCACTCCTGCGGTCGGTAATTCGCACAAAATCCACGAGGACCTGATCGTCGCGCAGTCGCTCGGGGACGTCTTGAAAATCAGAATCCTTGTTGCCGACGACGACTGTCTGTGCGTGACTCAAAACCGCGTCTATACCGCCGACCATAAGCCCGAAAATATGAGGAATGCGATTAAGGATGAAGTCTCGGTTGGCACCCATTAATCTGGCAATGTTCACGTTCTTGTCATAGATACGGAGGTCGTAGCCTTTACCGATGAGACGTTCGATGACTTCGATCACGGGACTCTCCCGCAGATCGTCGGTTCCCGCCTTGAAGCTGAAGCCCAGGACACCGATGCGCTTGTGTCCTTTTTCCATGATGAGCCGCATACCCCTGGCAACCTGCATCTCGTTGCTCGCCAGTATAGAACTGATGATCGGCAGTTCCAGGTCGTGCATCTTGGCTTGATAAGTCAGCGCCCGAAGATCCTTGGGTAGACAAGAGCCACCAAATGCAAAACCGGGCACAAGGTAGGCTGGCGAGATGTTGAGCTTTTCATCTTGGCAGAAAATCTTCATTACTTCGTGGGAATCGATGGCAAAGGCCTTGCAAAGATTGCCGATTTCATTCGCGAAGCCGATTTTGAGAGCATGCCAGCTGTTGTCGATGTACTTGACCATTTCAGCGGTCCGCAGGTCGGTTCGGATCAGTGGTGCGTCGAGTTTTCCGTAGAGTGCAGCCAAAACATCTCCGCTGTCTTGGTCCAACTGGCCGATAACGGTCTTGGGCGGGGAATAAAAGTCCTTCACCGCCGAGCCTTCGCGCAAAAATTCGGGGTTGTGACAAACGCCAAAATCGGCCCCGGCTTTCTTTCCGGAGAATTCCTCCAGGGTCGGGACTACTATATTGTGCATCGTTCCCGGGACGATCGTACTACGGATGACAACAGTGTGCCGTGTGGTCTTGCTTTTGAGCGCGTCGCCAATCTGTTCGCAAATGCGCCTAATGTACCGGATGTCGAGATTCCCGTTCGCTTGGCTTGGAGTACCGACGCAGACAAACGACAGTTCCGTGTCCCGGATAGCCGGGGTCGGGTCGTCGGTGGCGCGCAACCACCCCCCTTCGACGCTTGAGGCAATGATCCCGCCGATATCCGCTTCAACAATCGGACATTGGCCTTGGTTGATCAGGTTAACTTTTGTCAGAACCGGATCGACACCCACGACCTGATGTCCCTCATTGGCAAGGCAACCGGCTGAGACAGCCCCAACATAGCCCAATCCGAAAATGCTGACTCTCAAAAGGCGTTCCTTTCCCCTGCGCTAAGCATTAGATCCCCGGGCTGCATCTGCCGCCCGCCCGCGCTATCCCACAACTTTACGTCTGGACCCACGGACCCCGTATCAGCGCGGGTTTCGCAGTCCCGCAATCAATGGACCAAGCAAACTAGGCACGTTAGGCCTCTGCAATCGCTTGCTCCACTACGTCACAGAGACCTGCGCGGTGAGGGTCAACAAACTCCCGCGAACAGACCGGCCTTTCAGGTCCGCGTGCAGATGTTCGGTGCTAAAAACATCTACCTGTTGCGATTGGGCGGGCAAGGCTCATTCCTTCTGGATCGATCGAGGACATTAGGCTTCTGGCCTGCAGCGCAAGCGGCAATTGGCGCCTGCGTTTTCATGAAGGTTCTCTCAAGTCAAATGACGCCCTGGATACGCCGCGACCCAACGCCACCCCGGGGGAGTGGCATTTGGAGCAGATCCGCGTATACGCTCATGGTCTCCTGGCCGACCAGGTCCCAGGAATGCTGCGCCGTCGCGAGGTCTCGTATCTCCTGCCGCCGGCTGCCCAGTTCCGCGTAAAGGTCGCTGTCGAAGTACCGTTCGATGGCGGCAGCGAGGTCAACTGGATCTTCAGGTTTGAATACAAATCCGCTCTTGCCTTCCACGATGTCATCTTTCAAGGATCCTACATCCGCTGCCAGAGCCGGCAGGCCGAAACTGTGTCCGAGGAACAACACTCCGCTCTGGTAAATGTGCCTATAAGGCAATACAAAAACGTCTGCCGCCTTGAAGTAAACCTCCGTTTCATCATCCGGGATGAAATCGGCCTTCAGCAGTATCCGGCCACTCTGTATTTCCTGGCGCATCACTTCCCGGATTGCCCTCCAATATTTCTCGCAGTTCTTGGGCCGGCCGGCGATGATCAGTCGATAATCATCTCTCCGGGTCAGGATCTTGCGAAATGCGGAAACCAGGTATTCCAGCCCCTTGTAAGGAGCAATGTTGCCGAAGAATAGAATCACCCTTTCACCTGTGCGGACTCCCAGCCGCTGTCTGGCCTCACATGGTGTGAGAGGTGTGTTCGGAACAGCATTGTTGATCCCGAACGGGATGACTGTAATCCGACGTTCCCGAACGCCAAACTCCTCGCAGAGTTCATGCCGCATCTTTTCCGTGTGAACGAAGATATGCTCGGCCAGCCGGTACTGGACCCGCAGCGTAAGCCGATTGAAGCGCGTGTCCTTCGAATCCCGCCTGCCCGCATTCACGTTGTGCACGGTGAGTACGATCCTCTTCCCCAGCCACCGATAGTAAAGTGTGAGCAACGTTCGATCGAAGCACTCGAATTTGTTGTTCCACAGAATATGAAAGATTCCCGGCTTCGCTTTGGCAACGTAACGGATCAGCCTTGCATAGTATAGCGCCACCCTGGAAGCCTTCCTCAGGAATCCGGCATCCGGCCGCTGGTCGCCACGGAGATTGAAGAAGTTCACTCCGGGCGTGCTGTAAAACTCCGGGCAATCCAGGTCATCACTGCCAATCAGATCCATCACGACGCCCTTCGCGATAAGCGCCGTCGCCAAACCGAATGCATAGGGCTTGTCGGCACCTCCGGTAAGCAGGGCGACCGCGATCTCAGGAGCCAGATACGACGTCGTCAAATCCGGCAAACCCTCTGGTTGCCGATCCTTTCTTCCTAGGTTCGCGTCCACCTCTTGTCCCTGCGGGCCGTCCGGCCAACCTTCACTTCGTCGATTATCACAACGCATCAAAACCCAAAGTCGCGCCCCGTCGCCGCGCCTCTAACTTGTACGTTGCCTTGTCGAATTGCCTGATGCATGAACTCTTGAAATTAAGAAGGGACGTCTGAGTCCATTTAGCCGTCTTCCGTCCAAACGTCGCTCTCACCCACGTATATTTCCATCCCAAGTTTGGCGGCTCCAAGCGGCCTTGAAGTTCCGTTGCTAGGGCCTGCAACTCCGCGATGATATCACGCCGCTCCGGATAGAAAATGCCGTACCAGTTCTGCAGATAAGTCACGCAAGCCCTTCGGACACGTTCACTGTCTTCCAGCGAGCAGAGGTACTGAATGTGCAGTTTCAAAGTCTCCTTGGCTGAGCTGTAAGGCATGGTTCCGCGAAGCCGCTGAGCCCTGGTTTGGCGTCGATACGACCGCAACCTCCTTGGAGCAAAATCGCCTCGCCACTTCGGCCGTCCGATCCGTGGACCCGTCGTTGACCATGATAATCTCCTTGCGTGGCCACGTTTGGGTGAGCGCAGATTGAACCGCTTCGCTCAGCCTGAAGTGGGCCGAGACCCTTGGATGCGATGGGAGACAATCCGAGCAAAGGCCCGCGTCCGGACGTCTGGGGGAAGTCGAGACCGTCTCGATCGATCAACTCGTCAGTGCTTACGGCTCGCTTCTCTTCGTCAAGATGGTTCTCGGAGGCCTGCAGCGGCCAGTCCGCTATCGTTCGTTCGCGGTCAACCTGGCTCAGTTCAGTTTTGAGGGCCTCGAGTGCGTGGAGGTGCATCATGTCTGGCTCAGGATGGAGAGCTCAACCACACAGCCGACTGCCGGCGTGGCTGGCGATGAAGCGGTGGACTAAAGCTCAGGAATTCTCGGAAGTACTTGTCCCATGCGCCGAGCCAAGCATAGAGGTGTTTTGGAAGACGCCACTGCGCATTAGCTAACGCGTGGGCGCTGGGTTCAGCCCGCGCGTCGAGGTAAATGAGCAGCGACGAGGCCAACCGACGAAAAGATCAATTCACAGCTATCCCGACGCTCGGCGGAGGCCCAGGGGCGGACGAAATCGATGCCGTCGCCGAACTGCCGTTGTAAGAAGCCGTGACCACCGCCGCCTGAGGAGTGATGTTGGTGACTGCCGTGGCCGTGAAGTTGGCCGAGGTCGCTCCCGATGCCACACTCACCGAGGCTGGTACGGTCAACGCGGTCATACTGCTGGACAGCGTCACCGTGATCCCCCCCGTGCCCGCCGCTTGCGACAGTGTCGCCACGCAGGCCGACGTTCCGCCTACATTCAGGTTGGTGGGATTGCAAGACACCAGGCTGACCGCTGTTCCTGTTCCTGTTCCCTGTGTGAGCGGATGCGGATAGGGGTATGGGGTGTAGTAAAGCGTCCACGTGTTCGTAGCCGTGCAGACAAAGAGTTCACCCTGGCCGAACCCGTTGCCGCTCCCGTTCCAGCTTCCCTGGTCCGTGGCAAAGTAGCCGACGTAGGGAGTGCATGAAGTCGGGCGATTCGCCAATGTGCCGAAGCCCACACCGCTAGAGCCGTTGAAGGGAGAAGTGGATGAGGTCTGCGCGTGGGGTGTCCCGCCTGATCCATCCGTGTACCAGTCACGGTTAGCGACAAGCCTGAGCGTACCATTAGGATAAACATTCACGCCTTCACCCAGAAGCGATGCGGTATCGTCCCACTCATAGATCGGATCGAGCGCCTGCGACAGAGGAGCGGCGGGCGTGGGGGTCGAACCGGAGACGTAGGCTCCCCGTCCGCGTGTTGTCTGGTCGGCGCAAACCGTGGCCCGCAGGATTTGGTAACTGTCGCCTACTCCGAACGCATTGGTCTGTTCCGGTAAGCTCGGCTGTATGGTTATCGTGGTCGCGGTATTGGATGCGACCTCGGCCCAAAATCCCTTCGTCACATCATAGACTGAGTACGGCGCACCTGTAGGAATGAACTGATTCGTCGTCCAGCTTTTCGTGGAGTCGTAGAGAACCATTCCGCTGCTTCCACTCGTCGTGGTACCGGAATAGTACGTCACCCCGCCGTTGGTGTCGTAGGGGCTCGATCCCCCGCAGGCTCCCCAGCCGCTACTCCCGGTGAAGACGTTACGGTACACGACAACGCCCACAAAGGCGTTAAACCACGCGCCCGCAGATTGAGTCACTGTATTGCCAAAAATGAATCCCGTACCGCTGCGGAAGCCCACCGGAACATTGCAGCTAGAACTAACACAGTTGAAGGTATTCCCATAGGCTTCTATCTGTCTGCCGCCCTGCGGTCGTCCATCAGTGTCAAGCCCGTGGTTCCCGAACACACCGAATCCGCCGTTTGAGACGACATGGTTAAATCTTGCGACATACCGACATCCACCGACCGCTCCCCCGACCGGAGCTTCCTCGCAATCGGTAATGGCGGTGGTCGTGTAGAGAACATTGTTCTCTTCGTAGAGATTGTTGGCCCCTCCGGTTGAGTCAGGTGCCGCCCAGGAGTTATCGCCGTACCCGCCCACCCCGAGGTATGCCGAGTGGTTGGGATCGGAAAAATCTGTTCCGCTGCCGTTCGGCATCGTATTGTGATCGAGCACTCCAAATACGTTGTCAGTCAAGATCAACCAACCAGCGGGATTCCCGTTACCGCTTTCCGTCCACGGCGTAGTCTCGCCGAAGATGATGTTGTCAACGCGCAGGTTGGGACATCCGTTCGATGTACAGGTTCCCGCCACTTGAATAGGAGAGGCCAAAGTCGTACTCGCGGACTCCGGCTCGATGTCCAACAAAGAAAGCGTGAAGGTCTGCCCATACGAGAGAGTCACACCAAATAATGGGTTGCTACTGCCCGCGTTGTCCACGATGATCGTGGTCGGCGTCCCAGCACCGAAGGTCAAGCCACCTGTGTTCGGCGTTCCACTCCCCGTAACAGTGATCCCGACCGTGATTGCCAGCTCGCTGGTCCAAGTACAGGTGCCCGCCGGGATGATAATAACGTCCTCGTTCACCGCGTTATGGGTGGAACCGTTGATGACCGCTTTCACGTCGCTGTAGTTGCAGGAGGCAGCAGTGTAAGTTCCTTGCGGCCACAATGGGGCCGCGAGTGCGCTCAAAAGAAACGTAAACAAAACAGTTTTTGGGGTTGTCTTCATTCGCAGCTCTCTCACCAAGGCACAATGTACCATGATCGCGCTATTCAGATAAGCCTAACTTCAGATGAGCCTATCTAAAGTCTCGATCTGTTCTCTAACTTTCGGCAGTATTCGAGATGTCGCCGACCGCCGGTCGTGGAGTTGGCTGTGCGATGCGCCGGTGTCAGCAAGAGTAGCCCAAGATGGAGATCGGTCCGCTAACACGCAGAAAGCAAATTGCTTGAGCAGCGTCAGAGCCACCATGACAAGGGCAGTTGCTCGCACGGCGGCCCCTAATGGAATTGGATTTGCGTCCTAAATTCTCGTATTGCCATGAAACCATTGGTCTCGATTAGCATCCCAGCCTATAACGCCGAGGAGTGGATTGGTGAGCTGGTCCGACGACAGGGCTATCCTACTCAAGATCAGCTAGTTTAAGTACAGCAGCTTTGGCGGCGGGAGATCTGGTTTCGGACCCCGCCGCAAAGCCCAATTCAGGATCCGAGTAGTACTCTGTGCCTTCGCATCCCAAGTTAGGCGTTCCCGTGCGTAGGACATGCCTTGCTGTCGCAAGCGTTTAAGAAGGTCTCGATTTCCCGCGAGATCGGTCAGGATCTTCTCCATCTGTGAAACCACTTCGCTCTCATTGGTAAGAGGCACCTTGTACCCCACCTCTGACTGAACGATATCTCCGGGCCCGCCGAAGTCTGCGACCACCGGTACCGCACCAGTCGCGAGAGCTTCAAAGACCACGCCCGCACCGAAGTCGCGAACCGATGGGAACACCATCACATCCGCAGACCGCAACCGCTGGAGGACCTCCGCATGGCTGACCCAACCACAGAAGGAAACAGCCTTCTCGATCCCAAGGGACCTCGTGAGTTGCTCAAGGCGGTTACGTTCCGGGCCATCACCGACCACGATGAAGCGCGCCGATTCGCTTCGCAAAAGAGGGGCAGCCGCGCGCAACCCAAGATCACAAGCCTTGCAGGGGATCAGCGACCCGATGAAAATCAACTCAAGCTTGGCGCCGGACCCCGGACTGCGCAGGTCACCGGAACACAAGGAACTGCTCACGCCGTTCTCCGGGACAAAAAATAGTTTGTCCCTGTGTGCGGCAAACTCGGCATACGTTTGGGACGAAGCGGCTATGATCGCTGCCGCGTTGCGGTAGGTGGATCGAGCAAAAGGCATGAACCGGTACAGACTCCTCAAGCTGGAGATCCATTGCTTCTGGTTATCGGCCTGGCTGAAACCATGCACGTAAGGGAGTCCGCCATTAAGCGGTCCGATCACGAAGGGTACAGGTCCCTTCCGCAGGAAGAAAGCGAAAGGACTCGGAAACACCGCATTCATCGGGTAGATGCGCAGAACGACATCGAACTCGCCCGCCAAGATGCGGCGCCGCAACTGCCGCCAAGCGCGCCATTCGAAGGCAAGATAAAGGGGATAACAGGAAGCTGTCAACGCCTGGTTGTTATAGTTATATCTGAAGATCCATCGCAAACTCCAGGCATAGATGGGATCGAGCCAAGGCAGCCGGATTACCTCGATCGTGCGAAACGGCGCCTTCGCGCGGCGCACAGGGTCCTCACTCGGCGACCGAACAACCAACGTGACATCATGGAGTTGGGCGAGCGCAGCCGCATGAGAATGGGTGACAAAAGGCATGCTGACCTGCTCCGGATTACAGTCCGGCCCCAACACCAAAATATGTAACCGACTCACGAATTCCTCCTGTCCGGATGGCGTGCTAGGCGGAGTAGGTTCTTCAAAAGATGTCGATGCTTCGTTCGCTGCATCGGTCAAGCACTACGGAAAAGTCGTTCGCCAGCACCCAGTCCTTAAGTGTCAAGCCGTGTGCACGGAGGTACAGGTGAATCGCCCAGTGTGGGCCAATTCCGCCAGCACTCAGAGCTGCCTGCGGGTCGAAAGCCTGACTTTTCGCCCCATGGGGAGGGCTGGGCTATCGAATCCCCTGGCTCGTCGATTCTAAAAGGAGATGGGAATTGTTCCGTTGTCTGCGCACTTTGAAGCGCCGCCGTCTCACTAACCTTCGCGCGGTCAACTCCGGAGACGGCCAAGGCTGCCAGGACAAAAGAGAGCCACATCAGACCGCTCCGGAAGTCTACCTCCGTGCAATTATGGAAAAGGAAAGCGGTCCAGATCGCTAGGCTGAGCGACGCAATGCTGAAGAATGGTTTGAATTGTTTGCAGATGTTTCGGTACACGGCGATCACAAACAAGAGAAGCAGGAAGAGTCCAACATAACCTAAATTGAGATAGACCTCCAGATAACCGTTGTGGGACTCATTGAGTACCCCCATACCTCCCGCCCAGATCCGCTCGAGTCGCGGACCCAGCCAGAAGCTTTCGTAGCCGGCGCCTAGGAGCGGATTCGTCTGCTGGCTGAGAACGATTTTCCAGATTACGGTTCGGCCCGACAGGCTTGGGGGCCGGTTAACGATGCTGGCGAAGTCTCCACTCAACCCCAAGCCGAAAAACAAGAAAACGTAGATCAAGAAAACCAACGGAACCGTCACCGTAAGAATGCCGGGGCGGCGTCGGACCGCCTTGCTATGAGCCGCTAAAATCACCAGGCAGGCGATCACCAGGCACGTACGGGATGTGGCGCTGTCGCAGGTATTTAGCAGCCACACGATCATCCAGATCAACCCAGCGTTCACCAGGATGACTCGTTTCTGCCGCCTGTTCTTATGATCGGGCCACCTGACCACGGTATCCCAGAAAAAGTAGATACCGCACACCAGACATAAGATGCCCAGCATGTTCTTGCTCGTACTGGCTCCCGAGTATGCGGCAGCGCCTGTCCAGGGGTCATACTGTCTGGCAATGGCCGGAAAGTACTTGATGAGCACTACGGAAAGCGGAATCAGCAAATAACCAAGGCGTCGAAGCAGAGTACTGACAGCCTCCAGCGGGTGAGGATCCGAGAGGACGACCAGTACCATCACGTAGTTGCCGAGGTCCCTGAACCACTTCTTGAAGGCCGGAAACGGAAGGTCAGACCAAACGACACTCACCAGAGCGAAAAGAAGGTACGCCGTGAGTACCCGATTCCGTGCAAAGAAATCGCCCCACCGGAAGGATCGCGACACCAGGATGGCGATGCCCAGGACCAACAAAACGAGAGAGACCGTGCGGTTTAGGGGATCCCCTTCCGCAAGAGCCTCAGCCACCCCAGCCCCCCCCCCCGCCGCAATGTTCCCGCTGAGCCACTGCGTGGGCTGCCGCGATCCCATGAAGAACATCGATGTTACCGGCACCCACAGCGCTGCGGAAACCTTGGGCTCCCTAGCGGAGCCGAAAGCGAAAAGTGCCAGCAACAGAACGAACCACAGAAAGAGCGCTACATCTGGAGGCATCGTGTCAATCCGCTTAAGATTCAACCCTACGGCACACGTTGCGCTTGATAAGCCACTCGGCCCTGTGACTGACCCGCTCTAATCTGTTCAAAAATGGTGTCCATGATTCGCGTAGTGAGCAGGATTTCTCGATAAGAAATGGGTAGGGGAGCGCCGTCGCGGATTGAACGGTAAAAGGATTCGATCAAGAACTTCATTCCGGAATCCATGTGGAAGTCTTTGGTAAGGAACAGCTTTGCGTTCCCGACCAGGTTGGCAAAATGCTGTTTCGCAAACAGGACAGGGGGAATGAAGTGATCGGCGTAGCTCTTAAACTTCGCACCGCGGAGCTGGATCAAGATTTCGTGATTCTGGTCGAGAATCAGGCCGTTCTTCGGCCCGTAGATCCGGAACTCGTGCAGCGAAGGCCTCATCTGAGAAGAAAAAGTAAAATAGGCGGTCGTTCGCTCCTCCTCGCTGATGATGACGCGAAGCTCATCCACGATCTCCGTCTCGCCTATGCTTTTGAGAAGGGGGCTCACAAAGCCATAGGCGATTACCTGAGGCGCATCGGTGGTCAGAAACTCCGCAATCCTGGCAATCCCGTGACTGATAATGTTCTGGAGTAGACCTCCCGGTAATATGCGGACCCAATGACGCTTGTCACCCAGGAGGGCTCGTGCGTAGCTGCGGTTGCTAAGATCATAGCAGTAATAGCTTTCCATGTGTACGGGAGTCCCTCCCAGGTAGCCGCTTGCAACCAGCGCTCGCATACGCCGCGCCACGTGGCTGAATTGATGGTTGTGTCCGGCTGTAAGCTTGACCCCCTTTTCTTCAGCCAGGTCCACTAATCGCTGCCCTTGGCCGGCATCGACTGTAAAGGGTTTTTCAACGTACACGTGGCAGCCATGTTCTAGGCAGAATTTGGCAATCTCAAAGTGACTGGCAGGCGGCGTCGTGATGTGGACAACGTCCGGTCTGGCTTCACTCACAAGTTCGGCCACTTCGGGGAAGCACTTTCTAACCGGAAACCTCTCCTGGAGTTGTGTGGCCATCAATGGCTCACGGTCGCACGCGCCAACGATTTCACACCCCGGGATCTGCTGGATCACTGAGGCGTGGGCGTCGGCGATCTTCCCGCATCCCACAATGGCGACCTTAAGCATGTTGTTTACCTTGCTTGCAACTTTGGAAGTAACGCCCCATGGCCTCCGCCGTGGGCACTTTGGGCGCCCAGCCCAGCTTGGCTTTCAGTTTTTCGTTGCTATAGCGTGTCTTCTTCCACTCCACGTGCCAACGTTTTCGATTGAAGGCCGACGGCAATTGTCCTTTCGACCGCTTCGAGTACTTTTCCCACAAATAGCACAGCGCATGACTGATCGCATGGGGTACATAGACTGATTTGAAGAGTCTTACGTTCTTCTTGTACTGGCGTAAGAAATGGCGGCTGGAGGGAAGGTCATCGTCAACGACGTTGAACGCCTCACCCTCGACGCCTTCGACAAGGCCAGCCAAGACGATGGCCTCGGCGCAGTTGTCGACGTAGGTGAAGGGTATCGTGTTGGAGCCACCGAGATGAAGGAAAAGTCCAAATGTGCCTAATCCAACCCGGCCGGTGATCTGACTTTTGCTCCCGCCATAAACACTGCCGGGTCTGACTACGACGTAGGGAACTCCAAAGTTCCTGCCATATTCGGCGACAAGTTGCTCTTGCTTGACCTTTGCAAAGCAATAGGCGTCACCCCGAAGCTCGGGACGTTCTTCGACCGGGCACGATTCGTCCAAGAGCCGCCGGCGAGGTTTCCCGCGGTTGGTGTACACCGTGAACGAGCTGACGAGAACGAATCGTCGCAAACGCGCGTGCCCCAGGCTGGCGTCGAGCAGGTTCCGTGTGGCCACTACGGAGTTCATAAAGGCATCGGGAAAGGACTTCTCGCCGGTCCCGGCGGCCAGGTGGTAGAGGACCGCCACATCCGTGCATGCAGCCTCGCAATCCGCGCGAGACAGGAGGTTGCCTTTGATCACATCAATTCGCACCCCAGGAGGCCGCTGGTTGATGATCCGTTCTATCCCTGCCAGTCCGCTGGAGGGACGGACGAAACAGACCAGGTTGCGAAACCCGTGATCCACCAGACTTTCTACCACGCACGACCCAATGAAACCCGCGGCGCCGGTTATCAATATCCGATCATCTGGGGCGACAATAAAGGATTCGTGTGACGCGGGCTCCAAGGCAACACCCCGCGCCGGTGTGGTTTCGTTGCTTCCAGCTCTAACGCCTCGAGTCATCATCTACTAACCAACAGGAACCCCTGCTATCAATACCTTCATCGGACCGGGGCTCTTTGGGTCTTAGAAAACGCTTTACCTTCGGATGAGGCGGTGGGCCGAAAAACAACCACCGTTGCCCCCGACTCGCCATATTGACCACGCTTGAGAATGTCAAAGCCGCTCTCGACGACGCGTAACATTGCCCTCGGCCTAGACTTGTTCTTACCGTTCTCTATGGTGGCTATCCTGACGACAAATACGCCCCCCTCTTCCAGGTGCCTCGAATATCGGTCTAATGTCTCCTTGACGCTACCCAGTGGCACGTGGTACAGAGACTCTCGGAAGAGGATGACGTCGAACCGTTGCTCCGGCACGTATGTGAGGAAGTCTGCCCGCAGAAACCTGTTCTTCTGTGCTCGGCCGTTCGCCTCTGATCGCCTCCGCGCTTTGTCAAGGGCAGTGTCGGATATGTCCACGCCGAGGTAACTGCCGTACGCGCTCGAGGCTAGTTCATTGGCTGTATTACCAGAACCACACCCAAGATCCAGGATACTTCCGTTCCTGGCATAGTCTTCCAGGTACGGGTACAAACAGTCGTCAGCCGTGTCATCGTTGAAGTTCCATTTGCCGGAGGAGTACTCCCGGTCCCAAATGGTCTTCTTGATGGCTGACGGACCATAGCTTGCGAGCGCGCCGCGCATAAACCTTAAGCTACGTTCTACAAAATACATTTTAACCTCCGTCCGTCAGTTTCCTCGTATAAGGGTGCCCCGGGTTCATTCCATAGGCGGTGGGAAGTGCAAAACCCACAGCGAAACGCATGGCGGCCTATCCTCAATCGGGACCTGGTTCATAAGGCCAGCAGGCATATTGGTCTAACTTTGTCCCACGCTGAAACTATCAACCCGCTTGGATTTTATGAGAGATTTGAGGATGGCCCTGAGCTTGGCCATCTGTTCTTTGCGGTGGAAGATCATGAGTTCCCGGGACACCGGGCGAGGTGCGCGGCGAATATACGCCCAACAATAGCCAAGCCCTAAGGCCAAGCCTCCGGTGACGTAGGGGTGCTTCCTGGCCCGGTATGCGATTCGAAACAGCTCCCAAACGGGGTGTCCTCCAAGGTAATAGTCTTTCTCCCCATAAGAAAACAGAGAGGAATGGACGCTGCGGTCTGCGGTTCCCATGCGCCGATAGTGGAAAAACGACTTCTCCCGAAAAGACTCGGTCTTCCAACCCATCATGCGGGCGGTTGTCACCGCCATCCAGTCGATTCCCCCAGCGCGGTGCGGTATATAACCGCCGATTTGCTCCCAGCATTGCCTACGGAACAACTGACACTGCCCGGAAACGTGCCTGTACCCCTGGAAGCTGTCACTTTCCGAACTGAAGCCTTCCTCCCTAAAAACTGTTCCGGCCACACCGAGGGTGGCATCCGCTGCAAACTTTCCGGCCAGAAACTCGAAATGGTCCGGCGCAAAAGAAATGTCACTATCCAGATTGCCGATGATATCCCACCGCAGGCCGCTCACTCTTTCATATCCAGCGTTGAAAGCTCCCACCTTAGCGGCAAAACTGCGATCGCGCCGCTGCGGCATCTGGACGAGTTCCATCCAAGGGTACTGCGCAAGGTAACGTCTTACGATCTGAGCCGTGCAGTCCGTCGACCCATCGTCCACGATCACCCATTTTATCGGTAAAACCGTTTGGCGAATCACCGACTCGATCGTCTTCTCAATGAAACTCTCTTCATTGCGGGCTGGGGTAACCAGAACGTACGAAGGGTGAGCGCAGCTTTGATCCACATCGCAAGCGAGCGGCTCAACCGTGCTAGTACTGGCAGGGTGGCTCGCCACCGTCCTCTGGCTACCGGCTTGCTGGGTAGGTTGAAGGTAGTTAGTCACAAGTTTTCATCTCTAATCTAGAAAGAGTCGGTGTGTCAGCTCCAGGGTGAGGAGCCTATGAATCTCACTCGTGTAATTGTGGTCGCCGTTTAGATGGCCGTTTACAATGCGTTGGACGACTCCGGGTACGACGTATGGGCGTGCGAGCGAGCGTTGGTCGAGCAACATCTCGCGGACGTAATTAGCCAATTCGTCGCGATACCAGACCCGAAAATGAAAGACCTTGTGCCGGCCGAGCCAAAGCCGCTCCAGATGAAGCGGCGCAAATAAGTGATCCAGTTGAGCAATCCTCTGCGGCATCCCGTAGTCATACGCGTATTCCGCTCTAAATAAGAACTCTAGGAAGCCGTGGACGAAGAAAGAGCCGGGGCCGCCGATACCGCGATCGGTCCTCAGTTCAGCCAGGGCAGGGTTCCCGTCTCGGATGAGCCGCAGCCTACCTTCTTCATTGGCGACGACTGACCCTGGAGATCTGTACACCATCTTGACAACGGCGTTGTCGAGATATGGCGAACGAACAGCTACCTGGGTCTGCTCCAGTCCAAGTACACCATAGTGGTGCCAGGGCGATTGACGGAAAGCGACGAACGTAACCGGGTGGACTTGTTGGCTTCTGTCGTAGGCTTCCTGAGCGGCATGGAACTGCGACGCCAGTTCCGGCTGGAACAGTCCTGCAACAGGTTGCGTGGCCTTGAACATCACGGCGTGCAAAAGCATTTCGCTCCCGTACGTGCCGACGACCCGTACTGGCGCTATCTCTCGAGCCTTTTCATTCACGTAGAGATCCGGAGAGCGGCTGAGATCTATACAGGCGTCCGTGAGGTAGATCGACCGCTCTGCGTAATGTGGGAAGCGTGAGAGAAACTCCTTGCCGGTAGTAATGACTTCGTGCGACTGACCGCAGATCTTTGCAACCTTGCGCGCCAACAGTACATCCTGATTGTCGCGATACATACTGCCGAACGTGTAACATGGAAGCGAGCCAGGTGGCGCTTTGCGCCAAGCCATTATGATTCGCGTGTCCAAACCACCGGTAAGCGAGACACCGACGCGTTCGTGCCCATTGAAATAGCGCGGCAGACGGCGAACGAATGCGTCTCGCAGTTCAGCATAGTATGCATCCTGGCTGAAGGGCTCCTGTTCTTCCCATTCGCGCGGCTCGAAATAGCCTGCTTTCCGCTCCAGCGCTCCGCCACGGAAAAGCCAAGCGGAACCGGGGGGGAGGACATAGATTCCCGAAAAGAGAGTCCGGTTCTCTAGCACGCACGCGCAAACCACGAATTCTCCAACGCCCCGAGGATCAGTTTGGCGCAACTCAGGGCGAACTTTTAAAATTGCCTTTGCCTCTGCCGCGAAGTAAAAGGCATCCTTCGCCTCGTGGTAATAAAGCCGTTGCAAACCGAACCGATCGTTGAAAAGCATCGCGGTTCCACGCGCGCGGTCGGCAACCAAGCCATGAAACCGGCCATTTAAGCCTTTGGGGAAATCCGGCTCGTCTTCATACCGGTGCACCAAGTATGACGGCCCCTCCGGCGCAAGCGCATGTCCTCGTCCCCGAAGTGCCGTAACAATCTCCGGTTCCGGAAACTCCTCGCCAGAAAAGATCAAGGTGACGTCCTGGCGTTCGTTGTGCAGCGGCATCCCATCGGCAAAGGAGCCCTGCCGTGCCACCCATCCCACGTAAACACCCTGGGTGGCGTCAATCCAGGTACCGCTGACGTAAAATGGCTCGTGGCAAAGGGACTGCACCATCGTGAGCAACTGCCGCTCGGCAGTCTCTTTTGGAAGGTTTGTGATGATCCCTACGATTCCTGGCATAAGCGGACACTAGGTTGCGGAATCTGACTTGCGATATTGGACTGCCTTGGAGGACCCGAACCTTCGGTTGTACCAAGCAGCACGATATTCGCGAAAGGTTTTCATGAGAGCCTCGGGTAAATGATCATATAGCCTTCGATGCAAGCCAAGGAGTAGCGCGACCCGGCCAATCGAGCTAAGCGGAATATAATATCGCGGAAGATCAACCCGCTGGAACCCATTGACTTCCTTGAAGTGACTCAGGCTGTCCCCTTGCTTTTTGCCGTACGTGAAATTCTCGTATACAAGATACGAGATGCCCCGATCAGCACAGGATCTGACTGCCTGTGCGAGCAGGGCGTTCGTGGGAGCCTTGTCTTTGTGCTCAAGCAGCGAGAGAATATGAACCAGGCATGCCTGAGTGCGCGTTCTATCGGTTACCAGCTTGGCAAAACCGATCATCCTATCGCCAAGGAATGCGCCGATAAAAATACTCTGGTCGCGAAACGTCCCCGCATACTCACGCGCTCTAGCGAGGCTCATCCCGTAGTGGGGGAACCGCCTTCCTTGGCGTATCGGGCACTCGTTGTAGATTTCGCAGATTCCCTTAAGCAGCGCCTCATCAAGTGCTACCTCCCGAAGGACCACCCCCTTCTTTTCGGCTTGTCGAGCCCTGTTGCGAGGGTAAGAACGAATTTGCTTGTTCCACCAATACTCAAAAGTCGACACCTGTAACACAGCTAGATTATCCCATTCCATCGGATATGAGTACTTCGGGAGGCTTTCCGGCAGCCTTTGCAGAAACGTGAACAGGTCAATGCGGGTTCCGCTTCTCCGCAGGCCTGCCAACACTTGCTCCGGATCGTCTGGGAACTCGTATTTGTCACCTTCCAAACGCGCAATCCGAATCAGCCGTCCGCTTACTCTGATATCTTTGCCGCAAATCGTCATTGGCGACTTCCTATTCACGGTCGACAGCGGGACGCGGTTCTGCCGCGCAGCGTGACTTGGCCGAAGATGAAAGCTGCCTCATCACGCGTCGGAGTAATCAGAACGTACGTGGAGAGCTTCGGCGCGCTGATTTCCTGACAGGGAGAGTAGGAGGGCGCAGGAGACGGGACTGGCCGGGCAGATGAGTGCGATTGTCGAAGAAGAGCCATGGTGGTTTATGCTAACGGAACAAGTCGTGGTTCAGAGCGTAAGGATGGGCCTGGATACTGCTCCCTCAATGTCACGGGAGACTAGAAGCCAGCGCTCTGGGCCGCTGCTGCCAGCACGCGCTCCCTGGGTTTCGCGCAAGCAAGCAATGCTTCGGCCACTGTCCTCTGCTGTGAGTGTAGGATTCCGGGGAACATCGGCAGGGAGAGTGTTTCCGTAGCGACCTCCTCGGCAACAGGGAAATCCCCAGTCTTGTACCCTAGGCGTTGGTATGCCTTTTGAAGGTGCAGGGGCACGGGATAATGAATTCCGGTGCCGATACCCACCTTTCCTAGGCTCTCCTGGATGGTGGCACGGTTCGCGACGCGAGTCACGTACAAGTGGTAAACCGACTTGGCCCATTCGGGTTCAAACGGCAGGCCGACCTGCGCCGCCCCGGACCCGAGTAATTCATCATACCGCCGAGCTGCTGCCCTGCGCTCTTCGTTCCATACCGCGAGGTGCTGAAGCTTCGCCCGCAGAACCCCTGCTTGAATTGCATCCAGTCTGCCGTTGTAACCCTCAACATCGTGATAGTATTTCTGCGCCTGGCCGTGATCGCGCAGCATGCGGATCTTCTGTGCCAGTTCAGCATCGTTCGTCGTCACTGCGCCGGCTTCTCCACACGCTCCCAGGTTCTTTCCCGGATAAAAGCTGAACGCAGCCGCCCGCCCCACCGATCCCGCCTTCGTCCAACAGCCTTCTCTTTGGGAGTAATACTCCGCTCCATGCGCCTGGCAAGCATCTTCGACGACAATAAGCTTGTAGCGCTCGGCCAATTCCAGGATCGGATCCATGTCCGCCATCTGCCCGTACAGGTGCACGGGCACCACGGCCGCCACGGCTCGTCCGGACTTCCTGTTGACCAGTTCTCCAGAGGTCGCATTGACAAAGCACTTCACTTCCAGGTACTCCCGCAGCTTCTCGGAGTCCATGTTGTAGGTGCGTTCATCAATATCCACGAAATCGGGGTGTCCCCCGGCCTGCGTGATTGCTTCGGTCGTTGCGATGAATGTGTTCGGGACCGTAACGACGACAGCCCCTTTCTTGAGTCCCGCCGCCATTAAAGCGAATCGCACCGCGTCCGTGCCGCTGGCTACACCCACACAGTGCCCCGTACCGCAGAATTCGGCGAAGTCTCGTTCGAAGCCCTCGACCGCGACACCGCCCACAAACGCAGCGGTCTTTAGAGCCGCGGCAAAGACCTCACAAAGCTCTTCCTTTAGCTCCTCATGGGGAGTCACTAGGTCCAGGAATGGAATCTTGCCGTTTGTCGTCATTTGCTCGTCTCGCCCACCGTGTCCGCCATCACCCGCAGCACCTTCGCCGGATTGCCGGCTACGATCGCGTGGTCCGGAACGCTCCTTGTCACCACGCTGCCGGCCCCCACGATCGCCCTTTCCCCAACCGTAATGTTCGAAAGGATGGTAGCGCCTGATCCGATGGAGGCGCCCTTCTTGATGAGAGTGGCCTCGACCTTCCAGTCCTGTTCCGTCTGCAGTGCCCCTATCCCGCTCGTAGCTCTTGGGTAGGTATCGTTGATGAATACTACTCCGTGTCCGATGAACACCTCATCTTCAATCGTCACGCCCTCGCAGATAAAGGTGTGGCTGGAGATCTTACAGTTCTTTCCGATTCTAGCGTTTTTTTGGACCTCGACGAAGGCGCCGATTTTTGTGTTGTCGCCGATCTCGCAGCCGTAGAGGTTAATGAACTTGGAGAACTTTACGTTCCTTCCAAGCGTCACGTCCGGTGCAATGCAATTATATTCTCTCATAGGCGTACAGCGGCACCCATATCTGCCAGCGATCGGTCCGCCGCTTCGAGCAATTTGACTACGCGTAAACCGGCGAGACCATCGTTGAAGGGCACTTTGTCGTGCGTAATGCAATCGATGAAGTATCGGATCTCCGAGGCCAGGGCTTCAGTCGGTTCGACTTTGGGAGCCCACATATCACCCGTGCGATAACTCACGAGCAACTGGTAAACGCCTTCTCGGCTCTTGATATCCACGCCTTTGTCGTAAACTTTGACTTTTTCATCCGCGTCCAGGTCATTCCACACTACCATCTTCTTTTCGCCGCCTAGTAGGGTCATTCGCACCTTGACCGGCGACAGCCAGTTGACGTTGAAGTGCGCAATCACGTTGTCGCTCAAATAGACAGTGATATAAGCGACATCCTGGTGGCTATTCACATGGTTTTGCCCCGTTGCCGCCAGATACTCGGGTTTCGCCTGCAGGAGGTGGTCCATGATCGAAAGGTCGTGGGGTGCAAGGTCCCAAATGACGTTAACGTCGTGCTGAAACAGGCCCAGGTTGACCCTGGTGGAATCGTAGTAGTAGAGCTTGCCTAGAGTGCCGTCCTCGAGCAAGTGCCCGATCTTCTTGACCGCACCCGTGAACAGGAAGGTATGATCGACCATGATCGTCAGATGCTTCTTTGCGGCCAACTCGATCAGTTCTTCGGCTTGCGCAGAGGTTGACGTAAACGGTTTTTCGACAAAGACATGCTTCCCGTTTTCGAGGGCTGCCTTGGCCAACTCGAAGTGTGTCCAAACGGGCGTGATTACAGCGACGGCATCGACATGCGGCGAGCGGAGCACTTCCGAAACGTCGCCCGTTGCACGCGCACTCGGATATGCGTGCTGAATCCGCGTTTGAGCGGCCGGGCTCTTGTCGCAGATTACGGAGACTTTGCAGTCTTCTACGCCGTTGAAGTTGCGCGCAATTTGCGGCCCCCAATAGCCGTAACCGATAATGCCAACTCGAATCATCCTAGTTCCAGTTTCAAGCCGCGCCAGCTCCGGAAATGACTGCTAGCGGTGTCCGGAGCAGAATCCTAATGTCCAGCCACAACGACCAGGACCTAGCGTACCGGATGTCCATGCGAACCATTTCATCGAACTTCACCCTGCTTCGCCCTTCAACTTGCCAGAGGCCGGTGATGCCCGGTTTCATCGCCATGAGGCGCTCTTTGTGCCATAAGTCGTAGTGTTTGAACTCGTACATTAACGGAGGTCGCGGCCCTACCAGCGACATCTCGCCGCCAAGGACGTTGAGCAATTGCGGCAGTTCGTCCAGGCTGGTCTTCCGCAGGAATTGCCCCACGCGTGTGACTCTTGGATCCGAGACTAACTTGAACTGCTTTTTCTGGTTTGGTCCAGTTTGTTCTGTCCCTGCCGCGCCTGCGATAAATTGCTTCACGTAGTTTTCATGGATTGCGTGGTCGTTACCGAAGTACATGGACCTGAATTTGAGGAACGTGAACTTCCTTCCGTATTGGCCTAGTCTGGTTTGGCGGAAGAGGATGGGGCCCTTCGAGGTCAGCTTGACCGCGATCGCAATTGCGGCCAGTACTGGAAGACAAAGGACCAGGATGGCAAGACTTCCCGCAATGTCAATCAACCTCTTCAGGAGAGCCAAGATCCGCTTCTTGTGGGTGCCGCTTGCCAGGTCCAGGTGCAAGGTCGAGTTGGCTGGCCCATCCGGGCCATCGTTATCCCAATCTTCGGGAAAGACGTGAAAAGAGAGGCTGATCTGGTTGATCTGCTCAACCCTCAGTGCGTCATAAAGCGTGTCGGTGACCTTTGCAGAAAGGGCCCGCACAGCCGAGTTTTCGTCGTCGGCAGCAATCTCGGTAAAAATGACTCCTATAGCACTTCCGTGCCGGTACCATCCTTTCAGGTCGGTGTCGCGGGTTGCCTGCGACAATGCACGCAGAATCTTGTCGAGAGTGTCTTCTGGGTCGCCAAATTTCAGAAGCTCGCCAGGTTCAAGAATCATCAGCACAAAACGCCGGTTGGAACGCTCGGTTCTTTTCCGTTCCAATCGGAGCAATCGCATGAATATTTCCTGGGGGAGCATCCCAAAATCTTCGGGTTCATTGGGAGCAATGGAAGAGCGCTGTGCTAACCGGGGGTTTTCTCGAAGACGGAGCATGTTGTTCAACACAAGTTCACCGTTCCTATCGCTGTTGAAACTGGTTGATAAGTGAAGAGTGACGATACCTCATAGTGAGGCCACTATAAGTTACGTTGCATTCGAAGGGCATTCCCGATGTAGGGCCAAATTCGGGCTTTTGTACTGCTCGCGTACCAGTACGGAGCCTGGGTTGTTTGCCTAATCGATCTCCGATACAGCATGGCATTCCCCAGGAAAGCCCTCGCTTTGGCGTGGGAAAAACTGGCGTGCCGAGGTTTGCTTTAACGCTACCTGACGATTCTAGGCAGCGCTGATGACTAGAGAATTACGGCAGAATTTGAACTTACATACGCGAAGGATTTGCGACCAGTGAGCTTCTGATCGGGATCGCCATGCGGCGCCCGCTAGCGTCCAGCGGCTCGACCCACTCACGATCGATTTCCACCGCCATCGACCTTTTCAGAAGAGTTACGGAGACAACGACCCGGTATCGCTTGCGAACTTCGACGAGGAAGCCTTCCAGGCCAGCCAGAGGTCCGTCATCGAGCCGGACGCGCTGCCCAACCTCCAGGAAGGGCCACGGTTCAGTCAGCAGCCCGGACGCTACGGCACTTTGAATCGCGGTGATTTCCTCCTCATCGATGGGAGCGGGAACCTTTCCGATTCCCACAAAGTGGAGAACCCCGGGAATGGTCAATAGCGGGAGCCGGTACTGCGGGTCCAATCGGCAAAACACGTACCCGGGGAAAAGTGGAAAATCGACCAACTTCAAGCGGTCTGACCACCGCTGGCGGCACTGGTAAAGTGGCAAGAACTCCTCGAACCCCTTGTTGCGGGCGATCGTGGAAACTACTTTCTCACAGTGCGATTTCACTCGAAGAGCGAACCACTGTTCCGAGGTGCTCATGGATGCCTTTCAACGAGTTTGGGACAAGCTACCGCCCTTTCGGTCCCAGTCGGCCGGAACTCTATCGCTGTTCAGTTCCCCCGCGCTGGACCCTGCCTGATTTCCCGAAAGGGCAAACGCATTCCAGCTGCCAGAATGGTCGCCAAATCTTATGATCTTGTTTTCAATGGGTTAGCAGGAATCCGCTGTCTCAACCTCCACGGCACTATGCCGACGATTTGGACATGCTCCAAATTAGTGAGACGAAGATGAGCACTACGGACGGCATCGAGTGATGCCGACGTCCAGCCTGGATGCTTGCTACTGCGACAGCCCATATCTGCCCGAGGCGCTAGCAAGCCCTAGAATCAGTCGCGAACCGCCTCCGAGGCGTAATGGTGCGTAGATTCAGGTTCGCATGGGCTTCAACACGGGCATCCCTGGCTTGTCCCAGGATCAATTGCCGACGCCCTCCGAGGGGTAATGGTGCGGGAGGCTTCAGCAATGAGCACTGGACAATTTAGCCCCGAGGAATTCAGTCCGCTTTCTTCCTGCCGCGCCCTCCAGCCTTCGTTGATTTAACGCGTACCGATAGGGGAACAGCCTTTCATACGATGTCCGGAATGCTGCCCAGATCTGGGAAAGATCCGGACAGAGTTGCTTAAGAATCAGTGGCATAGCACTGTTAGGCGACATCACCGAAGGGGGGTGGAAAAGGTCCCAGCGGAACGGATTGTGCTGGCGTTATCCCGCGTTATTTCTCGCGTCAGTTTTGCGTTAGTGAGGCGTCTCAAATGGCGTCTTTCTGGTAGATTGCCGATTCAAGTGGGCCCAAATCAGTGCACATACTCCGAAAGATTTGCAGGTTCCAGACTGAAAACAGGGACCTTACATATCGGAATTACAGATGCTTAACACTCAATGATCTATGAACCCGCTAATCGGCTTGCTCTTCGTTTTGGTGTTTTCCACACTTGCTTTCACAGCAGCGAACGTTGCACTGCAACAGCAGAGAGTTGGCAACATCAAGCCGGCGGTGAGTTCGTCATCTCACGCATATCGGGAACCGACCAACTCATGGAGGCTCGGTGGACAAATTCGCCAGTCTCCGACCCGCAGCACTCAGCCGCTCAAGCCACGCGTCAGGTCTGCTGACATATGACCCAACCAACGTTCTACAAACCCGAGCTTGACGTGCTTAGGTTCTTTGCGTTCCTCGGGGTGTTTGTAGTGCACATTGTGATCGCAGATCCGGAGAGCGACACGTGACGGCGCAAACCAGACTGGTCGATTTAGAGTGGTTGGAGTCCAACTTCCCTTGCATGCAGGCGTGTCCAGCCCATACACAGGCTGGCCGGTACGTCTCGCTCATTGCTCAGGGAAGATACGCGGAAGCGTATCGCTATGCCCGCATCCCCAACCCGTTCGCGTCCATTTGCGGGCGCGTGTGCGGGCATCCCTGCGAGTCCGCATGCCGCCGCGGCGAGTTTGACGCGCCCATCTCGATCCGCGCGCTGAAACGCTTTGTCACTGAACGCTATGGGCCGGAGTCGAGGAATCCGATCGACGTTTTTGGCGGCAAGCCCAACGTTAAGCTTGGCGAGAAAGTCGCGATTATTGGCTCTGGTCCGGCGGGGATGTCCGCGGCGCACGACCTAGCATTGCTGGGCTATCCGGTGACGATCTTTGAAGCGTCGGTAGTGCCAGGCGGCATGATGCACCTCGGCATCCCGGAGTACAACTTACCCCGCGGCGTCTTGGAAGCGCAGATCCGCGAGATTATCGATCTCGGGCCAGAGTTGAAGCTGAACAAAAGGCTCGGCCGGGATTTCACTCTCGAGGACCTGCGGCGGCAAGGGTACAAGGCGGTGCTGATGGCGTTTGGACTGAACCGCAGCCGCGAGTTGAGTCTTCCTGGAAATGACCTGGACGGAGTCGTCAAAGGCATCGACTTTCTCCTGAATGTAAACTTAGGCTACCGGTTTGAGATAGGCAAGAGGGTCGTTGTGATCGGCGGCGGCAACGTGGCCATCGACGTGGCTCGGTTGGCGATGCGGGAACAGCAGGCGAAGCTTGTGGCAGACATGGCCAATGCCGGCGTTCCGAATGAGCCAACTTCCAGCGAAATGGACGTGGCCATGAAGGAGTGCCTGAACGTTTCGCGGGCGGGGTTGCGCATGGGCGCGCGGGATGTGCAGCTGGTCTGCCTGGAGTCGCGCGCGGAGATGCCGGCATCCGAAGAAGAAATCGAACACGGTTTGCTTGAGGGCATGAAGCTGCGTCCTTCTTTGGGCCCAACGAAGTTCGTGGGGAAGGATGGGAAGCTTACCGGCCTCGAAGTCATCCAATGCATTTCTGTATTCGATGAAAACAAGCGATTCAATCCAAAGTTCTCGCCGGGAACCGAATCCGTGATTCCATGTGACACGGTGATCCTGGCTATCCAGCAGGCTTCCGATCTTTCCTTCCTGAAGCCCGAGGACGGCATCGAAACCACATGCCAAGGCACATTGAAGATCAATCCCGACACTCTGATGACCACTGCGCCCGGTATTTTCGCCGCCGGCGACATTGCGTTCGGGCCGCGCCTGATCATCAATGCGGTAGCCGACGGCAAAAAGGCGGCTCTGCAGATCGACAAGTTCCTGCGCGGCCCGCAATGGAAACCAAAAGAAAGATTCGTGCGGATCACCGTGCTCGACCACCACGAAATGGCTGCCCATTACGACGAGTATTCACGCCTGGCTGTGCCTGCTCTGCCGATCGAACGGCGCACTGGCGTGGCGGAAGTGGAATGCGGCTACACCGAGGAGCAGGCGCGTCGAGAAGCCAGCCGCTGCCTACGGTGTTGGATCAATACGATCTTCGAGGGCACCGAGGCGAATGGGACAGAGTGCATCCTCTGTGGCGGCTGTGTGGATGTCTGTCCGGAGAACTGCCTGTCTTTGGTGCCGCTAAAGAACTTCGCATTCACCGGCGAAGAAAAGGAACGCCTGGGCGAAGAACGCGAGCTACGCAGTCTAGACCTCCAGAACATCTCGCCGGAAGAACTGAACCAGGTTGAGGGCTCCGTAATGGTTAAGGATGAAACCATCTGCATCCGCTGCGGATTGTGCGTGGAACGCTGCCCTGTGAACACCATTTCGATGGAAGCTTTTGAGGTATTCGACCAGGATTTCAGCTTGCAGCCCATGAGGAGATCGTTCTGAATCCATGAGCGACGATAAGGCAAACCCGGCACAGGCAAATGCAGACGCAAAGCGGGAGGTGTCACGAAAGGATTTTCTGAACGAAATCACCTTGGGAGCGCTAGGAGTTGCCGGTCTGGGCGGCGCGGCGTTGACCTATCAGTTCTTTTCGCCGAAGGTCCTGTTCGAGCTGCCGACTACCTTTCGCGCCGGCAATCCGGATCTCTACCCGGTGAACTCTGTCACCTTCCTGCAAGACCAGCAGGTCTACATCGTACGTACTGCGGCGGGATTTTACGCGGTCTCGGCGGTCTGCACGCATCTTGGTTGCATCACTCAGTGGAAACCGGAAGCGAACATGATTGCCTGTCCCTGCCACGGCAGCAAATTTCAGCCGAACGGCAAAAAAATCGACGGTCCCGCGACACCCCCCCTACCACACTACGCGATCAACCTGACCGCCGACGGTGAGTTGCAAGTGGATAAGCTGCAAATCACCAAAGCCGATCAGGTCTTGAAGGTCTGAGGAAAACCATGGGCACTTCGTTTAATACCGCTCTCGAGAGCCTCCGGACCACACGGGTTTGGAAGTCCATCTTCCGGCGCGGCCCGGCCATCACCAACCGCACACGCAGCCTCGCGGTATTCGGCAACCTGTTTTTGCACTGGCTGCCGGTGAAGGTGAGAGAAAAATCGTTGCGCGTGCGGGCAGCCTACTATCTAGGGTCATTGTCGCTGTTGCTGTTCATCACATTGGTGGTGACCGGCGTGCTCCTGATGTTCTATTACCATCCCGCGACGCCAAAGGCCTATTACGACATGAAGGACCTGCGCTTCGTGGTGTCGAACGGAGTGTTTGTGCGGAACGTGCACCGTGTCGGTGCGCACCTATTGGTCCTGCTGGTGTTCTGGCACATGTTTCACGTATTTTATCGCGGCGGATACAAACCACCCCACGAGTTCAACTGGGTGGTTGGCATCATTCTGCTGCTCCTCACGTTGTTCCTGAGCTATACGGGTTACCTGCTGCCTTGGGATCAGTTGGCATTCTGGGCGGTTACCGTGGGCACCAACATAATTTCCGCCGCGCCGGTCATCGGAAGCGAAGTTCGTTTCGTGGCCTTGGGTGGACACATTGTCGGCGAAAATACGCTGTTACGGTTTTACGTGCTCCATGTGGTCATTCTCCCGCTGCTGGCGTTCCTCTTCATCGGCGTGCATTTGTGGCGTGTGCGGAAGGACGGCGGACTGACGGTGGGGTCAAAAGACGATGATGGACAAAACTAAAATCGAATCAGGATTCAGTTCCGACGCCAAGAAGGAACCCCGCCGGATTGTCTTCATTACACGCAATACTTCTGCCAACGTGAAAGATGAACGTGAGCGCAAAGTGATGAGCTGTCCGCACCTGCTGGTGCGCGAAGCCATCGTTTTCGAAGTGCTGATCATCGCGATGGTGCTAGTTGCGTTGATTTGGGATGCGCCCCTGGAGCAGTTAGCCAACCCTCTGCTCACACCCAACCCGGCGAAGGCGCCATGGTATTTTCTGGGCTTGCAGGAATTGCTCCACTTTTTCCCGCCGTTTGTGGCCGGATTTCTGATCCCTACGCTGGTGGTTATCGCGCTCAGCGTGATCCCTTACTTCAACGTAAACGTGGAAGGAAAGCCGCTTTGGAGCGAACAAGCTTCCAAGCGATTTGGCATCGTCCTCTGGGTAGTGGTTGCATTGCTGATCGTGCTGGTGGTAGTGGACGCCTGGACAATTATTGTGCCGACCGTGCTTGTCGCGGGTCTGCTGGTGGCGTCGTATCTTTCGAAGGCAACCACCGGACGGATGGGCGCACTGCGCGCCAAGCCGCTCTCCTGGTGGATCATGACGTGGTTCATTGCGACGGTCCTTTGCCTGACGGTGGTAGGGACGTTCTTCCGGGGCCCCGGGTGGTCCTGGGTGTGGCCCTGGGGGACACATGCCGCCTGAAGACATGGGCAAGTTGTCGGAGAAGCTGCGGCTTGCCTTCGCTCTGTCCACGGTCGTTTGCGTGCTCGTGCTGGCGATTTCGCCCCTCAAGGACTTTCGTGCGGAGTGGAAGCATTATAAGCGCTGGTTCGTGAAGTACGCACAGACCCGGCCGGACACGAAAAAGCTTCTTGCCGATTACAGTCCGAGCATTGATCAGGTGTGGTTGCCGGAAATGAACGTGACGGACCGCTGCACCACCTGCCATCAGGGCATTACCAAACCGAGCCTGGCGGATGCTTCCGTTCCACAGCCCTTTCGCGCACACCCGCCCATTTACCATGGTGTTCGCGACTGGGGATGTACCATTTGCCATCGCGGCCAGGGTTTAGCGACCGAAGTAGCTGAAGCACACGAAACCACGCCGGATTGGGAAAAACCCATCCTCCCTGCTCATTTCCTGCAAGCCTCCTGCGGGAGCTGCCACCAGGATGATCTAAAGGAGGCGCCACAACTCGCGCGCGGCCGTGAGTTGCTGACGCACCTGAACTGCCAGGCTTGCCACAAGCTCAACAACCCAGATTCAATCGAGTTGGGCCCGGATCTCTCGAGTGTGGGATATAAGGTCTCGCGCCCGTGGATTTACAAATGGCTGAAGGAACCCCGTACCATGGTCGATCAAGACGGCAAAGTCACCGTGAACGGCTATGAGGCCGAGCCGCGCATGCCGCAATTCCGCCTGAAGGAAGACGAGATCAATGCCCTCTCCGCGTTCTTGAGCGTGCAAAAGGCCAAGCCGACTGAGACGTACAAGATTAATCCGTCGGTGGTAACCATGTTGAGTAAAAGCCCGGAACTCCTTGCCCAGGGCGAAGTGCGTTTCCGGCAGATGATGTGCACCACCTGCCACTCCTTGGCAGCCAGGCGCGCCGGTGAGTCCAAAATGATCGGAGGAGAAATCGCCCCGGAGCTTACCAAGGTGGGCAGTAAGGTTAACGAAGAATGGCTGATCGCCTGGCTGCGAAACCCACAAAGTTATTTGCCGCATAGCACGATGCCACGGTATGGGTGGAGCGATGAAGTCCTCTACAAGGTCTCGCAGTATGTGATCAACAAGCTCGCAGATTCCGCCCTGCTAGCAAATGTGCCGCAACTCGGCGCGGCCACGGAGGAAGAAGTAAAGACGGGAAAGCGTTTGTTCAGGGAGAAAGGCTGCGCCAATTGTCACGCATTGACCGGAATCGGCGCGCAGAAGGACTTTGGGACCGATCTCACCGCTGTGGGCGCCAGGAACGCTTCGGAGTTGGAGTTCAGCAATGCAAAGATCGAGCACGACCTGGTTTCCTACATTCAAGCGAAGTTGCAGGACCCGGTATCGGTAAATCCCGCCTCGCGCATGCCGCTGTACAACTGGAACCAGGCGGATATGGACGCCGCGACCACCGCATTGTTGAGTCAGATAGGGCCAGCGCCCACCAGTGCTCTGCAGCATCTGGTTGTACCCAGAAAAGAAGGATCTTTCCAGGCCGTGGGCGCATTTGCCCAGGTTTACCAGCGCTATAGATGCTACGCTTGCCATCGCTTTAACGGCTATGGCGGAACGCTTGCTCCGGACCTTTCTTATGAAGGCAGCCGCGCACAGAAAAAGTGGATCGCGGACTTCCTGAAAAATCCTCAGACCATCCGTCCGACGTTGATTCTGCGCATGCCGCAATTCAGCATGCCGGATAAGGATGCAGCAGTCGCCGCGGAGTTATTGTCGACGGCCATGCAAAAACCTGGGGCTAATCCGGAGAGTGTGGATTCCAGACAATTCACCCCGGCGATGGTATCGACGGGCAAACAACTCTATGAAGTGAAATACCGGTGCCAGTCCTGTCACACGATTGGTGGAACGGGCAGCTACGTGGGCCCGAATCTGAACAACTCCGGGAACTGGCTGACGCCGGCATGGATCGAAGCGTGGCTACGCAACCCGCAAGACTTGCAACCGGACACGATCGAGCCCCGCCGTAACCTCACGGACGAAGAGATACGGGCGCTCACGGCGTACCTGATGACGCTGCGCGCAGGGATCAACCTGCAAACTGCCGAGAATGCCGCGAATGTGCGCGTGACCTTGCAAGGAGTGGGCCGATGAAAGTGAAACTCCTGGTGGCTGCCCCCCTTGTGTGCGCGGTACTTTGCGCGCTGGCGCTCTCCGGCTGCAATAGGAGCACGGCGCCAGTTAAGCCGGGTGTTGCCTATGGCGCCTACGACACAGAGCTCGATTGGAACGACAACACCAAGCTGATCAAGCTGGGCTATCAGGAAGCGCACGGCAAACGCATCTTCTACCAGTACTGTGTGTGGTGCCACGCGGGTGCCAGCCCGGTGGGCCCATCAAACCGCAGCAACATGGCGCCCATGCCCCCGCTGATGAACGACGGCGAAAAACTGAATGGAGAAAGCGACGAGTACATGCAGAACATCATCACGCTGGGCGGGAGCGCCCTCGGGAAGTCCTCCATGATGCCGCCTTACGGGAAGACCTTGAGCGCCGCGGAGATTACGGATGTCATCGCGTTTACGCGGGCGATCGCGCAACCGATCTACCGGAAGCCCGGGCGGCCGGGGTTGCAGACGTCGATTACGGAGCGGATTTTGACAGTGGGCAGTCTGGTCGAAGGCGTAAGATTTCCGGTCAGTGTTAATGGAAGCGTGCAAAGGCAATCGGGCGTGGCGCCGACGGGCACGATTGCGTTTTTCGTGGGGACAGCTCAGCTTGGCAGCCCTGTTCCGGTGGCGGCAGAGCCTGGGCTGAATGGCGCGGCACCCTTTTTCTGGATCAATTCGACTCCGGTGACGATACCCAACGCGGGTTCGTACGCGCTTACCGCTCAATATAGCGGCGATTCGAATTACGCAGCTTCAACCACTTCGACGACGATTAATGTGCTTCATCGCGCGACAGCCAGTATCAGCGTTAGCCCGACGACGGTGAATTATGGCGGCACGGTGACAATCACTGGCATCATTGACACGGCAATTCCGAGCTCGAACACGGCACTGAAACCGACGGGAACTGTTACGTTATCTGGCACCGCCGACGGGCAAATCAAAAGTGGCGTGACTACCATCACAACCGCGGACGAGAGTGGAAATTGGGCGATTCAACTGAGCGCAACGGTCAAGCCCACAAACGGCGAGAACTTCGTGATTACCTACAACAGTGACAGTAATTACGGCACCGCTTCGGCGTCCAGCAATTTGGTGGCTGTAAATCTGCCGGATTTTTCGCTGACAGCAAATCCAGGCTTGTTGACCATAACTGCCGGCCAAAACGGTTCCTCGACGATTACCATCGCACCGTTGACAAGTATGAGCAGCACTGTCGTTTTGACCTGTTCTGATCCACTCCTTATGAATGTGGCGTGTACGATTTCTCCCGCTTCCATTCGTCTCGCGAACAATGCTTCGGGGACAGCAACCGTAACACTGACTTCGCTTGGACCATCGAGCTCTGGAACGTCAAGCGCACTGCGGAAGCGGCGTCGAGGGATGATATGGATTTCCAAGCCAGCGGCCTGGCGACTCGGAGGGAGCTGTGTTTGCGCGGTGCTGCTGATGCTTCTGTGGTTGATGTCCGCACACAAGCGGAGCTACCGCGTGGCGCTGGGTCTCGCTGTCAGTTGTGTCGTGGCGCTGGCGTTTGGTTGTGGAGGAGGCGGTGACGAGAACAATCCTGTACTTACGACGGCTGCGATCACGGCGTCAGCCACTAAAATTCCAGCCGCAAACACGCCTTCGCTCGCGCTCACCGCGACGGTGACATCCTCGAAGGCAGTTACAGGCACGGTCAATTTTTGGGAGAACGGCAAAGATGGTGCCCTCGCGCCACCAACTACACTAGTGAACGGTACGGCAACGGCACAGGTTGCGTTGCCGTCGCCAGGAACGCATGAAATCTACGCTCAGTACAGCGGGGACGCCAACAATCGAGCGTCGCAATCATCGACAATCGATGTCGCGGCCACTGGTTCGGCTCACGCGCAGATTCAAGGCACGACCGGGCCCGTCACCCACTACTCTTCGGTTTATGTGACGATTCAGTGAGCGTGGCATTTTGCAATCTGGGTTCGCCGTCAGTATGCCCCGTGGTGTTTTTTTTCAGCCCGAGCGGCACCGGGGATCCAGGGAGGAGCCCTCTCGGCCCTCTCCAGGTACGGAAGAGCACGGAAGTGCTTCATTCTAAGCGTTTTCTTATACACCACCAGCAGAGGCTGGTCTTCGAGGTGTGCCAGCATCCAGAGGTGTTATTTGGTATAGGAGGTTCTTTCCTGACCAGATGGTCGCGAAACTCCAGGTCCGATTTCGCATTCGGATCGCTCCGGCGTATCGGGCTCGGAAAGGTCGATCGATTCCAGATGGCCGATCAGGCCGTCGAACAAGCAATACAGAGTCATCGCCATGGCCCTCATACAGCCGACACACTCGCAACGGCCGTCGGATGCTGAATGGCCTGCCCGCAGCGTTATTTTTCGCCGGCTGGCGGGGAGGCTGATCGGGCGCGGCGCTTCTTAGCCCAACCCTCTTTATTCACTTGGCGGGCGCGGCCCACGGCGAGCGAATCGGCGGGAACCGGGTCGGTGATCACGGAGCCGGCCGCGATGTAAGCGCCGTCGCCGATCTCGAGCGGCGCCACCAGCGTGGAGTTGCTTCCCACGAAGGCCCCGCCGCCAATCCGCGTGGGGTGCTTGCGCGAGCCATCGTAGTTGCAGGTGATCGTGCCCGCGCCGATGTTGGTCCTGGCGCCGATTTCCGCATCGCCCAGATAGGCCAGGTGATTGGCCTTGGCACCCGCGCCCAGCCGGGTCTTTTTCAACTCCACGAAATTGCCTATGTGGGCGCCCTCGGCGACGTAATTCCCCGGGCGCAGGCGGGAAAACGGTCCGGCTTGCGCGCCGCGCTCCAGGCGCGAAGCGGTCACCACCGTCAGCGGACCAATCACCACATCGTCACCCAGGATCGAGTCCTCGATAATGCTCGACGCGCCAATACGGCAGTTTTCGCCGATGGTGGTAGTGCCCAGGATGCGCGTAAATGGCTCGACCACCGTGTCGATGCCGATCGCGACGCCGCTATCGATGGTCACCGTCTCGGGCTTCTCGATGGTCACGCCCGCCAGCATCAGCTCGCGCAGCTTGCGCTCGCGCAGCAAGCGGTCCACTTCTGCCAGTTCGACCCGGTCGTTGATCCCCAGGCATTCGCGTGGATCGTCGATCTTCATCGCCGTAACGTAATGTCCCGCGCGGTCGAGAATCTCCACCATGTCGGTGAGGTAATATTCGTGTGCGGGATTATCGGGGCGCATTTCGCTCACGTGCCGCCAGAACGGTTCCGCGCGATAGCAGTAGATGCCCATATTGGCTTCGCGAATCGCCAGTTGCTGGGGAGTGGCGGCGCTCTGCTCTACGATGGCCTTCACTCTGTCGCTGACGCCACGAATCACGCGCCCATAACCGGTAGGGTCGGGCATGTCGGCCGATAGCAGCGCGCCCGAAGCATCGCTCGCTTCCAGGGTTTCGATGAGACGGCGTACGGTGGCTGCCCGCAGCAACGGACCATCGCCGTAGACGATCACCAGGTAGCCATCGAGACGCGAAAGCGTTTCGCGCCCCACCAGCAGTGCATGGCCTGTGCCGAGCTGTTCGGTCTGCTCGATGAAGCCGATGCCGGGTGTGGCAATGGCGGCACGGACCCGCTCGGCCTGATAGCCCACCACCACGAAAACGCGCTCCGCCGGAGTCAGCGCGAGCGCCGTATCCACCGCGTGCTCTACCAGAGTCTTGCCGCCGGCGCGGTGCAGCACTTTGGCCTTGTGCGATTTCATGCGGGTCCCTAATCCCGCGGCCAGAATCACAACCGTTACTGGAGTTTCCATCCTCTCCATTATGGCTGGCTGCGCGCCCGGGAAGCACGGAGCGGTTTGCCGCCCCTGCTACAATCGAAGAAAGTGGCATCCGAACCCGCCAGCCTTTCGGAACCCGTGCCTCTGCCGCCGCCGTCCGATCCGGTGGGGCAGTTGTACCGCGAGCTTGAGGCTAAGATCCGCGAGTACCGCCCCAAGGATGACCTGGCTCCGCTCGAGCGTGCGTATCAGTACGCCCGCGTGCGGCACGAAGGCCAGATGCGGGATTCCGGCGAACCCTACATGGTCCACCCCATCATGGTGGCTCGCATTCTCGCCGAAATGCGCATGGATGTGGTCGGTATGGAGACCGGGCTGCTGCACGATTTGGTGGAAGACACCAGCGTCACCGTCGACGAGGTCCGCGAGCAGTTCGGCGAAGAAGTGGCGCGCTGCGTCGATGGCGTCACCAAGCTCTCCAAACTCGATTTCTTTTCCGCCGAGGATCGCCAGGCGGAAAGCTTCCGCAAGATGCTGCTGGCCATGGTCGAGGACATCCGCGTCATCATGGTCAAGCTGGCCGACCGCATCCACAACATGCGCACGCTCGGCTATTTGGCTCCCGAACGGCGCCAGCGCATCGCCCGCGAGACCATCGAAATCTACGCTCCCATCGCCCACCGCCTGGGGATGGGCAAAGTGCGCGGCGAGCTCGAGGACTTGGCCTTCCAGTACCTGGAGCCCGACGCCTATCGCGAAATCATCGCCTCCATCGAGAGCCGCCGCCATTCCAACGAGGAATTCCTCGAGGAAATCCGCCGGACGGTGGAGGCCGAACTGCGGCGGGAAGGCATTCCGGCGCGCATCGAGGGCCGCGTCAAGCGTCCCTACTCCGTCTTCCAGAAGCTGCGGCGGCAGAAAATCACGGTCGACCAGGTCTACGATTTGATGGCGCTACGCATTCTCACCGACTCGGTCAAGAACTGCTACGCCGCCCTCGGCGTTATCCACAATCGCTGGCGCCCCATTCCGGGCCGCATCAAGGATTTCATCGCTATCCCGCGGCCCAACCTCTACCAGTCGCTACATACCTCGGTCGTGGGGCCGCAGGGGCAGACATTCGAAGTGCAGATCCGCACCGAGGAAATGCACCGCATCGCCGAGGAAGGCATCGCCGCGCACTGGAAGTACAAGGAAGGCCGCAAAGGCCCGGCGGCCGACGACCAGCGCATCGCATGGCTGCGCCACCTTGTGGAATGGCAGCGCGACATGCAGGATCCCGGCGAGTTTATGTCCACGCTCAAGGTGGACCTCTACCCGGAAGAGGCTTACACGTTCACGCCGAAGGGCAAGGTGATCGTGCTGCCGCGCGAAGCCACGCCGATCGATTTCGCCTATGCCATCCACTCCGACGTGGGCAATACCTGCGTCGGCGCCAAGGTCAACGGCCGCATTGTTCCGCTGCGATCGCAATTGCGCAACGGCGACATCGTCGAGATCATGACCCAGCCCGGCCACCAGCCGAGCAAGGACTGGCTGGCCTTCGTCCGCACCTCCCGCGCGCGCAATAAGATCAAACACGTAATCAACTTTAGCGAGCGCTTGAAGGCCATCGAGATCGGCGAGAAGTATCTCGAAAAGGAAGCCCGCCGCCTGGGCGTGCAACTGGCCCGCGTAGCGCGCGCCGATCTGGATCAGGTGGCCGCCGGTTACGGCTATTCGAAAACCGAGGATCTGTACGCCGCGCTCGGATACGGGCGCTTTTCAGCGCGCCAGGTGCTGAGCAAGGTGGCTCCGGATAAGGTGGAGGAAGAACCGGCCGAACCTCTCGCCCCCGAGGTCGAGCCCGCTGCCGGTGCGCCGGCCGGTCCCGGCCGCCAGCCGGATCACGACGCCGTCATCAAGGTACGCGGCATGGACGACCTGCTCGTCTACCGCGCCAAATGCTGCAACCCCATCCGCGGCGAAGCCATCGTGGGCTACGTGACCCGCGGCAAGGGTGTGGCCGTGCATTCGCGCGCCTGCCCCAACGTGCAGAACCTGATGTACGACGTCGAGCGCAAGATTGAGGTTGAATGGGTGCGGGCGGTGGACGACGCGTTCCCGGTGCGCATCGTGGTCCACACCGACGACCGCCCCGGCATGCTCAACCAGTTGACCGGCGTGCTTTCCGACGAAAGTACGAACATCCGCAGCCTGGAAGCCAGGTCGCTCACCGACCAGGTCGGCGGCGTGGTGGAGATGACGGTGGACGTGCGCGACAAGAAGCAACTTGAGAAGCTGGTTTCTGCCATGCGCCGCATCTCGGGCGTGCGCGACGTCGAGCGCCTCTTCAATCAGACATGAGCCTTGCGAACGACCCCGAACACATAGCCATCTCCAAATCCGGCGGCATCAAGATCGACTGGAAAGACGGCCATCACAGCCAGTACCCGCTGGTTTACTTGCGGGACAAGTGTCCCTGCGCCGGCTGCACGGGCGCGCACGGCACCCCGCCGCGCCAGCCCGAAGCCGCCAACCCCTTCCCGATGTTCAAACCGGTATTGAAGATGTTGGGCGCCGAACCGGTGGGCAACTACGCTATCCGCATCAACTGGAGCGACGGCCACAACGCCGGCATTTACTCCTGGGATCACCTCCGCCACATCTGCCCGTGCCCGGAATGCCAGACGGCGCAAGGATAGGCCAACCTTAGCCCGTAAAACAAAACCGCCGGGTTTGTTCCGGCAGTCATTTCCATTTTCGATTTTGGCCAGTTGCTACAGCAACCGGAAGTTGACTTCAATCGTGGCTGCCACGGTGACGGGTTTGCCGTCCTTGTAGCCCGGCTTGAATTTCCACTGGCGCACGGCTTCCAGGGCCTTCTCGTCCAGCCCCAGCCCCAAACTCCGAACCACTCTCGGGTTGACGGCGCGGCCGCTGGGATCCACTTCGATGGCGAGGACCACCGTGCCCTGATATTTGGCCTTGCGAGCCTCCTCGGAATACTCCGGCTCTTTCTTGAAGAGCAGGACCGGCGCGCTGACACCATTGCCCACCCTGTAGGCGCCGCCGCCGAATCCGCCGTCCGATCCGGGGCCGAAGCCGCCTCCACTGCCGGAGCCTACGCCGCCGCCATGGCCGGAACCGATGCCGCCGCCCGAGCCTGGTCCGTTCGAGGCAGGACCCAGCTTGGCCAACGGGTCGCCGTACTGGCTCATGTTGACGTTCGGCATTGCGACATCCGGAGGCGCCAGGATGGTGGGGTCCATCGTCAGTTTGGGATTCGGATTGTTGATGACCGCCGCGGGTGGAGTGAACTGCCGCGGCGCGATCTTCGGTAAGCGTCCCTTGCTGGCGGCCAGCAACGAGCGGTCGCCGCCGCCGCCGCCGCCCTTATTCACCTGCACCTCGGGCGCCGGCGAAAGATCCGGCAAGAACACCGACACGCCTTGTTTCACCGTCTTCTGCACGGCCGGAAGCGAGAAAACCCAGAAGGCCGCCAGGACCACAACCGCTTGGAAGCCGGTCGACATCACGAACGACTTCTTCTGCCGTCCGTACAGCCCCCAGATATCCTTTACTGCCACCGGATGGGAAGTGAGCTCGAGCGGGGGCAGCTTGGGCGGGTTAATGGTTTCCTTGACATTCTGCCAGAAAGACTTGTACCAGGGATCCTCGATATCGTCCACCAGCAACCGGGCGAGGTGATCGTCCGGTCTGGTGCCCAATGAACTACTGGAATTTGAGAGATCAGCCATGTCTTATGCCACCATCTCCCCGGATGGGCCGCTACTCTTCGCTTGGTTGGACGCCTTTGGTGGCCCCGACGTTACCAAATTGTGGAAGAACTCCGCCCAGACAACTCAGTCTACAGCTTATCATAACTGGCCGGAAAGCGAGTCGCAAAAACCACGCACCCGTCCGCAGGTACTACTCTGCACCGGTGGGAAACGCCAGCGTGTGGTGCGCCCTTCCTCGACGGAACCCGCCTGAACCGAACGCCCGGCGAGCGTTTGCTCGGTTGCGTTTGCCGCCGGCCCAGGATCTGTAGTAAACTCAAAGTTTACTCCAGCGGTTCCCGACGCACTCCGTGTGTTCCGGCTCCCAAAGCAGAGGTTGAAATGCAACTGATTATTGAAACCGGCGGGAAGCAGTATGTGGTTTCCCCGGGTGAGGTCGTCCGTGTGGAAAAGCTGCCGGGCGAAGTCGGCGAGGAGGTGGAGCTGCCGGTGAAGGCCGCATTCGAGGATGGCGCCCTGGTCTCGGCGCGCACCCTGAAAGCGACCATCCTAGGCAACGGCCGCGGCGATAAGGTGATCGTTTTCAAGTTCAAGCGTAAGAAACAGTACAAGAAAACCATCGGGCATCGCCAGGCCTTCACCGAAATCAAGGTCGGCGAGATTCTGGCATAGGTGACGTATGGCGCATAAGAAGGGCTTAGGCAGTTCCAAGAACGGGCGCGACTCCAACGCGCAGCGGCTGGGCGTGAAAGTGTTTGGCGGCCAATTGGTTCCCGGCGGTTCGATCATCGTGCGGCAGCGCGGCACCAAGATCAAGGCCGGCCTCAACGTCGGCTGGGGCAAAGACGATACCCTGTTCGCCAAGGTGACCGGCGTGGTCGAATTCAAGGACCGCGGCCACCTCGGCAAGTTCGTCCGCATCAACGCCGTCCGGTAAGACTTCTTTCCTCTGTAGGGGCCGGGCGTGCCCGGCCCTTACAACGTGCCCGCACATCCGCACTCCGCGGCACCCCGGCCCTACGACATGCTATTTCTGGACCAAGCACGCATCCTGGTGAAAGCCGGCGACGGTGGCAACGGCTGCATGGCCTTCCGGCGGGAGAAATACGTCCCGCGCGGCGGCCCTTCGGGCGGCGACGGCGGCCGCGGCGGCGACGTCTACCTGGTGTCGACTCTTCACCAGAACACACTGCTTCAATTCAGTTACAACCCCGAACATCGCGCCGAGCGGGGCCGGCACGGTGAGGGCAGCAACTGCACCGGCGCCGACGGCCGCTCGCTGGAAGTGCTGGTGCCTGTCGGAACCGTAGTTTACGGCGAGGCCACCGGCGTCCGCCTTTTCGATTTCACCGAACCCGGCCAGCGATTCCTGGCCGCGCGGGGTGGCCGTGGCGGCCGTGGCAACACGCACTTCGCCACCGCTACCCACCAGGCCCCGACCGAGCACGAGCCCGGACGCCCCGGCGAAGAGAAACGCCTGCGCCTGGAGTTGAAGCTGCTGGCCGATGTCGGTCTGGTCGGCTTCCCCAACGCCGGAAAATCCACCCTGATCTCCCGCATCTCCGCCGCCCGCCCCAAAATCGCCGATTACGCCTTCACCACCCTGGAACCCCATCTGGGCGTGGTCAAGCTCGACGACTTCCGCAGCTTCGTAGTAGCCGACCTTCCCGGCCTCATCGAAGGTGCGCACGCCGGCGCGGGCTTGGGCATCCAGTTCCTGCGCCACATCGAACGCACCCGCCTGCTGGCGCACCTGGTCGATTTATCGGCGTCCAGCGGCCGCCAGCCGGAGGAAGATTTCGAGATCATTATGCGCGAACTGGCTAGTTTCAGCCAGGAACTCGCCGCAAAGCCGATGATCGTGGTGGCCACCAAGATGGATGCCGCGCAGGACCCGGAGCGCGTCGCCCGCCTGCGCCAACTGGCCGAAGAGCGCGGACTGCCATTTTTCGAAATCTCCAGCGTGACGGGGCAGGGAATCGAGGCGCTGAAGCACGCCATGGCCGAACGCGTGCTCGTGCCGCAACCATAGCTGGCAGCCGTTGTTCCGGAAGTGGTTTTGCCACAAAAACCCCCGAAAGGGGCGAACATTTTCTGGCCGGCCGTCGTCATATTCAGAAGAGTGCTTCGTCTTAATCTCATGCCAGGTCAACGTTGCGGGCCAGCGGGAGTCTATAACTGGTGAGACTATAGAATTGCGCCGGCTCCGGCCGGCGGCGGAGAATGCCAGGATTGCAAACCACACTTTGGGCCGGCCTTGGCCGGCCCGCTAAAATCTGCCTTCTCCTGTTGGTGGCGCTTTTCAATCTGGCCGCCGTGGAGCACCATGGGCGAGTCACCTTCAACGGTTTGCCGGTGCCAGGGGTCACCGTGACCGCAACCGAGGCCGGCAAACGCCTGACCGCGGTGACGGACCAGCAGGGCGCCTACACCTTTCCGGATCTCGCCGAAGGGATCTGGACAATTCGCGTCGAGATGTTGTGCTTTGCGCCGATCGAGCGCGAAGTAGCCGTAGCGCCCGACGCGCCCAGCCCCGAATGGCAATTGCAGATGCTTCCGCTGGCGGAGATGCATGGCACGGCCGCGCCGCCTGCGCAGGCCAGTGTGGCCCCCACCCAGGCACAGGCATCCGCACCGGCGCCGGCGCCCTCCGTTGGCGGCAAGAAGAACGCGATTCCGACCGTGGCTCCGCCGCAGAACGGTTTTCAGAAGACGGACGTGAACGCATCGGCCGACGCCGCCCAGGTGGACACTCAATCCGATAGCCAGGCCGTGGCTGAGGCCGGGAAGCAGGCCGACGACGGCTTCCTTATCAATGGCAGCGTGAACAACGGCGCCAATTCGGCCTTCAGCCAGTCGGCCGCATTCGGCAACTTCCGCCCTGGCGGCCGCGGGCTCTACAACGGCAGCATTGGCTTCACGATGGACAATTCGAACCTGGACGCCAGCCCGTTTTCCATCACCGGCCAGAACACGCCCAAACTTTCTTACAACCACTTCACCGGCATGGCCAATTTCGGTGGTCCGCTCAAAATTCCCGGGATGCACAATAATTGGGCCAATCGTTTTTACGTCGGCTATCAATGGACGCGGAATCGCAATGACAGCGTGCAAACCGGTTTGATGCCCACCGAGGCCGAACGTGCCGGCGATTTGTCGCAGGTCCTCAACCTGCAAGGCCAGCCGGTCCAAATAGCCGGTTTTCCGGGGAACCAAATCCCGCAATCCCTCATCAGCCCGCAGGCGGTCGCACTGTTGAGCCTTTATCCGCGGCCCAATTTCGCCGGGTCGGCCGGCTACAATTACCAGATACCGACCCAGAGCGCGACGCATCAGGACAGCCTGCAATCGCGCTTCAACAAGATGCTCAATCAGAAGAATATGCTCAACGGCGGTTTCAATTTCCAGGATTCGCGCTCGGACACGCCCAACCTGTTCGACCTGGTGGATGTCACGGATACGCTGGGCGTGAATGGAAACGTGAACTGGCGCCACTTCTTCTCGCAACGGTTCACCGCGAGTTTCATCTACTCGTACAGCCACTCCGATTCGCGCGTCACGCCGGATTTCGCCAACCGCCTGAACGTTTCGGAAGATTTCGGCATCACCGGGAACGACCAGAGCCCGGTGGATTGGGGACCGCCCAACCTGCAGTTTTCCTCCGGCATCAGCGGGCTTTCCGACGCCCAGGCAGCCAACAATCGCTTGCAGACCAGCGCCCTTTCGGCCAACCTGTTCTGGCTGCACGGCGCGCACAACATCACCTTCGGCGGCGATTTTCGCCGGCAGCAGTTCAACTACCTGACGCAGCAGAACGCGCGCGGCAACTTCACCTTCACCGGTGCCGCGACCGAGGTCTACTCCAATGGCTCGCCTGTTCCCGGCACCGGAAGCGACTTCGCGGATTTCCTGCTCGGCGTGCCCGACACCAGCTCCATCGCGTTCGGCAATGCCGATAAGTATTTCCGGGATTCCGTTTCCGATGCCTTTGTATCCGACGACTGGCGCGTCAGCCCGGGACTGAGCCTCAACCTGGGTTTGCGCTGGGAGTATGGCGCCCCCGTCACCGAAGAGTACGGGCGGCTGGTGAACCTGGACGCCAGTCCGGATTTTTCTGCTGTGGCGCCGGTATTGGCTTCGAATCCGGTCGGCTCGCTCACCGGCCAGCATTACCCCGACTCGCTGCTGCGCCCCGACCGGCACGCCTTCCAGCCGCGTGTCGCCATCGCGTGGCACCCGCTGCTCGGCTCCTCGATGGTGGTGCGGGCGGGCTATGGAATCTACTACAACACTTCGTTCTACCAGCCGCTGGCGGTGCAACTGGCGCAGCAGGCCCCGCTGTCGAAAAGCCTCACCGTCGCCAACACCGCGGCCAATCCGCTGTCTCTGGCCGACGGGTTCCTTCCGTCTCCCACGAAAACCCAAAACACTTTCGCCGTCGATCCCAACCTGCGCGCCGGCTATTCCCACAACTGGAATCTCTCCGTGCAGCGCGACTTGCCGGGATCGCTGGTCGCCAGTCTCACCTATCTGGGAATCAAGGGCGCGCGCGGGTTGCAAATGTTCCTGCCCAATACCTATCCGCTGGGCGCGGCCGATCCCTGCCCTTCGTGCCCAACCGGGTTCCTTTACGTAACGTCGAATGGCAACTCCACGCGCGAAGCGGCACAGACGCAGTTGCGGCGCCGTTTGCACAACGGGTTGATGGCCAGCCTGCAATACACCTTTGCCAAGGCCATCGACGATTCCACCTTGGGAGGGCGTGGGCAGGGCGGTACGCTGATTGCGCAGAACTGGCTCGACCTGAGCGGCGAGCGCGGTCTGTCCAACTTCGATCAGCGCCACTCGGTGAATTCAACTTTGCAATACACCACCGGCATGGGCGTGGCTGGCGGAACGCTGGTGAGCGGCTGGCGCGGCGCCGTACTCAAGGACTGGACGCTCGTCCTGCAGCCCACCGCGGGCACTGGCATGCCGTTGACGCCCATTTACCTGGCTGCCGTCAGCGGCACCGGCGTAACCGGAAGCATCCGGCCCGACTATACCGGCGCGCCCCTCTACAGTGCGACCGATGGCCGCAACCTCAATCCCGCGGCTTACACCGCCCCGCCCACCGGCGAGTGGGGCGACGCGGGGCGGAATTCCATCACCGGGCCGGCGCAGTTCAGCATGAACGCATCCATGGCGCGAACTTTCCGCGTCACGGATCGCTGGAATGCGGACCTGCGCTTCGACGCGTCCAACGTGCTCAACCATGTGACGTATTCGAGCTGGGTTACTACCGTGACCGACACCGCCCTGTTCGGATTGCCCACGTCCGCCAACGCCATGCGCGCCATGCAGGTCACCCTGCGCCTGAGGTTCTAAGATGATGATGACCAGCGAAAAACCGGCCGCTCCGGCTTTCTGCCTGGGCGCATCGCTCGCCGCCCTCGCCGTTCTCGCCGCAGCGGGCGCGTTCGCCCAGCAGCCGCCCGAACCGGCGGCGAAGTTTCAATCCACCACGCAACTGGTGGTGGAGACCGTATCGGTGAAAGATAAGAGTGGCAAACCCATCGAAGGCCTGACGGCGAGGGATTTCGTGGTCACCGAAAACGGCCAGCCGCAAACCATCAGCTTCTGCGAGTTTCAGCAGCTCGATAACACGCCCGCGCCCGCACTGGCGCCCACGACGGTGGCGCAACTGACCGAATCGAAAGCCGCGCCGGCCGTCACCAGCACGCCGATTGCGCCGGAGGCTCCGGGCGACATCCGCTACCGCGACCGGCGGCTGCTGGCGCTCTATTTCGACATGAGCGCCATGCCGGTGGCGGACCAGTTGCGGGCGCTCGGGGCGGCGCAGAAGTTTCTGCGCTCGCAGATCACCACCGCCGACCTGGTGGCCCTGATGGAATACGACGGCGGCGCGGTGAAAGTGCTGCAGGACTTCACGGCCGACCGCGACCTGTTGCAGCAGACCATCCAGAAGCTGATCGTCGGCGTGGGCGAGGGATTCCAGGAATCCGACAGCGACGACATGGCGTCGGACACCTTCTCCGCCTTCGGCCAGGACGATTCCGAATTCAACATTTTCAACACCGACCGCCAGCTTTCCGCCATTCAGACCGCCGCGAAAATGCTCGGCAACCTGAATGAGAAGAAGGCACTCATCTACTTTGCCAGCGGCATGCAGCTCAACGGCGTCGATAACCTGGCCCAGTTGCGCGCCACCACCAATGCTGCCATTCGCGCCAACGTCGCGATGTTCACTATCGACGCGCGCGGCCTGGTGGCGCTGCCGCCGATGGGCGATGCCACCAAAGGATCGCCCGGCGGCTTGTCCATGTATACCGGCGCGGGCGCTATGGCCAACATGCAGAGCCTGCAAAGCTCGCAGGATACGATGTACACGCTGGCTTCCGACACGGGCGGCAAAGCGTTGCTCGATGTCAACGACCTTGGCCGCGGCATCCTCGAAGCGCAGGAAGCCCTTTCCAGTTACTACATCATCGGCTACTATACGACCAATTCGGCATTGGATGGCAAGTTCCGCCGCGTCAAGATCTCGCTCAAGGAAATTACTTCCGCCAAGCTCGACTACCGGCAAGGTTACTTCGGCGGAAAGGAATTCAACAAGTTCACCGTCGCGGACAAGGAACGGCAGCTCGAAGAGGCCCTGATGCTCGGGGACCCCATCACCGACCTGACCATCGCCATGGAGGTCAACTACTTCCAGCTCAACCACGCCGAATATTACGTGCCGGTAGTGATGAAGATTCCCGGCAGCGAGCTGGCGCTAGCGAGGCGCGGCGGTGCCGAGCGCACGGTCATCGATTTCATCGGCGAAATCAAGGACGAGTACGGAACCACCATCCAGAACATTCGCGACAAGGTGGATATTAAGCTGAGCGGCGAAACCGCCGCCGAGCTAGTTAAGCGTCCCATCGAGTACGACACCGGCTATACCCTTCTACCCGGAACCTACTCCATCAAAGTGCTGGCTCGCGATGACGAAACCGGCCGTATCGGCACTTACATGAGTAAGTTCGTGATTCCCAATCTGAATAAGGAAGACAAGCGGATCCCCATCAGTTCGGTCGTCTTGAGCAGCCAGCGTGTGGATCTGCGTGACGCTCTCTACACCGCCGGCAAGGACAAGCTGCAGGTGATGAATCCCTTAGTTCTGGACGGTCAGAAGTTGATCCCCAGCGTGACTAGAGTATTCAGCGCAGCCCGAGAGATGTATGTGTACCTGCAAGCCTACGAATCCGCCGCCGCGCCCGAGCCGGTGGTCGCCTTCGTGACGTTTTACCGCGGCCGGGCGAAGGTGTTCGAAACCCCGCCCTTGCAGGTGTCGGAGCTGCTCGAAAGCCGCATCAAGACCTTGCCGCTGAAGTTCAGCCTGTCGCTGGCCAAGCTGCCGCCCGGCCGCTATAACTGCCAGATCTCAGTGGTCGACCCCGCCGCCCAGAAAGCTGCCTTTTGGCAGGCGCCAATCATGCTCGTGCCATAGCGCGGCGTGGCAGGGCCCGGGAACGTTCCGTCCGTCACCGACCTTGACTTGCGCGGCAGTCTGCGCCGTGTTGTTAAGTTGGTTTTGGTCTTTCTGTGTGACTCCGATACTCAGGGAGGGAGGGCACACACCCAAAGATTTGCCAAAACATTCTAGATTTGAATTGTTCTTATCATCGCAGATCGGTGCGCACGCCCACCCAGCGCTGGTACCAGCCGACTCCGAGCTGAGTTAAGACGGCTAAGACAAAGAGATCGGCAAAAAGCAGTGCCGCGTGTCGGAAAACGCCGAGAGCGCAAAATGGTCATTTTACCTACGCGCTACCTCCGTGCTTTTTTCTTAATAACAAATTGTTTTCTGCACGATGGACAAAGGTTGCCACCATTTTCCACATAGTCCGTGGGTAAGAATATTTTGCAGTAGGGACAGTTATATATATTTTTCCTAATAGGTACAGGTACAGGTAATTGCTGATTGCAGATTGGACAAGAGCCGTCCTTGCTCGCGTAGCCGTCTGGTAAGCGAAATTTACAGTGTGGACATTCCATATGGTCGTCTCCTCAACTATCCCCAGGGGCCGGTTCCGATCATGCTCCAGAGCCTGCTGGCGGACCGCTTCAAGCTCAAAGTGTACCAAGATTTTATCGCCGGTAAAGGTTGGCCGGGGGTTTGAAATATTTGCGGTGCCATGCCAGCCCTTTGTAGTGCCGCGATTGCCGCGGTCAAGATCTGCCGAGATGAGTCTACGTCGTTGAGGGTGTGCGGCGTGCTGATCGTTGGCCAAGCTGAATCGTCGAAGCTGGGCTGCCCGCGCCGGGCGCGTCCTCGCGGATACGCTTGCTTCGACCGCCGGATGCGAAAAACCGCACGCCCGGTGGATGGTGATGGGGCGTGATCCCTAACGCTAGACCCGATCAACCAAGCCGGGCGGCGGGGAGCGCCGGGGCAGTCACAGCCTGACGCAATTTCCGTAATTCTCAGAAAACAGGTTGTTTGCCAGAGAAACAAAGGGGTGCGCACCACGCTGCCGGCACCTGCCCGATGAATAATGTGGGTGAGAGGGGCGTGTTTCGCGCTCCCTGAATAACCCCTGGCTTCGGGTAGTCACCGTCTACCGCACAACTCAACTTGCTCGCAGCGGAATGGCTGCCAGGAACGCGAGCGCGGGGCGAGGAGAACAGATGCCGAGAATGCTTTGGATGGTCCTGGCGGTTTGGATTGCCGCAGGCCAAACACAGATAGACCTGAGCACCCAAGTCAAGAACGTACCGATTAAAGCCGGGACCAGCCTGCCAAGCACGTGCGCGGTGGGCCAGATCTTCTTCCTATCCAGTGCGCCGACGGGAGCCAACCTGTATGGCTGCACTGCCGTGAACACGTGGTCGGCGCAGGGCGGCCAGGCGGGAGCAAGCGCCATGATGCAGGGAACGCTCGCCAGCATGCCCACAGCCTGCACCGTGGGCCAGACCTACTTCGCCACCGATGCGTCCGCCGGGGCGAATCTGTACGGCTGTTCGGCGGCCAACACGTGGACCTCGGAAGGCGGGAGCGAGACAATAGACAGCAACGGCGTTACGGTTGGATCCCGCCCGATAACTAACTTCATGACGGGCGTGGGCCTGATATCGGTGATTACAGATACTGGAACCGAAATCGACATCGAGTCGGCTCTGGATACGGCGGTAGTCGCCACACTGCCGGGCGAACAAACTGGTTCCAACCTGCTGTGCGATGCGGCCAGCGGCTCGCCGACCACGTACGCATGCTCGATGACACCGACAGCGACGGCCTACACGGTGGGCATGGTGCTGCATTGGGTACCCGATGTGGACGGAGCGGGGGGGGCCACCACGCTGAATGTGGATTCCTTAGGAGCGACGAGCGTCAAGCAGGCAGACGGCGCGAGCGATCCATCGGCGGCGGACATCGTGGCTGGCAGCATGCGCGAGATCTGGTATGATGGCGTCAATTTCCGGTTCCTTGGAACGGGGTCGGCACAGACATCGGGAGGCGGATCGGGACCGGTGCAGAGCGTGTTTGGACGGACGGGAGCAGTGACGGCTGCGAACGGGGACTACGCCGCGTCACAAGTTACCAACGCGGTAGCGACGAACTCGAGCAACACTTTCACGGCGGGCACGCAGGATTATTCCGGAGCGGCGCACACCACGCCGACCATCGTGGTTGCCTCATCCGGCAGCCTACCGGCGACGTGTGCGGTGGGCGAGCTGGCGTTCGTCGGCGGCGCGGCGGCCGGACAGCAGATCTATGAGTGCTCGTCGGCGGACGTGTGGACGCAGCAGAGCGGGGGGGAAGGTGGGGCGGCTCCAGCACCGGCGTTTAACACCTATGCGAACCGCCCGGCCTGCAACGGCGCCGCCACTGGCACATTCTTTTGGGCCTCCGACATTTCGTACAAGAAGTGGATCTGCGACGGCGCCGCATGGCAGCCAGTCGCGTTCGATATGCAGGTGGTTGAACCGACGGCTCTGACGTGGACCGGAGCGAGTAACGGGAGTGACAACCCAACGACTGCCAGCGTGGCGGGCGCGGTGCAGTTTTCCGGCGTGCATGCTATGGGTTCTGGTGTTTTCGAAGTTCAATCGATGTCCGCGCCCATCGGATTGACGGCTCCCTACACCATCGAAGTCGCTTTCACTTTTCAATTGCTCTCGACGGCCTCGGCTTGGTATGACTTTGGCTGCGGTTTCGGCGTGACGGGTGCGCAAACAGGTGGCGCAACATGGGAACTCATGACGTGGTATCCGTCAGGCGGCGTCGGCGCATCCATGGTAGGCGTAGGGTACTGGAATGCCTCTGGTTACTCCCAGCGCGCCAATGAAGCGAGCGTGACAACGCAGCCCGCAATACGCGCCAAGATCGTCGACGATGGCACGAGCCGGACGTTCTACACCAACACGGGCGGCGGGTGGGCTCAGCTTTATCAGGAAAGCGATACGACCGGCGTTTCTTCTCCCAGCTACTGGGGTGTCGGCTGCCAAACCTATAACACGGGCGACCAGTTTCAGTTGACTCTGTATCATGCGAGCGTGCACCACTAACATGAAATCACCTTTATTGTTACTCTGGGCCTCGCTCTGTTTCGGTGGGCAGGGGATCGTTCTTGGTCCTCGCCAGTCCGTCTACAACAATTCGATACCGGCGCTGCCTCCGGGAACACCGTATCGAGTTGAAGAGTCCCTGCAAAACCTGCCGATTTGCGGATCTGGGTATTATCATACATTTAATCCGGGCATCGTCAGCGCAAATATTTACCTGAATTGTCTCAGTGGGACGGACCAAAGGCTATATGTCTGCCAGGGAGACAATAACGGTAACTGCTTTCAGGTAGAAACATACGGCCTGCCGGGAGGCTTCGTCACGTTCCGCCTTCAGCACTTCCCCTCGTCCTTAACAGACGTGTGTCAGGCGTGGGACGTCAACGGAAACCAAGTGTTCAATGCGACGGTTTCTTACTCGCAGGAAAACACCTACTCGAATGGTGCGAGTGTCGGTGACGGCAACGGCGGCGGGTACGCTATCAACTACGCGCGTATTTATTCAGCGACGGTGGGCGTCAACTCCCGACCACCTGTGACGGCGGACACCACCACCGGCCTGGTCTTCCAGTGGAAATTCGACGGCAACCTTGACGATTCCGGCCCCGGCAGATACAACGGGATATTGAGCAGTGGCAGAGCGAGCTACGTGACCACGATGGGACAGTCTCTTGTGGTGCCCTTGATGACGAATACGAATGTGAGTCCATCATGGCCTGCACCGATACCGGGATATCAGCCCAGTTGGCGCGCAGGGCGACCAGCGGGCCTTTCCTGCGCTAGCAGTTACTCGCAATCAGAGAGCGCCAGCGTTTCATGCTTCTGGCAGGTGCTGCTGCATCCGGGGCAGACGGCGCCGTTTTGGAGCGACCAGACGTCACAGACACCTACGCTTACCGGGCTTGTCTTTGGCGACTACGCGGTCCAATTGACCGTGACGGATCAGGCTGGCAATACAGCAACAGCCGTAACACACATAGGCGCAGTCGCAACGGACTCAAACGGCTTGGTGGTAAATGCGAATCCAGCGGCTGATGCGATACTGGGTCCCATGATCGCGTTCGGACAGAACCCATGGGAGCTTGGGGACTACTGGCATCTGGCGGGCAGCATTCAGCGGTACAACCAGTACATCAGCTATGGGCTGTCGCCGACCTGGCCTTATGCGACCTGGGAAGTCATGCAGACAGGCACGGTGAGCTATAACTGGACCGGTGTCGGGATGGCACCCACATATATGGGGTCGACCGGAACGACCCTGACTGCGGCGTGTTCTAGTAGCGCCACGTCTTGTACCGTCGCGGATGCCACATCCTTGCAGTTGAGCACGCTACCGGCGAGAATCTATATTTCCAGCGCTTCGAGCAATCGCAGCAGCCTGACGGCTGAGGAGATCCGAGTCTGCGCTGTCTCTGGAATGACACCCGCTACGCTTACGTTCTGCTACGACGGGCGAGGTTATGCGGACCCTTCAAATGGCACACGGCTCGCGCCTCACTCTTGGAATGCCGGCGATGTCGTAGGGAACGATCCCATTGTTGGTTCCGGGACGCACTTTACGAGCACGTTGTGCCCGGCCGGCGTCCCTGGCCCCATCGGGTCACTTACTTATTCGGCAGGCACTGTGGCATTGACAGCCGGATCCACAGCAGTCGCCCTCACGGGCGGCACGTGGTCCTCGGCAACAGCAGCGAACGGCTATTACTTTGTGGTGGCTGCCACCCATTCAGGCACGGCATTCAGGTTCATTGCTCCAATTTCCAGTCTTACAGACGCTACCGATCTGATATTGGCTCGACCTTTTCCATCGGATGCCGATACAGCGAGTAGCTTGACCTATTGGATCGTCAATCCCAACGTGTTTCTCGATCTTGGGTATACGGTGGCGCAGGGGTTGGACCCCGCAGTATCGTTTACTAAGTACTGGCCCACATCGTATGGCTGCGAATCCGACACGCTCACGTACATTGCGCCATACTGGGACCCAGGCGCCTTAGCGTCCCCTCCGGTCACGACCGTACAGCCATACACTTACCAAGTCGGTAACTGGTGGTACAACCAATCCAGCACGGGCGGCTTGGACTTCTATTCTGAAGATCTGGCTAACTTAGCCGGATGGCTGCGTTCCGGCCTCAAACAGTTTCACGACTCGTCAATGATGATCGGCGATATCTGGATACGTCAACCACAGAAATCCAACGGTGGGAACGGCAGCTTGCTGTTCTACGGCGGACCCGTCATAGGCGGCGTGGCGAATGCCATGCTTTCCGACACCGGCCACGGAACCGAGTGGAAAGACATTCGTTCGTTTGCACTGGGAGGCGCGGGCATGGCTAGTGCATCGTTCGATTGTAATGGCGATGATTCGAGAGAATATGGATACGCCGGGGCGTTTTTGGCTTTGGCGGCTGAGTTTGACCCCGACACGACTTCCGCCTATGCCCCAGGCGGGGTAAGTTGGCACCAGTACTGGAACAGCAAGTTGGCTCAGTATGCAGCCAACGAGGCTTCCTGCGCGAACCAGTTCGGTAACACAGACAACTCGTGGCGCACCACCTTCTATGGGTGGCCTGAGTCTCAATCGGCGGCAAACGCGGTAACGCTGACTAACGGATCGACGGCTGGAACCGGAACAGGTCTATCGAATAAGTTTTGTTTCGGAATCGCACAGGCATCAAACGTTACAGTCATTAGCGGTTCGAGCGTCGTTTCAGGTATCGGATTCCCAACGACCGGATGGGATCGGGTGGCTATCACGGGGCCGGGGTTGGTGGACCGGAACGGCAACTCAGTGCCGACCATCTGGGTCTACGCCACGCCTGACAGTTCAACGCAGTTCACGATTAGCTTTGGGGCAACCTGGCCCGGTAACAGCAGCACGACCGCAAGCGTGATGTTCGATAATGGGAGTGTTGGCGGTGACGGTGTAACGTCGTTCATGTCGTTCGAGGCCGACCCGATGAGCCAGTACGAATGGTCTTGCCTCTATAACTCGTCTTCCTCAATTACCCTGAATCGGCCGTGGACCGGCACAAACAGTACGAACTACGCTTATACCTCCAATGTTACTGGATTTGCCGTTCAGCCCTTTATGCTGGGGATTCGTCAATACGCGTGGTTGCAGGGACAGCAAGCCTCGGCTACGACGCAACCGGCTGTGTCATCCGAGTTTGCGTCGTTGCGGAATGACGCCGGCATATTCGAACACAACATATACGATCCTGTGTCGGGCGCAAACTACTATGCATTGCAGCCCGCATGTAATCCGATCACGTTAGCCTCGATGGGCAATGCGGTTTGTTATGGTGGCTATCCCCCAACCGGACTTCCAGGCGCCAATTACTCTTACACTGCAGAGCGCGTCAACACAATAGAGAATTCTATGTCGTTGACTGATTATTACGTGTCGGAAGGTGGAAGTCCGCCGGCGGTTGCATGGGGCGATTTGATGTACGGAAACTGCATGGGCAATCCAGCATTTACGACTGGCGGCGTTTATGCGCCAAGCGATGGAAATACGTGCGATAGCAGCAACGGGAACCTGAACGCATCTACGGGCTATGGTATTGGCGCGGGAAAGTGGTATGGCTTCTTCTTCGGGATTGGCGCATCCTGGCGATGGCCCGCACAGCGGCTGGGCGGCGTGCAGGCTGCGCGACCACGTGCGGTCTTCGTGGGATTTGATCTGGGCAACGTGCCTTCGGCGGCCAGCGTGCAAATTGTGGTAACGGCGCCATCCGGCGCCCAGACGAGCTACGCATGTTCGGTTTCCCCGTGCCGAGTGACGGTCGACGATCGCCAGGGAAGCCACCTGTACCGTATGAGCTATCTGTCGCAAAGTGGTCATGTGCTGGCCCAGTCACAGACCGGCCTGCTCGATTGACGATCGGTGATGCAGGAGGCAGCAGCACGCCGTACCGAGTTCGGTAGGGGCCGCCTGGTTCGCCTTCCCACGGCGCCGGGTATCCATAACAGACACCATAATTCAAGCGCTACTTCGCTAACAGCTTGCGAATGGATTTCAGTTCCTGCCGGCGCTTCGCGGTGGTCCTGGGATACGCCAGCTTCAGTTCATTCAGCGTATCGAGGACAATTCGGGAAACAATTAACCGGGCATTCTCCTTATCGTCGGCAGGAACCACGTACCAGGGTGCGTGATGGGTGCTGGTCGCGCTCAAACAAGCCTCGTAAGCCTCCATGTACTGCTTCCAGTATCCCCTCTCGTGGATGTCAGCAAGACTGAATTTCCAGTTCTTTTCCGGCTCATCAATGCGCTCGAAGAACCGCTTCCGTTGTTCGTCCTTCGACAGGTGCAAGAAGACCTTCACCGTCCGCGTCCCATTGCGATAAAGATGGCTTTCCAGATCCACGATCGAGCGATACCGCTCGTCCCAGACGGTTTTCTCGTTGCATAACTCTTCCGAAAGCCCCTGGCTGCGAAGAATCTCCGGGTGCACCCGCACGACCAGCACTTCCTCGTAATGAGAACGATTGAATATGCCGATCTCACCGCGTTCGGGGAGCCGGCAGGTCGTGCGCCAGAGAAAATCATGTGCCAGTTCGTCCGCGCTGGGCTGCTTGAAATTGAAAACCTGGCAGCCTTGCGGATTCACCCCGGACATCACGTGCCGTATGGCGCCATCCTTGCCGGCGGCGTCCATCGCTTGAAAAATCAGCAGCATCGCGTAGCGTTTGGACGCGTAAAACAGGCGCTGCACGGAGCTCAACCCGGCGACGTGTTCCTCCAGGGTCCTCCGATACTGTTTCTCCGACTTGTAAAACGGCTTTACCTTCGTCGGCCACTCTTTGAGTACGACCTTTTCTCCGGGCCGCACACGGAAGTCCTTGGTGTTGATTCTCATCTTTATCCCTTCGGCTTAGCTTCATCTGCGGCGCCTTCGACGTGCAATCCGTGCGTGGCGAGTTTCGCGCAGGTAGACCTGTAGTCCGTGTGGAGAATGCTTCGAATCCCCAAACCTTCCGCGACCTGGACGAACATCGGAGTGTTTTCGATATAGACTGCGTGCGCGGCGGGAGCCTGAACAATGTCGAGGGCAAGCCGAAAGATCTCCTCGTCGGGCTTGCGGACGTGGACATAGCAGGAGGAAACAAACGCATCCACGAACCTGTCCAACCCGAATTCTCGAATCCGGTACTCATTCAGTTCTCGCGCCTCGTTGCTGACCACGGCGATTTTCAGCCCGCGCTGCGCCTTAAGCTGCACCGCCAGTTCGAGCATCTCGGGGTAAGGTCTCGATTGCGCGAACATGAAGCGCCGGAACTGCGGCCGCGTGAACGGCCGCTTTTGGTAGAAGACGACCCGGCCTAAGTACTCATCAGCCGTGATCTTCCCCTCTTCGTGGGCTTCGAAGGTCAAGCGATGCCGTTCCTCCATCTCGGCCCACTCGAGATTGAACTTCCTCGCTGCGCGTCTGCGAGCATGATGATCCCACCCGTTGTTGAGCAGGACGCCACCGACATCCAAAAACAACGCTGTGATTGGCATTTTCATGTTCCCCTTCCCGCGGCGCGCACTCCCACCGTTGTTTATTCCATTACCAGCACGCGCAGATGCGATCCTTCCGCTCCACCGCGATACACGCGTTCCATCGCCTTTTGGAAATCCGCCGGATGGGCGTTCGGAATATCCAGAAACTTTTGCGGGTTCCGATCAACCAGCGGGAACCACGAACTCTGAATCTGCACCATGATGCGGTGCCCGGAGCGGAACGTGTGCAACACATCCGGCATCCAAAACTCGATCTTCTCCGGCCGGTCCGGCGTGAATGGCTCCGGCTTCGACATGCTGTTGCGGAACTTGCCACGGAACGGCTCGCCGCGCACAAGCTGCTGGTAGCCGCCCATGTAGACGCCTTTCGCATTCGGGTCCGGGTCGGGATAATCGTTCGGGTAAACGTCAATTAGCTTCACGATAAAATCCGAATCCGTACCCGACGTAGATACCCGCAGCACGGGAGTGATCGGTCCGGCGATCGTGACGTCGTGGTCGAGCGGCGCGGTTTCGTAAGTCAGCACGTCCGGCCGTCTGGCTGCGAAGCGCTGGTCGAACGTCATATAATCCGCCGGCATCCCCATGCCTGGAGCGACTTCGCCCGTCGAGGGCACTGGTTTGTTGGGATCGCTCGAATATTCATCGAAGCCCACCGCGGGCGGCGCGCTCCAGGAGAGCTTGCCGTCTTCATCGAAATACAGCGAACGTACCGTGCCATTCTTCGGCGGCCAGGCGTCGAAACGATGCCACTCGTTGCGTCCCGTCTCAAACACGATCGCCTTGGGAACGCTGCCATCCGCGGCGGCTTTCAGTCCGTTGCCCTTACCCTTCAGGTTTTGGACGAAGAACGGGAGTTCGATGTTCTCCTGAAAATACCCGGATGTATTCGACTTGAAGCTCAGATTGCCCAGCGTATCGCCGGGATCGCGTGCCCAACCGCCGTGCCGCCATGGGCCCATTACCAGCGTATCCGGCGCGGTGGCGCCGTTCTTCTCCAGGGAATCGAACAGCTTCAACGGTCCCGCGAGATCCTCGGCATCGAACCAACCGCCCACCCACATTACCGCCGGTGTAACATTCTTCATATACGGCGCCTGCGCGCGCGACTGCCAGTATTCGTCGTAGGTGTCGTGCTTGATGGTGTCGTCCCAGTAGACGCTCTGGTGCTTGAGGTACTTCTCGTTGGCATCCGACACCGGACCCATGCGCAGGAAGAAATCATAAGCGTCCATCGTTCCGGGTTCGAAGCCAACCGCCGGTTGCGGCGGCTCCGGATCATTCCCCTTGCGCGGCAGGAAACCCGAGTAAAAACGAAAGTTCGCGGCCAAGTGGAATGCGCCGTTGTGGTACCCATCGTCGCCGTTCCCGACGTCGCCCATCGGGGCCTGCGGGGAAACCGCCTTCAGTGCCGGATGGGAATCGATCAAGCCATGAGCCGCGAAAAAGCCCGGGTAGGAGATCCCCCACATACCGGCCTTTCCATTGTTATTCGGGACATGTTTCACCAGCCAATCGATGGTGTCGTAAGTGTCGGTGCTCTCATCGGTATCCGTCGGGCCGTCGTAATGCGTTTTGTGCGGGCGCACGTCCACAAACGTGCCCTCCGACATGTAGCGGCCGCGCACATCCTCGTAGACGAAAATGAAGCCCTCTTCCTCCGCGGCAAAGGATGGACCAACCTGCGCCTTGTAATTGTCGGCGCCATACGGCGCGATGCTATACGGCGTTCGCATCAGGATGATCGGATACGCCGCGGTAGCGTCTTTCGGGACGTAGACTGCGGCAAACAACCGCACGCCGTCGCGCATCGGAATCCTGTACTCATACTTGGTATAGTGCGCCAGAGTATAGGCCAACTGCGTGCGCGTGACCTCGGCGGGAGACGGAGGCGCCGCAGGCGGTTGCGCGTGCAGCGCCGCGCCTGCGATGAGTAAGCTGAGGATCGATAGTTTCCGGAATGCCATCGGCAGGTTATCGTATCAGATTTGCCGGCCTCCGCTGAAATCCCGGCTGCAGGCTCCACGGCTTCCTCAGCCTCCAACTCGTCGATCACGAAAAAGGCGGCAAAAAAACAGCCACATACGGAACATCGAGGGCCCGAGACATGCTTCCTCCCGCTCCGGGGTGGCGAACGGCTCGCGCGGTGGCACGCCGCCGGAAGCTCTGAAGAAAAACGTGTTCACCAGAGAGGCCGCTTCGCCACCTGATCCCGAGTCAGGCCGCCGCGATAGGGAATGCCGCTGATGATCGAGCCGTGCCGAGGATCGGCGTCGTACACCGCCACATTGCTGATGCTCACCCGCCGCAACGATCCTACCGCGATTCCTTCCGGAGCCCGAATCCGGCTGCGGGCAAATGTCGAGCACATATTCCTGCCGACGTTCGCCGCTCCGGGGCAGAGACTGCCGAGTAGAGACACGGCACGCACGAGTGCGCGCCACCACCAACCGCGAAAAGTTATTTGCTGCAAGCGAATCTATCTATGGGCCAGGGGGAGGCGGGGGTGGGGCAGGCGCGCCCGTGGTACCGGTGCCGGTGGTGCCGGTGCCGGTGCTGCCGCCGGGCTTGCCCTTGTCGCCTTGCGCACCCACGCCGCCGGCGGAACCGATGCCCGGCCCGACATGACCGCCCACTAACACCTGGGCCATGGCCTGCTCGGCGGCCTTCAAGAGGATGCGAAACGCAGCGTGTTGGTTGATCTGTTGCGGAATCAGAGGCCTGTTCGGTTCGACGAGAATGGATTCGCCCGGCTTGAGCAGTACCGACGGGCCGGGCGCGGTCAGGTTGCGAACGTCCACCAGACCGTCGTCCAGAGTGACAAACGTGGTTCCATCGGCATCCTGTACTTCCACGTCAAACACCGTGCCGCGCACAGAAATCACCGCCGTGGGTGTTTTTACGTCCTTCGGATTCGGACCCTTGGAATGTTCAATGAAAACCTTCACTCGCCCGATGAACAGGTCCAGCAGGTCGGTGATGCCAGGGGTTTCGCGGAAGACTACCTTCGAGTTCGAATACACATCGAAGGTGCTGCCGTCGGAGAGTTGGAACCGGGCGTAGCTATCGGGACCAGTAACAACGGTTTCGTGCAGGCGCAGCCGGTCGCCGATGGAAAGCGGCCGCAAATAACCGGCGCTGTCCAGCACGGAGACCCGGTTCAGTTGTACCAGGACTGTCGCCGCACTCTCGTCCTGAGCATGGAGCGATGCCAACGACACGACGACGGTGGCCGCCAGCAGCAGCGTAGACCGATACCGCATGTGCTTCAAGCGCCGGACCATATCAGATTTCGGGACACGAAAACTCGAAACCAGCGCCCCTAGCCATTTCTCCTCAAGTCTAGCACCAAACTTGCAATGCACATATAGTGCCGGAAGGAAGTATACTTCACAAATCGAGTGATATCAGCCATTTGATGATTATGCCCGACCGGGACTTGAGCTAAAATGGAACTGCACGTGTGTCATAAAGGAACACTCCGCGTTTCATTTTGTTGCGCGGTCGCGGTGATTCTTGCCGCCACGGTAGGGTTCGCCCAGACGGCGCCCTCATGGCGGAAGGTAGGGAGCGCCTCGGTCGATTTGCAACTGGCCGGCCCTGCCACCGGCCCTGTGGACCAGGTGTGGTTCACTCCGGGCGGCGGGGTACTATATGCGCGAACCGCTTCGAGCGCGGTGTTCGAGACCGCCGACTATGAAACGTGGACTCCGGCGGCGGACGCGCCTGAGGTGCCACCCAACCAGCCAGCCACCGCCGCACGCCTGCCGGAAGCTTCCGCGCGAATCCTCACTTCGTCGTCCAATCCCAATGTAATCTTCGGCTTAGGAAGGCAGCTCTACAGCTCCGAGGACGGCGGCCACACTTGGCGCAACCTGACCGCGTTCGGTTCCCGGTCGCTGATTGGCGATGGCGTGAACAGCGTCGCGGTTTCGCCTGTAGACGCCGATCAACTGGTGGCGGCCAACGATTTTGGCGTGTGGCGTTCGCTCGATGGTGGGCTTTCCTGGTCGGCGCTGAACCAGGAGCTGCCCAATCTTCCGGTGCGCCGCATCCTCTCGACCGTTACCGGAACTTCGGGGACGATTGTCGAGGTGGCAAACCTGGGCGCGCTGGAGTTGCCGCCCAGGGGCTCGCTATGGCAACCGGCGGACGCCAACTCGCCTGATGCCTTGCAGAAAGAAGTGTATTCGAGCCGGCTGCAGACCGAGATCACGGCGGTGGGCCAATCGGGCGGCACGGTTTACGCGGGTTCGGCCGACGGCCGCATCTGGGTTTCGGGGGACGGCGGCCGCACGTTCCCTGCCCCGGCGTGGCCGGCCGGCGGCGGCCGCGTGGAGAACATCTTCGCCGACCCCGTCGAGCCGCGCGTCGCGCTGGCCGCGCTCTCCGGTGCCGGGCCACACGTGCTGCGCACCACCAATGGCGGAGACTTCTGGGACACGCTCGATTTCAATCTGCCCAACCGGCCGGCGCACGGAGTCACCGCGGACCGCGCCGCAGGAGCGGTTTATGTGGCGACCGATGCGGGCGTGTTTTACGGCGTGGCGGATTTGGAAAACGCGAGCGTCAATCCGGTGAATTGGGTGAACCTGTCGGCGCGGCTGCCGGCGGCGCCAGCCTATGACGTGCGACTGGATCCGGCGGGCGTCCAGCTTTATGCCGCGTTCGACGGTTACGGCGTATACGCCACCGCGGCGCCACACCGCGCACGGTCGCCGCGCATCGTCAATGCAGCCGATTTCAGCACCCGGCCGGCCGCGCCCGGTTCACTGCTGAGCGTGGTGGGAGCGCAAGTGAGCCGTGCCACCGGCGCCAAGCTCGAGTTCCCCGTGCTGGCCGCGGCGGAGGGCGAATCGCAGGTGCAGGTTCCGTTCGAAGCGATCGGCCCGAGCGTTGGGCTCGCGCTCGATACCGCTGCCGGCAGCTTCACCCTTCCACTCGCGGTGCAGCCCGTCTCACCGGCGATCCTGGTTTCGCGCGATGGCGCCGCGGCATTGTTCGACGCCGACAGCGACCTACCCCTCGATGGACGCAATCCCGCCCATTCCAACGGGCGCGTGAAGATTCTGGCCACCGGCCTCGGCAAGGTTCAGCCCAACTGGCCCACCGGCATGCAGGCGCCGCTCGATGATCCGCCCGCGGTGGTGGCGGCCGTGAAAGTCTATCTCGATGGAGCGCCGCTCCAAGTCACGCTCGCCACGCTGGCGCCAGGTTACATCGGTTTCTACCTGGTTGAAGCGCAGCTCCCCGCCCTCACTAACGCCGGCACCGCCGAACTGCACCTCAGCGCCGACGGCCAGGCGAGCAACCCCGTGCAGATCGTGATTGAGCCGTAAGCGGCGCGTCACTGGTTGGAATTACGGATCTCTTGCCAGGACCTCACTGCGGCTGCAGTTGAGGCGGCTGTTCCTTGGTTCTGTCTTCGGGCAGCGGCGGCAGGTCCTGGCCGTCGAACTTGATCGCCGCGTTGGCCGAGAACTTCCGGTACAGCCGGAATTCCTTCACGTTCTTTCTCCACACCGCGCCGCTGTACATCTGGATGTGGACCTGCAAGGTGGCTTCCAGCGGCAGAAGAAACTCGCCATCGCCAATCTTGATGAAGTCGTAGTCCAGCGTTTCCCTCGCTTCCCGTGCGGGAAACGAGGGCGGAATATTGAGGGCCTCTTGCGTAATCCGCACGATCGCATTCAACTCTTTGTCGACGAAGACCGATCCGCGATATGCCACCTTAACCCTCTGCACAACGTCCGTCTGCCCGGCCTGGTACTCGATGGTGTACAACCGCAGCGGGACCCGGTAGGAAAAGACGTACGTCCGGCGTCCGCGCAGCGTGGTCCACTTCTCCCACTTAAAGCTGGTATGACTGGCGGGGTCGAAGATGTCGCGCATGGTGGTGCCGAAATCGCCCATCGAGAAGACCCCATTTACCGAAGCGTATGACGTGCCGGGGACTACGCGACCGTTCTGCGAAACCAGCTTGTAATCCTCCTTTTGGTTGAAATAGCTGAGCTGCGCCGTGAGGACATCCTCCAGCCGCGACGCTTCCCCGCCGGTGGCGTCCTCGTAGCGGCGGGTCTGCTCCAGGCAGATGAAGTCGGGAAGCCCGTGCGTATAGTTGAGGGCGTATTGACGCACCTCGTCCAGGAGCTTCGCCCGCTCTTCGGTCGTGGGAGGCTGCGAAGGAACATCCAGGGGCTTCGGAGCCTGTGGCTGCGGGCCGCCGGTAAGGGATGGGACCACTGGTTCGGTTTGCGCAGAGGCGGTGCCAGCAAACAGTAGCAGCGGACCGAGAACCGCGGCGAATGCGGGGAATGCGGGGAATGAAGTGTTTCGCATTTCAATCTCCCACTTAAGAGTATGACACGGACCGGCCGCGGCGCGCCAGCAAACCGAATAAACGAGATATCCAACTCCACAATAGGTAGCCGGATGTATAATCGATCGTGGTCAGGATGATCGACTCCTGGGAGAACGTGAAACGCATCGACACGAACGCGGCGAGGCGTGTCGCACCAAAGGTTAGCGGCGATACCATGACGCGCTACTTTGTTTGTCTGTGGATACTGGCTGTCCCCACCGGCGCGCGGGGGCTCACGGCGCGGCAGGTGCTCGACAAAGTGGTTTTGACTTACAGCAACCTGAAAGCGGTCCACATGGTTGCGGAGAGGGAGGAAACCACTTATTCGGCGGGCAGCTCTCAGACCGCAGTTTCGGAATGTGAATTGGCCAACACAACTGGCGACCGGTATTTCGCTCGCTTGAAGCAGCCTCCACAACAGGCGCTGGCCGTAAGCGATGGCAGCACTATCTGGCTGGCCCTGGAATCCAAGAAACAGTGGTCCCGGGTGTCGGCGACCTCGCCGACGGAGGACAGCGATGAAGAGCACGACGCGAAGGTTGCCAGCAGAGACCTGCACGATTCCCTGGAGAACATCATGCTCCACCGGCTCCTGGCACTGGCCAAAACCCTGCAGGATCCTGTGATTGCGAAACAGCAGGATTTCGCGCTGGGCCGTGAGAGTGTGCGCTGCTACTCGATTCGCGCACATACGCCCGAAACGGAAGTCGAACTATTGGTGGACCAGCAAAGATTCGTCATATTGCAGTGTAAGGAGAAGAGTAAGTCGCCTGATGGACAGATCGAAACCGCCATGAAACTGAAACTGGTGGAGTTGAACCAGGAAGTCGGCGACTCCCTGTTTCACTTTGAGCCGGACCCTGGTTGGACCGAGGTCGAGACAATGGCTCCTCCAGGCAACCCTATTCGGATCGGCGATCGCGCTGCGGACTTCACTCTCAAGACGCTGGATGGGGAATCCGTGGCGCTCGAAAGTCTGCATGGGAATGTGGTGGTGCTCGATTTCTGGGCGACCTGGTGCGTGCCTTGCCGCGTGGAGTTTCCGGAGATCGAGAAGATCCGCTCGGAGTTTGGGGGCGCCGTCCGCTTTTACGCGATCAGCGATGAATCGCGTGCAACGGTGAAGAAATTCGTCGAGGAGCACCGTTACGAGATGCCGATGCTGCTCGATGTCAATCGCGAAATGCATCGCCGTTACGGAATTCATAAGATCCCAGCGTTGTTTGTGATCGACCGGGACAGCGTGGTGCGCCAGCAGTTCATCGGTACCCAGGCCGAATCGGAACTGCGCAAGGCAATCCGCTCAGTGGTGGATCAGAAGACGCCGAACCAATAGCGGCGCTCGCACAAACGCTCTGGCCGAGTCACGGCGTATCCAGAAGTTACTGATTCCAAACGACGAATACCCTGTATTCTTACTCAGGGCCCATAGTGGGCCTTCACCTTCCGCGCGGCGGCGCGGCCGACTGCTTTGGCGAGATCGTCTTCCGAGGCTGCCCGTACCAGCTCCGAGCTGCCGAACTGCTTCAGCAGCTTCTGCACAGTCTTTTCGCCCACGCCGGCGATCGTGTCCAGCTCGCTGGTCAACTGGCGGGCGGAGCGGCGCGAGCGGTGGAAGGTGACAGCGAAGCGGTGCGCCTCGTCACGGATGGATTGGATCAGGTGCAGAATGGGAGAAAAACGGTCCAGCACCACCGGTTCGTCTTCCTGCCCATATACGTAAATGATCTCCTCGCGCTTGGCAATCGAGGCCAGCGGCTGATCGGCAACGCCAAGCGCCTCGAGCGATTCCGCCGCGGCGTGCAATTGACCCAGCCCGCCATCGATCAGCACCAGCCCCGGCAGCGGCTGCTTTTCTTCCTGCAGGCGCGCGTAGCGGCGCGTCACCACTTCGCGCATGCTGGCGAAATCGTCGTTGCCGACGACCGTTTTAATGATGAACTTGCGGTAATCGGATTTCTTCATGCGCCCGTCTTCCCACACCACCATACTGGCCACTTTGTCGGTGCCCTGTATGTGCGAGATGTCGAAACACTCGATGCGCTTGGGCGCGGCGGGCAGGGTGAGCGCGTCCTGCAAGGCTTGCTGAATCGCCTTCGAGGAAGGCTTCAAGACGCGGAAGCGCGCGTCGAAGCTGTGTTTGGCATTGGTCCCGACCAGGTCCATCAGCGCTTTCTTCTGGCCGCGCTGCGGCGTACGGATCTCGACGCGCCCGCGCGGCGCTCCGCGCTTCTCGCTCAGCAACTCTTCCAGCGTTTCGCGGTCCTCGAAGTCCACGGGTACGTGAATCTCCGCCGGTATGAACTGCTGGTCGAGATAGAGCTGCTTGAGCAGCGAAGAGAAGAACTGCGGCTCGTCGAATTCCGCCTGGTCCTCCCAGAAGAACTCGCGGCGGTCGACGATCTGGCCGTGCCGCAGGTGGAAGACGTTCAGCGCCACCAGCGGCGGTTCCGCGTAGCAGCCGAAAATGTCGACGTCGTCGCCCGTGGCAGCGGCCATCTTCTGCCGCTCTTCGATCTCCTCGACGGTGGCCAGCAGGTCGCGCAGCGAGGCCGCTTCCTCGAACCGCATCTCGCGCGAAGCCGCTTCCATGCGCGCGCGCAGATCGCGTGCCAGATCGGTGTGCCGGCCGTCCAGGAACTGGCGCACGTTGCGCACCGCAGCCTCGTAAGTATCGTCAGCCACCAGTCCCTCCACGCACGGGCCCAGGCAGCGGTGAATGTGATACTGCAAGCAGGGCTTGGGGTGGTAACGCGTCAGGTCCACCTTGCACGAGGGCACCAGGAAATAGCGGTGGACGAAGTGTACCAGCCGGTGCGCCAGGTTGCCGGGGAAGAAAGGGCCGAAATAGGTGGCCCCATCCTTACGCAGGCGGCGGGTCACGTACACGCGCGGGTAGCGCTCTTTGGTCAGCTTGACGTAGGGATAGGTTTTGTCATCGCGCAACAGCACGTTGAAGCGTGGCTGGTACTGCTTGATGAGGTTGTTTTCGAGCGCCAGCGCTTCCTTTTCGTTGTCGACCAGAATGTAGTCGATATCGCGCGCTTCCGCGATCAGGCTCCCGGTTTTGGCATCGGCCAGCTTGTCCTCGGAAAAGTAGCTGCGCACGCGATGGCGCAGCACCTTGGCCTTGCCGACGTAGATGACCTGGCCGCCGCCGTCCTTGTACAGATACACGCCGGGCGCCAGCGGAAGCTGCGCTGCCTTTTCACGGAGGTCCATCGGAGGGAACGCTATAATTGAATTATGTCACGCCGGCTTCTAGCCTTGCTGGCACTGGGCGCAGCTACGCTGGCGGCCCAGAATTCCGGCAACCCGCAGGCGCCGTCCGATTCGCCGCCCACCCAACTCAAGACGGAGCGCCCGCAGCCCGCCACCTCCGACAAGGAGGAAGTGCCGCCGGAAGAAGACTCTTCGCTGGTGACCACAACGTATTCCTTTAACCCCTTGCAATCGAAGAAAGATGTGCTGGCGGGCAAGTTTTATGCCAGGAAGGGGAACTACCGCGCTGCGGCCGGCCGTTACCTGAGTGCCACCAAGTGGGATAACGGCAACAGCGAGGCGTGGCTGCTGCTCGGCGAAGCCGACGAGAGGCTCAAAGACAAAAACGCGGCTCGCGACGCCTACAAAAAGTACCTCGATCTGGCTGCAGACGCCAAGAACGCCGCCGACATCCGCAAGAAACTGACAAAACTGAAGTAGCCGGGCGAAGTTTACACATTCGGGTTTCCGGTAGTAGTAGCGCTGGCACTAACCAGAGATCGTAGTGTATTCCTTAGGTTGATTCCTGAGCCGGAGTAACCGATAATGACTACAACGTCCTGTCGGACTGAGAGCTTTTGTGGTCATGCTTTTGACCGCGCCGGCAGCCGTTTTCGCGGAACATGAGCAGGCTAATACCGGGATGGGTGGTTGCGGCGGCTTTCGTGCTGGGCACGGGAGTTGCGTCTGCCGCGTCGGCACCGGCGGCATCAGGCGGAAGGACGGCGGTGCGCCACCGCGTGCAGCCGGTAGACCCGACCGACGGGGACGACGTGGACGGCGACGACCCGACCGTGCGGCGTGCCGCAGTGGAAGCCCTGGGAGCGCGTCGCGGCTCCGTCGTGGTGGTGGACCCCGGCAACGGGCGCGTCCTCACCATAGTCAACCAGAAACTGGCGTTCGAGACCGGGTTCATTCCCTGCTCCACCATCAAGCTGGTCACCGCGCTGGCCGCCCTCACCGAGCACGTGGTGGAGCGCGACGACTTCATTCGCATTGGCCGTTACTCGAGCTACAACATGACCACCGCGCTGGCGCGCTCCAACAACGAGTACTTTGGCGCGCTGGGCACCCGTCTGGGCTTCGAGCGGGTGGTTCGTTACGCTCGGATGATGGGCCTTGGCGAAAAGGCTGGCCTGGATATTTCCGGCGAGCAGCCGGGAGAGATCGCGGCTGAGCAGCCGAAGGGCGGCATGATTCTGGTGGCGGCCTACGGCGAAGGGTTCCAGATGACGCCGCTGGAACTGGCCGCGCTGCTTTCGGCTATCGCCAACGGCGGCACGCTGTACTACCTGCAGTATCCGCATACCCAGGAGGAGGCGTCGCATTTGGCGCCGCAGGTGAAGCGCCAACTGGATCTGGCGCCCAACGGCATCGACGATATCAAGATGGGCATGCGCGGCTCGGTGGAGTATGGCACCGGACGCAACGCGGCCTATGACCCCAACGAGCCGATTCTCGGCAAAACCGGCACCTGCACCGATTCTCGTGCCCACGATTTCATGGGTTGGTTCGGCTCGTTCAACGAAGTGGGCTTCCACAGGCTGGTGGTCGTGGTCATGCTGGCCAGCCCCTACAGAGGCGTCAACGGCGGCCTGGCCTCCGCCGTGGCCGGCAATCTCTACCGCAACCTCTCCGGGCAGCGCTACTTCACAGCCGATGGTGCCAGCCGGCAACCCGGCGAGCCGGAGATTCTCGTCACCAGCCCCTCCTGTTGCTCGCGCTAACCAAAGCCGGGCGGCCAGCGCGTGGTAATCCGCCGGGGCGGTGCTGCACCCCCACCTGGGCCTGTAAACACGAACGCTCGCGGCCGAAGCAGATCGCACTTCAGCCGCGAGCGTGTAGGGAAGGCAGTGGTTCTAAGAGCTACTTACTCGCGTCGTTGACGATGCCGCCGGACGATTGCTTGGCTTTCTTCTCTTCCTTGCTCTTCTTAGTTGCCATGGCCTTGTCGATCCAGGCCTCGGCGATATTGACCTGTTGGTCGTACTCCTCTTTGGTGTCCGCCATGTAAGCGCGCTCGCGGATGAACAGATTCTCGTACGTCATGGCGTCGTCGTACTCGGGGTTGATCTCCAGCGTTTTGTCCAGGTCCTTCAACCCGTCCTCGATCACCGGATCCCATTTCTCCTTGAGTTCCGCCTTGACCTTCTTATCCTTGATGGGGAACTGGTCCTCCTGCTTCATGCCCACCGTGGCGAGCGCCTCGCCGAAAGCCGGGAACCACTTGGACCAGGCGATGAACCCCAGGCTGTAATACGCGTCGGCGTTGTTGGGATTCACGGCGATGGCTTTTTCGAACCACTGTTTGGCGTCATCCCATTTCTGCTGATTCAGAAACAGGCTGGCGATGGACATGATGGCCAACTGGTCCTTCGGGTTCTGCTCGAGGACCTTCTGGAACTGGTCGTAAGCCGCTTCCGCCATCTGGTCGTTTTCCGGCGACCGTGCCCCAGGAATGTACTGCTGATAGTAGGCGACCGCCAGGTACTCGCGCGCCGAGAGAAACGTGGGGTCGAGGTCGACCGCGTTCTTGAAGTGCTCGACGGCCTGCGGATACTGGGCGCCCTTGAATGCTGCCACGCCCTCATTGACCTGAGAGCGCGACTTCAGCTTGTTGCAGCCGGTGGCCGCGAAAACCAACGCAACCGCGGCGAGAACGATTGTCAGTTTGCGCATCGCGTATGATCTCCTATTGTCCGAGGTCCTTGTATGGCATCAGGCCGACCTTGTCGATCTGGGCCCCGTGCGCGATGTCAATGACTCTGGCTACCCAACTGAATTCCAGGTTCGGATCGCCTTTGACGAATACCACGCGTTCGGCACGCGTCTTGAAAATCTCCACCAGGCGGTTCTCCAGGGCCGATTCCTCGATCGGATCCTGGTTAATCAGCATGCTGTGATCCGCATTTATGCTGATCACCACCGTGCGGATGTTGTTCTCCGGCGGCGCGCCCGGCGGAGGCGGCTGCGGCACCAGAGCCTCGAGACCTTTCGGCGTCAGCGGCGTGATCACCATGAAAATAATGATCAGCACCAGCAGCACGTCAATCATAGGCGTCATGTTGATGTCGGATTTCGGACCGCCCGTTCCGCCCACTGCCATTGACATAAAATTGCTCCTTTTCGAAAACTCCTCTTGCTCTACCTCGCAGCCGCTACCGGTTGCTTCTTTGCCTCGATCTGTTCGGTGAGGAGGCCCAGTTGGTCCACGCCGGCCGATTGAAGATTCTGCACCACATCCAGCACGACCTGATACTTGGCGCGCTGATCGGCGCGCAGGAAGCACTCCTTGTCCAGCCGGTTGGTGAGCATGTCTTTCACCTTGGGCGCCAGATCCTCAGGCCTCATCTGCGTATTGTTGAGGAACACCCCGCCATTGCGAGTGACGGCGATCAACACCGCATCGCTCTTGTCGGCCGCCTGCATGGGGATCGGGTTCTGGGTCTTCACCATATCAACGCTGACGCCGTGCGTCAACATCGGCGTGATGACCATGAAGATGATGAGCAGCACGAGCATGACGTCCACCATCGGGGTGACGTTGATGTCGGCTACCGGCGGGGGAGCCGAGTGTATTTTGAATTCCATCGCCATTGCTGTATCTCCCTGGGAAGCCGGCTGCGCTTGCGGGGAGCCGCTTCCGGCTCCCCGCGGTTTTCAACTCGCCGGGAATCCCGACTATTCTAGTCGCTCAGGCTCACCGCTACTTGTGGGCGGCGCCGCGCTGGCTGCGCTTCAAGAAGTAATCGATGAGTTCGGAGCTGGAGTTGCCCATCTCCACATCGAAGGCTTCGATTTTGTTAGTGAAATAGTTGTACATCCACACCGCTGGGATGGCCACGAACAGACCAATGGCGGTGGTTACCAGGGCCTCGGAAATACCGCCGGCCACGGCGCCCAGGCCGGTCGACTTTTCAGTCGAAATGCCGCGGAACGCGTTGATGATGCCAAGGACGGTTCCGAACAAGCCGACGAACGGAGCCGTGGAACCGATGGTCGCCAGACCCGAAACGCCGCGTTTCAGTTCGGCGTGAACGATAGCCTGGGCACGGTCCAGGGCGCGCTTGGAAGCTTCGATCTCCTCACCCGGGATCTCGGAGCTGATCTGATGCGCCTGGAATTCCTGCAAACCGGCGACCACAACCTTAGCCAGGTGGCTCTTCTTGTAGCGGTCGGCGATCTTGACGGCTTCTTCCAGTTT
>Ga0187891_1000055_pt1 | contig 113482 bp, 94 predicted proteins | sample June2016WEW_21_4_FD_132990 | JGI IMG/M metagenome (GOLD analysis project Ga0187891, IMG submission 132990) | Peatland microbial communities from SPRUCE experiment site at the Marcell Experimental Forest, Minnesota, USA - June2016WEW_21_40 | ecosystem: Environmental > Terrestrial > Soil >... | reverse complement strand
GTTTGCGAACTTCGGAATCGAAGGACACTAGCAACGTATTGATCTAGTGTGGCTTTGGTTCAGAAGTCCGCATGACGAGTTCGCGGCAAAAATGATGCGGACTTCTGAACCGCCACACTAGCGTGCGATGCGGCGGATGCCGGTGATCTCACCGCCCGCGGCGCGGATACGGGCGACGGCGTCGTCGATCGGTTCGATGGCGACCGCCATGTGAAAGGCGTTGGCGTGCAGGAAGCTAGCGCGGTCACGGACGATGGCGACGTGACCTTTCCAGAACACCAGATCGCCGCGTTGCAGATCGGAGCGATCGGCGGACGCGGCAACGGGCGAGCCCAGCGCCTCTTCCTGCATGTCGCTGTCGCGCGGACAAGCAATGCCGCAGGCCGATAGCGCGATCTGCACGAGGCCCGAACAGTCGAGCCCGAGCGCGGTCTTGCCGCCCCACAGATAGGGCACGCCGAGAAAGCGCTCGGCGACGGCGACGAAATCCGTTTCGTCAATATCGATCGGCGCCAGATGCACGACCGGCACATAGCCGCCGGATTGCGTCACCGCCATGCGCTCCTCGCAGCGCGCGACGGCAACGCGCGCGCCGAGCGGCAAGGCTTCGCGTGGCGTCAGCTTGATCGAGGGCCCCGGGAAGACGAAGGTCCGCAACGCCACGACCTTGTGCGTCGGCGGCGCGCCGGGCAGGGCCAGCGCGTTGGCCGAGAGCCAGCCGACATAGCGGTCGGCGGCAAGCTGGCCCCAGGCCCAGCCTTCGTCATTCTTTTCGTAGATCGTGACGCGTTCGCCCTTGAGCGCCTCGGTCAACAACGGCGCGTCGTGGCTAGGCTCGCCGCGCAGCGGCGCCTGCGGCTCGATCACTTCGTAGGCATCGCCGGCAACGTAGCGCGCCGCCGCCACTTTGCCTTCCAGCTCCTTCGCCGCGAGATCGGCGCGGGCCGGCGTGACACGAGGATCGAAGGCGCGCATCGCCTATTCTCAGCCGTAGCGCTCGGCGAGCAGCGCATAGAGCGCGCGCGCCGCCTGGCATTCGCCGCCTTCCGGCCGGCCCGGCTTCGCCGCCGGCGTCCAGGCGTAGATATCGATGTGCAGCCATGCGGTCGCCGCCTCGACAAAGCGCTTGAGGAACAGCGCGCACAGGATCGAGCCGGCAAAGTTGCCGGTGCTGACGTTGTTCAAGTCGGCGACCTTGGAATCGAGCAGCGCGTCGTAGGGCTGCCACAGCGGCAGCCGCCACAGCGGATCGTTTTCCGTCGCGGCGTGGCGCGACAGCGCCGCAGCGAGTGGCTCATCGGCGGTATAGAACGGCGGCACGTCGGGGCCAAGCGCCACGCGCGCGGCGCCCGTCAGCGTGCCCATGTCGATCAACAGCTCCGGCGCGCTCTCGTCGGCGAGCGCCAGCGCGTCGGCAAGAACCAGCCGCCCCTCGGCATCGGTGTTGCCGACCTCGACGGTCAGTCCCTTGCGCGACGGATAGACATCGCGCGGCCGGAACGCGGCGCCGGAAATCGAATTCTCGACCGCCGGGATCAACACCGTCAGCCGGACTTTCAGGCCGCGGTCCATAATCATGTGCGCGAGCGCCAGCACGCTCGCCGCTCCGCCCATGTCCTTCTTCATCAAGAGCATCGCGCTCTCGGGCTTGATGTCGAGACCGCCGGAGTCGAAGCACACGCCCTTGCCGACCAGCGAGACCCGGGGATGCTCCCTTTCGCCCCATTTCAGCTCGATCAGCCGCGGCGCCCGTTCGGACGCGCGGCCGACCGCGTGGATGAGCGGGAAATTCTCCGCCAAAAGCTCGTTGCCGACGGTCACCCGGATTTCGGCGCCGTGGCGCGCGGCCAGCGAACGCGCGGCCGCCTCGAGCTCCGCCGGTCCCATGTCGTTCGCCGGCGTGTTGATGAGATCGCGCGCCAGCGTCACCGCTTCCACCGTGCGATCGAGATCGTCGCGATCGATGCTCTGCGCCAGTTCCAGCCTGACCTGCCGCCGTTCGGCCTTGCGGTAGAGCGTGAAGCGGTACGAGCCGAGCGCGAAGGCGAGCGCGGCAAGCCTCGTGTCATGCGGATCGTTGGCAAAGCGGTAGACGCCGTCCGGCAAGTGCTGCGGCAGCAGGCCGGGGCGGAACAGGTCTTTCGGCTCATGGGCGGCTTCCAACCCGAACAGCACGCCGCCGAGCCCGTTCCGACCCCGGCAGCAGCAAGCGGCCGGGCTTGGGCTCGAAGCCCGCCGCATCGGCAAAGGCGCGGACCTCGGGTTCGAGCCGCTCGCGCAGCTCCGGATAGCTCGCCGCGGTGACGAACCAGATCGGGATCGCCTCCGTCGTGCCGCGTGCCACGAAGATCGAGGTCATCAGCTTGTCCGCGCGCCGAAGTCACGCCCTGCTATCACGTCGCCCGGCGGTCGGAAAGGTGAGCTATGCTGCGCGCGTGATGCGCTCGGCTGGTTGTGCCGCCCCGTGGCTGTGCCTGATGCCGTAGAATGCGTAGATCAAGAGGCCGATCACGAACCACACGCCAAAACGCAGCCAGGTGTCGAGCGGCAAGCCGAACATCAGGAACAGAGAAAAGGCCGTGCCCAGCGGCGCGACGACATAGACCGCCGGGGTCTTGAAGGGACGCGAGAGTTCGGGCTGCGTCAGGCGCAGAACCAGCACGCCCAGGCACACGATGGCGAAGGCAAACAAGGTGCCGATGCTGACCAGTTCGCCGACCAGGCCGATCGGCAGCAAGCCGGCCAGCGCCGTCACAACGACACCGGTGACGATCGTGGTGACATAGGGCGTGCGAAACCGGCTGTGCACCTTGGCGGCCACGCGCGGCAACAGCCCGTCGCGCGCCATCGAGTAAAAAATCCGCGGCTGCGCCAGCAGCATGACCAGAATGACCGAGGTCAGCCCCAGCACGATGCCGACCTTGATGATCGGCGAGAGGATGCTCAGGCCGATCGCGTCGATGCCCACGGCGATCGGGTCGGGCACGTTGAGCTTGTCGTAAGCGACGATGCCGGTGAGCACCAAGCCGACCGCGACATAGAGCACCGTGCACACGGCGAGCGAGCCGAGAATGCCGATCGGCATATCGCGCTTCGGATTCTTCGCTTCCTGCGCGGCCGTCGACACCGCATCGAAGCCGATATAGGCGAAGAACACCACGGCGGCGCCGCGCACGATGCCGCTGAGGCCGAACTCGCCGGGCCCGAGATTCGGCGGAATGAAGTGGCCTTCCGGGTTGGCCGCCGTCACCCAGTGCGCGGTGCTGAAATACGGCGCCGCTGCCGCTATGAACACCACGATGATGACGAGCTTGATGGCGACGATGATGTTGTTGAACCGCGCGGATTCGTGAATGCCGACGACCAGCAATGCGGAAATGGCGGCGATGATCGCCATCGCCGGCACGTTGATCAACGCGCCGGTCGCGTGCCAGGCATGCTCCCCGGCGTTATAGGCGAACGGCGATGCGGCAAAGTCCGGCGGAACGATGAGGCCGAGATCCTTGAGGAAGCTGACCACGTAGCCCGACCAGCCGATGGCCACCGTGGTGGCGCCGAGCGCATATTCGAGGATCAGGTCCCAGCCGATGATCCAGGCGATGAGCTCTCCCATCGTGGCATAGGCGTAGGTGTAGGCGCTGCCGGCAATCGGCACCGTCGAGGCCATTTCCGCGTAGCAGAGACCGGCGAAAGCGCAGGCAAACGCGCCGAGCACGAACGACAAGGTGATCGCCGGTCCGGCATTGGCGGCGGCGGCATGTCCGGTGAGCACGAAAATGCCGGCGCCGATGATGGCGCCGATGCCGAGCGAGACCAGGTTGACCGCGGAGAGGCTGCGCTTGAGCGGCACGCCGTCGTGTGTGGTCAGCGCTTGCACTTCCGGCTCCGCGGCCTCCGCCTCCAACGCCGAGATCGACTTTCGCGCCCAAATCTTGCCCATGGCGTCGACTCTCCCGTCTACAAACCCACCGCCGTGAGCGCCGCCTGTTGCCGCTTGGCGACGCGATCCATCGAGAAGTGCTCGATCGCCTCGTTGAACAGCCGATAAAAATTCAGTTCCGCCCGCAGATGCAGAAACACCGCGCCGAGTCCGATCGCCGCGCGATCCATGAAGACGAACTCGCGCGGTATCGTCACCGGCCCTTTGCGCTTGAGCGCCTGGTGCACGCGGAACGCTTCGCGGCGGCCGTATTCCGACGGCTTGACCCCGTCGGCGATGGAGCGGACGCGGTCGTCAAGCAGCGGCGCGTAGATGAAACGCGCCCAGATGTTGAGCGTCTCGATGAGATCGCGCGACAGCCGGCGGAAGCCCCAGGTTTCGTAGGCGCGCACGACGAGTTCCTCGTCGCCGTGCAGGAGCCCGTGATAGAGATCGACGACGCCGCGCACGAATGTCGGCGGAAAAATGCGGATGCAGCCGTAATCGAGCAAGTTGATGCCCGCCGGTTCTGACGCGGTCTTGCGCCGACTGTCCGCCCCGGCCGCGTCGAACACCGTGTAGTTGCCGAGATGCGGGTCGCCGTGGATGACGCCGAAGCGGCTGAAGGGAAACCACCAGGCGGTGAACATGGCGGTGGCGAGCGCGTTGCGCACTTTGAGCGGATCGTCCTTGTGCGCCAGCATGCGGCTGCCGTCGAGCCAATCGAGCGTCAACAGCCGTCCGGTCGACAGCTCGGGCCAAGCGCGCGGTACGCGGACGATGTCGATGCCGTCGAGCATCCTCCGGTACAGCGCGACGTGCTTGGCCTCGCGCCGGTAGTCAAGTTCCTCGCGCACGCGTTCGCCGATCTCCTTGCCGATCTCGCTGGTGTCGATTGCAGTATCCATGCGGCGGCGGATGGCGAGCAGCCATTGCAATTGCTGCAGGTCGGCTTCGACGGCCGACTGCATGTCGGGATATTGCAGCTTGCAGGCCAGCATCTGGCCGTCGAGCGCGCGCGCGCGATGCACCTGGCCGAGCGACGCGGCCGCGGCGGGCCGGTGCTCAAAACTCTGGAACTTCTTCTCCCAGTCGGGGCCGAGTTCCGCGCTCATCCGCCGCTTGACGAAGGCCCAGCCCATGGGCGGCGCTTCGCTTTGCAGTTTCTGCAATTCGGCGGCGTATTCCGGCGGCAGCAGATCGGGAATGGTCGCCATCAACTGGGCGACCTTCATCAGCGGACCCTTGAGATTGCCGAGCATCGAGGCCAGCGCCGACGCTTCGCCGGCGCGGTCGGGCTCGCCGCCAAGAATGCGCCGGCCGGCATAGCGCGCCGCCACGCCGCCGACATTGGCGCCGACGCGCGCATAGCGCGCCGCACGGGCGGAGAAGCGGTTCTTTTCGCGGTCGGTGGGCATGGACCAGCTTACCCGCTAGCGCGCGAGACGCATAGGCGATGGTAGGTTAGCTCTTGGCAAGAGCTTCGAAAGTCTTGCGATATTTATCCATCGCTTTGCGCGCGATCTGCAGGGCCCGGTTGTGCCTGGTGTTCATTCGCGTGAACTTTATACCGCCCGCACAGACTTCGGCCGTAAGAACGTCGCCGGCGTCCCAGCCAAGCTCGGCCAATAGTTCACGCGGCAAGGAGACAACGCGCTTATCGCCTAGTCTTTGAATTTTCGATGTCATGCCCGATCGATTATAGCGACTCTAACTCCGAAATCATCCGTTCGATGACGCCGAGGCCGCCCTGCCAGAACGCCGGATCGCGGGCGTCGAGGCCGAACGGAGCGAGCAGCTCGGAGTGATGCTTGGTGCCGCCCGCTGACAGCATGGCGAGGTAGCGCTCGGCAAAACCCTCGGCCGCGTGCTCGTAGACCGCATAGAGCGAATTCACCAGGCAATCGCCGAAGGCGTAGGCGTAGACGTAGAACGGCGCGTGGATGAAATGCGGGATATAGGCCCAGAACGTCTCGTAGCCGGGCTTTATCTCGATCGCCGACCCGAGGCTTTCGCGCTGGATGTCGACCCATAATTCGCCGATGCGATCGGCGGTCAATTCGCCGTTTTTGCGTTCGGTATGGACGGCGCGCTCGAACGTGTAGAACGCGATCTGCCGCACCACCGTATTGATCATGTCCTCGACCTTGGCCGCGAGCATGGCCTTGCGTTCTTTCTTGTCGCGGGTGGCGGCCAGCAGTTTCTTGAAGGTCAGCATCTCGCCGAACACGCTCGCGGTCTCCGCCAGCGTGAGCGGCGTCGGCGCCATGAGTGCGCCGTTCGGCGCGGCGAGCACTTGATGCACGCCGTGGCCCAATTCATGCGCCAGCGTCATCACGTCGCGCGGCTTGCCCTGGTAGTTGAGCAGCACATAAGGATGCGCCGATGGTGTCGTCGGATGCGCAAAGGCGCCGGGCGCCTTGCCCGGCCGCACCGGCGCGTCGATCCAGCGGTCGTCGAAGAAGCGCTCGGCGATGGCCGCCATTTTCGGCGAGAACGCGCCGTAGGCGGTCAGCACCGTGTTCCTGGCCTCGGTCCAGCTCACCGTGCGGGTCGGCACCTGCGGCAGCGGCGCATTACGGTCCCAGTACGGCAGCCGTTTCTTCCCGAACCATTTCGCCTTCAGCGCATAATAGCGGTGCGACAGCCGCGGATAGGCGGCGCGGACGGCGGCGACCAGCGCATCGACCACCTCGCGCTCGACCCGATTGTCCAGATGGCGCGCGTCGGCGATATCGGCGAAGCCGCGCCAGCGGTCGGAGATTTCCTTGTCCTTGGCGAGCGTGTTGGTGATGAGCGCGAACTGCTGCACGTTGTTCTTGAATGTGTGCGCCAGCGCCTGCGCGGCGGCCTTGCGTTTCGCGCCGGAACGGTCCTGCAGCAGGTTCAGCGTCGGCTCGATGGCCAGCGTCTTGCCTTGAACCTTGAAGCGCAGGTTGACGATGGTCGCATCGAACAGCCGGTTCCAGGCGGAAGAAGCCGTCATCGATTTTTCGTGAAACAGCTGCTCGACGCGGTCTTCAAGCTGGTACGGCCGGTAGCGGCGCACGTCTTCGAGCCACGGCCGATAATGGCCGAGCGCGGGGTCTTGCATGGCCGCTTCGATGAGCGCGTCGTCGATGCGGTTGAGCTCGAGCGAGAAAAACAGAAGATGGGTGGAGGCAGCGGTCAGCCGCTCCTGCACATCGCCATAAAACTTGGTGCGCGCCGGATCGACCGTGTTGCCGGCGTGCAGGAGGCCGGCATAGGAGCCGAGCCGGCCCATGAGATCGTCGATCGCCTCGTAGCGGCGCACCGCCTCGGCGAGTGCGGCGCCGGCTTCCGCCGAGCGTGCCAGATCGGCAAGCTTGCCCTTATAGGCATTCTCGAAGGCTACGCACTCGGCGTCCGCGCGTTCCAGATCGCGCGCGATCGCCGGATCGTCGAGGCCGGAATAAAGGTCGTTGAGATTCCACTCCGGCAACGCCGTGCGTGCGGCTTTTGCTTCGGCCGGCCGGCTTTTGGCCGGCCGCTTGGCCGCGATTTTCTTCGACATTTTCTTGGACATTGTTTGCGGACGGGGCATACGCTGGCGGGTCCTTACCGGCCACTCATGTGGCGCAACACTAAGGCCCTCGCAAGGCCGCCGCGGATCAACGCAGCCTGCAAATAAGCTGGGCAGAGGTGCAAGCCGAAGTCGGAGCCACCAGCCCCAAAAACTTCGGCGAATGGACGGAGGTTAAAGTGGCGAACGTCCTCATTCCGATCCCGAGCCGGGATTTCGATCCGAGCGAGGTCGCAGTCAGTTGGAGCGTGTTGAAACGGCTCGGCCATTCCGTCACGTTCGCCACCCCCGATGGCCGGCCCGGAGAGGCCGACGACATGATGATCACCGGCCAGGGCCTGGATGTCTGGGGCTTTCTGCCCGGGCTGAACCGGCTTACCGCCGTCGGCCGACTGATGCGGGCCAATGCGGATGCGCGGCAAGCCTATGCGCAGATGCAGCAGGACCCCGCCTACAAGACGCCGCTGTCCTGGCGGCAAGCCGGTGTCGCCGGCTTTGACGGCCTGCTGCTTCCCGGCGGTCATCGCGCGCGCGGCATGCGCGAGTACCTCGAGAGCGACGTCTTGCAAAAGCTCGTGGCCCAATTTTTTGCGGCGGGGCTGCCGGTGGCGGCGATCTGTCATGGCGTGTTGCTCGCCGCGCGAAGCCGCACCGCTGACGGCAGCCGCTCGGTTCTCTTCGGCCGGCGGACCACGGCGCTGACCTGGGCACTGGAGCGCGCCGGCTGGCAAGTCGGGCGTATCGTCCGCTTCTGGGACCCGAATTATTATCGCACCTATGTTGACCGGCCCGGAGAGCCCGTTGGCACCATGTCGGTGCAGCAGGAAGTCACGCGCGCACTGGCTCGGCCCGAGGACTTCCTCGACGTTCCTGCCGACGCTCCCGACTACCGCCGGAAAACAAGCGGCATGGCGCGCGACACCTTCGACGACGACCGCCCGGCCTTTGTCGTGCGCGATGGCAACTATGTGTCGGCGCGCTGGCCCGGCGACGCGCACATGTTTGCACGGACGTTCGCCGCTGTGCTGGCGGAACGCGGCACATAAGAAAATCGCAAGCTGCGCGGCGAGAAGAAATTCGCCGACCTGCCGTCGCGGGTGTGAGGAACTCCTTCTCCCCGCGTGCGGGGAGAAGGCACAGGCGGCCTTCGGCCGCCGTCGTTCAAACAAGAACGCGATGCGAAGCATCGCTATGATGAGGGGACCTCTCCTCCGGGCTCAGATTCGCGGGCTCAGACTCGCGCCAGCGCCCCTCACCCGCCGCGCTTCGCGCGGCGACCTCTCCCCGCGCAGCGGGGCGAGGTACCGCCGGTTAACACCCCTTTAAGTACCGTCGGCCAGAGTGCCCCGAAACGACACACATGCCGCCTTGAGCGGTCACCCCGGGGGTTCAATGGCCATCCTCGTCGTCGACGACGATCCGGTGCAGTGCCGGCTGCTCGAGGGCATGCTGCAGAAATTCGGCTATGAGGTCGTCACCCGCGACAACGGCGATGCCGCGCTGGCGCTGCTTGCCGGACCCGACGGCGCGCGGATCGATGGCGTGATCCTCGATCTGGTGATGCCGAACCTCGATGGTCTCGGCGTGCTTGCCCGATTGCGCCAAGCCGGCATCACCGTGCCGGTGATCGTGCAGACGGCGCACGGCGGCATCGACAATGTCGTCTCCGCCATGCGCGCCGGCGCCGTCGATTTCGTCGTCAAACCGGTCGGGGCCGAGCGCATGCAGGTCAGCTTGCGCAACGCGCTCAACACCAGCGCGCTGGAAGGCGAACTCATCCGCATCAAGCACAGCCGATCCGGCACGCTGGGTTTTGCGGACATCATCACCAAAAGTCCCGCCATGCATGCGGTGCTGCGCATGGCGGAGAAGGCGGCCACGTCGAACATCCCGGTGCTGGTTGCCGGCGAATCCGGCGTCGGCAAGGAGTTGATTGCGCGCGCCATCCACGGTTCCGGCGAGCGGCGGAGCAAACCGTTCGTCGCGGTGAATTGCGGCGCCATGCCAGAAAACTTGATCGAGTCGATCCTGTTCGGCCACGAGAAGGGATCCTTCACCGGCGCGACCGAACGCCATGTCGGCAAGTTCGTCGAGGCTTCGGGCGGCACGTTGTTTCTTGACGAGGTCGGCGAATTGCCGCCGGCGGCGCAGGTCAAGCTGTTGCGCGCCATCCAGGAAGGCGAAGTCGAGACCGTCGGCGCCCGGCGGCCGGTCAAGGTCGATGTCCGGCTTATTTCGGCGACCAATCGCGACCTCATCGCCGACGTGAAGCAGGGCCGCTTCCGCGAGGATCTGTTCTATCGACTGCATGTGTTTCCGATCACGGTGCCGCCGCTGCGCGACCGTCCGGCGGACATCCCGGCGCTGGCCCGACACTTTTTGGCGCTCCTGGCGGCCGAGGAAGGCAAGCGCATCCGCCTGATCACGCCCGAGGCGCTGCCGCTCCTCACCGCGTTCCACTGGCCGGGCAACGTCCGGCAACTCGAAAACGCAGTGTTCCGTGCCGTAGTGCTCGCCGAAGGCGACACTGTCGGCATTGCCGAATTCCCCCAGATCGCGGCGCAGATATCGCTGCCGGCCGCAGACCCGGTTCACGGCGAGGCTGCGATGGTGCCGGCGGACGACCTTCATGCGCTGATTTCGTCCGCAGCCACTTTCGCGAACGACTCGCCGACATCGCCTGCTTCGCTCGCGCCCCAGTTCGTCGACGCGCTCCCCTTGCTCGATGCCGAAGGCAATGTGCGACCGCTCGAAGAGCTCGAGGCCGATCTCATTCGCTACGCGGTTACCCATTACCGCGGGCAGATGTCGGAAGTAGCGCGCCGGTTGCGAATCGGCCGCTCCACGCTCTACCGAAAGCTGGAAGCGCTCGGTCTCAATAGTGGCAGTAGGGAAGTCGAGGACAAGGCCGTGTCCGCGGAGCGACAGCCATGGAAAATTGCGTAATTTGACGGTGTTGTGACGGCCGACACAGGACAAAGTTGTCCGGGTCACGTAAGGTAGCGCAACACCGGACTTTGGTCCGCAAAAACGGCGAGGTTGGGAACGCGCATCCCCCAATCCGCGTATGAGCTGTGCGACCGCGTCTACGCGGGCTCTAATGGAGAACTTGCAATGCCTGGCGTCCGTTTTTTCGCCCCGACAGCCATTATTCTTATGCTATCGGCCGCTGCGGGCGGCGCTCTCGCGGAACCCAAGTCCGGAATAGACCTCAGTGCCGCCGCGCCGACACCTGGCGCGGTAAATGTGGCGACCCTTGGAGGCCAAGCCGCGCAACCCGCCAAGCCAAACGATTCGGCCGAGCCGACCGCCGCGCCGCCCGCTACGGCGAAGCCGGAACAACCGACCGATCAGCCCGCGGCAGCCACGGCACCGCCCACTACGGCGAAGCCGGAACAACCGACCGATCAGCCCGCGGCAGCCACGGTACCGCCCGCTACGGCGAAGCCGGACCCGTCGGCCGATCAGCCAACGGCAGCGACGGTACCTCCCGCTACGGCAAAACCGGACCAGTCGGCCGATCAGCCGGCGGCAGCCGCGGTGCCGCCCGCAGCGGCGAAGCCGGAACCATCGGCCGATCAGCCGGCAGCAGCCGGTATGGTACCGGCTGCAGCGGCGAAGCCTGAACAACCGACCGATCAGCCGGCGGCAGCTGCTGCCGCGCCAGCCGCGCCGACGCCAAACCCGAGCGAATCGCCCGCGGAACCCGTAGTCCCGGCTGTTACCGAAGCCCCACCGACGAAGCCGGAGTCCCCGGCGGCGGCGGGTGAGGGTGCCGTCCCGACCACCTCGGTTGCCGCGCCGGCCACGGCGACGCCGAGCGAGTCCGCGGCGACGGCGGCTCCTAGTCCCGTCGTTGAGGCCGACGCGGCAATCGTCGAACAATTACGCGAGCTCGCCAACGGCAAATTCGATCGGATCATCGGCAGCAAGAAGGAAAGAACGTCGGTCGATGCGTTCTATGCCGCGCGCAACTATGCGCCGCTGTGGATCACCGACGGCAAGGCGAACGAGCGCAGTCAGGCGGCGATTGCCTATCTCGGCCAGGTTTACACCGACGGTCTCGATGCCGCCGACTACCCGGTGCCGAATTTTGCCTCACTCACCGACCCGGCGGCGCTGGCGGACGCGGAGATCAAGCTGACCAATTCGGTCATCACCTACGCACATCACGCGCAGATGGGTCGCGTACATTGGTCGCGGGTGAGCGGCGACATCTACTATGATCGGAAGCCGTCGGAGCCGGCCGAGGTGCTCGCCAAGCTGGCGGAAGCCAAGGACGTCGGCGAAGCGCTCGCCGGCAACGAGCCGCAATTTCCAGCCTATGTCGCGCTCAAGGCAAAGCTCGCCGAACTTCGTGCCGGCAAGAGCGACGGCGGCAAGACGCCGATTGCCAATGGTTCGGCGCTCAAAATCGGCATGCAGGACGAGCGGGTGCCGTCCTTGCGCGAACGGCTCGGCGTTGCCGGCGATGGCGACACTTACGACAAGCCGCTCGCCGAGGCGGTGAAGAAGTTCCAGCAGGAACACGAGCTTAAAGTGACCGGTACGCTCACGGCGGCGACGATCGAAGCGCTCAACGGCCGCCGGCCCGATCGGCCGACCGACATCATCCTCGCCAATATGGAGCGTCTGCGGTGGATGCCGCACGATCTCGGCAAGACCTACGTGATGGTCAATCTTCCCGATTTCACGCTGCGGGTGATGCACGACGGCAAGCAGCTGTGGAAGACAAGGATCGTCGACGGCAAGCCGGTGATGCCGACGCCGATCATGACCGCGGAGATGAAATACATCACGGTCAATCCGACCTGGAATGTGCCGCCCTCGATCGTCGCCCACGAATATCTTCCGGCGTTGCAGCAGGACCCCACCGTGCTGGAGCGCATGGGGCTCAAGGTCAGCACCAATCCGGATGGAACGATTCACATTTCGCAGCCGCCGGGCGAGAAGAACGCACTCGGCCGGCTGCGCTTCAATTTCCCCAACAAGTTCCTGGTGTATCAGCACGACACGCCGGACAAGCATTTGTTCGCGCTCGACCGGCGGGCGTTCAGCCATGGCTGCATGCGCGTGCAGGATCCGGTGAAATACGCCGAGGTGCTGCTGTCGCTGGTGCGCCCGCACGACGGCTATACGGAGGACCGCATCCGCAAGATGTTCGGTAGCGGTGAAGTGGATATCTCGTTCCCGACCTTCATCCCCGTCCACCTGACCTACCAGACCGCTTTCGTGGACGAGCAAGATAAGCTCGAATTCCGCGAGGATATTTACGGCCGCGACAAAGCCCTGCTGGCCATCCTCAAAGGCGACGAACGCAAGGTTGCCGACATTCCGGTCGAACGCAGGGAAAACGCGGTGCGCCGCGAGGCGCTCGCCATGCCGGACTATTACAGCGGGCAGAACTTCTTCTCGCGGCTGTTCGGTTCGTTCAGCCAGCCGCAGCCGCAGCCGGCGCCGGCGCCGGCCCCGCGCAAGCGCGCGGCCCAAGGCAGAACCGAGTTCCGGTAAGCGGCGCGCCCTTCTTGGGCGCGCCGGGTCTAGAGCGCAATCGCTTCAGATTGAATCGATTGGCGCTCTAAATCTTGGTGGAGCATGATCTTTTCGGAAAACCGGCTTCCACTTTTCCGGATCATGCTCTAGCTAGCGCCGTTTGCCGCGGCCGGACTTGCGCTTAGCCGGCTTGCCGCGTTTGCGCGCGGGCGATGCCATCGCAGCGCGGCGGGTCTTTCCTTGACTCTTGCTTTTGCGCTTGTTTGGCGAAGCCTTTGCCCGTGGCGCCGCGCGCTTTGATTTTGCACCGGCCGCGCGCTTGGCTTCATGCGTCGTCTTCGCTGCGCGTTTGGGTGCAGTTTTGCGCGCAGTTTTGGGCGCAGCCTTCGCCGGCGACGGTTCGGCGGCTCCTTGCTTGCGCTCGGTAAAATAGGCCACCATCGGCTCGAAATAGTTCTGTTGCCAGCCGCCCTCTTCGTAGCTCCTGTGTTCGTCCGGCACATTGCTGTGCTCGAGCGTCAACAAGGTCCCCTCACCGACTTCCTGGAGCACGACCGTGATGACCGAGTCGCCGTGTTCGTCGGCAAATTCCGTCGTGCGCCACGACTGCACGATGCGCTCGCCCGGAACCAATTCGAGATTGCGGCCGCTGATATAACCATCCCATGCCGACACTGCGGCGCCGATCTGGTCGGACATGGTCGCCGCACCGCCGGTCATCTCGGAATGGCCGAGACTATCGAGCCAAGCTTGGTAGATTTCCTCCGGGGAAGCCGGAATTGTCGTGGTCAGGGTGAATGTGTAGGGCATTTTCACCTCCTGCGGACGCGAGCGCCGGGCGGCGGCCTATCCACGCCGCGAGCCGGCAAGCGATCGTCTCGCAGGATAGGCTTCCCACATCGCTGCCGCATGACAATTCAGCCGGTCTGCCGAGCCCGATCGCACCGGCGCAACGTCGATCGCGCGGCCTCCTCCCCGGCGCGCCAGGCCGGGGAACTGTCGCCCGAACAGCACATCGTCCCGCGAAAAGACCGTATCCCTGTCGCAACGCCGGGGCAGTGTTGATATTCACCAGGGCGTGGGGCATGGTTACGGTTAACGCGATCGCTGGGGGCCGGGGGTCGCATCAAACGGGCAGTCATTGAGGTAACGCTGGGCAGGCGCAGCGGGACTTGGCGCGCATCGTTCTGTTCCGGGGCATACAGCGACGGATTTCGGCAGTGGTTGCGTTGGCCCATGCTGGTTGGAATCGAAGCGGCGGGGTGCGACGCGGCGCGTCTTCACGCACACGGGCTGGCTGCCTCGCGTTAATCGTGACCTTCGCGGTGGCCGGTTGTACCGTCGGGCCCGATTATTTTCCCGAGGCAGCCCCCACCCCGACGAACTACAAAGAACTCAAAGGCTGGAAAGTCGCCACCCCGAGCGACACGTTCAATCGCGGCGACTGGTGGTCATTCTACCGCGATCCCAAGCTCGCTCTCCTCATCAAACAGGTTGAAATCTCGAACCAGACAGTGGCGGCCCAGGCTGCCGCCTATGAGCAGGCACGCGCCGTCATCAGGGAGGCGCAAGCTGCTCTGCTGCCCACGTTGACTGGAGGTTACAGCTTCACCCGCACCAAAACGGGGCCGGCAGCCGCGAGTGCACAGGCGGGCGGCCCGGTCGGTGGCGGCGCCATATATACAACCACCTACAACCCGCAGCTCTCCGCCAGCTGGGATCTCGACGTTTGGGGCAAGGTGCGCCGGCAAATCGAGAGCAATACGTCCGCCGCGCAAGCCACCAAGGCCGATCTGGACAACGCCAAGCTTGCCGCGCAGGCAACGCTTGCCACGGCTTATTTCAATCTTCGCGCGGCCGATTCCTTGCACGACCTGCTGGATCGTACGGTCAAGGAATACAAGAAAACGCTCGATATCGTGCGCAACCAATTCAACGCGGGCTACGGCCCCCCCGGTTCTACCTGCTGTACCGCCGCGGACGTGGCCACTGCCGAAGCGCAGGTGTTCACCACCGAAGCGCAGGAGATCAATGTCGGCGTGCAACGGGCGCAATACGAGCACGCCATCGCCATGTTGATCGGCCGGCCGCCGGCCGAACTGACGATCGCGCCGCACCTGCTCACCGGCAGCATTCCGAAAATTCCGGTCGTCGTTCCGTCCACATTGCTCGAACGGCGTCCCGATATCGCCGCGGCGGAGCGAACCATGCAGGAACAAAACGCGCTGATCGGCGTCGCGGTGGCGGCGTATTTTCCGGACATCAGCCTGTCCGGCGCTTTGCAGTGGATCGGCAGCCATCCGCTGCCATTCAATGTCGCTAATGAGGTGTGGTCTCTCGGCGCGGCCGGCACGGAAACGCTATTCGATGGCGGGCTGCGCGGGGCGCAAGTAGATTCCGCTCGCGCCGTCTATTGGCAGAGCGTCGCCAATTATCGGCAGACGGTGCTGACGGCGTTTCAAGGGGTCGAGGATCAGCTCGTCGCGATTCGTCTGCTGACGCAGCAGCTCGCGGTGCAGCAGAAGGCGGTCAAGGACGCGCGCGAGGCAGTGAAGGTCTATTTGAATCAATTTCAGGCCGGCACGGCAGCATTCACCACCGTGGTGACGGCGGAAATAACGTTGCTGGCCGACGAGGAGGCCGAACTGACCATCCGGCAGGACCTTTTCCTTGCCAGCGTCAGCCTGATCGAGAACCTCGGCGGCGGCTGGGATAATGCGCTGCTGCCCAGCAAAAAGGAGCTGGTGAAAGACTTCTCATTGCTGCCGCAACTTCCCCCCAATCGGAGCGGCGGCTTGTTGGGACAACCGTCAAGTCCTCCAAATCCTTGAGTTAGCTTGCGATTTCGACGAGTTTTGGCAGAGTACCGCTTCGGGTTCAATCGGCCTCGCCCGACTGTCCTGCAGCACAACGTCTGCTCGTGAGGACGGCCCCGGGTTCATTAGCGAATTTTCATTAGGCGCGGCGTGCTGGTTCCCGTTATATACCGGTAAAATCGGGATGAACGAACGCGCCTATGGACGAGCGAACGCGTAGAACCGACGACGAGGCGGCGCCGAACCTTCGCCGAACCGCGCCCGCCCCGGTCATCAAGAGCCGGACCGGCCGCACAGGCCGCATGATCGTTGGCCTGATCGTCCTCATTGGGGTCGTTGTCGGCGCCTATCTGATCTTCCGTTCCCTCCATACCGGGCAGCCGGCCACTGCCGGGCGCAGCCAGCAAGCGGTGGCGCAGTCGGTCGGCGCGGCAACGATCGGAAAGGGCGATATCCGCGTCATCGTCAACGCGCTGGGAACCGTCACCCCGATCGCGACCGTCACCGTGCAAACGCAGATCGACGGCCAACTCACGCAAGTAGCGTTCACCGAAGGGCAGACGGTCAAGAAGGGCGACTTTCTGGCGCAAATCGACCCGCGACCCTACGAGCTGCAGCAAGCCCAATACGAGGGCCAGCTGGCGCGCGATCAAGGATTTCTCGCCCAGGCGCAAGTCGATCTCGTGCGCTACCAGAAACTGGCCGAGCAGAACTCCATAGCGCGCCAACAATATGAGGATCAAGTCTACATCGTGCAGCAATACCAGGGCTCGGTGAAGCTCGATCAGGCGCTGGTCGATCAGCAGAAGCTGAACGTTATTTACTGCCACATCGTTTCGCCGGTGACCGGCCGTGTCGGCCTTCGCCTGGTCGATCCGGGCAATTATGTGCAGACCAGCAACAGCACCGGCATCGCTGTCGTCGCCCAGTCGCAACCGATTACGGTGATCTTCCCGATTCCCGAGGACGATCTGCCGGATATCGTGCCGCAGCTCAACGCCGGGGGCACGTTCCTGGTGTCGGCCTACGACCGCGCGAACGTCAAGTTGCTGGCCACCGGCCGCGTGATCGCGCTCGACAGCCAAATCGATACCACCACCGGTACCGTCAAAGTGCGCGCGCAGTTCGATAACGCCGACTACGCGTTGTTTCCCAATCAATTCGTCAACGCCCAACTGCTGGTGAAGACGCTGAACGATGTCGTCACGGTGCCGACCGCGGCGATCCAGCGCGGCGCGCCCGGCGCCTATGTCTACGTCGTCAACGCCGACAACACGGTGTCGGTGCGGCCGATCAAGCTCGGCCCGACCGACGGGCCGATGGCGGAGGTCACTTCGGGGCTGTCCGCGGGCGAGCGGGTCGTGGTCGACGGCACCGACCGCTTGCGCGACGGCGCGCGTGTGACGATGCCTGCCGGCGCCCAGGCTGCTGCGCCGGCGACGGATTCTCTGCCGAGCACGCAACCTGCGAGTCCCGCGCCGACGCCGGGCGCTGCTGCGCCGGATGCTCAATCCGAGAAGCCGGATCATTCGCAAAAACGGCGCAATAGCGGCAGCCAATAGCGGCAACGCGGGGCGGCGGTCGCAAATCCGGGTCAAAATTTTGCGCGACGATGAAGCGATGCGATGAACGTCTCCGAACCCTTCATTCTGCGCCCGGTCGGAACGACGCTGCTGATGGCGGCGATCATGCTGTCCGGCATCGTCGCCTATAGCTTTCTGCCGCTCTCGACCTTGCCCGCGGTCGACTATCCGACGATCCAGGTGCAGACCTTCTATCCGGGCGCCAGTCCGGAAGTGATGACGTCGTCGGTGACGGCCCCGCTCGAGCGACAGCTCGGACAGATGCCGGGGTTGAACCAGATGACGTCGGCAAGCTCCGCCGGCGCGTCGATCATCACCCTTCAATTCAGCCTCGAGCTGAGCCTCGACGTCGCCGAGCAGGAGGTTCAGGCCGCCATCAACGCCGCGAACAATCTGCTGCCGAGCGACCTGCCGATCCCGCCGGTCTACGCCAAGATCAACCCGGCCGATGCGCCGATCCTGACGCTGGCGGTCACGTCGAAGACCATGTCGCTGACCGATCTCGAGGATCTGAGCGAGACCAGGCTGGCGCAGAAGATATCGCAACTGAACGGCGTCGGGCTGGTCAGCATCAGCGGCGGGCATCGCCCGGCGGTGCGCATTCAATTCAATCCGCAATCGCTTGCCGCCTACGGCCTCAATATCGACGACGTCCGCACCACCGTCGGCAACTTCAACGTCAACACGCCGAAGGGAAATTTCGACGGCCCGGCCCAGGCCACGACGATCAACGCCAACGACCAGATCACCACCGCCGCGCAATATGCCAACACCGTTATCGCCTATCGCAACGGCAATCCGGTGCGGCTCTCGGATGTGGCAAACGTCGTCAGCGGCGCGGAGAACATCAAGCTCGGCGCCTGGGCGAACACCACGCCGGCGATTATTCTCAATGTTCAGCGGCAGCCGGGCGCCAACATCATCGAGGTGGTCGATCGGATCAAGACCTTGCTGCCCCGCATCGTCTCCACCCTGCCGGCGGCGGTCGATGTCGGCGTGCTCAGCGACCGCACCGTCACCATCCGCGCCTCGGTGGCCGACGTCGAGTTCGAACTCGGCCTCGCGGTCGTCCTCGTCGTGGTGGTAATCTTCTTGTTCTTGCGGACGCTTCCCGGCACCATCATTCCGAGCCTGTCGGTGCCGCTGTCGCTGGTCGGCACGCTGGGCGCCATGTACCTGCTCGGCTTCAGCCTCGACAACTTGTCGCTCATGGCGCTGACCATCGCCACCGGCTTCGTGGTCGACGACGCCATCGTCATGATCGAGAACGTCGCCCGCTACGTCGAAGGCGGCATGCATCCGCTCGAAGCCGCGCTCCGAGGCTCGGCGCAGATCGGCTTCACCATCATTTCGCTGACCATTTCGCTGATCGCCGTGCTGATACCGCTATTGTTCATGGGCGAGGTCGTCGGCCGCCTGTTCCACGAATTTGCCATCACGCTCGCGGTCACCATCGTCATATCGGCCGTGGTCTCGTTGACGCTGGTGCCGATGATGTGCGCCAAGCTGATCCGGCATCATCCGGAATCCGAGCGCAGCCGCTTCGACATTCAGGCCGAACACGTCTTCAACTCGACCATCGCGCTTTACGGCCGCGCGCTCAATTGGGTATTGGATCGCCAGCCGCTGACGCTCATAGTCGCCATCCTGACGCTGGCGGTCACCATCATCCTCTACGTCCTGATCCCGAAGGGATTCTTTCCGGTGCAGGACACCGGCATGATCCAGGGTATCTCGGAGGCGCCGCAAAGCATCTCCTACGAGGCCATGGCGAAGCTGCAGAACCAGCTCGCCGAAGCGATCCTCACGGACCCCGATGTCGACAGCTTAAGTTCGTTCATCGGCGTCGACGGCACCAATCAAACGCTCAACACCGGCCGCTTTCTCATCAACCTGAAGCCGCACGACGAGCGCAGCCTCACCGCGACGCAAATCATCCGGCGGATCCAGCGGGAGGTCTCCGGCATCATCGGCGTCACGCTCTACATGCAGCCGGTGCAGGACCTGACCATCGACTCCACGGTCAGCCGGGCGCCCTACCATTTTGTGCTCGAGGACGCCAATCCCACCGAGTTCAACACCTGGGTGCCGCGCGTAGTTCAACGGCTCGGCCAGTTGCCGCAGATCACCGACGTCGCCAGCGACCTGCAACAAGAGGGCCTTACGCTGAACATCGTCATTGACCGCGCCACCGCGGCCCGCTTCGGCATCACGCCGGCGACCGTCGATAACGCGCTGTACGACGCCTTCGGCCAGCGCATCATTTCCACGATCTATACCCAATCGAACCAGTACCGCGTGATCATGGAGGTCGACCCGTCGCTGCAGCGTTCGCTGGACGGACTGTCCATGATGTACCTGCCGTCATCGTCGTCAACGACCAATGGGCAGGTGCCGCTATCGGCCATCGTGCACGTCGAGCAGCATACCGGGCCGTTGTTGATCACGCATTTCGGCCAGCTGCCCGCCACCACCATCTCGTTCAACACCGCGCCGGGCGTTTCGCTCGGCGCGGCGGTCGACGCCATTGAGCAGGCCGAGAAACAGGTCGGGCTGCCGATCAGCTTCACCACGGCATTCCAAGGCACCGCGGCGGCCTTTCAATCCTCGTTGGCCAACGAGGTGTTCCTCATCATTGCCGCGGTCGTGGCGATGTATATCGTGCTCGGCATTCTCTACGAGAGCTTCGTGCATCCGATCACCATCCTGTCCACCTTGCCGTCGGCCGGCGTCGGCGCCCTGCTGTCGCTGATGCTGCTGCATTACGACCTCGACGTCATCGCCATTATCGGCATCGTCCTTTTGATCGGTATCGTCAAAAAGAACGCGATCATGATGATCGACTTCGCGTTGGATGCCGAGCGCACCGAGGGCCTGCCGCCGCGTGAAGCGATTTATCAGGCCTGCCTGCTGCGCTTCCGGCCGATCATGATGACGACGATGGCCGCGATCCTCGGCGCGCTGCCGCTGATGGTGGGGACCGGCACCGGCTCCGAGCTGCGCCAACCGCTTGGCATCGCCATCATCGGCGGGTTGGTCTTCAGTCAAATGCTGACGCTGTTCACCACGCCGGTCATTTATCTCTACTTCGATCGCTTGGCGGTGCGTCTCACCGGGCGGCGGCCCGCCAACCCGCCGGCGCCCCGCGAGCCCGCCGAATGAACATCTCGGCGCCCTTCATCGCGCGGCCGGTGGCGACCACGTTGCTGACGTTCGCGATCGCGCTGGCCGGCATTCTCGGCTTCTCGAAATTGCCGGTGTCGCCGCTGCCGCAGGTCGATTTTCCGACGATCTCCGTTACCGCAACGCTTCCCGGCGCCAGCCCCAACACGGTGGCGACCAGCGTCGCCGAGCCGCTCGAACGCCACCTCGGCCAGATCGCCGACGTGACCGAAATGACCTCGCAAAGCGGAATCGGACAGGCGCGCATCACGCTGCAGTTCAACGTCAGCCGCGACATCGACGGCGCGGCGCGCGACGTCGAGGCCGCCATCAATGCCGCGCGCGCCGACCTGCCGTCAAATCTGCCGAGCAATCCCATCTACCGCAAGGTCAACCCGGCCGACGCGCCGATCCTCATTCTGGCGCTGACCTCGAAGACGATGACGCAAGGCCAGATGTACGACGCTGCCAGCAATATCCTGGCGCAACGGCTGTCGCAATTGAGCGGCATCGGCAACGTCATCATCGGCGGCTCGACGCTTCCGGCGGTGCGCGTCGAGCTCAACCCGCAGGCGCTCTACAAATACGGCATCGGGCTGGAGGACGTGCGCGCGGCGCTCGCTTCGGCCAATGCCAACAGTCCCAAAGGGACGATCGACGATGGCAACCGCCGCTATCAAATCTACACCAACGATCAGGCCAACGTGGCGGCCGATTACGCGCCGCTCGTCATCGCCTACCGCAACGGCGCTGGCGTGCGGCTATCCGATGTCGCCGACGTGCAAAACTCCGTTCAGGACGTGCGCAACCTCGGCATGTCCAACGGCCAGCCTTCGGTTCTGGTCATTCTGTTCCGCCAGCCGAACGCCAACATCATCGAGACCATCGACAACGTGAAGGCCGAGTTGCCGCACCTGGAAGCGGCGATGCCAGCGGATATGAACGTCACCGTCGCCATCGACCGCTCGACTACGATCCGCTCCTCGCTGCACGATACCGAACTGACGCTGGTGATGGCCGTCATCCTGGTGACGATCGTCGTCTTCATTTTCCTGCGCAACCTGCGGGCGACGCTCATTCCCAGCGTCGCGGTGCCGATCTCGATCATCGGCACTTTCGGCGCCATGTACCTGCTCGGCTACAGCCTGGACATCTTGTCTTTGATGGCGCTCACCATCGCCACCGGCTTCGTCGTCGACGACGCGATCGTGGTGCTGGAAAACATCTCCCGGCATATCGACGATGGAATGCCGCACGTGCAGGCGGCTTTCCGCGGCGCGCGCGAGGTCGGCTTCACCGTGCTGTCGATCAGCCTGTCTTTGATCGCGGTATTCATCCCGATTTTGCTGATGGGCGGCATTCTCGGCCGGCTGTTCCGCGAATTCACCGTGACGCTCTCGATCGCCATTCTGGTATCGCTGGCGATCTCTCTGACCACCACGCCGATGATGTGCGCGCTGCTGCTGCGGACGCGCCCGGCGCAAGAGGTGGAACGCGGCCCCAACATTTTCGAGCGGGTCCGCAACGGCTACGGACGGACGCTGACCTGGGCGCTGCGGCACAGCCGTCTAGTGTTGCTGATCTTCATCGCCACGATCTGCCTGAACGTGTGGCTCTACATCATCGTCCCCAAGGGCTTCTTTCCGCAGCAGGACACCGGCCGGCTGATCGGCTCGTTGCAGGCCGATCAAAGTATCTCGTTCCAGCTGATGAGCAAGAAGCTGCTGCAGATGATGGATATCGTGCGCGAAGATCCCGCGGTGGAGAACGTCGTCGGCTATACCGGCGTGGGCTCCGGCGGCGGCTACGCGCAGATCAACACCGGCAATGTCTTCCTTTCGCTGAAGCCGTTGTCGCAGCGGGTCGGGGTGGATCAGGTGATCGCACGGTTGCGGCCGAAGCTGGCGCAAGTTCCCGGCGGACGTCTCTATCTGGCTGCCGTCCAGGACCTGCGCGCCGGCGGCAGGCAGAGCAACGCGCAATATCAGTACACGCTGCAGTCCGAGGACGTCGAAGAGCTTTATACTTGGACGCCGAAACTCGTCGACGCACTCGAGCACAATTCCGTGGTCACTGACGTCAGTTCCGACCAACAGCAGAAAGGGTTGGAGAGCTATCTCGACATCGACCGCGACACCACGGCGCGTCTCGGCATCAGCCCGCTGCAAATCGACAATACGCTGTACGACGCGTTCGGGCAGCGCCAGGTCTCCGTCATCTACAGCGCCATCAATCAGTACCACGTGGTGATGGAAATCGACCCGCGCTACACGCAGTATCCCAATTCGCTGCGTGACGTTTACGTGTCTCTTTCCGGCGCCACGCCGCCCGGGACTGCGACAACCAATGCGCCGGGGGGAGCGGTCACGGCGGCGACCGCGAATGGGACCGCGGCAACTCCGCCCCCTCCTCCACTCTCTGCGTTCTCCGCGACCACGGCGCCCGCTGCGGCCTATACGGCGGCCAGTGCGAGTTCTCCCGCTTCCACGACTGCTTCCGCGCCCGGCAAAAGCGGCTCGACCGCGACATCAAGCACGTCCGCCGCCACGTCCGCCAGCGCCCTTGCGGCGCGCAGCGCCTTCACCAACGCGCTGGCCAATACCGGCCACGGACCCACATCCGCCGGCGCAGCGGTCAGCACCACCGTGGAAACGATGATCCCGCTCGCTGCCGTCAGCCATTACCGGCCGGGCCACACGCCCTTGTCTGTCAATCATCAGGGATTGTTCGTTGCCTCGACCATCTCGTTCAATTTGCAGCCGGGTAAATCGCTTGGCGAAGCATCGGCCGAAATCAACGCCGCCATCGCGCGCATCCATATGCCGTCATCGATACGCGGCGTTATGGCCGGCACGGCGCAGCTGTTTCAGCAATCGCTCGGCAAGGAGCCGATCCTGATCCTCACTGCCATTGCCGCGGTCTATATCCTGCTTGGCGTGCTCTACGAGAGCTACATCCATCCGATCACCATTCTCTCGACGCTGCCGTCCGCGGGCGTCGGCGCGTTGCTGGCGCTGATGCTGTTCCACACGGAATTCGACATTATCGGGCTGATCGGGGTGATCCTGTTGATCGGCATCGTCAAGAAGAACGCGATCATGATGGTCGATTTTGCCATCGAGGCGAAGCGAGCGCGCGACTTGAGTTCTTACGACGCCATTTTCGAAGCCTGCCTGCTGCGCTTTCGCCCGATCATGATGACGACGTCGGCCGCCATTCTCGGCGCCATCCCGCTGGCGCTGAGCTTCGGCAACGGCGGAGAAATCCGGCGCCCGCTGGGCATCGCCATCGTCGGCGGGCTCTTGATCAGCCAATTGCTGACGCTCTACACCACGCCCGTTGTCTATCTCTATATGGACCGTCTCAGCGGCTGGTCGATCCGCGCGCGGCAGCGCTTGCTGGGGATGCTGCCGGGGACTTTCGGCACTCGCCCCGCGGCGGGCGAGGCATAACCGTGGGCAATGCCGCGGCGCCGGCCTCGACAGATGCCAGAGCTCAGCGAACGTAAATCGGTCGGCGGCTGTAGCAGCACGGCGTCGTCCAGCGCCAGCGCGGCCGGTCCAGTGTCGCGCGCAACCGCATGATGTCGGCGCGGGCCCGGGTGATGATCGGGGCTTTGTAGCCGTCATCCGTTGCCGGGTCTGCCTGCAGCAGCGCGATCAGGTTCTCCAATTGGTAAATGGCGCGGTGGGTCTCACGCCAGTGAGTGTGACGGCCGCTGTCCCAATATTGCCCCGCTGTCGCGGGCGTGCCGATGCCGGCGACAAGCCCGGCGGTACACGCGGCAACGATCCACGCGAAAACGGTACGCCTCATCGTCATGGCCATGCTCCGGTCGAGTGGGCGATGATAACCGCAATGGCGCGCAGAAGGAAAGACGGCGGCAGGAGGTTTGCGCAGACGGACAGGCGTGGCTGCGCTTAGGCGTGACCAACGGCGATGAGTGGAACTTTGCACGGTCGATGCGGCATGTTATGAATTTCGCAGGGGAAGGTTGTCGTGATCGGATGCGCGCGGAGCAAATCGCGGCGAGCGATCGGTTGGATTGCCGCCTATGCGCTCGCGCTGCAGACGCTCGTCGGAAGCTTCGGTCTGATCCAGACCGCGGCATCGGCCGCGGCCTTCGATCCGCTCGCCATCATTTGCCTCAATGGCGACCATGGCGGCGCCGGCGATCAGACACCCGATGACCGCGGGCATGGCGGCCGTCCTGGCTGCGATTGCGGCTGTTTTCTTGGCAGCCCGGCGTTCGTTGAGCCGCCGGACCCCGCCTCCCTCGGTTTCGTCGCTGCCGATGCCAAGGAAATAATTTGGCTGACCGCCGATTGGCGAAACAGATTTGCGATCAGGCATCCGAGCCAGCCGCCCCGCGGTCCCCCGCCAGCGGCGTGATGGCTGAGCCGCCTGCGGCTCGACAGCAATCGTCATCGTCAATCCTGGCCGGCACCCATCGCCAAGGGTGAGTTCGGCAATTCGGGGGAACCATCATGATCAAGCGCGCCACGAGCTTGCCTCGCAATACAAAACCGCGCCCGGTATGGGAACGTCTGTACGGCATCGTCGGCCTGGCGTTGGCCGGGACTCTCGTAACAGGCTCGGCGCTGGCCGCCGACATGCCGATGAAGGCGCCGGCGGCACCCGCCTATCAATGGGGCGGATGTTATCTTGGCGTAAACGTCGGCGGCGGCGCGAGCGGAACGAACTTCGCCAGCGCCGTCGATCCGGGAACCTACCTTGCAGCGGGCGACGCGGCGACTGTCGGCGCAAGCGGCGGCGGCGGCGCAAATGCCGACGGCATCCTGGCCGGCGGACAGGCCGGCTGTAACTTCCAGTCCGGGACGCTGGTCTACGGCCTCGAAGGCGACTTCGACTACTTCCACACGAATCCGCAATTCAACAACAACACCAATACGCTGGCCAACGGCAACGCGTTTGCCATCGCACAGTCGCTCACCACCAATTTTTTGGCAACGGTGCGGCCACGGATCGGCATCGCGGCGGATCGCAACCTCGCTTACATCACCGGTGGCGCGGCGTTCACCAGCGTCAGCTACACCACAAGCTACGTAGACGCGAATACTCCACCCGGCACCGGTACCGCGAGCGCCTCACGCGCGCTGATCGGTTGGACTGCCGGTGCGGGCTGGGAATATGCCTGGGCCGACCATTGGACGGTCCGCGCCGAATATCTGTTAACGAGCTTTCCGACAACGAATGCGCTCGGGACCATCGCCGGCGCCGGTGGAACCAACACGCTGCACGGTTCCACGGACCTGGTTATCCAGATCATCCGCGCCGGCGTGAACTTCAAGTTCTGATCGCCGCGAGCGCCTCATATGTCCGCACCCAACTCGCTTCAACCTTCATCGCTCGCCTGCGCGCGCCGTCATCCGGCTGCGTCGCGGCGCGCCAATCCGATCGGAGACACCATGTCGACTACCATCGCAACCAGACAATCGGCGGCAGCAAACCGCCGCGCCGGGCGCTGCGGCGCCGCGGCGGTCTCGCTTCTTGCCACCATCGTGCTGGCGTTCGTGCCGCTGGTCAGCTTCACCACCACGGCGGCGCACGCCTGCGCCTGCGGCTGCAGCGTGTTCGACGTCGGCGGCGGCCTGCTGCCGCAGGAGAACGATACCGGCGGCCGCGTCTTCCTCGAATATTGGAGCGGCGACCAGACGCAGAACTATGTCGGCAGTTCCAAGGCCGCTGCGGCTCTCAATACCGACAAGGAAATCAACACCCAGTGGATCAACGTCGGCTTCAGCTACAATTTCAACCGCGATTGGGGCGTGATGGTGCGGATCCCCACGACCAACCGCACTTTGACGACCGACACCGGGGCGTACGCTGGGATAGCGTCCTACAATTCCAAGGACATCGGCGACATCGAGATCATGGGCATGTACACCGGCTTCTTCAAGGACATGTCGACCGGCCTCATGTTCGGCCTCAAGCTGCCGACCGGCACCTTCACCGCCCCCGGCCTCGATCGCGACAGCCAGATCGGGTCGGGCAGCACCGACTTGGAGCTCGGCGCCTTCCATCGCGGCATGCTGTCCGGCGATAATGCTTGGCAGTATTTTTCACAAATCATGTGGCGGCAGCCGTTCCTCTATCAGGCAGCGGCGGACCCGCAGGGCTTCTTCGACGGCAATCCCGGCGTCGTGCAAACCTACTATCCGGGACTACAAATCGACGGTGCGGCCGGTATCCTCTACAACAACCTGTATCACGTGCTCGGCTTCGACAAGATCACCCCGCTCGGTCAGGTCATCGTATCGCATCGCGATCACGATACCGGCACCGGCGCCGATCCCTACAACAGCGGCTTTGACCGGGTGATGCTCTCGCCCGGTATCGAGTTCACCAAGGTGGTCGACGAAGCCAACAACCGGGTGATCAAGGTCTATTTCGACATCGAGGTTCCGGTCTATTACCGGGCCAACGCCGCCAACAATGCCGGCACCGAGGGCCAGCTGGTCGCTCCCTACTTGATCAAACTGGTGTCGAGCTACAATTTCTGAGCGTCAACGGCCACGGAAGTCGCACAATGTCTGTCATTGCCACTACATCCGCGGCGTTGATGCGATTTGCCCTCGTAGCTTCGGCCGCCATCGTGGGACTCGCATCGGCATTGGGACCGGCGCGCGCCGCACCGGAGATTGGCGCGGCCGCGCCGGCGCTCGTCCTCACCGCTCTCGACGGCCAAACCTTCGATCTCGCCAAGCTTCGCGGCAAGGTCGTGCTGGTGAACTATTGGGCCACCTGGTGCGCGCCCTGCCGCAAGGAAATGCCGAGGCTCAACGCGTTCTACCGGCGTTATCACGACCACGGCCTGGAAATGATCGGCATCAGCATCGATTTTCCGCGCGACTTCGAAAAGGCGCGGAAAGCCGCCCAAGCGGTCGCCTATCCGACCGCCGTGTCGAAGGCCATCAGCGAAGATGGCTTTGGGACGCCGCAAGGCGTGCCGATCACCTGGGTCATCGATGCCGACGGCAAGATCCGCGACCGCTTCATCGAGGTGCGCGATGAATTGCTCAACGGGATTGTCGTTCCGCTGCTGCCGCATTGAACGACGGTGAAAGCCATGCCCGGCTTCGTTTTAATGAGGCCATTGGTGCGCGGCATTGCGGCCGCGGCGCTGACGGCCGGCTTGATCGCCGTAGCGCCTCCGGCTTGCGCCGGAGAGTGGATCGCAGACAAATCCGGCTGTCGGGTGTGGGATCCGAATCCGCAACTCGACGAATCGGTGACCTGGTCGGGTTCCTGTGCAAACAGCCGCGCGCAAGGCAGCGGGACCGTGCAATGGTCGAAGGGCGGCATGCCCATCGAGACCGACGAGGGCGAGTGGCGCGATGGCCGTCAGGCCGGCAAGGGTACGCAATCCTGGTCCACCGGACGCTACGAAGGGGAGCTTGCAGACGGTGAGCCGAACGGTGTCGGCGTATTGACGCTGCAAAAATTGCGCTATGAGGGTGAGTTTCGTAACGGGAAACCGAACGGAGCGGGGATGTTGACGGCCGGGAGCGAAACCTTGCGCGGCACCTGGAAGGACGGATGCCTGCAGGGTCAACGAAAGGCCTCGATCGGCATCCCTTTATCCGCCTGCCGCTGACGCGGGACGACGCGTGGACGGAAGTTGGCTGACACCAATCTCCGCCATTGAATGGAGAAAACGATGCGTGGACGACATCTGTTTTTAGCCTGCGGACTTCTTGCAGTCATCTCGATTTGCCATCCCGCGATTGCCCGCGCTCAGGATACAAAAGGAAAGAATTGCCGCATGGAGCAGCAATGTCATTGGGAAAATTTCAAGAAGATATGCACGTGGGTGAAGGTTTGCCGATAGCCGGCGGTGCCGGCGCGGATTGTGAGCTTTCCGCCGCAGTGACCTCATGCAACAGCGCGCAGTTTTTTCGCACGGCCGACGCCGAACCCGGCGCCGGCTTGGCATCGTTCCATCAGCCGGAGTCAATAAAAAATGGCAGAGTTATTTCTCGAGGATTTCGCCGTCGGGCAGGTTTTTGGCTCCACGCGGCCCGTCCGCGTCGAGAAGGACGAGATTATCGCCTTCGCCAAAAAATACGATCCGCAGTTCTTCCATCTCGATGAAGAGGCGGCGCGCAGTTCGATTTTTGGCGGCCTGGTGGCGAGCGGCTGGCTCACAGCTGCGCTGACGATGCGTCTCCTGACCGAGCGGGAAGCAAAGCCCGCGGGCGGCAGTATCGGTCTCGGCTTCGACGAGCTGCGCTGGCCGATTCCGGTCCATCCCGGCGACGAGCTGCGGATCGAAAGCGAAGTCCTCGCCGTACGCCCGTCCAAGTCGCGCCCCGACCGCGGGCTGATCAAGATGCGCACCCGCACGCTCAATCAGCACGACCAAGTGGTGCAAGACATCGTGCAAAACGCCATGGTGCCGCGACGGCAGCCGGCCGGCAACGCCAAGGCGGACGCGGCTCGCTCGACGCCCTAACGCCGGGCGGTATAGTATGACGTCGGCTGTTATCACGGCGCAGGCTTGCGTCGTTCGGTAACGTCGCGCTCGGCGGGGTGGTTGTGCGGATTCTGGTGGTCGGCGCTGGGGCGATCGGCGGATATTTCGGCGGCAGGCTGCTGGCGGCCGGCCGCGATGTTGTTTTCCTCGTGCGGCCAAAGCGCGCCGCTCAGCTGGCGCAGACTGGACTGGTGATCCGCAGCCGTTTCGGCGACGTCAACTGGCCGGCACCGCCCACCGTGACGGCCGATACGCTGCGCGATCCCTTCGACGCGGTCCTTCTCAGCTGCAAGGCCTACGACCTCGCCGCCGCCGCGGATTCCTTCGCGCCGGCCGTTGGAACACAAACCGCGATCCTGCCGTTGCTCAACGGCATGGCCCATATGGATTTCCTTGCGTCCCGTTTCGGCCGCGACCGCGTGCTCGGCGGACTGTGCGTGATCTCGGCGACGCTCGGCCCCGACGGCGACATCCGCCACCTCAACGACATCCATCGCATGGCCTTCGGCGAGCAGGATGGCGCCGCGTCGGCGCGCAGCGAGGCCATCGCGGCGGCACTGTCGGGCGCCGGCTTCGAATCGCGCCTGAGCAGCGCGATCCTGCAGGAGATGTGGGACAAGTGGGTGTTCATCGCCGCCGCCGCCGGCATTACCTGCTTGATGCGGGCGGCTTTCGGCGACATCGTCGCCGCCGGCGCGGTCAACCTGACGACCGCGCTTTTCGACGAGTGCTGCGCCATCGCGGCGGCGCAAGGTTTTCCGCCGGGCGAAGCGACCATCAAGTTCACTCGAAGCATGCTTACCGCGCCTCAATCCACCATTACCGCATCGATGCTCCGGGATATCGAGCGTGGCGGACCGATCGAGGCCGACCACATTGTCGGCGACCTGCTGCGCCGCAGCACGGCACAGCCGTCCCCGAACCGCTCGCTGCTGCGGATCGCCTATGCGCATTTGAAAGCTTACGAAGCGCGCCGCCAGCGCGAGCAAGTCGCTTCAAAGACCGCTGGCGCGACACCCGTGCCGGCGTGAGATCGGAGTAGGACAGCCACCAGGAGCACCACCATGGCCATTGCAGCGCTTTCCGGCTGGACCAGCGAACAAAAGCATGTGGTCGCGGCGAGTTTTTTGGGATGGACGCTCGACGCTTTCGATTTCTTCCTCATGGTGTTCGTGCTCACGGATATCGCGAAGGAATTCCATACCGACGTCACCCAGGTCACCGTCGCCATCTTGCTGACCTTGGCGATGCGCCCGGTCGGCGCCTTCCTGTTTGGACGCGCGGCCGACCGCTGGGGCCGCCGCCCTACCCTGATGGTCGACGTATTGTTCTACTCGGCCATTGAATTTGCCTCCGGCTTCGCTCCGAGCCTCACGGCGTTGCTTATATTGCGGGCGATCTACGGCATCGCCATGGGCGGCGAATGGGGCGTCGGCGCATCGCTGACCATGGAATCCATCCCGCCGCACGCCAGAGGCTTCGTCTCCGGCCTGCTGCAATCCGGCTATCCGGCCGGATATTTTCTCGCTTCGATCATCTACGGTGTGCTGTTCCAGTACGTCGGCTGGCGCGGCATGTTCATGATCGGCGTGCTCCCGGCACTGCTCGTCTTCTATATCCGGCGCAACGTTCCGGAATCGCCGACCTGGACCCCGACCACCGCCCGCAGCAACACCCTGGCGGTGCTGAAATCGCACTGGCGCCTCGGCATTTACGCGATCCTGTTGATGACCGCGTTCAATTTCTTCAGCCACGGCACCCAGGACCTTTACCCGACCTTCCTCCAGGTCCAGCACGGATTCGGGCCGCATGAGGTCGGCCTGATAGCGGTCATCTACAACATCGGCGCCATCATCGGCGGAATATCGTTCGGCGCCTTGTCCGAGCGTTTCGGCAGGCGGCGCATCATCATTATCGCTGCGGTGCTGTCGCTGATCGTGCTTCCGCTCTGGGCGTATGCGGCCAGCGCGGTATGGCTGGCGGTCGGCGCCTTTCTCATGCAAGTGACGGTGCAAGGCGCCTGGGGCGTGATCCCGGTGCATTTGAACGAATTGTCGCCCGACGAGGCGCGCAGCACCTTCCCGGGATTTGTCTATCAGCTCGGCAACCTGATTGCCTCGGTCAACGCCACGCTGCAAGCGGCCATCGCCGCGCATTATGGCGGCGACTATGCCTTCGCGCTTGCGGTCGTTGCCGGCACGGTCGCCGTCGCCATCATCATCCTCACGGCGCTTGGCAGCGAAGCAAAGGGCGTGGTGTTCGGCAATTCCCGGCCGCGCGAGGCCGGAACGGGCGGCGCGGCCGCACCGCTGGCCTCGTCGGGCTGATAGCCTCGGAGCAATGGCCGAACAGCGCGCGGTGAGCACAAATGCCGAGATTGATCGAGACCGCGCTGAGCGGCTATGAGCTGCTCAACGATCCGCTGCTGAACAAAGGCACGGCGTTCACCGATGCCGAGCGCGATGCGTTCGATCTGCACGGCCTGCTGCCACCCTACGTGACCACCCTCGATCTGCAGGTCGGACGCCGGCTTGCCGCCTTTCGCAGCCTCGGCACGGATCTGCAGAAGTACACCTTCCTTCGCGGCCTGCAGGACACCAATGAAACCTTGTTCTACGCGCTGCTGACTCGCAACATCGAAGAGCTGATGCCGATCGTCTATACGCCCACGGTCGGTCTCGGCTGTCAGCAATTCAGCCGCATCTTCCGCAAGCCGCGCGGCTTGTTCCTGAGCTTTCCGCTCAAGGACCGGGTGCGCCGCATCCTCGACAATCCGCGTTTCGACGGCGTCGAGGCTATTGTGGTGAGCGACGGCGAGCGCATCCTGGGCCTCGGCGATCAAGGCGCCGGCGGCATGGGCATCCCGATTGGCAAGCTCTCGCTCTACACTGCCTGCGCCGGCCTGCACCCGGCGACGACATTGCCGATTCTGCTCGACGTCGGCACCGACAACCAGGAGCTTCTGGCCGACCCGCTCTATATCGGCTGGCGGCACGAGCGCGTGCGCGGCGCGGCCTACGACGATTTCGTCGCGTCGTTCGTCGACGCCGTCCGCGTGCGATGGCCGCATGTGCTGCTGCACTGGGAGGATTTTGCCTTTCGCAACGCCAACCGGCTGCTGGCGCAATATCGCGAGCAGCTCTGCAGCTACAACGACGACATTCAGGGTACCGCCGCCATCGCCGTCGGCGCGATACTCAGCGCCATCAATGTCACCGGAGTGCAGCGGATCGATCAGCGTATCGCGGTGCTGGGAGCCGGCTCCGCCGGCACCGGCATCAGCGCGCTCTTGCTGCGCGCCATGATCGAAGCGGGCGTGCCCGAGACGGAGGCGCGCAGCCGCTTCTATCTCGTCGACCGCGAAGGCCTATTGGTCAAAGGCATGGCCGGCCTGCAGCCGTTTCAGGCGCCGTTTGCCCAAAGCCGCGACCGGCTCGCAGCCTGGAAGCTCACCTCCGCGGACCGCATCGGCCTCGCCGAGGTTGTCGCCAACGCGCATCCGACGGTCCTCATCGGCACATCCGGGCAGGCCCATGCTTTTTCCGAAAGCGTCGTGCGCGCCATGGCCGCGCATGTACCGCGGCCGGTGATCTTTCCGCTCTCCAATCCGACCGAGCGGAGCGAGGCGACGCCACACGAGTTGATCGCCTGGACCGAAGGCCGCGCGGTCATCGGCACCGGCAGCCCCTTCCCGCCGATTCCGCGCAACGGTCATTCATTTCGGATCGACCAAACCAATAACGCCTATGTCTATCCCGGCGTCGGCCTCGGGGCCATCGCGATGAAGGCACGCCGCATATCGGACGGCATGTTTCTCGCCGCGGCGCGCACGATCGCCGACCTGTCGCCGGCAAAACGCGATCCGCGCGCCAATCTCTTGCCGCCGCTCGGGGAGCTGCGAAAGCTGTCGTTCCAGGTGGCGATCGCGGTCGCCAAAGAGGCCGAAAGCGAGGGCCTCGCGCTTCCCGTTGCGGAGGGCAATCTTGTGGCAGCGGTCAAATCGAAGATGTGGGAGCCGCTTTATGCGACCTATCAGCGGCTGCGCAAGCCGTCGTGAACGCCCACGCTGATGCAGCAGAAAAGCCGCCTGCGATGCTCGCGCAGGCGGCCTTGTCTTCGATCCAAGACGTACGCCGGTGCACTTTGTCGGCGCCTTCAGTTCTTCGGGGCTGCCTGAGCGGCCGCCTGCGGGTTCGCCGCGAGATAGTCGCTATAGGTGAGGCCCGCGTAGTTCGACGGGGCTGGGACTGGTGTCGCGTTGGCGGCCTTGTCGCCGACCGTCGGCGCCCGCGTCGCATCGGCGGCCTTGCCATCGACCCGAGCACTGGCCGATTCTTTGGTGCAGAGATCCGCGAACACCACGAGACCATCCGGCGTGTAGTTCTTGGTCAGGCACGTGCAGGGGCCGGGAGCGGGTTCCACGACCGGCACTTCATCGACCACGTCGTCGATGATGATCCAGCGGCCGCCACGGAAGATCCAATGTCCGTGATGATGCAACCCGGTCCAATGGCCGGGGTGACCCGGGAAGTCGGGACGACCGGGGCGATCGGGGTTGAGGATCGATGTCAACTTACGGCCGCCCTTCGCGGAGAAATGGCTGCCGCCGACGCGGCCAATGCTGGAAGAATGGCCGAACCCACCGCCACCACCACCGAAGGAACGGGCGTCGGCGGCGCTAGAAGCAAGGCCGGCAGCGGCGATTGTCGCCGCGGTTGCGAGAGTAAGGATGACTTTGCGTGACATGGTCGTTCTCCGAGGTTTGAGTTCCGATACCCATTGGTCGCCGCTGCCGGAGAAAGGTTCAGGCGATTGTCAAAAATCGCCGCAAGCCAGGGACGACGTCGGAAAACTTGGCCGGGCCCTTAACGCTCTCCGCAATCACCGCTTGCCGGGCAGGCCGGCCGAAAGGGCCGCAAACACGTGATCGGGCGCCGTCGCTTGCCCAATTGCGCCCGAACGACGAAACTGGCGCAGCGCACCTGGCGGCCGGACAGGCCGTGCAAATTTTTCTCGAATCCGCTTGAACCTGCGCGCCGCCTGCGGCGACCTACTCATGAGCCGATAGCCTGCCGATGCAGACGACTTCGGACGAGGTTCTGATCGTACGGATCGCCAGCGCCGATCGGCTCGCGATGCAGGTGCTGTTCGCGCGCCACCATGTCCGCATCTACCGCTTTGTGCTGCGGATGGTGCGCAACGAAGCGACGGCGGAAGACTTGATCAGCGAGGTGTTTCTCGACGTCTGGCGGCAGGCGGAAAAGTTCGAGGGACGGTCGGCGGCTTCGACCTGGATGCTGAGTATCGCCCGCTTCAAAGCGCTGTCGGTGCTGCGGCGCCGGGGCGAGGAACAACTGGATGACGAGACAGCCGGCGCAATCGAGGACCACGCCGACGATCCGGAGGTCACGCTGGCGAAGAAGGACAAGGGTGCGGTGCTGCGGCAATGCCTGACCAAACTGTCGACCGAGCATCGCGAGATCATCGATCTCGTCTACTATCATGAGAAATCGGTGGAGGAAGTCGCGGGTATTGTCGGCATCCCGGAGGCGACCGTGAAGACCCGCATGTTTTATGCGCGCAAGAAATTATCGGAGCTCCTGAAGGAGCAAGGCATCGATCGAGGTTGGCCATGAACACGGCGAACAATGACGAACGCAGCGAGATCGAAGGCCTGCTGCCGTGGCATGCCGCGGGAACGCTCGGCCGTCGCGACACGCAGCGCGTGGAAGCCGCGCTCGCCAACGACCCCGAGCTTGCCCGGCGCTACGAGCTGGTGCGCGAGGAACTCGCGCAGACCATCCATCTCAACGAAACATTGGGCGCGCCGTCGCCGCGCGCCATGGCGGCGTTGTTCGCCAAGATCGAAGCCGAGCCGGCGCGGAATAAGGCGGCATCGATCAATCTCGGCGCGCGCATCCGGGCATTTTTCGCAAGTTTGTCGCCCCGCACGCTAGCCTGGTCGGCGAGCGCGGCGGCGCTTGCCATCCTGCTGCAAGCCGGACTGATCGCCGGCATCATGCTCAAGGAAAAGAACGCGGGCGGCTATGAGACCGCTTCGGCGCCGACGAATGTTGCCGGCGCCGGCGCCTATGCCCTGATCCGTTTCCAGCCGCAGGCCAGCGCCGCCGATATCACCAACTTCCTGGAAACCAACAAACTCAGCATTTCGGGCGGCCCATCCGCAGGCGGACTATACCGGGTGCGAATCGCGGCGACCAAGCTGCCGAAGGCGGATCTCGACCGTATCGTGAAGACGCTGCGGGAGGATAAGGTTGTCGGCTTCATCGGCATCACCGAGTGATCCAGCCGGAGAGTTTGCCATGCGCAGCAACGCAATGATGCCGCGGCCGATCCTCGGACTGATGCTCTGTGGCCTGCTGCTGACCGGGTCCTGTATCGGCGGGTCGAGCCCGGTGGCGGCGATGGGTGGTTTCGGGCGCATGGGCGGTTTTGGCGGACGTGCCGTGGGCTATGGCGGAGGACCGCGGCAGCACATGAGCGTGCCGCGTCGAGGCGCCGGCAAAGTTGTTGGCCGGCCTTCCGACGGGCAAAGAGGACACGGCGGCCACGACGGCGGCAGGGGCTCAAGACATTATCCGATCGCCGGCCCCGGCATCGGCGGCAATCCCGGCTCGGACGTACCTGAGCAGCAAAGCATCGGCGGCAGCGGAAACAACGGCCGCAGCGGGGTGCCGCCGCGCGGAGAGCGGCGCTTCGTTCCCGACGAAGTCATCACCGCCTTTGCGCCGAACGCAACGCCGCAATCGATCAATCAGATCGCGCGGCGGTACAATTTTACACGACTCGAGGCACAAAGCCTGCCGCTGATCGGCACCAGGTTCTACCGCTGGCGCATCGGGGGCCGCCGTTCGGTGGCGGACGTCGTGGGCGCGCTCGAGGATGAACGCATCGTCGCCAGCGCGCAGCCGAACTACATTTTCACGCTGCAAGACGCCACCACGATCTCTTCCGATACGCGTGGCGAGGCGGCCCAATACGTTTTGGGCAAACTGGAAATTGCGCAGGCGCATCAAGTGGCGAGCGGCAAAGCTGTTCTGATTGCCGTCATCGATTCGGAAATTGACGCGAAAAATTCGAATCTCGATGGGACGGTCGCAAAGGATTTCGACGCGCTGGGCGGCGAAGACAGACCGCATCAGCATGGAACCGCCATGGCGGGCGCTATCGCCGCGCATGGGAGGCTGTTGGGTATCGCGCCGGGCGCGCAGCTCTTGGCGGCGCGCGCCTTCGGCGATACTCCCGGCGAGGCCAAGGGCACCTCGTTTGCCGTCTACAAGGGCCTGCAGTGGGCGGCGGACAACGCTGCGCGCATCGTGAACATGAGCTTCGCCGGCCCCGCGGACCCTGCATTGCACCGAATGCTGGCTGCCGCCTACGAGAAAGACATGGTGCTGATAGCGGCGGCCGGGAACGCCGGGCCGAATTCCGGGCCGCTGTATCCGGCAGCGGATCCCAACGTTATTGCCGTAACCGCGACCGACAGCAACGATGGCTTGTTCAAAATGGCCAATCGCGGGCCGTACATCGCGGTTGCTGCGCCGGGGGTCGAGATTCTCGCGCTCGCGCCGGGCGAATCCTATCAGATCACCACAGGAACGTCGGTCGCTGCGGCGCATGTCAGCGGCATAGCGGCGCTATTGCTGGAGCGGCAACCTTCGCTCAAGCCCGCGGATGTTCGCAGGCTTATCATGACTTCAGCCAAGCCGCTGGGGTCGAGCGGCGGGCGTGCGGACGCGGGCGCCGGCCTGGTGAACGCATATCGAGCGGCGATGCTGCTGAGCGGCAAACCGCTTGGCAAAGACACCGACGAGCAGGCGAAGCAATAACCGAAAGCTGATCGCCCGCGGCGCGCGCGCGGCAGACATCCGGCGATCCGCATTCGCGAGCGAGGTTTATGCGGATGCGCGCTAATGCCCGGCCATATGGCGGCCGATTTCAGTCAAATCGGCTTCGCTGGCGCGCGCTTCGTAGACCAGGGCGCCGTTGAACATCACCACGACGCGGTCGGCGAGCTCCAGAAGCTCGTCGAGATCCTCGCTGACCAGCAGCACCGCCGCGCCGCGATTGCGCGCCGCCATGATCTCGGCATGGATCTGCGCGACCGCCGCAAAATCCAATCCGAAGCACGGATTGGCGGCGACCAGGATGTCGACTTCGCCGCCGAGTTCGCGCGCCAGCACGGTGCGCTGCACGTTGCCGCCGGAAAGCTCGCCGATCGGGGTATCGTCGGAACGGGTCTTGATCTTGTAGAGCCCGATCTTGCGTATCGCCCCTTCATGGAATTTCGCGCGATTGAGCCACCAGCCGCCATAGGCGAACGGCGACCGGTCGAACTCGCGGAAGGCGAGATTGTCGGCGACGCTCATGCGCGCGACGCAGGCGTTCTTCAGCGGCTCCTCGGGAAGGACCGACAGATGATTGTGGCGCATTTCCTCGCGGGTCGCATGATAACGCTCACCCTGCAGATAGATTTGGCCGCTCTCGGCCTCGCGCTGGCCGGCCAGGACTTCGATGAGCTGGCGCTGGCCGTTGCCGGAGACCCCGGCAACGCCGACGATCTCGCCGCCGCGGATCGACAATGACACGTCGCGCACCACCGGCTGGCCGCCGTCGTCGAGCGCGTGCAAGTTCTCGATGTCGAGCCGCGGCGCGCCGAACTCGCCGGTGCGCGGCGGCTGCACCGTCAGCTCCTCGGCGCCGATCATGGCGCGCGCCATGGTGTCGGGGTTCAAATCCTTGACATGCCCCTGCCCCGCCAATTTGCCGCGCCGCAGGATGGTCACCTCGTCGGCGAAGGCCATGACCTCGCGGAATTTGTGGGTGATCATCAGAATGGTGAGCACGCCCCGCGCCACCATATCGCGCAGCATGCCGAGCACCTCGTCGGCCTCGCCGGGGGTGAGCACCGACGTCGGCTCGTCGAGGATGAGAAAGCGGCGCTGCAGGTAGAGCTGCTTGAGGATCTCGCATTTCTGCCGCTCGCCGGCGGAGATCGCCGACACCTTGGCGTTCAGCGGGACGCGAAACGGCATGCGCGCGAGAAAGTCCTCCAACGCCTTGCGCTCGCGCGTCCAATCCACCACCGCCGGCACGTCGTCGCGCGCCAGCACGAAATTCTCCGCCACCGTCATCGCCGGCACCAGCGTGAAGTGCTGATAGACCATGCCGAGGCCGAGCGCATGCGCGGCGCGGGGATTGCCGATGATTTCCTGATGATCATTGACGATGAGTTCGCCGGCATCGGACTGGTAATAGCCCATGATGCATTTGACCAGCGTCGACTTGCCGGCGCCGTTCTCGCCGAGCAGCGCGTGGAACGTGCCGGTTTTCACCTTCAACGACACCTGATCGAGCGCGACGAACTCGCCGAAGCGCTTGGTCATGGTGATGGCTTCGATGCCGAAAGTCTTCGCTCCGGCCGGACTGATCACGAGATGACCTCGATGAATTTTGCCGAATCGGACACCGCGCCGAACACGCCGCCCTGCATCTTGATCATCTTCAGCGCGTGGTCGTGATTGCCTTTGTCGGTCGCCCCGCAGCAATCCTCCAGCAGCAGGCATTCGAACCCGCGGTCGTTGGCCTCGCGCATGGTCGTGTGCACGCACACGTCGGTGGTGATGCCGGTGAGCACGATGTTGTCGATGCCGCGCAGCCGCAGCAGCAGCTCGAGATCGGTAGCGCAGAACGAGCCCTTGCCCGGCTTGTCGATGATCGGCTCACCCTCGCGCGGCTTGAGCTCGGGGATGATTTCCCAGCCGGGCTCGCCGCGCACCAGAATGCGGCCGCAAGGTCCGGGATCGCCGATACCGGCGCCGATCTGCCGCGAGCGCCAGCGCTTGTTGGCCGGCAGGTCGGCGAGATCGGGGCGGTGGCCTTCGCGGGTATGAAAGACATGGAAGCCCTTAGCGCGCGCCGCCGCGAGCGTGCGCTTGATCGGCTCGATCGGCGCGCGGGTCAGGGAGAGGTCGTAGCCCATCTTGTCGACATAGCCGCCGACGCCGCAGAAGTCGGTCTGCATGTCGATGACGATCAGCATGGTGTTTTGCGGGCGAAGATCGCCGTTGTAGGGCCAAAGGTAGGGATCGGCGGCGACGTAACGTTCCGCCGTATCGCTCTGCTTGCGCGCCAATCCGGGCATGATTCACCTCGTAATCGACAGCTCGGCGGGCGCACCAATGAGCGTGCGCTTCGGTGAGCAGGTCGCGATCATGATCAGCAAGGTCAGAATATACGGCGCGGCGTTGAACAGATGATAGGCGTGCGTCACGCCGACCGACTGCAGCGCCGGCCCGAGCGCGGCGGCGCCGCCGAACAATAGCGACGCCCACAGGCACAGCATCGGGTTCCAGCGCGCAAATATGACCAGCGCCACCGCGGTGATGCCCTGGCCGCTCGACAGGCCCTCGTTCCAGCTGCCGGGATAGAACAACGAGAGGAACGAGCCGCCGATGCCGCCGAGGAAGCCGCCGAACATGGTCGCGCGCAGGCGAATGAGGTTGACCGAATAGCCCATGGCGCGCGCGGCGTCAGCGCTCTCGCCGGCCGTCCGGATGATCAGGCCCCAGCGTGTGGTCTTGAGCGCCCAGACCAGGATCGGCGCCAGCGCCACGCCGATGAGAAACAATACATTGACCCGCAATGCGGAGCGAAGCTGTGGAATGTCGCTCCACCAGCCGAGGTCGATCGAAGGCAGCCGCGGCGCGGTCGGTTCGATCAGCGGCTTGCCGAGATAAAACGCCAGCCCGACGCCGAACAGCATCAAAGCGATGCCGACGGCGATGTCGTTGACACGCGGCAGCCCGCAGATCGCGGCGTGCAAGGCGCCAAGTGCTGCGCCCGCCGCGCCGGCGGCGAGCACGCCGAGCCACGGCGAGCCGGTCAGGTAGGATACGCCGTAGCCGCTCATCGCACCCATGACCAGCGTGCCCTCGAGGCCGAGATTGATGCGGCCGCTGCGCTCGGTGATGCACTCGCCGAGACTGACGAAGAGAAACGGCGTCGAGACGCGGATGGCGCCGCCCAGCACTGCGAGCGGCACGGTCCAATATCCGATCGCTCCCGGGTCGGCCACGGTCAGGCTGCCTTTCGTTTCAAAAAGCCTATGCGGCCGTAAAGCGAGTCGCTGGCGAGCACCATGACGAAGATCATGCCTTGCAACACCAGGACGGAAGCGTCCGGCAGGCCGAGCCGGCGCTGCAGCAAACCGCCGCTGGCGCCGATGCCGCCGAGCAGGATGGCGACCGGGATGACGGCCAGCGGGTTTTGCCGGGCCAGGAACGCCACCAGGATCCCGGCGAAGCCGTAACCCGCCGCCAGATTGGCGTTGGTGCGTCCCTGCACGGCGGCGACTTCCATCATGCCGGCAAGCCCGGCGGCGGCGCCGGCCAGAAAGCAGATGATGAGAATGAGCTTGCCGACGCTTAAGCCCACCACCTTGGCGGCGCGGATATTGCCGCCGGCGACCCGCGCGGCAAAGCCGAACACCGTGTGATAGATCAGGATGTAGGACAGGATTGCGGCGATGATGCCGAACACGAAGCCCCAGTGCACGTCGGTGCCCGGGATACTGCCGATCATATTTGCGGCGCCGATTTCAGGTGTCGACGGCTTATTGAGGCTGGTCGGGTCGCGCATCGGACCCTCGACCAGAAAATTGAGAATTGCGAGCGCGATATAGACGAGCAACAGGCTCGAAATCGTTTCATTGACCCCGCGATACTGGCGCAACGCACCAGCCAGCATGATCCACAAGCCCCCGCCGATCATGCCGGCGCAGGCCATGGCCACGTCGACGAACAGCGGCGGCGCGGCTTGCAGCGCCAACGCCGCGCTCGTGGCGCAAAGCGCGCCGATCAGCAGCGCCCCCTCGCCGCCGATGATCACCATGCCGAGTTGCGCCGGAAGCGCGGTGCACAGCGCAGTGAGGATAAGCGGAGCAGCGCGCGTCAGCGTGTTCTGCCAGGAGAACCAAGTGCCGAACGCGCCTTGATACATGTAGAAATAAAGGTCGAGCGGATTCTTCCCGAACAGCGCGACGAATATGCCGAACAGCACGAGCGAAGCCAAAAGGGCGAGCGCGGGGATGACGATATATTCCGCCGCGCCGCCGATGTTGCGGCCGAAAGGCGGTAGGCGAAGAAGCTCGCCTACCCCGGATTTGGCAACAGGTGCGCCGACATCGGCTTTCACGAAGTCGCTCCGATGACGCCGTCGACCAGATAGCTCATCTTTTCCAGCTCGGGATCGGTCTGGCCGCGGGAGACGCCGGCAGCGATGACCGTGGTGCCCTTGTTGTCGACGATCGGGCCTTTGAAGATGACATAGGTGCCCGCCGCCAAGCCCGCCTTGACCTCGTCGGCCTGCTTGCGCGCGGCTTCCGGGACCATGGCGCCATAGGGCGAGACTTTGACGATCTCTTCCTTGAGGCCGCCGCGATAGAAGTTCGGAATGGTCTCGCCCGCGGTGAACATCTTGACGAAGCGCGGATAGAGCACCTCCCAGTTCCATTCCGCGCCGGTCAGGTAGGCTTTCGGCGCCAGCACCGATTGATTGACGTGATAGCCGCACACCATGGCGCCACGCCGCGCGGCGTTCTCGACCACGGTTTTTGGACCGTCGACGTGACAAGTGACGACGTCGACGCCCTGATCGATCAGGCTATTGGTGGCTTCCGCCTCCTTCACCGGCATCGACCAGTCGCCGGTGAAGATCACTTGCGTGGTGACCTTCGGATTGGCGAGCCTGGCGCCCATCGTGAACGCATTGATGTTGCGCAGGACTTGCGGAATCGGCTTGGCGGCGACGAAGCCGAGCTTGCCGGATTTGGTCATATGGCCGGCCACGACTCCGCTGACGTGCTGGGCCTCGTCGATGTAGCCGAAATAGCTGCCGGCGTTTTTCGGATCCTTGTCCGTCCACAAGCCGCCGCAGTGCTCGAAGCGCAGCTTCGGGAACTTCAGCGCCATCTTGATCATGTGCGGGTTGTAGTAACCGAACGAGGTCGGGAACAGCAGCGTCGCGCCGTCGAGATTGATCATCGACTCCATGGTCTTTTCGACGGCCTCGGTCTCCGGCACCTTCTCTTCCTCGACGACCTTGATGCCGGGCATCTTCTTGAGCGCGGCGGCGCCGGCGGCGTGGGCTTGGTTGTAGCCATAGTCGTCGCGCGACCCGACATAGATGAAGCCGATGGTCGCGTCCTTGGCGAAAGCCCGGCTCAGCGGCAGAGCCGTGCCGAGGGTCAAAGCCGCCGTCCCTTGCAGGACACGGCGACGGGAAATGTTGTCGAGGTTCATTGCATGCTCCCTGTATGCACGCGGGCGCTGGTGGCGCCGCTGGTTGCCGGCCATCAGGACGATGGGCGATCTTCGGTTGGCGGTAAGCGCAATCGCAAGGCCCATGCCAGCGACAGAACCTCCATGGTCCGTCCATATCGCTTTGAAATCGCCTGTGGATTTCCGATAAGGCGCGCGGGGGACGAAGCCCCGTATATAAACCTCGCGGGCGACTGATTAAAAATTAGGCAGACTCATAACGATTCTATGCACGGCCGAATGGCCGCACGGCAGCGCCCGCGGATGGCTAGGCGACGCGGACCTGAGCGAGAAAGCGTTCGACTTCGGCGCGTAGCCGATCCGATCGCGCCGCAAATCCGAGGCCGGCGTGCAGCACGGCGTCGGCAAGCTCGCCAGCCTTGGTCGCGGCATCGGAGACATGAACAACGCTTGCCGAAACCTCGCGGGTCCTTTCCGCAGCGGCGTTGGCGCTGCGGGCAATCTCTTTGCTCACGGCGTCCTGCTGCTGCACCGCAACGGAAATGTCGGTGGCATTGTCATTAAGCTGGGTGATCGTTCCAGCGATCGTCTTCATCGCTTCGACGACCCGCGATGTCGTCAGCTCGATTGATGAAATTTGCTGGGTAATGTCACCGGTCGCTTTCTCGGTCTGCGCCGCGAGGCTCTTGACCTCCTGCGCCACCACGGCGAAGCCGCGGCCGGCGTCGCCGGCGCGCGCCGCCTCGATCGTCGCATTGAGCGCGAGAAGATTGGTTTGCGCGGCCACGTCGCGGATCAGATGGCTGACGGTATTGATCTGGTTGACCGATGCCACCAGTTGTTCCACGGCGCTGATGACCGCCTTGGCTTCGCCGGTGGCTTGCCGCGCAATCTCCGCCGAGGCGCGCGCCTGGGTCGAAATCTGCTCGACCGATTGCGCTATTTCCTCCGCCGCCATGGCGACATTGCCGACATTCGCCGTCGCTTCCTCGGAAGCGGTGGCGGTGGCAACGGCCTGTGTCTTATTGTTGCTGGCTGCGTCCGCCATGACGTGCGCACATTCGTCCATTGATTTTGAGGCGCCGTCGAGGGCCTGGACGATATCGTTGACCGCCCGTTCGAAATTCTGCGTCGCCGCTTCGACCTGCTTCCTGCGGACGTCCGATTCCTCCGCCCGATCCGCCTCGCGCTGGCGGGCAAGCCGCACGTCCTCGATGGCTTGCCGGAATACCAGAAGCGCTCTTGCCATACCGGCGATCTCGTCGTCGCCCTCGACGGGAACCGGCACATTCGACTCGCCGTCGGCGATACGGCGCATCGCGCCACTCAACAGCGTCAAGCGCCCGACAATGCTGCGCCCGACATAGAGCCAGGCAATCAAGCCGGCAGCGGCCAGCGCCGCGATGCTGAGCACGATGAGCAGGATGCGACCGACCTGAATTTGCGAAAATGCGCGCTCCGATAGTGTCTGGGCAAAACTACCTTGCCGTTCGATCAAGCTCTCCACCGCCCGCCTCAGCCTTGCCGCCTCGGCGAGGGCCGCTGCAAATACCTGCTGCGCATCCCGCTCGCGATTGAGCTCGTTCACACGCTGCGCGATAATTCCGTCGGCATTCGCCATGACAGCGAGACGGTGATAGAGGTCCATTATCTTGTTTCGCTGATCGGAATCGGGCAGCTCCCGCAAGTTGGCTTCGATATTGCGTTCGGCCGAAGCGATGAGATCGCGGATCGGCGGCAAACTGGCGACGTCCGTGACCATCGACGACTCGATCAACAGGCCGGCCAGGAGATTGGCCCCCGACTGAATTTCCAGCAGCCGCCGCAGCACCTCGATTGATTGGTTGGTCGTTACGTTGCCTTCCTCGATGCGGCCTTTGGTCATGAGATCGAAATTTGCATCGTCGATGGCGGGCGTGATCGCTTCCAGGAGATTTTCATGGTCTTTTCTGACCGCGAGCGCCAGAACGCGGCGTTGCGCGGAGATTTTGATGCGTTCCGTGACCGCTTGATTGAGCGCCGCCAGCCGCTCGACCATGGCAGCGCGCGCGACTTCGATCTCGTCGCTTTGGCTGGCGTCGAGACTGCGCAGACGCTCGATCCTGGCGCTCAACATCTGCGCTTGCCCGGCGATATTGCGCGCGGTTTCATTTCTATGGACTTCATCCTCGGCCGTCATCAGGCGCGGCGCGGAGGCGACCAGGATGCTCGCCTCCTCGGCGAGCCGCAGCGACTCCGTGGTCGCCGGCATACTGCGCGATACGATTTCCGCCAGCGTCGTGCCGATATTGGCGGAGGTATAGAGCGCGAACAGCGAGCCGACGACGGTCATGCTTGCGGCAAAGCCGAAGGCCAGAAAGAGGCGGGAACGAATCGTGCTGACCCAGGAAAGCATGTCGTTGCCCCTCAACCGCCGTTAAGGCTCCATTCGAATGTGCGGGCCGCCACCCGCGGCCCGCAGCCCGGATCTGAGAAAAATTGGTCCGGTCACTGGCCTTCCGCCTTGACCAGTCGCGTGACCGGCCGGAAAGTTCCATCGGCTTGCAGGATCGTAAAGAAGACCCGATCCGACCCTTGGTTCTTCGTCGGCCCATAGCTGAGCGTCACCCCGCCAAAATCGAAAGGCGCCTCGGCAATGGCGTTGAGCAGTGCCTCCCGCGTCGGCTCACCCTTGACACGCCTGAGCGCCTCAACCACCAAGCGGCCGGCCAGATATCCCTCCAGTGAGACGAAGCCCGGCTTGGCATTGCTATCCACCGCGGCAAGAGCGGCTTGATACGATTTCACGACCGGCAATGTCGCATCCCATGGAAACGGAACCACTTGCGTGACGATCACGCCGGCGCCCTGGTCGCCCAGCTCTTGCGCCAGCGAATCCGGTCCGACGAAGGAGATGGCGACGAAAACCGCCTGCATCTTTACCAGGTGCGCGAGTTTGATGAACTCGGCGACCGGCTTATACGGTGCGACCGTCACCACGGCTTCCGGTCGCGCTTTCATGATGTCGAGCAACGCCGACTTCACCGCCGTCGTATTGCGCTTGAACGTGCCTTCGGCGACGAGCGACATATTCCGCCTCGCCATCGCTCGGTGCACGCCTTCGAGCCCGGCAACGCCAAAGGCGTCGTCCTGGTAGAGGATCGCTATTTTCGATATCGCCAAATCCTTGACCAGGTGATCAATCCACGCTTCGGTCTCCTGATAATAGGAGCTGCGAATGTTGACGACGTATCGGTTGTAGGGATTGCGCAGGAACTCGGCGCCGGTGAACGGACCAATGAACGGCACTTTCGCCGCCGTCGCGATCGGTTGACCGGCCTTCGACGTGGGTGTTCCCACCGCGCCGACCAGCGCGAAGACCTTATCCTCATCAATCAGTCTCTTGGTTGCCTCGATGGTCTTCTCCGGCTCATAGCCGTCATCCAACGACTTCAATTCAAGGGTGCGGCCGGAGATCCCACCGCCGCGATTGGCGGCTTCGAAGGCTGCCAAAATTCCCTGGCGCATGCCCTGCCCCAGGGCCTGCGCCGGACCCTGCAGCGCCGCAACCTGGCCAAAGACGATCTTGCCGTCGCTGACCCCGTCCTCGGCGAACGCCGTTCCGCCGACAATGCAGATGGCAAGAACGAGCGCTACTCCAAGTTGATTGCTGTTCATCGGCTTTTCCTTTGAGCACACAATCACGCGTTGTCTGGACACCGTCATTTCGTGCAGAATTAACACGTATGTTTGGAGCATTTATGGTTAATGGATTATTAAGGAGCGCTCCCGGAGCACCCCACCTTTTAGAGACTTCGGGCGGATCAAATTCACAGGGTGGGCTGGGACGGCGCCGCAAGTAGCGATCGGCCTCGACGTGAGGATCCCGGGCAAGGCTACGCGTTCGGCGCCGCCGCCTCTCGCGAAAGTCGCGCAAGCAGTGGTCGCCACCCGCTGCACCAACCGATTGCAGCAATCAAAGCAGCGCGGTCCCGATCGCTCGCTTTCGGACCTCCGGCCGAAAACGACCTTTGGTAGCGCGCCACGCGATCGGACAAGTCCTCCAGCATGGCCTTTTGCGCCACCAAATCGACGGGTGTCCGTGCTTTCATTGCTGCGAGCAAGTGTTGACGGCAACGCTTTGGGGCCATCCTGCCGCGCTCCCGACCTGAGCAGTCCGGACAGAGCGAGCTGCGCCATATGGGCTGCAATTCGCCGGCAAAATCCTGCAGTCGGCTGCCATCGCGTCCTTGATCCAACCGCGCCTGCGGGCAGGCGCCGGCGGATGCATTCTTCACGTCCAGCGCGCAAAGAAAGCAGGGACCGACAGCCGCAAGCCGACGCATCAAAGAATGCAATCCGATACGTTCAGGCGCGATCGCGCGAAGAGATTTCTCAATCAGTTCACTGTAAAGAATCGTCGGACCCAACAGATATTGGTCCCGGAACGACATTTCGACACTGATGTGAATCCAGGCGTGGCGTTCGCAGAAGCCATAACCGCGCAACAACGTGCCCCGGGTCTGCGGAACCATGATACTGCCCTGAATGAACGACCAAAGAAAATTGATCTCGCCATCGGTCACGGCTGACAGTTCAGGTCCGCTTGCGCCGAAAAGCGCGGGCTGGCTGGAAATTCGCCGCGTGGCGGACATCATCAGCCTTTCGGCGAGTCAGGGGCGACTCCATGCCCCACGGATACATATTAGATATGGCATAATCGAAATCTGCCGCAAGTGGCGTAGGTTCCGGTCATCTCATGAGCGCCAAACAGCCGAGCAACGTCGAACAGGCGATCGCCAGGCTCAAGTCATTTCACGACGGCGACCTCGGCGTCGTCGACGTGATCGCCTGCGGTCGGCAAGCCATCCCCGCGCTGCGCACGATGCTGTTTGCACGGGAGCGCAGCGGCCTCTATCAGGCGCGCTGCCGCGCGGTCGCGGCGCTGGCTGCGCTTGGCGCCCATGACGTGTTGATCGAGTTCCTGGAGGCCGAGCGCGTGATTGCCGATCCGGTCGAGCAATTGGGCGAAGATGCGGTGATCAATGCCGCGGCTCAGGCGCTGGCAGTCGTGCGCGCCCGCCGCGTCTTCGAGCTGCTGCTGCGGCTTGCGCAGCGCCCGGCGCTGACCGGCGTGATCGGAGCTCTGGGCGCATTCCGGAAGGCCGAGGCAATGCCGGCGCTCATCGATGCGCTGGAAGATGACGCAAGCCGCACCACCGCCGAAGCTGCACTGAGAAAACTGGGGCGCCCGGCGCGCGCAGCCCTGCTGAACGCCGCGATCCGGCCCGCGCCGTCACGCGAGCGGGAAAGCCAATCGAGCATGCGGCGGCGCCGGAGCGCGCTCGGCCTCCTGGCCGAGATGGAAATTGCGCGCAATGCGTGGCCCGCCCTGGGTCGGCTTGTGCACGACGATGATGCAAAGATCGCAACGCTGGCTTGCGCGATTCTTCTGAAATGCGGTCCGGCGGCGGCTCGGGCCGACGCCGTCCGCCGTCTGATCGAGTTGCTGGCGAACGAAGATTGGCTGCTGCGAGGCGAGATCGAGCACAGTCTGGTCGCCCATCTCGACAGCGCGCGGAACGTGATCGCCGCATATCTGCGCGATAGCCCATCAACCGGGAAAGACGCCGCAAACGTGAGGCGGACCGAGGCCGTCCTGCGCCGCGTATTGGCAAGCACGAAATCGACGTCGGCAAAGCAATCGGGAAGACTTTGATCGCAGGCCTTGGCCGTGGACGCTAGCATTTCTCTGCAGGCTTGATCTCTTCGCCGAGAGCGGTCAGTGAAGCCGCGGCGCTAGTGAGCCGATCGAGCTCCGCCTTGACCGCGAAGGATCGATCACGCCGCCGCGCGACAGCGTCCTCAATCACGTCGCGGGTGGCCTTGATGGTCTCGTCAAGCCGTTCCTCGAAACGCGCCGTCGCCTTGCGAAAGGTCTCGTCGAGACCGCGCAGGATCGCCCAACGAAGATTCTCGGCATTGCGCACGATGAGCTCGTCCGCCTGCCGGATGATGCGCGCCCGCAGCCGCGCCCGGCGCAGCCTTACCGGAAGCAGCGGATCGATCAGCCGGCTCGGGTCGGGAATCAAGGTTGCGCTCGTGCTTTCGGTCACCCAATACGGATCCTCCCCGAGGGCAAAGGACTCGGGCTCGGAGACCGGCCCTAGCGGCACGTCGAAGATCTGCGCCGCCGTCCGCTGCACGCCGTCGACAAGCGCGTCGACGCGATTCTGGCAGGCGAGAAGGGCGGCGGCGGCCTGGGCGGCGAACGCGGCCACCAACGGTGCGCGGGCGGCCTCGAATTCATCCTGCATGGCCGCGGACAGCGCACGCCGCGTCGTCTCGTCCCAGGCTGTCGAAACAGCGCCCATGAGGCTTGCGTCGACGACGCGGACGATCCGCGCTGCCACTTCCCGGCGCAACTCGCCGATGCGAGACTCCAAAGCTTGGCGCAGACGCCGATGCTCGCCGCCGAGGAGATCGCCGGTGATGCGCCGCTGCTCCTCGATGCAACGCAGCGCATCCCGAAAGGCGTCCGATTTCGCCCTGAGTTCGTCGATTGGCATGTTCAAGGCACGCATGCGCAGCTCGAGTTCAGCCGACGCCTGCGACAGGATATCCGCGGCTTTACTGCGCACCGCATCTTTGAGCCAGCGGATTTTTTCGTCTGCAAGCTCACGCACCAGATGAGTCTCGAGCGCGGCGATGCCGCTCGCCTGCAGCGCTCCGCCGTTGCCGCTCTGCTTTGCGGCCAATCCATCGCGTGCCGAGATGCAGAAGACTTGCTCATCGGCGCCGATGAGAGACTTTTCCGCCAGGACTTTTCGCAGGAACTCGACGACGCTGCGCTGTTCGTCGGGCCGCAGATAATCCGCTTTGTTGAGGATGAAGAAGACCCGCGCGGTCTTCGATTTCAGGGAGCGCAAGTATTCAAGCTCGACTTCGGTGATCGGCGGATCGGCCGAGACGACGAAGAACGCGGCGTCGCATTCAGGCATGACCCGCCAGGCCGCCTCGGTATTGTGCCGCAGCGTGGAGCCGACGCCGGGTGTGTCGATGATCACGGTGCCGTCGGCAAGGATATCGGCGGGATAGTAGAGCTCGACCCGCTCGACGCCGAGTCTATTTTCCGGATTGGCCTCCTCGGCGACGAAACGGAATAGAACGTCGCGGATCTCGTCCGCCGCATGAACGGCAAACTCCCTGCTCGGCGCGTTGTCCTTGAAGCGGACGATGACGAGCGGCTCGCGACGCCAGGCAATAAACGTGGCCATGGCGGTCAGCGGAATCACCCCGGTGGGGAGCGCGGCCACGCCGAGGAGCGCGTTGATGACCGTGCTCTTGCCGCGCTTGAACTGGCCGAGAACGGCAATTTGCAAGTGTTCGTGCTCGAGGCGGCGACGCAGCAGGCGCAGCCGAGCGACAAGCGGCGATTCACTCCCAACCCCGGATCCGAGCGCCGGCTCGATGCGGCCGAGCAGAGCGGCGAGCGCCAGCGACCGCCCCACCTCATTCGAACGCGACGCCATTCGCTCCGGCATGCTTATGGGCAGGGCTTCGCTCACACCCGGTCACCATCCTTGAAAGCTTCGAGCTCGTCGTTATTGCTTGTCTTATCGCCCGAATCCCGCTCGACGAATGATTCGCGTCCGATCTTGGCCTCCTGCACCCGCAGCCATGACAGGATGTCGGCACGCTGGCCGCTGACCGGGCGTGCCCAGCGCAGGTTCTTCAGCGCCTTGCTCTCTTCCCCCGCCCACCAATATTCCTTGGTCACCATGAGCGACCAGCCGCGCCGGCCCGGATGCCGCAACGTGAAAATCTCGATCGCCAGGCCGTGCTTCGGCCCCATGACACTGTGCCGCTCGCGTTCGAAATCGACGCCATCATGCGTCCAATGCGAGCGTTTCAGGCCCGGATTGGTCAGGCTCAGCAACAGGTCGAACAGCCGAAAGAAGGATGGACGGGCAAAGCTCTTCATGACGTGCGCCATCGCATTAGTGGCGCAGCGCGTTTGAAGTACCGGAGAAGAAAAATCGCGGAAACCATATCATGCTCCCGCCGCACAGGATCGCGCGGCAGGAGTCATCAGCCCACCGATTGACCGGCGAATGGGCGCTCGAAGGGGGACTCCATCCCCGTCGTCTGCGACTCAAATATAATTGGTGTCGCAGTCCGCGGCAAGCAAGCGGAGCCCTGAAGCTCCGGATTGACGGCTTCGACGCCGGCACTATAGTGATCTTCGATTGGCGATGGAGTTCGCCGAAAACGCCCCGGCGGGCTGATGACTCCTACCGAGCTGGCCGCTCTGGTGGGATTTTTCATGACCTCGCTCGCATTCTACAGCATCCTGTTCGAGACCCCCGACGATCGCATCGGCGACGATACGCTTGAGGCGCCCGCCTTCTTTGTCGACCTGAACTGCGATCAAATCGTCGCCGCCATCACCGCCGGTAAAGATGAATACAATCTAAAGCCCTTCTTTCACGCCTGTCTCCATCGCGTCGACGCCATCAAATATCGTCACGAGGTGATGCAAGACCTGGAAAACCCCTCCCTTCATGGATGCGTAAACGGCTTCGCCCACAACATGCGCGAAATGCGCGAGCATCTCGGGCGCATGCAAAAAGCGCATTATAAGGAGCAGAAGCAAGCGTGGTTTCTCGACGCGGCCGCGATCTATTGTCAAGCCGTCATTTTGTTTGTCGCCGACCTCGCCGGCGCAGAACTGAAATCGCGCGGTTTTCTCCGCCTCCGCGACTATCTGACGAGTTACGCGGATTCCGATCGCTTCGCGTCCCTCCTCTCGGAGACGAAGACGCTCAAGGCCGATTTGGCCGCCCTGGAATACTGCGTGCTCACCAAAGGGGCGAGCTTCACGGTTCGCAGATACGACGGCGAAACCGATTACAGCGCTGACGTTGAGGAAACGTTCGAGAAATTCAAGCAGGGCGCCGTCAAAGACTACAGAGTCAAGTTCTCCACAAGCGAGGAGATGAACCATATCGAGGCCAAGATACTGGAGTTCGTCACCAAATTGCATCCCGAGGTATTTGCGGCGCTGGATGATTATTGCGCCACGAACCGCAATTTTATCGACCGTACGTTAGCGGTTTTCGACCGCGAAGTTCAATTCTACATCGCGTACCTGCAACACATCGCGTCCCTGACGCGCGCTCGGCTGCAGTTCTGCTATCCTCGCATTTCGGACCAGACTACGGAAGTCCATAACCATGACGGATTCGACATCGCGCTCGCCCACAAGCTTGTTGCCGAGGGCTCGTCGGTCGTGTGCAACGACTTTTACCTCCGGGGCAGGGAACGGATACTGGTCATATCCGGTCCGAACCAGGGCGGCAAAACCACGTTTGCCCGCGCCTTCGGGCAATTGCATTACCTGGCGAGCATAGGATGTCCGGTACCGGGCAGCGACGCACAACTCTTGCTGTTCGATCGGCTTTTCACCCATTTCGAGAAGGAGGAGAAGGTCGAGAATCTTCGCGGCAAGCTGGAAGATGATCTCATCAGAGTTCACAAAATTCTCAGTCAGGCGACACCGCAGTCGATTGTCATCATGAATGAGGTTTTCACGTCGACCACGATCCAGGACGAGACCTTCTTGAGCAAGAAAGTGATGGAGCGAATAGTACAACTCGGTTCGCTGTGCGTTTGGGTGACGTTCGTCGACGAATTGGCGTCGTTCGGTCCGCAAACCGTATCAATGGTCAGCACGGTCGTGCCGGACAATCCCGCGTTGCGGACGTTCAAGGTCGTGCGGCGGCCCGCCGACGGTCTCGCCTACGCATTGGCGATCGCGCAAAAGCACCGCCTGACCTATGACTCGATCAGGGAGCGGATCAAGTCATGAAAGCGTTCCTGATGTACAGAAATCGCGACCTTGACCCGCAGCAGCTCCTGATCCGCAGAGAAAAGGATTCGCGTCACAGCAGGGGCGCGGAGCAAGGGTTAAGTCTGCAGCAGGTGTTGCCGTGGAATGCAGCGGCGCTGCGACAAGACCTCGGATTGGACGTTCTGTTCAAGGCGATGTCGCTGGGCGACAATTTCTTGTTTGAGGCGGCGCAGGTCGCGGTGTTGTCCAGCCTGACCGATCTGGAGGTCATACGCTATCGTCAGCATATTCTTGCCGACAGTTTGAAAAACGCGGCGATCGTGCAAGAGATATATCAGATCGCAATGGAGGCGATAGAGGGCGAGCGGAAGAACTATTGGAGCTTCTCCATCCGTTATCCCGCCGGCATACTCCACAGAGCCGTGGAGGTGCTGCAAATGTTCGTCGGCATGCTGAAGCGGCTCAGGAATGTCGCCGAGCAACATGCGGATGGGTTCGACTCCGAGGGATTTTCCAGGCTTTTCGCGATGCTGAGGACGGAACTCAGCGATGAGTATTTCGTCGCAATCGAGCAGCATCTAAGCCGGCTCAAATTCCGTCACGGCGTCTTGATCAGCGCGCAATTGGGACAAGGCAACAAAGGCAAAGGCTATACACTGCGCAAGCCCCGCGAGGACGCGCGGAGTTGGCTGGCGCGGCTGCTCGCACAAAAGTCGCCGTCCTACACGTTTCAGCTGCATCCACGCGATGAGGCTGGAGCACGGGCGTTGTCGGAATTGAACGACCGCGGCGTCAACCTCGTCGCCAATGCGTTGGCGCAGTCCACCGAACACATCCTCAGCTTTTTCCAGATGCTGCGGACGGAATTGGCGTTCTACGTCGGTTGCTTGAACTTGTATGGTCAGCTTGCCCAGATGAGAGAGCCGATTTGCTTCCCGCTTCCGGCGCCGGCCGGGCAACGGAAATTGTCGTTCTCCGGCTTGTGCGACGCGGCGCTGGCCTTGAGCATGAAGCGAAAGGTGGTCGGCAACGACCTCCATGCCGACGGCAATGACCTGGTCATAATCACAGGCGCGAACACCGGGGGCAAATCGACCTTTTTGCGTGGCGTTGGCCTTGCCCAGCTCATGATGCAGGCGGGCATGTTCGTGGCCGCCGAGACCTTCTCATCCGAAGTCTGTGACGGCCTGTGCACGCACTACAAACGCGAAGAAGACACCACGATGGAGAGCGGAAAGTGGGATGAAGAACTCGGCAGAATGAGCGAGATCGTCGGCCGGATCAAATCCAATTCGATGCTGCTGTTCAACGAATCGTTCGCCTCGACCAACGAACGGGAAGGGTCGGAAATTGCCGGCCAGATTGTCGGCGCACTGTTGGACAGGCGTGTGAAGGTGTTCTTCGTCACCCATTTGTACCGTTTCGCGCAATCCATTTTTGTCCGAAGGCCGGGGCGGGCAAGCTTCCTGCGGGCTGAGAGACGGCCCGATGGCACGCGACCCTTCAAATTGATAAGCGGCGAGCCGTTGCAAACCAGCTATGGAGAGGATTTGTACAAAGCGGTCTTTGCCACGACGCAGCAAAGAGAGTCCAGCGGCCTGTCTGGGAGCCGTGGACCGCAGACAAGGTCGGCGCCAGCCGTACGCAACGCCGCCACTCGTAGCGAGGAGACGGCAGACTAGGTGGACAGCAAACTAACTAAGTTCGTGTGATGTATTGACGGTACGAGCTTGACACGCGGATGCAGTTATCCTTATTCATAGCGGAGATCCAGCAAGGCGATGGGGTCCGCTGCTTCCGCCCGACCGGCTGATGACTCCTACGGCAATCCGTCCGATTTGACGATCGGATGGAACGTAGGAGCGAGTCTGCAGGGTAGGAGATGCGGTGTTGATCGTTGCCGTTATTGCCTCCGGCAAACATATTGACCGGCGCGACTCTGACGTCGCGGGATATCGTTCGGTTACCGAACGGCCTGTAAGGCATGCTCGGAGCTTAGACCGATGATCGAGCGGATTGTTTACAACATCATCCAAGTGGTCGTCGTCGTGGCTTTTGCGCCGCTGCTGGAGGGCATTACCAGCCGGCTGAAGGAAATTCTTCAGTCGAAGCGTGGACCGAACATCTTTCAACCCTACCGGGATATTTGGAAGCTTCTGCACAAGGATGAACTCGTATCCGAGCATAGCTCGTGGATTTTTCGCGCCGCGCCCTACGTGGCCTTTGCCGCGCCGGTGTTCGTCGCTCTCCTGATTCCGGTATTGACACGCTACCCGTTGTTCTTCGCGTTCATGGGCGACATGCTCGGCGGCGGCTTCGTTCTCGCGCTTGGCGGTTTTTTCACCAGTCTTGCCGCGGTCGACACTGCCAATCCATATGGACCGATGGGCGCGAGTAGGACTCGCATGGTCGGATTCCTCGCCGAGCCGGTCTTCATCGTGGTGTTCCTTACCGTCTCGTTCGTAGCCGGCTCGACCATTCCCTACATAGTTCAGACGCGCTGGGTCACGCCGATCGCAAATTTCTTCGAGCCCTCGCACATTCTGCTGTTGATTGCATTCCTGATGCTGATCCTCGCCGAGGACGGACGGATCCCCGTCGACAGCCCGTCGGGTCAGTTCGAACTGGCGATGATCGAGCGCTCGAAGTCGCTGGAATATTCCGGGCGCGGCGCCGCGTTGATGAAATGGGCCGGCGCGATGAAATTCTTCGTGCTTATCTGCATCTTCCTCAACGTCCTGGTGACGCCTTGGGGTTTGGCGCAGGGAATGGGCTTCGGCGAGGTGCTGCTCGCGATTCCACTGGTGCTGCTCAAGGTTTTCTGCTTCGTGCTGGTGCTCGTCTATATCGAGTCCTCGTTGGCCAAGCTGCGGCTCTTCCGCATCACCGAATTCCTCGGTGCCGCGTTCGTGATTTCCGTTGTCGCGGTGATCACCCAACTATCGCAAATTTGAGGACGGACAATGAACGGCCCGCCCGTCCTCCTCGCCCTCGATGCATTGACCGGCGCTCTGTTTCTGCTCACCGCGCTCGGCGTCGTGGCCACCCGCCAAGTCCTCGCCTCGCTGCAGCTTTTCATCCTGCAGTCGCTGCTGCTGACGGTCTCGGCGGTGCTTCTTGGCATCGGGTTGGGCTCGATTCATCTGATCGCCGTCGCCGCAATCACCATCGCCACCAAGACCCTGCTGATCCCATGGCTGCTTCGGCGTACCGTGAGCGCAGAGGTTTACCGCACGCGCGAGATCGAACGAGTCCTGAACATCCCGAGTTCTTTGCTGATAGCCGCGGTGCTTATTGTTCTCGCCTACGTCGTCGCCAACCCGCTGCTCAGCGCGGTAGAGCTACCGTTTGCGCAGATCAATCTGCCGCTCGGCATCGCAGCGATGTTCTTGGGCACCTTCACCATTGTCGTCAGGCGCGAGGCGGTCCCGCAGCTGCTCGGATTGCTGGCGGTGGAGAATGGCGTGTTCTTTGCCGGTGTGGCGATCGTTCCGAACCTGCCCGTCATCGCCGAGCTTGCGGCCGCTGTCGACGTGCCGGTGGTCGCGCTCGTCATCGGCATGTTGACCCGCCGGATTTATGCACGCCTTGGCACCACATCCGTCGGCGAGCTGGCTTCGCTGCGGGACAATTGAGGACGTCATGGAGCTGGTCGGAATTCTTGTTATCCCGTTGCTTGCCAGCGGATTATCGCTGTTGCCGCTCGGCCGGCGTTTCGCCGCGCCCATCACGCTCCTCGCCACTGCGATCGTTCTCGGCCTCGCGCTTGCCGTCGCAGCGGAGGCCGCTCGCACCGGCCACGTCGTGGCGTCGGGCGAATGGCTGACGTGCGACGGACTCGGTGCCCTGGTGCTGCTGTTGGTGGCCTTCGTCGGCTTCACCGCCGCGCTGTTCTCCTGGGGGTACATCGCGGAAAGCGTCAAGCGTGGCGGTCACAAGAGTATCCGGCAATATTATGCGCTCTATAATCTGTTCGTTCTCTCGATGCTCTTGGTGCCGCTGTTGGCCAACGTCGCCCTGATGTGGATCGCGGTGGAATTGACGACGCTGCTCTCCGCGTTCCTGGTCGGCTTCGAGGACACGCCTGAAGCGCTCGAAGCGGCTTGGAAGTACGTCGTACTCACCACGCTCGGCGCCGTCCTCGCTTTGCTCGGCTTTCTCGTACTCTATTGGGGGTCGCGCGTCGCCGGCTTGGAACCGTTCACATGGGTGGGACTCGTCGAGGCGGCGCCGCGCATGCCGCCCGCGCTGCTATGGTCGGCCTTCCTGTTCATCCTGGTCGGTTTCGGGACCAAGGTCGGACTCGTTCCGATGCACACCTGGCTACCGGACGCTCATAGCCAGGCGCCCGCCTCGATCTGCGCGCTGCTATCCGGCGTCGAAACGACGACGGTGCTTTATGTCATCCTGCGGCTGTTTCCCGTTGTCGGCGGTGCGCCAGGGCTCGACGCGCGGCCCTGGTTCGTAGGCTTTGGCTTGCTGTCGGTTACCATCGCGACCCTGCTCCTGATCTACGTCCGCGACTTCAAGCGGATGTTCGCCTTCTCGACCGTGGAACATATGGGCATCATCCTGGTCGCCGCCGGGCTCGGCGGCGCCGACGCCCATCTCGGCGCCGCGTACCAGATGACGGGACATGCGATCGCCAAGTCGTTCTGTTTCTTCGCGGCCGGCGTGACCGTGCTCGGCGTCGGTACGCAGGAAATCGCGTCTGTCCGCGGTCTTGTCCGGTCGTCGCCGCTTGCTGCGATCGCACTGCTCGCCGGCGGCTTTGCCATCGCCGGAGCGCCGCCGTTCGCCGTGTTCGTCAGTGAATTCGTGATTCTGAAAGCGGGATTGGCCACCGGCCAATACATTGTCGTCGGGCTTTTGGCGTTCCTCGTCGTGGTCGCGTTTTGCGCCGTGATGGTTCATGTGAACCGGATGGCGTTCGGCACGCCGGAACACGACGTGCAGGCATTGACCTTGCCGCGTTCGTGCAAGTTGACGCTCGCGCTCGCCGCCGTTCCCCTGCTGCTGATCGGAATTTATGTCCCTGCGCCGCTACAGGATCTACTCAAAGCGGCGGCGAGTGCGATGGGAGGCTGAGCGAGCTCAATGGCCATGCTCGATCGCATCGACGAAGACCTGGACGGTTTAGCAAGCCTTGCGGAGCTCTGTCGAAGTCTATGGAACGGAGAGGTCATCGCTACCTGCGACGAAGCTACGCGCCTCTGTCGTCTCCAGTGCAGCCTCCATCACTTGACCCAGGTTTGCCAATGGCTGACGCGGGATCTCGATTTCGCGTTCGCGACGCTGATCGTCGAGCAAACAACGCGGCCCGGCTGGTCGCTCATCTATGTCTTCTACAAGGATGCCGCTTCGCCTTGGGTCCACGTCGAGCTGCAACTCGATGCGGATGTATCGACCATTCCATCCGCCGTTGGCTTAGTCCATGGTCCTTCGTTCGACTGGCACGAACGCGAGGCGGAGGATTTGTTCGGACTCAGGTTCGAGGGTCATCCGCGGCTCGGTGAATTCGTCCTGCACGAAGACTGGCCGGAAGGCATCAATCCGATGCGGCGCAGCTTCAACGCTATGGAGCGGTTTGAGCCCAGAGCCGTCGAGCCAAAATGGGAACCGCCGACTGTCGTGACGGCCCCCGGCGCATTCACAATGCCGATCGGGCCGGTGTTTTCCGACTTCGCGGAGTCAGCCCACTTTCTGCTCGAAACCGTGGGTGAGGACGTCATCCGTACCATTCCCCGCTTTTTCTACAAATATCGCGGCGTCGAGAAGATCGCGGAAGGACAAGCCGCCGACCGCGCCCTTTTGCTCGCCGAGCGTTTCTCCGGCACCGCCGCATTCGCCCACGGCCTGGCGTTCTGCCAAGCCGTGGAAGCGATCTGCGGCATCGAGCCGTCGCCGCGGGCGCGGGCATTGCGCACGGTCTTTGCCGAGCTCGAACGGCTGCGCAGCCACGCAGCGGCAATAACCGGCATCTGCAACTCGACAGCGTTGGTTATCGCGACCAGCCAAGCCGCCCTCATCGAGGAAGACCTGCTGCGTTTGAGCTGCGAGGTTACCGGTCACCGTTATTTGTTTGGATCGGTCATTCCGAGCGGCGTTGCTTGTGATCTTTCCGAGGCAGACTGCCGGCATATGGCCGGCGCTGTCGCTGGAAATGCCGAGAGATTGCGCGATCTTTTTCAGATGCTGCGCTATTCATCGAGCTTCCTAGACCGCCTCGAAGAGGTCGGGATCGTGGCCAAGGAATCTGCGCGCTCCTACGGTTTGGTCGGGCCGATCGCGCGCGCCTCGGGTGTGGCGCGCGACATCCGCAAGCTGCTCCCGTACGCTGCCTACGATTCGATGGATTTCTCCGTTCCAATTGAGCAGGAAGGCGACGGCTATGCCCGCCTGCGAATTCTGTTCCATGAGGCGGAGCAATCGGCCGCCATCATCCGTAACGTCGCTTCGTCGCCGCCTCCGGGGCCGGTCCGCCTGGATCAAATTCAGCTGCGTGCCGGAGCCGCGCTTGCGGCGGTAGAGGCGCCGCTCGGTGCAGCCTTCCACTGGCTGCGGCTCGACGAAGGCGGGATGGTGACACGCTATAGAGTGACGCCGCCGTCGTTCACGAATTGGCACGGTTTCCACCTCGCGGCGGAGAATTTTGCATTTCAAGACTTTCCGATCATTCTTGCGAGCTTCGGGTTGTCGAACGCCGAGTGCGATCGATAGGGGTGTGCGATGGCGAACTGGGTGCTCAAAGGGCTGCGCACAGGCATCAAGAGCAGCGGCTATCCCAGCCGGCGCGATGACGCGCCGGGCATTTCACCCGGTCGCCCAATTGGAACAAGCTTGAAATCGGCGGCGGCGGCAGACCAACTCGTCGCACGCTGCCCCACCGAGGCCATAGCGCGCGAGAGCGGCGGGATCACGATCGATCACGGCCGGTGCATCCATTGCTTCCGCTGCCAGCGCGACGTCGACGAGGCGGCGACATGGCAGCCGGGCTTCGAATGGGCGGCAAACACCGATGAGCCGGCGCTGCGCATGCTCGCAGGCTTGTTCGGCCGTTCGCTGCACGTCCGCTTCGTTGACGCCGGCGCCTGCGGCGCCTGCATGAGCGAGGCGCGACAGATCAATAATCCCTATTACAACATGCACCGTCTAGGATTTTTCATCACCCCGACGCCACGCAATGCCGATGTTCTGCTGGTTGCCGGACCCGTTTCGGATGCCATGCGGCTACCGCTGCGCAAGACCTACGAGGCGATGCCGGCGCCGAAGCGGGTCGTCGCCATCGGCGCTTGCGCCGCATCCGGCGGTATTTTCGGCCCGAGCTTTGCCGCCGCAGGCGGCGCTGCCGAGATCATTCCGGTCGACGTGATCGTGCCGGGGTGCCCGCCGCCGCCCTTGGCGATTCTGCACGGGCTGCTTCTGGCGGTGCAGAGAAAACCGCCTGCGGCATTGATTTCCCCCGCGCCGCCGGCAGCGACGGAGCGCGCATGAGCACGACCGGGCAGCTCCTTCTCGCATTCTTCATCTTGTGTGCCGCGGGAGCGGTCCTCACATTCGTGGTCTCGCAACGATGGTTACCAATTCTGCTCGCGGCAGTGGGCTCGCTGGCGGCGCTGATCATTTTGATCGAGAGCGCGATGCTCCTGGTATCCGATGCCGAATTTCACACCGCGTTATGGCCGGTGCTCACGCTAGGAACTCTCGCTCTCGGGACCGATCGACTCTCCGCGTTCTTTCTCTTGGTCACCGGCCTGGTCTATCTCCCGGTGTCACTCTATTCCGGCGCCTACCTTAAGAAATACCTCGACCACTATAGCCTTCGCTATTTCAGCGTCCTTTACCACGCCCTGTTCGCTTCAATCGTGCTGGTGCTGATTGCCGACGATGCGATTTCCTTCCTGGTAGCGTGGGAATTGATGTCGATCGCGAGCTATCTCCTCGTCACCTACGAATTCGAGCGTGCCGACAGTTCTAGAGCCGCCTATGTCATGCTGGCGATGAGCGAGGCAGGCACCATCGCGGTGGCGATCGCGTTTATCATGCTTGCCGGAACCGCGGGCGGGCTTAGCTTTTCCGGTTTGCGATCCGCCGCGCCTGCCGTACCCGATGCGCTCCGCTTAGCCGTCTTCTTGCTGTCGTTCTTCGGCTTCGCGGTGAAGGCCGGGCTCGTTCCCGTCAACAGCTGGCTGCCGCTCGCCCATCCGGTGGCGCCGACCAATATTTCCGCGCTGCTTTCGGCAGTCATCGTCAATTTGGGGATCTACGGCATCGTCCGAGTCAATCTCGACCTTGCGCCTACGCTCGGGGCCGCTCCGGGACTTGTCGTTTTGGTGATCGGCAGCCTCTCGGCGCTGATCGGCATCCTTTACGCGACCATTCAGGGCGAGATGAAGCGGCTGCTCGCACACAGCACCATCGAGAACATGGGGATCATCACAGCGGGCATCGGTGCCGCAATGGTCTTCATCGCAACGGGACACCAAGTTGTCGGGGCCATTGCCCTGATCGCGGCGTTGTACCATCTCGCCAATCATTCGGTGTACAAGGCGTTGCTCTTCATCGGCACCGGTGCGGTCGAAGCCGGAGCCGGCACCCGTGATCTCGATCGCCTTGGCGGCATCATTCGCAACATGCCCTGGACCGGCGCTTTCTTCCTGGTTGGCGTGTTGTCGATTGCAGCGCTGCCGCCGTTCAACGGCTTTGTCAGTGAGTGGCTAACGCTGCAGACGGTGCTGCGCTCGGCCGTCCTGGCATCGACGCCCATCAAGATCGTGTTCGCGGTTTGCGGCGCCCTTTTGGCGTTGACCGCAGGACTTGCCGTCACCTGCTTCGTGAAGGTGTTCGCCATGGGGTTCCTCGGCATGTCGCGTTCGCCGGGCGCCGCAGCGGCGACTGAGTCCAATGTCGGCACCCGGACGTCGCTGGCGATTCTGGCGGCTTTGTGCTTGCTGCTGGGAGTGTTGCCGACTTACGTCATCCCGATGATCGATCGTGCGGCCGCACCGCTCGCGCACGCGAGCGCCACCGCCGCGCTGGTGCCGCCCTTCTTCAGTACGGACGCGCAGCAACGAGACCAGCTTCCGGCGGCGTTTATGTCCGAATTCCACGACCTCGGCGCCGAGGTCGGTCGTGGCGTCCTACCTGGGCGCGGCCTTGTCGTGCTGCATCGCGGCGAGGAGCGCAATCCCGTCGTGTTTGCGATGTCGACATCCTACATGCTGGTCGCACTGGCCGGCATCATTGTGGTGATTTACGCCGCATTCGGCCTGCTCACCCGATACCGCAGGCTCGCGCGCGGCGCGGTCTGGGATGGCGGGTTACGCCATCTTTCGCCCGGGTCCACCTATACCGCGACCGGATTTTCCAATCCGGTTCGGGTCATCTTCGCTGCGCTCCTGCATCCGGCCGCCAGCGAGGAAAGTACCGAGGCCGTCGCTGTTCACTTCCGCACCGCAATCAAACGCGAGTACACTGAAGTGCATGTCATCGACCGCTTCGTTCTTCAACCGCCGATCAACATCTTGCGCAGTCTCGCGGTCCAGACGCGACGGATGCAAGTTGGGCACGTGAACGCCTATGCCGCCTACGTCCTGATAGCGCTGTTGTTCGTCCTGATGATTGGTGTAGGGGTGTTTTAACCACTCGCCGGCCAAAACAGCATTTCGTTGGATCGGATCGTGGATGGGACAAACCTGACCGTCGCGTTCCTCGTCATTCTCGCACTGGTACTCTACTGAATGCCGGGAGTTCTGAAATGCGCGCGAAATAGAATGTCGAGCGAGTCAATTGAAACGATGCCGAGGAACGCAATGTGAGGCTCTTGTTGTGAGAACCGGGAGCCATGGCGTCATCCTCAATTGTCAGTGGTGGAGATCAAAGACTCAATGGGACAATATATTTGGGTCGCCGTCGGCGGCGCCCTCGGGACGACCGGCCGTTACTTTATATCCGGCGTGGCGGCGCGGCTGATCGGCGAGACCTTCCCCTGGGGCACGCTCATTATCAACGTGACCGGCTCCTTCATCATCGGGTTCTTTGCCGCGCTCACCGGTCCCGATGGACGAGTCTATGTCGGCTCGACCGCGCGCCAGTTCGTGATGACCGGCATTTGCGGCGGCTATACGACGTTCTCTTCATTTAGCCTGCAGACGCTGAACCTCATGAATGATGGGGAATGGGTTCGCGCCGGTGCCAATGTCGGCCTATCGGTGGCACTCTGCCTGATCGCCGTGTGGGCGGGATTCCTGCTTGCGAGTATGATCAACTCGATGAAATGGACCTAACCATGCAAATTCCGCGCGACGCCATCTTGCTCCGCATCTTCTTCGGCGAAGACGACAAATTCCGCCATCTGCCTCTCCACGAGGCAATAGTCCTGAAGGCCCGAGAAATGCACCTTGGCGGCGCCACGGTGCTGCGAGGTCACGTCGGCTTCGGGCATTCCAGCCACATTCATACCACCAAGATTCTGCGCCTTTCTCAGGATCTGCCGGTCGTGGTTGAGATTGTCGATTCGCAGGCAAAGATCGATGCGTTTCTTCCCGTGCTGGATGAAATGATGACGAGCGGCCTGGTGACGATAGAGAAGGTCCAGGTTCTTCAATACGGCGTTTCAAAGCCGTAAAATTCGAACGCGCCAGGTCGAAGCGTCGCGCGGGCGAGCCCTACCTGGCGCGCGTCAACCATTGTGTCGAGAACCGACCTGTTCTGCGGCATCGATCGTCGCCGAAGCGGATCGAGCCCATCTGATCCTTGAGAACCGCAAATCGAGGCGCGACTTCGCGCCCCAACTATTCCTCAGATTTCGACACAATCGGTCACGCTTCCGCCCCGGCAGTCGATTGTGATGCGTGTGGCTGTTCGGTCGCGGAGCTCCGGTATGTATGGCCGGGTGATAGCTGCTTTTCTCTCCCTGCTGCTTTGTGGATTTCTCGCCATTGCCGCGTGCCCGCGCGCGGGCGCGGCAACGCTCGCTTCCACGGTCGTGGTCGCCGGCAATCGGCACGTCGATGCGGAAATGATCCGCTCGCATTTTCACGCCGGGGCTGACGGCCAGCTCGACGCCGGCGCGCGCGATGCGGCGCTGAAAAGCCTGTACGCCACCGGCCTTTTCCAAGACGTGAAGATTTCGCAGGCCGGCGATCGCGTCCTGGTGACGGTCGCCGAAAATCCGACCATCGCGCGGCTCGCTTTCGAGGGCAACAAGAAGATCAAGGACGAAGACCTCAAGAAGGCGCTGCAGTCGAAAGACGGCGGGCCGCTGTCGCGCGCCATCGTCCACGGCGATGTCGAGCACATCATCGCGCTTTACCGCCAGCGCGGCTATTTCGACGCGCGGGTCGAGCCGAAGACGATCGATGCCCGGCACGATCGCGTCAATCTTGTCTTCGAGATCAAGGAAGGCGACAAGCTCGCGGTCAAGGAAATCCGCTTCGCCGGCAACAACGCCTTTCCGCAAAACAAGCTCGAGGGCGTGATCAAGACGGGCACGACGAATTTCCTCAGCCTTCTGCTCGACAACAACGGCTACGACGCCGACCGCATCGAAGGCGATCCCGACCTCATCCGCCGCTTCTACCGCGCGCATGGCTACGCCGATGCCCGCGTGCGCTCGGCTTCGACCTACGACGCCGACAAGAAGGGCGTCGTAGTGACGTTCGTGATCGAGGAAGGCCGGCAATATCGGCTCGGCAGAGTGGATATCGAATCCGGCGCGACACCCATCGACGCGGCGGCGTTGCGGCGCTACCTGTACACGCAGCCCGGCGAGATTTACGACGCCGACGCCGTGAGCAAGACCGTCGACGCGGTCACGATCGGGCTCGCCAAAAGCGGCAAGCCGTTCGCAACCGTTGTGGCGCACAGCGAACGCCTGCCCGCACGCGGCTTGATCAATCTTGTCTACATCGTCGACGACGGCAAGCGCCTCTACGTGGAACGCATCGACATTCACGGCAACACGCGAACGCGCGACGCCGTGATCCGCCGCGAATTCGATTTCGGCGAAGGCGATGCTTATAATCGGGCGTTGACCGACCGCGCCGAGCGCCGCTTGCAAGGGCTCGGCTATTTCAAGTCGGTCAAGATCAACACCCAGCCGGGCTCGGCGCCGGACCGCGTCGTGCTCGATGTCGCGGTCGAGGAAGACAAGACCGGAAGCTTTTCGATCATGGGCGGCTACTCCTCCGCCGACGGCCCGGAGGCGACCATCTCCATCGGCGACAAGAATTTCCTCGGCACCGGCGACATCGCCAAAGCGTCGCTGACTTACGGCGAATATGCCAAGGGCTTCGATCTTTCCTTCACCGACCCCTACGCGCTCGGACCACGGCTTTCGCTCGGCGTCGACCTGTTCGGCAAGGAGACATTCGCCAGCAGCTATCAATCCTATGACAGCACGTTCTACGGCGCCAAGGTTGCGGTCGGCACGCCGTTGAACGACCAGCTCGGCATGCAGTGGAACTACGCGATCTACAATCAAGGCTTGACGCTCGATCCCGCGGCGGGGACGGCCTCGCTGCCCATTCAACAGGCGGCGCAGGCCGGCCCGATGTGGGTGTCCTCCGTCGGCACCGGCGTCACCTATTCGACGCTCGACAATGCCAAGAGCCCGACCGGTGGCATTCGCGCGCAGTTCAACAATGAATTTGCCGGCCTGGGCGGCGCCGCCAAATTCGCCCGCACCACCGATGACGTGCGTTATTACCACGAGATCGTCGGCGACGTGGTCGGTATGGTGCGGGCGCAGGGCGGTTACGTGACGCCCTGGGGCGGTCAGCAATTGCCGCTGCTCGACGGCTTCTTCGGCGGGCCGCAACTCGTGCGCGGCTTTGCGCCCAACGGCTTCGGGCCGCGCGACATCACCCCGGGCACTACCCAGGACAATATCGGCGGCAATGTGTACTGGACCACGTCGGCCGAGCTGCAGGCGCCGATGCCGCTCGTCTCGGCCGACGCGCAACTGAAAGTCGCGCTATTCTCCGACGCCGGCAGCCTCTGGGCGACCAACGCATCCAGCGCCGCCAGCCTCGCATCGTTGTCGCCGTCGCAGCAGATCGCCAATTCGCGCGCGATCCGCGCTTCGGTCGGTGGGAGCTTGATCTGGGACTCGCCGTTCGGCGCGCTTCGGGTCGATTATGCCTACCCGGTTGCCAAGCAAAGCTACGATGTCACGCAGCGGCTGAATTTTTCCGCCGGCGCGTTTTAGACGTCATTGCGAGCCAACGGGTCCGGCCGAAGTGGTCGAACCCGTTGGCTTCTCGCGAAAAACCTCACGCCGCCTTCGCGACCTTTCCCGCCGCCGTCAGCCCGTGCTCGATATCGGCGATGATGTCGTCGATGTGCTCGATGCCGACGGAGAGACGCACATAACCGTCGGTCACGCCGGTTGCGTCCAACTCATGCGGGTTGAGCTGCGAGTGCGTGGTGGTGGCGGGATGAATCGCCAGGCTGCGCGCATCGCCGATATTGGCGACGTGATAGAATAATTCGAGCGCGTCGATGAAGCGGCGGCCGGCGTCCTTGCCGCCGGCGAGCTCGAAACCGACAAGGCCACCGAGGCCGCCTTTGAGATACTTCTCGGCCCGCTGGCGATGCACGCCGGTCTGCACCGACGGATGAATGACCCGCGTCACTTCCGGCCGCTTCTTGAGGAATTCCACCACCTGCTGGGCATTCTCGGAGTGCTTGGCAATGCGCAGCGCCAGTGTCTCCAATCCCTGCAGGGTCAAAAACGCGTTGAACGGCGACAGCGCCGAGCCGAGATCGCGCAGCAGCGTGACCCGGGCCTTGATGATATAGGCGATGGGGCCGAGCGGCTTGACCGCTTCGGTCCACACCGCGCCGTGATAGCTCGGGTCCGGCGTGTTGAGCGCTGGCTGCCGTTGCGGATGCGCGGCCCAGTCGAAGTTACCGCCATCGACCAGAAGGCCGCCGATCGAATTGCCATGGCCGCCGATATATTTGGTCGTCGAATAAACGATGACCGCGGCGCCGTGATCGAACGGCCTGACCAGGATCGGCGCCGCCGTATTGTCGACGATCAGCGGGATGCCGAAATTGCGGCCGATCTCGGCCACCTCGGCAATCGGGAACACGGTGAGCTTCGGATTGGGAAGCGTCTCGGCGTAGTAAGCCCGCGTGCGCTCGTCGGTCGCGCGGCGGAAATTGTTGGGATCGACCGGATCGACGAAGCGGACTTCGATGCCTTGATCCTTAAGCGTGTTGGCGAACAGGTTCCAGGTGCCGCCGTAGAGATCGGTCGACGAGACGACATTGTCGCCGGCGCGCGCGACGTTCTGCAGCGCGAAGGCCGAGGCCGCCTGCCCCGACGACAGCGCCAACGCGCCGACGCCGCCTTCCAGCGCCGCGATGCGCTTTTCCAGCACGTCGTTGGTCGGATTCATGATGCGGGTGTAGATGTTGCCGAGCTCCTTGAGCGCGAACAGGTTCGCGGCGTGCTCGGTGTCGCGGAATTGATACGACGTGGTCTGATAGATCGGCACGGCGACGGCCCCGGTCGTGGGGTCCGAGCGCCAGCCGGCGTGAAGGGCAAGCGTTTCCGGATGTTTGGTTGACGACGACATGAGAGGGACCTCCCGGTTACAAGGCGCGGCAGTTCACGGGGAAATTTCAGCGACCGAAACCCTAAGGAGTATAATCTTCTACGTTAGTCAAGCAAGGTAGTGTTGAAAATAGAATTTTTCCCTGTATCGCCGAAAAATTGGCGAAATATTCTGCAGCCGCTCAAAATGGGAGAGCGTCCAGCGCCGATCCGAAATGAAAGCAAGCAACGTTCACGATGACGGCGGGGCAGCGCCGCGCGATTGCTGGCCACGCCGCACCGCCACGATTTCCGCAAGGATCGAGATCGCGATCTCGTCCGGCGTGATCGCGCCGAGATCGAGGCCGGCGGGAGCCTTGAGCTTCGCCAAGCGCTCGGTGGCGACGCCTCGCTTGGCCAGCGTCGCCTTGAGCGCTTCGGCCTTCTTGCGGCTGCCGACGAAGGCGACGTAATCCACGTCGACGGCGAGCGCCGCCAGCAACGCGGCTTCGTCGCCGCGGCCTTGCGTTGAGACCACGACATAACGTGCGGCCGCTTCGTCGACCGGCAGCGCGTAGCCTTCGATCCGGCGGTCGGCATCGCCAAAGGCCGGCTGCTCGGCCGCCGGGGCGCACACGGTAACGGCAAATCCGGTCCGCTTGGCCAGATCGGCGACGGCGACGGCAACCGGGCTCGCGCCGCAGATGACCACTTGCGGCCGCGGCAGCATCGGCTCGACGAAGATGTCCATGGTGCCTTGGCTGGGGCACATGTTCTTGGCGAAACGCACGCCCTCCTGCTCTTGGCCGGGCTCTACGCCCCGATCGGCCAAGAGATCGGGCGGCTGCACCGAGACCAGCCGCGATTGGCCGTCGGCGAGCGCATCCTTTGCGGCTTTGACCACCGCCGCGCGGGCGCAGCCGCCGCCGATCCAGCCCTCCGAGATCGTGCCGTCCGGCAAGATCACCGCCTTGGCTCCCGCCTTGGCCGCGGTCGCCGCGACCGTCCGTACCACGGTCGCCAGCGCGAACGGTTCGCCGGCCGATTTCCGCGTCGCAATGATCTGCAGAATTTCGTTCGCGCGATCCATGGATCAGATCCTCGCCAGAAATGGCTCAAGTGCCGCAAGGCTTTCCAGATTATGCGCAGGCGCGAACAGATCGACGTAAGGCAGCGCCGCCTGCATGCCGCGCGCCTGCGGAGAATAGTCGCGCCAGCCGATCAGCGGATTGAGCCAGATGATTCTGCGGCAGCGCCGGCGCAGGTGCCGCATCTCTTGGCCGAGTTGCTCGGGCTCGCCGGTATCGTAGCCGTCCGAGACGATCATCACCGCGGTGCGCGAATTGATGACGCGCCGCGCATGCCAGCGATTGAAGGCCGCCAGGCTCTCGCCGATGCGGGTGCCGCCGCCGATGCCCTGGGCCATCAGCGCCAGTTTGTCGACCGCCCGCGTCACGTCGCGGTCGCGCAGCGACGGCGAGACATGCGCCAGCCGGGTATGGAAGACGAAGGCCTCGGCTTCGCGGAAGCTGTCGACGACGCCGTGCAGGAACCGCACGAAGAATGCGGTGTAGAGGCTCATGGAGCCGGAGGCGTCGAGCAGCACGACGAGCCGCAGCGGTTTGATCTTGCGGCGGCGCCAGGCGAGTTCGATCAGCGTTCCGCCATGCGAAACATTGCGATGGATGGTGCGGCGCAGGTCGAGGCGGCGGCCGTGACGGCGGACCTGCTCGCGCCGAACGAGCCGCGCCCGCATGCTGCGGGCAAGCCGCGCCGCGAGCGCATGCGTCGCCGCGATCTCGTCGGGGTCGACGATGTGGCGCAGATCGACGGCCGACAGCGATTCGAAGCGTGAGGCGCCTTCACGGCGGCCGCGGCCGCCGTCGGAGCTGTCGCCATCGCCATCGGTGCGCCGCTCGACGCGATGGGGAAGGCCGAACGCTTGCTCCGGCACGCGCGCTTCGGCGAGCCGCCGCCCCGGGGCATGGCTCGCGCTCGGTGCGCCCGAGAGCACTTGCCTGCTACGCATGCCGCGGCCCTGCCAATACGCCTCAAAAATCGCGTCAAAGCGTTCCCAATCCGAATGCGTCGCACAAAACAGCGATCGAAAGGCCGGCTTCAGCGACGACGCACGCATCGCCGCCGGCGAGCCGAGCAGCGCCAGCGCGTCCTGCGTTTCGGCAAGGCCGATCTTGAAGCCGTTATCGCGCAGCGTCCGGGAAAAGCCGGCGAGGCGGCGGCGCGCGCCGAACAATTCGCTCCGCTCGTCTGCGCGCAGGCGCGCACCCAGTGCTGGATTCCCGCTCTCGCGGAAATGAGGGGACTGCTGTCCGTCGGTGCGCATCACGCCACCTTGCCGAGAAGGCGCTCGCTGACCTCACGGGTGAGCCGCGCGCGATCCTCCCGCGTCTTGAGCAAACAGATCATCGTCTCGTAAACCGCCTCCGGCTCCTGCCGCAGATCGTGCAGCTCGAGCCCGGCGAGCGTCGCCGCCCAATCCAGCGTTTCCGCCACGCCGGGCACTTTGCGCAAATCCTCCTTGCGCACCGCCGCGACCATGCGGGCGATTTGCAGCGCCAGCGTCGTATCGATCCCCGGCGTCCGGGTCAGGATGATATTCGCCTCGCGATCGACTTCGGGGAAATCGATATAGTGATAGAGGCAGCGCCGCCGCAGCGCGTCGGACAGTTCGCGCGTGCCGTTCGAGGTGAGCACCACGCGCGGGATCGACGTCGCCTTGATCGTGCCCAGCTCGGGAATGCTGACCTGAAAATCGGACAAAAGTTCGAGCAAAAACGCCTCGAACTCCTCATCCGCCCGATCGACTTCGTCGATCAGCAGCACCGGCGGTTTTTCCCGGCGGATGGCGGCGAGCAGCGGCCGTTCGAGCAGATATTTTTCGGAAAAAATATGCTCCTCGATATCGTCGGCATTCTCGCCGATGCCTTCACGGGTCTTGATGGCGAGGAGCTGGCGCTGATAGTTCCACTCGTAGAGCGCGGCGTGCTGGTCGAGGCCCTCATAGCATTGCAGACGGATGAGCTCGGCGCCGTGCACCGCGGCGAGCGCCTTGCCAACCTCGGTCTTGCCGACGCCGGCCTCGCCTTCGAGCAGCAGCGGCCGCTTGAGGAATTCCATGAGCCATAAAGCGGTCGCGATGTCGTGGTCGGCGACATAGCCGACGGCGGCAAGCTTGTCCGAAATTTCGTCGCGCTTCAGGGTCATGAAGAGACCAATACCTCCAACTCGTCATGGCCGGGTCGGGGTCCCCGCCGCGTTAACGCGGCGGGGCGCCCCGTGTCCCGGCCATCCACGTCTTTGCTCCCCTCATAATGTTGAAGTCGTGAATGCCCGGCACAAGGCCGGGCATGACGAATTTTGACCCTTATCTGCTCACCCATGCAGGCCGAGCTTGTCCGCGGCCGTCCAGGTGCGCCAATGGTCGTGCGGCATCTGGATATGGGTGGAGCCGAGGAACCCGAAGGCGTCGTTCACCGCGTTGGAGAAGCACGGTACGCCGCCGACATTCGGGCTCTCGCCGACGCCCTTGGCGCCGATCGGGTGATGCGGCGACGGCGTCGTGGTCCAGTCGGTCTCCCAATGCGGGGTTTCGACCGCGGTCGGCAGGAAATAGTCCATGAACGACGCCGTCGTGATGTTGCCGTCGTCGTCGTAATGGAGCTCCTGGCCCATGGCGATAGCGAAGGCTTCCGTCAGGCCGCCGTGGATCTGGCCTTCGATGATCATCGGATTGATGCGGGTGCCGCAATCGTCGAGTGCATAGAAGCGCCGGATCTTGGTCGTGCCGGTATCGACGTCGACGTCCACCACGCAAATGTAGGCGCCGAACGGGAAGGTGAAGTTCGGCGGATCGTAGTAGTTGATCGCCTCGAGCCCCGGCTCCATGCCGGGCGGCACCTCGTGGTAGGCCGCCCAGGCGAGTTCCGTCATGGTCTTGAAGCGCTCGGGGTTGCCCTTGACGCGGAAGCGGTCGACGTCCCATTCGAGGTCGTCGTCGTGCACTTCGAGCATATAGGCGGCGATCATCTGCGCCTTGGCCTTGATCTTGCGGCAGGCCATGGCGGTGGCGGCGCCCGATACCGGTGTCGAGCGCGAGCCGTAGGTGCCGAGCCCATAGGGCGCGGTGTCGGTGTTGCCCTCTTCGACCATGATGTTGTCGGCCGGCAGGCCCAGCTCGGTGGCGATGATCTGGGCATAGGTCGTCTCGTGACCCTGGCCCTGCGACTTGGTGCCGAGCCGGCAAATGCCGGTGCCGGTCGGATGGATGCGGATTTCCGCGGAATCGAACATGGCGATGCCGAGGATGTCGCAGGCGCGCGACGGACCGGCGCCGACGATCTCGGTGAAGAAGGCGACGCCGATGCCCATCAGCTCGCGCGTCTCGCCGCGCTTGAAGGCTTCCCGCTTGGCCTTCTGTTCTTCGCGCAGTTTCTTGTAGCCGACCGATTCCATCGCCTTGTTCATGGCGGTGTGATAGTCGCCGGAATCGTATTGCCAGCCGAACGCCGACGTGTAGGGGAATTGCTCGCGCCGGATCAGGTTCTTGATGCGGAATTCGGCCGGATCCATGCCGAGTTTTTGCGCCATGATGTCCATGGCGCGCTCGATGGCATAGGCGGCTTCGGTGACGCGGAACGAGCAGCGGTAAGCGACGCCGCCCGGCGCCTTGTTGGTATAGACGCCGTCGACCAGCACGTGCGCGGCCGGGAAATCGTAGGAACCGCTGATGATGCTGAACAGGCCCGCCGGCCACTTGGTGGCGTTGGCGCAGGCGTCGAAGGCGCCGTGGTCGGCGATGGTGTAGCAGCGCATCGCCGTCACCTTGCCGTCCTTGGTGCAGGCGATTTCCATGTCCATGTGGAAGTCGCGGGCGAACGCCGTGGCCGACAGGTTTTCGATGCGGTCTTCGACCCAGTTCACCGGGCGCCCGGTCACGATCGAGGCGACGATGGCGCAGATATAGCCCGAATAGGCGCCGACCTTATTGCCGAAACCGCCGCCGATGTCGGGGGCAATGACGTGGATCTTGTGCTCGGGGATTTTTGAAATCAGCGAGCCGACAGTGCGGATGACATGCGGCGCCTGGAACGTACCCCACAGCGTCAGTTCGCCCTTGATCTTGTCGAAAGAGGCGACGCACTGACAGGTCTCGAGCGGGCAAGGGTGACAGCGCGGATAGACGATGAACTCCCTGATCGTCACGTCGGCTTTGGCAAAGGCCGCATCGGTCGCGGCCTTGTCGCCGGCCTGCCAGGAGAAGATGTGGTTATAGTGCTTGCGCTTGCCGTGGGCACCCTCGGTCTTATCCTTGATGTCCTCGCGGATCACCGGCGCGTTCGGCGCCATCGCCTTGAGCGGATCGACATTGCAGGGGAGCGCCTCGTACTCCACCTCGACCAGTTCGACAGCGTCGGCCGCGGCCTCGCGGTTCTCCGCGATGACAAAAGCGACTTCTTGGTTCTGGAACAACACCTTGCCGTCAGCCAGCACCATCTGCACGTCGCCGGCCAGCGTCGGCATCCAGGCGAGGTTGACGGTTTTCAGCGTCTCCGCGGTAATCACCGCGACAACGCCGGGAACCGCCGCGGCCTTGGTCGTGTCGATTTTCTTGATGCGGGCGTGGGCGTGCGGCGAACGCACTAAGTCGCCGTAGAGCATGCCCGGCAGCTTCAAGTCGTCGACGTAATTGCCTTTGCCCTGGGTGAAACGGATGTCCTCGACGCGCTTTCGTTTACAGCCCATGCCTTCGAGCTTGACGGCGCGTTCGGCGGAGGTGGGGGTCATGTCGTTCATTCTGCGGCCTCCTGGAATGCCACGCCGTTGAGCTTCGCGGCGGCGAATTGAATGGCTTTGACGATGTTCTGATAGCCGGTGCAGCGGCAGAGATTGCCGGAAATGCCGTAGCGGATTTCCTCCTCGGACGGATTGTTGTTCTCCTGCAACAGCCGGTAGGCGCGCGTGATCATTCCGGGAGTACAGAAGCCGCATTGCAGCCCGTGCATCTCGCGGAAGCCTTCCTGCAGGGCGTGCAGCGTGCCGTCGGCGTTCGCCATGCCCTCGATGGTGCGGATGTCGGAGCCGTTCGCCTGCACCGCAAATACGGTGCAGGACTTCACCGATTTGCCGTCGAGATCGACAGTGCAGGCGCCGCAATGGCTGGTTTCGCAGCCGATGTGCGGGCCGGTGATGTTCTGCTGATCGCGCAGGAAGTGGATGAGCAAGGTTCGCGGCTCGACCAGCGCTTCGATGATCTTGCCGTTCACCTTCATCGAGACTTGGGACTTGGCCATTGTTCTTGCTCCCTGGACTTTGTTTGTTTGAGCATGATCATTTCCGAAAACCGGATTCCACTTTTCGGGATCATGCTCTAGCCGCCTCTAGCCGCGGGCGCGCGCTTTGGCGCGGGCGAGCGCGCGCGATGTCATCACGCCCGCCATTTTGGTGCGGTAATGCGCCGGTCCGCGCGCGTCGGCGGCCGGCGCGGTGATCGCCTCGGCGGCGGCGACGGCCCTTTTCACCGTCGCCGGATCGAGCGTGGAACCGACGAGGATCTTTGCCGCTTCCTCCGCCCACAGCGGCGTCTCGGCGACGTTGGTCAGACCGATCGAGCAGCTGGAAACCTTGCCGCCGCTCATGGTCAGCACGACGGCAGCGGCGGCGGTCGCGTAATCGCCGATCTTGCGCTTGAGTTTTTCATAGGCGTAACCGTGACCCGCGGGGGGGACGGGAATGCGGACCGCGGTGAGCACGTCGCCCGCTTCCAGCGCGGTGAAGTAGGCGCCGTGGTAGAACTCGCGTGCCGCGATGCGGCGCTCGCCGGCCTTGCCCATGACGTGATAGGTCGCGCCGAGGCACATCATGACCGCCGGCATGTCGTTGCCGGGGTCGCCATTGGCGACATTGCCGCCGAGCGTGCCGAGATAGCGCACCTGCGGATCGGCGATCTGCGCCGACGTCTCGCGCAGGATCGGGATCTTCGAAGTCAGCAGCTCGGAGCCGCTCAGCTCGTGCTGGGTCGTCATCGCGCCGATGACAACGTCATTGCCGTCGCTGCGGACGCCTTTGAGCTCGGCAATGGCGGCGAGATCGACCAGGTTCGCCGGCGTGGCCAGCCGCAGCTTCATCATCGGGATGAGGCTGTGGCCGCCAGCGAGCGCGCGGCCTTCGTCGCCAAGCCGGGCGAGCAAGCCAACCGCTTCCTTGATGGATGTAGGACGATGATAGGCAAATGAGCCAGGTATCACGGGCATCCTCCCTGACGCAGTCCGCGCAGCCAAGGTCATCGCCAAGGCCGCTTCCGGATTGCGCACAATACCGTCAGTTTCTGATGGGAAAATCTTGCCGAATTGTGCGATGCAGTAGCAAGGACAGGTGCACCAGCTTGCCCGGCGATGCACGAATGGCTGGGTCATCGCATGAATGGAGGAAAAATCCGCACGAATTGCGTCAGTACTACTGACGGATCTAAAGCGAAACGTATCGCTCGATCATTGTTCTATTGCGATGCAAAACGGTGCCGGCGACGCAGAAAAAATTCGGGGCCGGCGCCCGTAAGTGCAGCAACGCGCGACTTCAGCGAGCCGATGCGGCTGCGGCTTACCGGCACGAGATAGGGGTGTACGCCGGCCATTTCGACCAATTCGTTGTCGCCGGAGCGCTTGTAGCCGACAACTCGGCCGATATTGACGATGTGGCTGCGGTGAACCCGGACAAAACGACTATTGTCGAGCCGCGATTCGACGTCGCCGATGGCCAGCGGGCAAAACAGCTTGTCGTTGCCGTCAAAGATGAATGTGTAGTGCGCGTTGGCATGAACCGCGACCACGTCGTCGACGGCGACGAAATGCGTGCCGCCGTCGCGCTCGATTGGAAGATGCCGCGCAAAGCGCCGCGGCGGCGCACCCGCCCCGCCGAGCGGCGCGTAGGTTCCGCGTCCGAATTCGGGGGCGTCGCCTTCGCCGCCGGCCGGCACTGTTGACGGCGCCGCCGGCACCTCCGTAGCGGTGACCGCTATCGCATCGCCGCGCAAGGGCGATGCCGTGCGCGACGAATCGGGCAACAGCAGCAGCAGAAACATTCCGGAAATGCAGAATGCCACGATAGCAACGACGATCGCGAGAAGGTCGCTCGACAGTACCGGGGCTCCCGACGACGAGGTGGCAAACGGAAAAAGCGTAACCCCGGCCATCGCCGTGTAGTGCATGCCTGAAACGGCAAGGCCGAAGACCAGTGCCGACAGGATCAACGGCGGCCGCCCTCCGCGGCCGGTCGCGAGCCAAAGCGCCAGTCCGGATGCGGCAATGGCGATGGCCATGCTCGAGGCGACGTAGACCGGGTTATGGATCATGTACGTGCTGGCATCGAGCGCGCTCATGCCGATGTAGTGCATCGTGAAAATGCCGCCTCCCATCAGGCATGAAGACAGCGTCAGGCGCAGCAGCGTGAGCGGCCCGGAACTGGTGGCATAAACCGCCGCCCCGACCACGATGGCGCAGACGAGGAACGACAACAGCGTCGGCATGACCAAATAGTCGACTTGGAAAGGCGGCCGGACCGCCAGCATCCCGACAAAATGCATGGTCCAAATAGCGACGGCCAGCGAGGCGGTGGCGCCTGCCAGCAACAGCCGCCGCCGGATGCCGGTCGCGTCCACGATTTGCACGGCGAGACTCAAGCCGACATAGGCGCCTTGGATCGCCATCACGATCGAAAGCAAGACAAGCCAAGTCGCGTAGGTCACTGGCATTGCCGTCATTTCCTCTTCGGCATGCGACGGCCACTTCGCCCCATCGGGTCTGGAAGTATTATAAAGGAAATTCAGCCGATCGCCGAGAGCTATCGGCCGCTTTGCTGCAAAAGTCGGTGATCCACGCGCCGTCCCCGGGCGATGCTCGGCCGTGCGGCCGGCTTACTGTCCCGGCGAGGGTCCTCGGCGGCTCAGCCCAACGCGGCCATGAGTTTCTGCAGCGAAACGGCGGCGCGCTCGTGCTCCATCGTGGCAACGGTGCGCTCGCCGTCCTCGATGCGGACCGAGAATTTGAAGCGATTCCTTTCCCTTTGCACGAGCGCCGCCCTGACCACCAATTCGGCGCCCACCTTGCTCGCTCCGAGATGATTGATGACAACCCGGGTGCCGACCGTGATCTGCCCGGGCTCCAGCCGATCCTTCACCAGCCCGCCGCAGGCGATCTCGCCAAGAGTCACGAGGTAAGGCGTCGCCGCGACCGGCGGCATGCCCGGAACAAGCGCGCCGACAGTGTCCTTGTCTTCGACGACAGCGCGCGAGATCGAGCTGAGCTCGGGTGTGAAAGCGGCAGTTTCGGAAGAACTCATCCTTGCTCCTGATTGCGGGGATAGCCTCCCCTTCTTCCCGCGACCAGCCGCAGCTCCAATTCGAGCGTCGGCGGACCGCGGGACCGGGCGGAGGCCTGATTCGATCCTGCGAATTTCCGTTACATGCGCCGGCGGCCGGGATTCCAGCTGTGTTCCAGATTTTCGATGAGCTTCGGGTCGTACAGGCACAAGCTCTGCTGCCGGCTGTACGTCGCGACATAGCGCCGAAAAACCGGTAAGGGCTCTTCGGCGACGCGCAGCGCCTTGCGGTTGCTGACCGCGCTCGTCATTCCGGCGCGAACCAGCTGCAGGGCGTTCCGCTTGATCGCCGCATCCATCTCGCCGGCCGGAACGACTTCGTCGCAGATCATCCGCCCCTCCGGCGTGTCCGCATGGAAGCTGCGCTCGAAGAAGATGCCTTCGCGCGCGAGCTTGGGGCCGACCAGCCGCGGCAGCCGCAGATTGGCCGCGCCGGGAATAAAGCCCTCCTTGCTGGCGGGAAGATTGAAATACGATCCCTGTTCGGCAAGCACGCGGTCCATGACGCACAGCAGCTGGCAGCCGCCGCCGATGGCAAACGCCTCGACGGCCGCCAGCCACGGCTTCTCGACATAATCCTCGAACTGCTCGTCGTAGGATTCCGCGCGCCAAAGGCCGCGATAGATCTTGTGGACCAGTCCCAGCTCGCGCTCGATGAAGAAATCGACGAACGATATCTGGCCGTAATAAAGATGCGTGAGGTTGATACCGGCGTTGAAGACGCGGCGGCCGGGATATTTCGGATGTTGCACGGTGCCGCCGCGCAGCACACCGACTTCGATCGCGTCGTCGAGCAGCACGAGATCGACCGCGGTTTCCAGCGCCGCGGTGGCGCGATCGTCTTCGGCGTTGAGGAATTTTGCATTGGTCAAGGTGACGTATCCGACCTTGCCCTTGCGTTCGACCTTGGCTTCTCCGAGGTCGGCGAAACCGCTGCGGCGGAATTCGGCGAGCCGGTCCAGCGCCTCCCGCTTCGGCTTGAGCATCGCATGCACAAGATGCATGCCGCATCGCTCGTCGGCGAGAATTTGCGCGATGAACAGCCCCTGATCGATCTCGCGGCCCTGCTTGGCGCTCTGCTGCATCAGCGCCCGTTCCTCGTCGATCCGCTCGCGCGTCGGCAACAGCGCCGGATAGCGGCCGGAGGCCGCCGCGAGCAGTTCGGAAACGCGCAAGCTGCGGGCGCAGCGATCGGTCAATTCGTCGTAGATCGCGGCAGCGTGAAGTCTGAAGAAGCGCTCCTTCACGGCGCGGGCGCGCGCTTTGAGCGCCGCCGTTTCGGCTTTCCGGTCGTCCGGGCGCGCGGACTGCAGGCGCGCTTCGATATCGGCGAAATACTTGCTGGCGGCCTCGGCGTCGCGCGCCAGCGACGCGCCGAAAGCCGGCTCGGCGGCAGCCGACGGGGCCGAGCGGACGGCAAGTTTCTCCACGGACACCTCCCTGGTACGGTTGCGCAGCACAGCGCCGCTGGCACTTTAAACTAAAGCCGCTCGCGCATGAAACGGTGGTACCGCATCCGAAAAACGCAACAGGCGCATGCTAGGGAAAGATCGCATCGCTCAGCGTCGTGATCGTACCGGCGAGCGAGGCGTCGTAGCCGGGATAGGCGTGTACGATCCGGCGAAACGAATCACTGCGCAACACGGCAATGAGGCTTTCGACGTCTTCACGCTCGGTCGTTTCCCGTTTGGCCAGCAAATAGTAATCCTCGGCAAAAAGCGGCACAAAATCCATCTTCAGCTTGCGCGCGGCCGCTTCGATGCCGAGGCCGACATCGGCCACGCCGCCGGCAATTGCCGCGGCGACGGCGAGGTCGGTGAATTCCTCGGAATAGAACCCGGCGATATCTTCCTTCTCGATGTTGCTGTCCTTCAGCATGGTCTCCAGAGCGAACAACGTTCCGGAGCCGCGCTGCCGGTTGATGAACCTTGCTTTGGTCCTGGCGACGTCGGCGAGATTGCGGATGTTGATCGGATTACCCGGCGCGACGATGAGCCCCAATGTCCGGCGGACGAAATGAACGAGACGCTGCACCCGCGGTTTTAGCCAGGGCTCGTACTTGCGATAGACTTCGCGGCCGAGCGCGCCTTCGGGGATGTGAAAGCTCGCCAGCTCGCAGCGCGACTTGCACAGCGCCACGACGCTGTCGAGACTTCCCGCGAATCGCACGTCGAGTTGCGGCCCCGATTGGGTCCGCAGAAAGTCCCGCAGCTCGGCCAGCGCCAGATCGTGGCTGGCATAGAGGCAGAGCGCCGGATACGGTTCGTTGAGGACCTCCTTGAGCTGTTGCTCGATTTCGGACGACGCGCTTTCCAGATGCGGCAAAAGCCGCGCCGTGATGCGTTCGCGAATCCACAACAGCCGTTCGCCGAGCGCGGTGAGGCGCGTGCCGCGTCCTTGTTCTTTGGTGACGAGCGGCTGCCCCATCTTGTCCGACCACAGCGCAATCAAGCCCCAAGCCTGCCGGTAGGGGATACCCACTTGCGCGGTTGCCGTGGTGAGCTTGCCCGTCTGCTTGATCGCCTCGAGCAGTCGGAAAAGGTCCGGATCGATTTGCCGGCGGCCCTGGCCGGCCATCCACACCAGATCGAGGTCAAGCGCCGGCCGTTGCTGAAGTGCGGAAAGTCCCCGGTGCGACATATGCGTCATTATTCCTATTTATGGGCGGCACTTTTGGCCTTACTATTCATTACATAATTGTACACATCATATGCGTATTGACGCATATTAAGGGAGGCACCTCCGGGTGTCCACAATGCATCAAGGAAGCCGCAATCCAACCCGCGTTCCTTGGCACAAGGACATCGCCCTTGCCCGCATTCGGGAATTCCTTGATCGCGAAGGTCCGCTGCTGCCGATCCTCCACGCGCTCCAGGAAGAGTTCGGCTATATCGACGAGGCCGCCGAACCGCTGATTGCCGAAACGCTCAACATCACACGCGCCGAAGTGCATGGCGTCGTGACCTTTTATCACGACTTCCGCCGCGAGCCGGCGGGCCGACACACGCTCAAGCTCTGCCGGGCCGAGGCTTGCCAGGCTGCCGGCGGCGATCCGCTCGCCCTGCATGCCGAGAGGCGGCTTGGCTTGTCGATGGGAAGCACTGCTGCCGACGGCAGCGTGACGCTGGAACCGGTTTACTGCCTCGGCCTTTGCGCCATCGCGCCGTCTGCGATGTTGGATGGGCGCGTGGTCGGGCGGCTCGATGAGCGGCGGCTCGATGCCCTGCTGGCGGAGGCGCAGCAATGACGCTGCGGTTGTTCATACCCGCCGATGCCGGCGCGCTGGCGGTCGGCGCCGAAGAAGTTGCATCGGCACTCGGCGCCGCCGCGGCGCGGCAGAACGTCGCGATTGACATTGTACGCACCGGGTCGCGCGGCCTCTATTGGCTCGAGCCGATGGTCGAGGTGCAAACCGCGGCGGACCGGGTCGCCTACGGACCGGTCGCGCCGAGCGATGCCGAAGCACTGCTCCGCGCCATCCTTACCGACGGCGCGCATGCACTGCGGCTTGGTCCGACCGAAGATATTCCGTGGCTCAAGCGGCAGACGCGGCTCACGTTTGCGCGCTGCGGCGTGGTCGACCCGCGCTCGCTGGAAGATTATCGCGCCCACGACGGCTGCAAGGGCTTGGAACGCGCGCTCGCGCTCGGCCCGGCGGCGACCGTCGAGGAAGTCGTGCAATCGGGCTTGCGCGGCCGCGGCGGCGCCGGATTTCCGACCGGCATCAAATGGCGCACCGTGGCGCAGACGCCGCCGCAGCAAAAATACATCGTCTGCAACGCCGATGAGGGCGACAGCGGCACCTTCGCCGACCGCATGATCATGGAAGGCGATCCCTTTGTGCTGATCGAAGGGATGGCGATTGCCGGCATCGCGGTCGGCGCCACCAAGGGCTACGTCTATATCCGCTCTGAATATCCGCATGCGGCGGCGACCATGGAGGCGGCGATCGCCGCGGCCCGGCGCGGCGGGCTCCTCGGCAACCGCGTTGCGAATTCATCTTTTGCCTTCGACATGGAGGTTCGCGTCGGCGCCGGCGCCTATGTCTGCGGCGAGGAAACCTCGCTGCTCGACAGTCTCGAAGGCAAGCGCGGCCTCGTTCGCGCCAAGCCGCCGCTGCCCGCCCACAAGGGCTTGTTTGGCCGGCCGACGGTGATCAACAATGTGCTGTCGTTCGCCTCGGTGCCAATCATCATGGACAAGGGCGGGGCCTTCTATCGCGATTTCGGCATGGGCAAGTCGCGCGGCACCATGCCGATCCAGCTCGCCGGCAACATCAAACACGGCGGCCTGTTCGAGACCGCGTTCGGCATGACGCTGGGCGAGCTGGTCGACGACGTCGGCGGCGGCACGCGTAGCGGCCGCCCGGTGCGCGCGGTGCAGGTCGGCGGTCCGCTGGGCGCCTATTTCCCGCGGGCCTTGTTCGATACGCCGTTCGATTATGAGGCCTTCGCCGCCCGCGACGGCCTGATCGGCCATGGCGGCATCGTGGTCTTCGACGACACCGTCGACATGGCGAAACAGGCGCGCTTCGCCATGGAATTCTGCGCCATCGAATCCTGCGGCAAGTGCACACCGTGCCGCGTCGGCTCGACGCGCGGCGTCGAGGTCATCGACCACATCATCCGTGGCGAGAATCGCGCCGCCAATACCGCGCTGCTGGAAGACCTGTGCCATACCCTGAAGTTCGGTTCGCTCTGCGCGCTCGGCGGCTTCACGCCCTATCCGGTGATGAGCGCGCTCACTCACTTCCCTGAGGATTTCGGCGCGCCCCCGCGCCTGCTGGCTGCTGAATAGGAGACGCCCCCAATGTCTCTCGTTGAAAAGTCGCTCGTCCAAGAACCGTTACGCCAACACTGGCTCGTGCAAGAGATCGATTACGGCACGCCGCGCTCGCTGGCGGAGAAGACGGTCACGCTGTCGATCGACGGCAAGCAAATTTCGGTGCCGGAAGGCACGTCGATCATGCGCGCGGCCATGGAGGCCGGGATCGAGATTCCGAAGCTTTGCGCCACCGATATGCTCGACGCCTTCGGATCCTGTCGGCTCTGTCTCATCGAAATCGACGGCCGCGCCGGAACGCCGGCGTCCTGTACCACGCCGGTCGCCGAAGGCATCGTGGTGCACACCAAGAACGAGCGCCTCGACCGCATCCGCAAGGGCGTCATGGAGCTCTACGTCTCCGATCATTCGGTGGATTCGCTCGATCGCGCCAAGTATCCCGACGTCGATCTCTTGCAGACCGCCGAAGCGGTCGGGCTCACGGAGGTGCGCTACGGTTTCGACGGGGCCCGCCACCGCAATCCCGGCATCGACGACTCCAATCCGTATTTCGCCTTCGATCCCGCCAAATGCATCGTGTGCTCGCGCTGCGTGCGCGCCTGCGAGGAGGTTCAGGGCACCTTCGCGCTGACCATCTCGGGCCGCGGCTTCGACTCCATCGTGGCCGCGGGAATGGACGAAAAATTCATCGAATCCGAATGCGTCTCCTGCGGCGCCTGCGTGCAAGCCTGCCCGACCGGCTCGCTGATCGAGAAGACGGTCATCGAGAAGGGCAAGCCGGAATGGTCGGCGATCACGACCTGCGCCTATTGCGGCGTCGGCTGCGCCTTCAAGGCGGAGATGCGCGGTGACGAAGTCGTGCGCATGGTGCCGTATAAGGACGGCAAAGCGAACCGCGGCCATTCTTGCGTCAAGGGGCGCTTCGCCTGGGGCTACGCCAATCACCGCGAACGCATCCTCAAGCCGATGCTGCGCAAGAAGATCACCGAGCCGTGGCGCGAGGTTTCGTGGGAGGAAGCGATCGGTCGCGTCGCCTCGGAGTTCAAACGCATCCAGGCGATATACGGCCGCGGCTCGGTCGGCGGCATCACCTCCTCGCGCTGCACCGACGAAGAAACCTTCCTGGTGCAGAAACTCGTGCGCGCGGCGTTCGGCAACAACAACGTCGACACCTGTGCCCGCGTCTGCCATTCGCCGACCGGCTATGGGCTGAAGACCACGTTCGGCACATCGGCCGGAACGCAGGATTTCGATTCCGTCGAGCATGCCGACGTCATCATCGTCATCGGCGCCAACCCGACCGACGCCCATCCGGTGTTCGCCTCACGGATGAAGAAACGTTTGCGGCAGGGCGCCAAGCTCATCGTCATCGATCCGCGACGCATCGATCTGGTGCGCACGCCGCACGTCGAAGCGGCCTATCATCTGCCGACCTTGCCCGGCACCAATGTCGCCATGCTCACGGCGCTGGCGCATGTCGTGGTGACCGAAGGTCTCGTCGACGAGAAGTTCGTCCGTGAACGCTGCGAGTGGGACGCCTTCCAGGATTGGGCCGCCTTCGTCGCGCAAGAGCACAATAGTCCCGAGGCCATCGCCAAGGTGACGGGCGTTCCGGCGGAGACGATCCGCGCCGCGGCGCGGCTTTACGCGACCGGCGGCAACGGCGCGATCTATTACGGTCTCGGCATTACCGAACACAGCCAGGGTTCGACCGCCGTGATGGCCATCGCCAATCTCGCCATGGCTACCGGCAACATCGGCCGACCCGGCGTCGGCGTGAATCCGCTGCGCGGGCAGAACAACGTCCAGGGCTCCTGCGACATGGGCTCATTCCCGCATGAGCTCTCCGGCTATCGGCACATCGGCGACGACGCCACGCGCGCCATGTTCGAGGCGCTGTGGCACAGGCCGCTCGATGCCGAACCGGGGCTGCGCATTCCCAACATGCTCGATGCCGCGGTCGACGGCACCTTCAAGGCGCTCTACATCCAAGGCGAGGACATCCTGCAATCCGATCCGGATACGCACCACGTTGCGGCGGGCCTTGCGGCGATGGAATGCGTCGTCGTGCAGGATCTATTCCTCAACGAGACCGCGAATTACGCCCATGTGTTCCTGCCCGGATCGACCTTCCTGGAAAAGGACGGAACGTTCATCAACGCCGAGCGCCGCATCCAGCTCGTGCGCAAGGTGATGGAGCCGAAGCCCGGCTATGCCGATTGGGAAATCACCTGCGCGATCAGCGAGGCCATGGGCTATCCGATGCACTACGACCACGCGTCGGAGATCATGGATGAGATCGCGCGCCTGACGCCGACCTTCGCCGGCGTCTCATTCCAACGGGTCGCGGAGCTTGGTTCGATCCAGTGGCCGTGCAACGAGAAGGCGCCGGAGGGCACGCCGGTGATGCACATGAACGGCTTCGTGCGCGGCAAGGGCAAGTTCGTCATCACCGAATATATCGCCACCGACGAGCGGACCGGCCCGCGCTTCCCGCTACTGCTGACAACGGGGCGCATCCTGTCCCAGTACAATGTCGGCGCGCAGACCCGCCGCACCGCCAATGTCATGTGGCACGAGGAAGATCGATTGGAAATCCATCCGCACGACGCCGAACAGCGCGGCATCCGTGACGGCGATTGGGTGAAGCTGGCAAGCCGCGCCGGCGAGACCTCGCTGCGCGCGCTGATCACCGAGCGGGTGGCGCCGGGCGTCGTCTACACGACGTTCCATCACCCGGACACGCAGGTCAATGTCGTCACCACCGAGTATTCCGACTGGGCCACCAATTGCCCCGAATACAAGGTCACCGCGGTCCAGGTGTCGCCGTCGAACGGCCCGACGGAATGGCAGCAGCAATACAACGAGCTCGCCCGCAACAGCCGGCGGGTGGCCGTGACAGCGGAGGCTGCGGAGTAGCGGCAATGCGCGAGCCGACGACCACCGTCGCTTGCTCGATCTGGCGCCGCAACGGCGTCGCCGACGGTACGCGCATCATTCCCGAGGAGACCGCCATCGCCTTCACTTATGAGGGCGGCTCCTATGCGGTGATGATGGCGACGCCGCAGAACCTCGAGGACTTTGCGGTCGGCTTCAGCGTCACCGAGGGCCTCGCTGCTTCGCCAGCGGACATCCGTCAACTCGAGATCATCGAGCATGCGGCCGGCATCGAACTGCGCATGTGGCTGAGCGAACCGCACGCCTCCGCCTTGAGCGAGCGGCGGCGGCATCTCGCCGGCCCGACCGGCTGCGGCCTATGCGGCATCGAAAGTCTCGACGAGGCGGTGCGGACGCCGCAGCGCGTGCGCCAAGGCGATACCTTTACGCCGGCCGAGATCATGCGCGCGCTCGAGGCGCTGGCGCCCCGCCAGGAGCTCAACCGGCGAACGCGGGCGGTCCATGCCGCGGCCTTCTGGCAGCCCGGCGCCGGCCTTTTCGCCGTCCGCGAAGACGTCGGACGACACAACGCGCTCGACAAGCTGGTCGGCGCGCTGACGCGCGATCGCGTGCCCGGTCACAGCGGCATGGTGCTGCTGACCAGCCGCGTATCCGTGGAAATGGTACAGAAAACCGCCGCGGTCGGCGCGCCGCTATTGGTCGCCGTGTCGGCGCCGACTGCGCTGGCGCTGCGCACCGCCGAGACCGCCGGTATCACGCTTGTTGCAGTCGCGCGTGGCGACGGCTTCGAAATCTTCACCCACCCGCAGCGCATCAAAGAAGTCGCAACAGACACTGTAACCAATGTCGCCTGACAAGCTCATCTACATGGCCAATCAGATCGGCAAGTTCTTCGCGACTCAGGGGCCTGAGCAAGCGGCGGCGGGGACGGCCGATCACATCAGGAAATTCTGGGACCCGCGGATGCGCGCCGCGATTTTCGCGCATCTCGAGACTGGCGGCGCAGGGCTCGATCCGGTTGTGCGCGAGGCCATTGAGCAACTCGCGACAGCCGAGAAAGCCGGAGCGCACAAAGCGCGTGCCCAATAAATGCGCTAGCGCCGCCCAAGCCCGCGTTCTTCGACCTGATTTTGACCGCCAATTGATCTCCAGCTTCGCGGTTCCGCGGATTGCCGATGCGGGCTACGTGGCCGGGAGCGGAGCGCGTGCGGTTCATTTCTTTAATCTGGATCAATAAGTGGGATTAAAGCCGCCCCTGGCAAAGGCGCTCACACTCCGGCGCCGGAACTTGACACAAATGGAAACTTGCCATGACCGCGGCGCAGCGCCGCCTTTGGCGTCAAGTGGTCCGCATCGGCTAAGAACAAAACGCCAGGGGAGACGATATGACGACTATAGCGCAAACGCAGACATCGGGACCGCTGTTCGGTTTTCTTGACCGGAGTCGGACGGTTGCTAAGCCGGGGTTCAGCCGCTGGATGGTACCTCCGGCCGCGCTGTGCGTGCACCTGTGCATCGGCCAGGCCTATGCCTTCAGCGTGTTCAATCTGCCGATGACAAGGCTCCTCGGCGTCACGCAATCGGCGCCGAACGACTGGCATCTCCCCGAGCTGGGCTGGATCTTCTCAATTGCGATCTTTTTCCTCGGCACCTCCGCGGCGGTGTTCGGCCGCTGGGTCGAGGAAGGCGGCCCGCGCCGGGCGATGTTCACCGCCGCGTTGTGCTGGGCCGGCGGCTTCTTCATCTCCGCGATTGGCGCGTACATCCACAATCTCTGGGTCATCTATCTCGGCTACGGCGTGCTCGGCGGCTGCGGGCTCGGTATCGGCTACATCTCGCCGGTCTCGACCCTGATCAAATGGTTCCCCGACCGTCCGGGCATGGCGACAGGCATGGCCATCATGGGCTTCGGCGGCGGCGCCTTCATCGCCTCGCCGCTCTCGGTGTACCTGATGAGCATATTCAGGACGGAACACTACGTCGGCGTTGCCCCGACGTTTGTCGTCATGGGAGCGATCTACTTCGTGTTCATGTTGGTCGGTGCGTTCATCGTTCGGGTGCCGGCGCCGGGCTGGAAGCCGGAAGGCTACACGCCGCCGGTGGTGGCGCAGAAACTCATCACCAAGAACGACGTCTATGTTTATGACGCACTGAAGACGCCGCAGTTCTGGCTGATCTGGTGGATACTCTGCCTCAACGTCACCGCCGGCATCGGCGTGCTCGGCCAAGCCTCGGCCATGAGCCAGGAAATGTTTCCCGGCCACATCACGCCGGTCGCGGCCGCGGGCTTCGTCGGCCTGATGAGCCTGTTCAACATGGGTGGCCGCTTCTTCTGGGCGTCCACGTCGGACTATATCGGCCGAAAAAATACCTACTTTGTGTTTATGGTGCTCGGCTTCGCGCTCTATTGCACCGTGCCCTACACCGGCGCGATCGGCAGCGTCGAGGGATTCGTGTTGTGCTTCCTGGTGATCATCAGCATGTATGGCGGCGGCTTCGCCACCGTGCCGGCGTACCTCAAGGACATGTTCGGCACGCGCTACGTCGGCGCCATCCACGGCCTGCTGCTCACCGCCTGGTCGATGGCCGGCATCTTCGGGCCGGTGCTGGTGAATTACATCCGCGAGTACAACATCACTCACGGCGTGCCGAAGGCACAAGCCTACAACGTCACCATGTACATCATGGCGGGACTGCTGGTGATCGGCTTCATCTGCAACTTGCTGGTCAAGGCGGTCCATCGCCGCTTCCACATGCATCCCGAGCACGAAGCCGAGCTGGCGCAGGCGGAAGTTGCCGCCGCGGGCGAACCGGCCGGAGCATAAAGGAGTAACATCATGCAAGATGCAAATCAGCAAACCGGCACGACTACGCTGCAACTCATGCTGGCGTGGGGCTTCGTCGGCATCCCGTTAGCACTCGGCGTATTGCAGACTCTCATCAACTCGATGAAGCTGTTCCAATAAGCGCCGAGCGTCGATGACCAGTGCGGCGGCTTCGGCCGCCGCACTTCTTTTTAGGGCGTTTTCCGCCGCTCCCCTGCACGCGCTGGACGAGCTGCCGGGACAACATGCCCCTTGACGATCGGGCAGCTTATCGGCGTGACTTCACCGGGCGCGTTCCGGGGGAATCAATCATGGCCGGCACACATCTCTCCATCCGTATCGATCTGGCATCCGGGGACCGCATCGGCCCCGGCAAGATTGCGCTTTTGGAAGCGATCCGGTCGACCGGGTCGATCTCGGCGGCGGCGCGCTCGCTCGGCATGTCCTACCGCCGCGCCTGGCTCCTGGTCGAAGCGATCAATCAGACGCTGCGTGAACCGGCAGTGACGGCGGAAACCGGCGGGTCCGGCGGCGGCGGCGCGGTGGTCACTCCCGTCGGCGAACGAGTTGTCGGCCTTTACCGGACCATCGAATCGCACGCGCGGGCCGCCACGGGAGGAGAGTTCCGCGCGATCGGCAAGCTCATTCGCCACGACAAACATCCGGGCTGACGCATTTTCGGTGTGCGATTAACGGCGCGCTGCCCTGCCATTGGTTCTGGCGCAGCCGCGCGCAATCCGTGATATTGAGTGAGAGGAACCGCTGAGGGAGAGACCTATGACCGGCGCTGTCGCCGTGACGGATGATGGCGCCATCCGCATCATCCGGATGAATCGCCCGGAAAAGAAGAACGCGCTGACCCTGGCGATGTATACCGACATGACCCGGGCGCTGCGCGAGGCCGATCAAAGCGACGCCATCCGTTGCGTCATGTTCGCCGGCGCGCCCGGCGCGTTCTGCGCCGGCAATGACATCGGCGATTTTCTCAAGGCCGCCGAAGGCGGCCGTGATCCGCGCGCGTTTGATTTTCTCAAGGCGCTGGCGCTCGGCCAAAAACCGATGGTCGCCGCAGTGGCCGGCGTCGCCATCGGCATCGGCACCACCATGCTGCTGCACTGCGATCACGTCGTCGCCGGCGCCGACGCCATGTTCTCGACGCCGTTCCTGAAGCTCGCGCTCATTCCGGAAGCGGCCTCCACCCTGCTGGCGCCGATGCGCATGGGTTATGCGCGCGCGTTCTCGCTGTTGATGATGGGCCGTCCGCTGTCCGCCGAGGAAGCCAAAGCTGCGGGTCTCGTCAATACCGTCGTCGATGCCGCCGAGGTCGACGCTGTCGCGCTGCAGGCCGCGCGCGAGATCGCCGCGCTGCCGCCGGGAGCGCTGGCGGTCGCACGCCGGCTGATGCGCGGTAATCGCGACGCGGTCATCAAGCAGATCGAAGCTGAATCGATGCATTTCGAGGATCTACTGAAATCCGACGAGGCGCGCGCCGCCTTCCAGGCGTTCCTCGCCCGCAAGAAGTGAGGTCGACGATGTCGTTAGCTGGCAAGACCCTGTTCATCACCGGCGCCTCGCGCGGCATCGGGCTGGCGATCGGACTGCGCGCCGCCCGCGACGGCGCCAATGTCGCAATCGCCGCCAAAACCGCCGAGCCGCACCCGAAGCTTTCCGGCACCATCTACACCGCGGCGGAGGATATCGAGCGCGCCGGCGGCAAGGCGCTGCCGCTGGTGGTCGACGTCCGCGACGAGGTGACGGTGAAGGAGGCGCTAGACGAGACGGCAGCGCGGTTCGGCGGCATCGATATCGTCGTCAACAATGCCAGCGCGATCTCGCTCACGCCGGTCGCCGCGACCGACATGAAGCGCTTCGATCTCATGCATCAAATCAACACCCGCGGCACGTTCGTCGTCTCGAAATGGGCCATTCGGCATCTGGAAAAGGCGACAAATCCCCACATTCTCATGATCTCGCCGCCGCTCGACATGCAAGAGAAATGGTTCGCACCGCACACCGCCTACACCATCGCCAAGTTCGGCATGAGCCTTGTCGTGCTCGGCCTGGCCGCCGAATTGCGCGGCAAGGGCATCGCCGTCAATGCGCTGTGGCCGCGCACGGTGATCGCCACGGCCGCGGTGCAAAACCTGCTCGGCGGCGACGCCTTGATGCGCCGATCACGGAAGCCCGACATCATGGCCGATGCGGCCCATGCCGTCTTCACCCGGCCTGCGCGGCAGCTCACCGGCCGCTTTCTCATCGACGATACATTTTTGGCCGAAACTGGCGTCAAGGATTTCGACCGGTATCGGGCCGATCCGACGCAAAAGCTCGCATCGGACTTCTTTGTGCCGGACAACATCGCGCCGCCGGAGGGCGTCAGCCTCGACGCCTGGCCGCGCTGACGACGCCTTTTGTTGCGGGAAAGCACGGCGGAAGGCAACGCTCGGCCGAGCTCCTCATAGGTTCAAGAGAACGCCTTGCGTTGAAGTTCGTCAGCGAGCTTCAAGGCCTCTTTTTTGGTCAACCGAAATGAGGTGCTTCTAAAAAGACGACCTGCCTTCGTCATCACCTGGAGCATTACAAAGTTTTTTCGAACACTGACTTCGACGCTTTCGCTCCACTTTACTCCACTGACTTTGATCGCCATGGCCTACAGGCCTCGCGGCCCCTCATCCCAGCCAGCGCTTGCGCCGCTTGTAGTGCTTGCCTTCGCGGAACGATTTGCGTTTGCCTTCGGCGACGCCGAGGTAGAATTCCTTGACGTCCTCGTTCTGCGCCAGCGCGGTTGCCGTGCCGTCGAGCACCACGCGTCCGTTCTCCAGGATGTAGCCGTAGCCGGAATATTTGAGCGCCAGGTTGGCGTTCTGCTCCGCCAGCAGGAAGGAGACGCCTTCGCTGTCGTTGAGGTTTTTCATGATCGTGAAGATTTCCTCGACGATCTGCGGCGCCAAGCCCATCGACGGCTCGTCGAGCAAGATCATCTTCGGGCGCGACATCAGCGCGCGGCCGATGGCGCACATCTGCTGCTCGCCCCCGGATGTGTATCCGGCCATCGCCTGCCGGCGCTCTCTCAGCCGCGGAAAATAGGCGTAGACCTTTTCCAGATCGGCGCGAATCGCGGCGGCTCCGTCGCGCCGGGTGAAGGCGCCGGTCAGCAGATTTTCCTCGACGCTCAGATGACCGAAGCAGTAGCGGCCCTGCATCACCTGGATGCAGCCGCGGCGCACCACTTCGTTCGGCGCGAGTCCCTGAACCTCGGTGCCGTCGAACACGATCGCGCCCTTGGTCACTTCGCCGCGCTCGGAATGCAGCAGATTGGAGATCGCTTTCAGCGTGGTCGTCTTGCCGGCGCCGTTCGCTCCGAGCAGCGCCACGATGCCGCCGTTCGCGACCGAGAGCGACACGCCCTTGAGCACGAGAATGACGCGGTCGTAGACCACCTCGATGTTATTGAGCGAGAGAATTGGCGCGGAATTTGTTGCCGCTACCGGCGCGGCCATCGTCGAGGCAACGGCAGTCATGGTCGCTTTCTCCCTGGGTTGCAGGAGAGATCGATTGCTACGCGGGAGGCAGGCAGGACGAGGGTCCGCGCGGGCCAGACCCCCATCCCTTTGTAGTGCGGCCGCCCGCGGTCCCTTTCCGCGGGCGACCCGAGAATCAGCTTACGAAGACTTGTCGCAAGGCTCGGTCCGCTTCGGCCAGCCGGCGTTGGCCTTGACGTATTCCTCCGCCGCGCTGTCGATCAGCGGCAAGACCTTGTCCTTGATTGGCTGGATCGAGGGGACCACCGTGTTCCATTTCGTCCCGTCCCACTGGACGAGCGAGATGCCGCTATGACCGTTGTGGTCGGCGCAGCTCAGATGGATCGGTGAGGCAAAGCCCGGCAGACCCATTTCCTTCCAGCGCGCATCGGTGATGTTGAGCGCTTCAAAGCCCCGGCGAACGTCTTCGCTGTTGACCTGCTTCTTGCCGGTCAGCTTCTGCGCCGTGCGGATCGCCTCAGCAATGATGGCCGAGTTGAGAACGGCGCGGTTGTAAAGGTTCTCGCCGACCTTGTCCCTCGAGGCGACTTGGCTCTTACCCTTGTCGACCACGTATTTGAGGATGTCCTGGATCGCCGGGAAGTTGGTGCCGACGCCATTGATGTCAAGCGTACTATATCCGTTGGCTTCCGGGCCAGCCGGACGCGCGTCGTCGTCGCCGCCGGACCACCACACGCCGACCAGCCGGTTCATCGGGTAGCCGATCTTGGTCGCTTCCTTGACCGCGGTCGGGTTCATGGCGCCCCAGCCCTGGATATAAATCCAGTCGGGCCGGTCGCGACGCACGTCGAGCCACAGCGAGGTCTGATTCTGCATCTGCGAAGCGGGCACGGGATAGAGTTTCAGCTCGAAACCGTAATCCTTGGCGAGCTCCTGCAAGAGCGGGATCGGCTCCTTGCCGTAGGGCGCGTCGAGATGCACGAGACCGATCTTCTTGCCCTTGAGCTTGTCAAAGCCGCCTTCGACATCGGCGGCGTGACGGACAAAAGCTGACGCGCCGTCCCAATAGGTGGCCGGCGGATTGAAGATCCAGGGGAACAGGTTGCCGTCAGCAGAAGCCGAGAGGCCGTAGGCCATCGAAAAAACCGGCAGCTTGTCGACCGCCGCCTTTGGAATCACTTGCAGCGTGATACCCGTCGAAAAGGGCGTGATGACAACGGGGTGTTTGCCCTTCACCGTGTCATAACATTCGACACCTTTTTTGGTGTCGTAGCCGGTCTCGCACTCGTCGACGATGAGCTTGACGCCGCCGATGCCGCCGTCGCGCTCGTTCAGCATGTTGAGATAATCGGTCAGCCCATTGGCGATAGGTATCCCGGAACCGGCAAAGGGGCCGGTCCGATAGGTGAAGAAGGGAACGTAAAGTCCGTCCTCTGCCTGCGCCGTCGCGACCGCGGCTGGCACCGCCGTCACTACCGCCAAGCCGAGAGCAAGATGCTTCACACGCATGGCCGTTTCTCCCTTGTTGACGCCGGTTCAACCGGCGGGTCCGTGCGGCCCTCGCTCCCCTTCAGCGGGAAAGAGGGACTCCCGGCCGGCCAGTCCGCCGGAGCGCGGGAATTGGGGCGGAGTGTGCACCATCAGTAAGGAAAGGGCCACACCCTCAACTTCTGCTTTCCGATCTGCCAGAGCCGCGCCAGCCCGTTCGGTTCCATGACCAGAAACACGATGATCAATGCTCCGACAATCACGAACGTCAGCTGTTCGGCGGCGGCCGGACGAATCGGTAAGCCGAATGCGGCGGGAATCGCCCGTAGCGCGATCGGCAAAATGTAGATCAGCGCGGCGCCGAAAAACGACCCGATCAGAGTTCCCAGCCCGCCGATGATCACCATGAACAGCACGAGAAAGCTCTGGTCGATGGCGAACACGTCGGCTTCGGCGCCGCCGTACCACAGGAACACCATCATCGCGCCGGCCACGCCGCAGTAGAACGACGACACCGCAAAGGCGAGCAGCTTGGCGCGCAGCAGCCTGATCCCGATCAGCTCGGCGGCAAGGTCCATGTCGCGCACCGACATCCACATCCGGCCGATGCGGCCATGGACGACGTTCGAAGCCACCCACGTCATCGCCACGACGATGCTCAGCACGACCAGATAGCGCGTCAGCGAGGTTGCCGTCGGGCCGGTGACCGGAATGCCCATGAAGGTCCGTAACGGAACTTCGATCGCTCCGGAGACGCTGTTGTTGTAGAGCCAGGGAATGCGGATGAAGCACCATTCCAGGAAGAACTGCGCCGCCAGCGTCGCCACCGCGAGATAAAAGCCCTTGATGCGCAGCGACGGCAACCCGAACAGCACGCCGATGGCGGCGGAGAAGAAACCCGATGCGATAATCCAGATGATGATATCGACATTGGGAAAGAAGGTCGTGAGCTTCAAGCAGGCATAGGCGCCGACTCCCATGAACGCGCCGGTGCCGAGCGAAAGCAGACCGGTATAGCCGGTGAGCAGGTTGAGCCCGATCGCGGCGAGCGAGAAGATGAGAAACGGGATCAGCACCGCGTTGAGCATGAAGTCGTTGCAGACAAGCGGAAAGACCACGAAGGCGATCAGCAAAATGACCGCCATTCCGATGCGGTCCTGCAGGATCGGAAACACCGCCATGTCGGCGGCGTAGTTGGTCTTGTATTGGCCGGCCTCGCGATACAGCATCGTCAAATCCGCTCGATGAGCCTTTCGCCAAACAGGCCCTGCGGCCGGAACACCAAAAATCCCAGGGCAATCACATAGGCGAACCAGCTCTCGATGCCGCCGCCGAGCAGCGGCCCCCAATAGAATTCGGCGAGCTTCTCGCCGATGCCGATGATCAGGCCGCCGACGATGGCTCCCGGAATCGACGTGAGCCCGCCGAGGATCAGCACCGGCAGCGCCTTGAGAGCGATGATCTGCAGCGAAAATGAAACCTCCGAGCGGGCGCCCCACATGATGCCGGTGGCCAGCGCCACGATGCCGGCGGCAAACCACACGATGACCCAAATCTGCTCCAGCGAGATGCCGACCGACAATGCCGCCTGGTGACTGTCGGCGACCGCGCGCAGCGCGCGTCCGATGCGGGTCCGCTGAAAGAACACCGCCAGCACCGCCACCATCACCGAGGCGATGATCACCGCGGCAATATCGATCTTCTGCAGCGACACGAAGCCGCCGAGCCCTTTGAATTCGATGGCGCCGTTCGGCAGATAAAGCTGTTGCGCGATCATCACCTTGGGATTGCCGCCGAATACCAGCTGGCCGAAGCCGATGAGGAAATAGGTTATGCCGAAGGTCGCCATGAACAGAATAATGTCGGACTGGTTGACCAGCGGCCGCAGCACCAGTCGTTCGACTCCGAACGCCAACACAAACATGACCACGACGGTGAGGCCCAGCGCGACGAAGGCGGGCACGCCATGCTCGTGCAGGCCCACCAGCGTCAGCGCGGCGAACACGACCATGATTCCTTGCGCGAAGTTGAACACGCCCGATGCCTTGAAGATCAGCACAAACCCGAGCGCAATCAGGGCATAGAGCACGCCGCCGACGAGGCCGTCCCACAGCGTCTGCACCAGAAGATCCGGCGCCATGCCCATCTGCACGAACGGATCGATGAAGACCTTGTGGATGATATCCATGCGCGGCCTACCCGGTCGCCCGAGCGGGCGCGGCGGCGCGGCAACGAGTTGCGACTGCTGCCGGATGCACGGTCATACGCTGACCCCATGCGGCTCGCCCAGATAGGCGCGGATGACGTTCTTGTCGCTCTTGACGTCGTCGGGCGCGGCGTCGGCGATCTTGCGGCCGTAATCGAGCACGACGACGCGATCGGACAGGTCCATGACCACGCCCATGTCGTGCTCGATCAGCGCGATCGTCGTGCCGTATTGCTGGTTCACGTCGAGAATGAATCGCGACATGTCCTCCTTTTCTTCGAGGTTCATGCCGGCCATCGGTTCGTCGAGCAGCAAGAGGTCGGGCTCCATGGCCAGCGCACGACCGAGCTCAACCCGTTTCTGCAGGCCGTAAGGCAGACGGCCGACCGGGACCTTGCGGATGGCCGCGATCTCGAGAAAGTCGATGATTTCCTCGACCCGCCGCCGGTGCTCGACCTCTTCGCGGAGCGCCGGGCCGTGACGGATGAGCTGCCAGAAGAAGCCGCGCCGCATCTTGAGCGCGCGGCCGGCGAGAATGTTGTCGAGGGTGGTCATGCCCCGGAACAGCGCCAGATTTTGAAACGTGCGCGCGATGCCGCCCTCCGCCGCGGCATATGGCCGCATCGATGTGCGCTCCTTGCCCTTGAACGTGATGCGTCCGGATTGCGGTTGGTAGAAGCCGTTGATGACGTTGAGCATGGACGTCTTGCCGGCGCCGTTGGGGCCGATGATGGCGCGGATCTCGCCCTTGCGGATGTCGAACGAGACGCTGGTCAGTGCGCGAATGCCGCCGAATGCGAGGGAAACGTCCTCCACTGCGAGCAAGACCTCGCCGAGCGCCGCCTCGCGCGAGGACGGCGCCCTCACGCCGCGCGCTCCAACTTCGCAGCGCGCGCCGGATAGGCTTGCATGTCGCGGATCGCCAAGCGCGCCGCGATCACGCCCTTGTGCCCATCCTCGAAGGTGACTTCCGTGGATATCTCCGCGGTCGCCGAACCGTTGTAGAACGCCTCGACCAGTGGCGCGTAGCGATCGATGATGTGGCCGCGGCGAAGTTTTTGCGTGCGCGTCAGTTCGCCGTCGTCCGGATCGAGTTCCTTGTGCAGGACGAGGAAGCGCCGGATTTGCGCGCCGGCCATCACCTCTTCTTCCGCCAGCGACCGGTTCACTTCGTCGATATGCCGCGCGATCATGTCGTAGACCTGCGGATTGGCGGCGAGTTCCTGATATGAGCCGTAGACGACGTTGTTCCGCTCGGCCCAGCTGCCGACCGAAGTCAGATCGATATTGATCATGGCGCAGACGAAATCGCGGCTGGCGCCGACCGCCACGGCCTCGCGGATGTTGGGATAGAACTTGAGCTTGTTCTCGATGTATTTGGGCGCGAATACGGTTCCGTCGCTCAGCCGCCCGACATCCTTGGCGCGGTCGATGATCTTCAATTGGCCGGTCTTCGGGTCGAAGAATCCGGCGTCGCCGGTATGCACCCAGCCGTCGGGCGTAAGCACCTCGGCGGTCTTGTCGGGATCCTTGAAGTATCCGACGAACACGCCGGGCGAGCGATAAAGGACTTCGCCGCTGTCGGAGATCTTGACCTCGACATCGGGTGAGGCCTTGCCCACCGTGTCGGGGTAGATTTCACCGTCCGGCTGCGCGGTGACGTAGACCGAGGCCTCGGTCTGGCCGTAGAGCTGTTTCAAGTTGAGGCCGATGCCGCGCCAGAAGCGAAAGATTTCAGGGCCAATCGCCTCACCGGCGGTATAGGCCACACGGACTCGCGACAGCCCGAACTGGTTCATCAGCGGGCCGTACACCAGCAAGTTTCCGAGGCCATAGAGCAAGCGCGCGCTCAGCGGCACCTTTTCGCCGTCGAGAATTTTCTCGCCCCAGCGCCCCGCCACAGCGATGAAGAAATCGAACACCTTGCGCTTGAGCGCGCTGGCATCCGCCATCCGCACCGTGGTCAGCGTCAGGATGTTCTCGTAGACCCGCGGCGGCGCGAACGCGTAAGTCGTGCCGATCTCGCGCCGATCCTGGACCACCGTATCAGGTGCCTCCGGACAATTGACGCAGTAACCCGCGACGTGGGCCTGGACGTAAGAAAAAATGTAATCGCCGACCCACGCCAGCGGCAGATAGGCGATCACCTCCTCGTCCTGATCGAGACGGTCGAAGGCATTGGCATTGCGCGCCGAGACGATGGTGTTCGCAAAGGTCAGCATCACGCCTTTGGCGCGGCCCGTCGTCCCCGACGTGTAGAGGATGACGCTGAGATCGCTGCCCTTGCCCGCCGCGACGCCGGCTTGCCAATGCCGCAGACATTCGGGGTCGCTGGCAAGCTTTTTGCGGCCGATGCTCTGCACGTCCTCGAAAGCGATCAACCGGCTGTGGTCGTAATCCTTCAATCCGCGCGGCTCGTCATAAATGACTTGGCCGAGATGCGGCAGCCGCTCCGACACGGCGATGATCTTGTCGACCTGCTCCTGGTCCTGGACGACGGCCAGCGTCACCTCGGCATGCGCCAACACGAAAGCCATCTCGTCGGCGACGGCGTCGGCATAAACCGGCACCGGCACGGCTCCGAGCGCCTGGCCCGCGCACATCGCCCAATAGAGCCGCGGGCGGTTGCTGCCGACGATGGTGAACTTGTCGCCGCGCTTGAGGCCGAGCTCGCCGAGCCCGATCGAGAAGGCGCGAACCTCCTCGAGCATCTGCGCCCAGGTCCACGCTTGCCAGATGCCGAGATCCTTGTGGCGCATGGCGGGTCGATCGCCGATCGCGCCGGCATTGTGGATCAGAAGCTTGGGCAGCGTATCTAAGCCGGGATCAGTTGACGGCACGGGGGTTCCTCCGCCCGCTAGGCACGATGGCGCCTAGCGGAGAAGCGCGCCGCTCGCACTCGCGCGGCGCGGCATCTCGATGACGGCCGAGATGGTGGAGTTCGCCATGGGCACCCTGCTCGCTGGTAGCAAGCAGGATCACGGCGCAAGCGCCCTTAACCACTTGGTACAATGCTCCTCCCGGGAGCTCCTCAAAACAGGAATTCCTTCTCTGTCAGATTGCCGCCATTGAGTAATTTGGCCAGCATTCACTTGACAGACGAACCTAGATTTTGTTCGGTACAAAAGCAATCATTTGCGCTTTTCCGTACCGCAGCATGCGTCGATTGGCCGGAGGCATTCGGCCGAGAGAGCCGGCCTGCTTGCTACTCGCCGAAGCGCAGCAGCCGGCCAAGATCAAGCACTGTCAGCCCGCCGTGCTCGAGCCGTAGCAACCCCTTGCTTTCCAGCAATTTGAGACTTTTGTTCGCGACCTGACGCGACACCCCCGAGAGCAGACCAATCTCCTCCTGGGAGATTTCCAGATGCGGCGGCAGATGGGGGTAGAGGGTCGGATTGAACAGCCAGGCGATGTTGCGCGCCACGCGCGCGGGCGCATCCAGCATGCGGTCGTATTCAACCAGAGCGATAAATTGTCCCAACCTTTCGTTGAACTGGCGAACCAGGAAACGGTTGAAGGCAACGCTGTTTTCGAACAGCCACAGGAACGTCGTCCGATTCATCAGGGCGATCCGCGTATCGCGGAGCGCGACGAGATCGTACTGGCGAATCTCGTTCTTCAGCACGGTGCCCTCACCGAACCAGCCGCTCGAGCGGACTCCGGCCAGCGTGACGGCCTTGCCGCTCACCGACAACGTACTCAGCTTAATGAGGCCGGAGACGACGCCGATCCAGAAGTCGAGACGGTCGCCGCGGTGACAGATATAGGCGCCCTTAGGGAAAGCCTTTTCGACGATCCCGTGCCGCGCCTGCTCGCGTTCGTTCTCGGTCAGATCTTGCGACCATACCGCGATGCTGCGTAACCGATCCGTCGTGATTACGTGTGCCTTCGCGGCCGCCCCGCGCCCATTCGCGCTCGCGATTATGACCGCGGCGCATCCCCCGGCTCAAGCCCCGCCGCGGCCTGGGCTCTATAAGAACATCGGGTCGCATGGCTCAAGGCAGCGACCAGCCCGGCGATCCGACACCGGCAGTCAAAGCGTAAGATCGACGCCGCCAATTTCGCAAGACGCGGCTGAAATTCTCGCATTGCTGGGCGAAAACGACAGTGCTATGGCACACGTCGCGCTCATTTAACGCGGAAATCCTTGGGTCCACAGCCCCGACCCAACTGGCCGCCTGGCTGGCAACGCCTCCATGCTCGATTCATCCTCAGCCGGTTCGCCGCAATTTTCTCTAGCTGAAGACCAAATCGCCGTCCGCGACATGGCCCGCGCCTTTGCCGCGGAAGTCTTCGCACCGCACGCGCTGGCGTGGGACGAGGCCAAGCATTTTCCCGTTGCCGAAATGCGCAAGGCCGCCGCGCTCGGCATGGGCGGGGTCTATATTTCCGCGGATGTCGGGGGCTCGGCACTGTCGCGCCTGGACGCGACCTTGATCTTCGAGGCGCTGGCCACCGGCTGTCCCACCGTGGCGGCCTATATGTCGATCCACAATATGGCCGCTTGGATGATCGACGCCTATGGCTCCGATGAGCAGCGCAACAAATGGCTGCCGAAGCTGTGCACGATGGAGCTTTTGGCGAGCTATTGCCTGACCGAGCCCGGTGCGGGCTCGGATGCGGCCGCGCTGACCACACGCGCCGTGCGCGACGGCGATGTCTACGTCCTCAATGGCCAAAAGCAGTTCATCTCGGGAGCCGGCGCCGGCGACCTCTACGTGGTGATGGTGCGAACCGGCGGCGACGGGCCGGCCGGAATCTCGACGCTGGTGGTCCCGGGCGACACGGCGGGCATTTCGCTCGGCGCCAACGAGCGCAAGATGGGGTGGAATGCGCAGCCGACCCGGGCCGTCATCTTCCAGGACGCGCGCGTTCCCGTCGGCAACCGGCTGGGCGAGGAAGGTATCGGTTTTAAGATCGCCATGGCCGGCCTTGACGGCGGCCGGCTCAACATTGCGGCCTGTTCGCTCGGCGGCGCCCAGATCGCCCTGGAAAAATCGCTGGCCTACATGAAAGAACGCCGCGCCTTCGGCAAACGCCTCGAAGAGTTTCAGGCCCTGCAATTCCGCCTCGCCGATATGGCGACCGGGCTCGAAGCGTCGCGCACGCTGCTGTGGCGAGCGGCCGCCGCGCTCGACCGTAAGGATACGAACGCGACGCAGCTCTGCGCCATGGCCAAACGCTTTGTCACCGATACCTGCTTCGAGGTCGCCAATCAGGCGCTGCAGCTGCACGGCGGCTACGGCTACCTGTCGGAATTCGGCATTGAAAAGATCGTGCGCGATTTGCGCGTGCATCAGATCCTCGAAGGCACCAACGAGATCATGCGCCTCATCGTGGCAAGAAGCCTCGTCGGACGATGAGCGGAGCGGTTCTTCAGGACGGCGAGCTGATCGTCCGCCAGGAGCGGGCGCTGCGCCGGATCACGCTCAACCGGGCGAAAGCGCTCAATGCGCTCACGCTCGACATGGCTGTGGCGATGACGGCGTTGCTGCGCTCCTGGGCGACCGATCCCAGCGTCGGCGCAGTGCTGATCGACGGCGCCGGCGAGCGCGGCCTGTGTGCGGGCGGCGACATCCGGGCGCTGTACGATGCGGCCAAGTCCGGCGACTCGCTGCCCGCGCAATTCTGGTCGACCGAATACCGTCTGAACGTGTTGACCGCGCGCTATCCCAAGCCGGTCATCGCGGTGATGGACGGCGTGGTGATGGGCGGCGGCGTCGGCCTCTCGGCGCACGCGGCGCATCGCATCGTGACCGAACGCTCAGCGGTGGCCATGCCGGAGGTCGGGATCGGATTCTTTCCCGACATCGGCGCCGCGTTCTTGCTGGCGCGAGCGCCCGGCTATACCGGCACGCATTTGGCGCTGACCGGCGATCGCATGAACGCGGCGGATGCCATCTATTGCGGGTTTGCCGATGTGCATATTGCCGCCGCCAGGCTTGCCGAATTGCCGGCGGCACTGGCCGAATGCCGCACCGCCAATGATGTGCGGGCCCGGCTCGGCGAAATGTCGACCCCACCGCCTCCCGGCCGCCTGCCCGCCGCACGGCAATGGATCGATCGCTGCTACGCCGCAAACGACGTCGAAGACATTGTCGACCGGTTGCGTACCGACGGTGGCGATGCCGCGCGCGCGGCGCTGGCGAACATCCTGACGAAGTCCCCGACCTCGCTCAAGGTCACATTGCGAAACCTTCGTTCCGCTGTATCATTCAGCAGAGTTGAGCAAAGCTTCCAGCAGGATTACCGCATCGCGCTCGCCTGCATCGCCGGACATGATTTCATCGAAGGCATCCGCGCCGCAATCGTCGACAAGGACCGCAATCCAGCCTGGCGACCGGACCGGCTTGAAGGCGTAACAAAAGAGATCGTCGACCGGCACTTCCGGCCGGTCGGCAAGTTGGAACTGACCTTCGACGATTGAGAGAGGCTTACCGCCATGCCGACCATCGGATTCATCGGTCTCGGAAACATGGGCGCGCCCATGGCCGCCAATCTCGTCAAGTCCGGCGAGCGGGTGCTGGGCTTCGATATGGTCGCGGCGGCGCGCCAGGCGTCGGCCCAAGACGGCGTGCAGATCGTCGCCGACGCCAAGCAATCCGCCGAGAATGCCGACGTCGTCGTGACCATGCTGCCGGCCGGCGCGCACGTCGTATCGGTCTGGAAGGACGTGCTGCCGGCGGCGAAGAAAGGCGCGCTGTTCATCGATTGCTCGACGATCGATGTCGCCAGCGCGCGGGCGGCGCACGCGATGGCGGCCGAGCACGGCATCGCTTCGCTCGACGCCCCGGTCTCGGGCGGCGTCGGCGGCGCCAAGGCGGCCACCCTCACCTTCATGGTCGGTGGCGCGGCGGACGCATTCGCGCGCGGCAAGCCGGTCCTTGAGCGCATGGGCAAGCGCGTCGTCCATTGCGGCGAGGCGGGCAACGGTCAGGTCGCCAAGATCTGCAACAATATGATCCTCGGCATCTCAATGATCGGCGTGAGCGAAGCATTCGTGCTGGGCGAAAAGCTCGGCCTCTCGCACCAGGCCTTGTTCGACGTCGCCTCGGCGTCCTCGGGTCAGTGTTGGTCGCTGACCAGCTATTGCCCGGTGCCGGGGCCGGTGCCGGCCAGTCCGGCCAACAACGGCTACAAGCCGGGCTTTGCCGGCGCCTTGATGTTGAAGGATCTCAAACTCGCCAAGGAGGCGGCGCAGTCGGTCAAGGCCAAGACGGCGCTCGGCGCGCACGCCGCCGAGATCTACGATCTGTTCGCGCAACAAGGTCAGGGCAGTTCCGATTTCTCGGGGATCATCAACTTCGTTCGCGGGCAATCGGAGAAGAGCTGACGGCTGGTCTTCAGACGCTTGCGGCGGCTTCCACTGACGCTCCCCGCATGAGCCAGCCGGGATCGACCGCCGGAAGCGGGATGGCGTCGATCAACATGCGCGTGTAGGCGGCGGCCGGCGCGGCGAAAATCCGTTCACACGGTCCCTCCTCGACCACCCGGCCCTCGCGCATGACCACGACGCGCTGGCAGATCGAGCGCACGACCGAAAGATCATGGCTGATGAAGGCGAGCGCCAGATGCATTTCGCCGGTCAGCTCCTTGAGCAGGCGCAGCACTTGCGCCTGGGTGGAGACATCGAGCCCAGAAACGATCTCGTCGGCGAGAACGAAATCGGGCCGCAGCACGACCGCGCGCGCGATGCCGACCCGTTGCCGCTGCCCACCGGACAGTTCGTACGAATAGAAGTCGACGGTGCTGCGGGACAATCCGACGCGATCGAGAATGCCGTGCACCAGCGCCAGCGCCGCGGCGTGGCTTTTGGCCAAGCCGTGCAGCAGGATCGGCTCAATGAGGATGCGCCCGATCGTGTGCCGCGGATTGAGCGAGGACATCGGGTCCTGAAAGATCATCTGCATGCGTCGGCGCAACGGCCGCCTGGCGCGTTCGTCAAGCGCGGTGATATCGCTGCCATCGAATAGGACGGACCCCGCCGCCGGCTTGATCAGCCCGAGCAGAGCGCGCCCGAGCGTGGTCTTGCCGGAGCCGGACTCGCCGACAATACCGACCGTCTCGCCTTTGCCGACGCGAATATCGACGCCATGCAGGACAACCGGCGCATCGCCGCGGCGTGTGAACAGGCCGCCAGGCCCTGCATAAGCCACGACCAGTCCGCGCGCGAGGAGAAGATCGTCAGCCATCGCGCGACCCCGCAACGCCGGCGTCGAAGGCGGCGATCTCGGCACGCAGCGCCGCGATGACCTCGGGCGGCGTCGGCTCGAGCCCGGTATCCGGCCGATCGTAACGCGGATTGGCCGCGAGCAGCGCCTTGGTATAGGGGTGGCGCGGCGCTGCCAGCACGTCGGCTGTGCTGCCCTGCTCCATCACCTTGCCCATATACAGCACCGTCAGCCGGTCGCAGATCTTCGCCACCACGCCGAGATCGTGGGAAACAAACAGCACGCTGGTGCCGTGACGCTCCTGCAGCGAACGGATCAGCCGCAGGATCTGCTTTTGCACGGTGACGTCGAGCGCGGTTGTCGGTTCGTCGGCGATGACCAGCTTCGGCTCGAGTGCGAACGCCGCGGCGATCAGCACGCGTTGGCGCATGCCGCCGGAAAGCTGATGCGGATAGCTGTCGAGCACGCGTTCCGGATCGCGAATCTGCACCTCTTCGAGCAAAGCGCGCGCGCGCAAGCGGGCTTGTTTCGCCGACAGGCCGCGCTTGAGCCGCAACCCGTCGGTCATTTGCACGTCGATCCGCCGCGACGGATTGAGCGCCGTCGAGGGGTCCTGGGGCACGAGCGCGATGTCGCGGCCAAGCACCGCGCGCAGATCGTTCGCCGACAGCGCCAGAAGGTCCCTGCCCTCAAACCCGATGCGTCCGTGTGTCACTTTCACTTGCGACGGGATGATGCCGAGGATCGCCTTGGCGATGGTCGACTTGCCCGCCCCGCTCTCGCCGACCAGCCCGTGCACTTCCCCGGTGTCGACGGCGAGCGACACGCGGCGCAGAATCGGCCGGTTCCCGTCGCGCAACGAAATCGCGCTGAGCGCTTCGATCGCGAGCCGGGGCGCGCTCATCGGCGCAGCACCGGATCGAGGCTGCGGGCCAAGCCGTCGCCGAGCTGGTTGAAGGCCACGACCGTGGCAAACAACGCCGCCAGCGGCGCCGCCAGCACCCACCACGCTTCATGCACGATCTGGCGGCCCTCGGCGATCATGCCGCCCCAGGTCGGCGTATCCGAAGAGACCGACAGGCCGACGAACGACAGGATCGCTTCGACCACGACGGCGATGCCCATTTCCAGCGTCAGCAAGGCAATGAGCACCGGAACGACGTTCGGCAGGATTTCGCGGAACAGGATAGCCGGACGGGAGAAGCCGATGGTGCGGGCGGCGACCACATAGTCCATCTGCGCCTGATTTCTGGTCTCGGTGCGCACCACCCGGCAAAAACGCGTCCAGTCTATGACAACGATGGCGGCGATCACCGAATGCAGCCCGGTGCCGATGACGGCGATCAGCAGGATCGAAAGCAGCACCGGCGGAAATGCCATCCAAACATCGACCAGGCGCGAAATCAGCGCGTCAACCAGCTCGCCGAAAAAGCCGGCCAACAGACCGAGCAGCGAGCCAATCAGACAGGCGAGCCCGGCCGCGACGAACGCCACCGTGAGCGAAACCCGCGCGCCGAAGATCACCCTTGAGAGCACATCGCGCCCGAGCCCGTCGGTGCCGAGCAGGAAACCGGGCTCGGCATCGGCGAAGCCGGCGGGCGGTGTCGTCGCCATCAGCAGATTCTGCGCCAGCGGGTCTTTTGGCGCGACCCACGGCGCGGCAATGGCGACCACGATCAACAGCAGGATGAAACCGCCTGCGCAAACGACTTTGGGATCGCGCAGGAGCCGCGCCGCAACCGAGGGCGGTTGCGGTGCGGTATCGATCGTCGATGCTGGTGACCAGTGTTCCACTTCGCGCCGGTTCCGGCTCAGCCATGCCGCAGTCTCGGATTGAGAGCCGCAACCGTGAGATCGACCCCAATGTTGATGAGGATGAAGATCAATCCGAACAACAATACCAAGCCCTGGATCAGCGGGAAATCGCGATTGATGACGGCGTCGATCGCCAAATTGCCGATGCCGGGATAGGCGAAGATGCGCTCGACGATCACGGTGCCGCCGACCAGGAAGGTGAACTGCACGCCGGTGAGCGCGATGGTCGGACCGACGGCATTGCGCAACGCTTCCTGCAGCACCAGGCGCAGCTCGCGGAAGCCCTTGATCCGCGCCAACAGCACATAATCCTGCACCATGGCCTCCTTGAGCGACTGCTTGAGCAGCCGCACGATCACCGCGGCCAGCGGCAGGGCCAGCGCCAAGGTCGGCATCGCCATATGGCCGAGGATGTTGCCGGCCACGGCGAAGCGGCCGGTGACGATGCTTTCGGCCAGATAAAATCGGGTGGCGAAGCCTTGCGCCAGGTCCGGATCGATGCGGCCGGTGAGCGGCAACACCGGAAGCGCTACGGCAAAGACGAGAACCAAGGCCAGCGCCCAGATGAAGTCCGGCACGGCGAGCATGATGCTGTTCAATCCGTCGATTACGGTCTCGCCGGCGGTGCGCCGCAGCAGCGTGCCGGCGATGGCGATGCTGCCGCCGAAGACGACCGCAACCAGGAGCGCGAGTATGGCGAGCTCAAGCGTGGCCGGCAGCCGAGAAGCAAGCACTTCGGTCACATAGAGATGCAAGGTGATCGAGGTGCCGAAGTCGCCGGTCACCACCCCCTTGATCCAGATCCAGAACTGGGTCAGCAGCGGCGCGTCCAAGCCGTAATGCGCCTTGAGCGCGGCGATGTCGGCGGGACCCGCGCCTGGCGAGATCATCATGGCGACGGGATCGCCCGGAACCACGCGCAGCAGCACGAAGACCACGACCGCTACGCCCGCGAGCGTTATGAGCGCCATGGCCACGCGATTGACGACGATGGCAATCAACATGAACGGTCCTTGAAACTGACCTCGTCAATTGCCGCCGCGCGTCCCGGCGCGGCGGCGGACCGCATCGACGAGAGCTTAGGACTTCGAGACCAGCGTCGGCTGCAAGGCTCCCGAGACGTTGGGCGTAACCTTGAGATCGGATTTGTAGAGGATCGGCTGCGCGTACTGCAACAGCGGCAGGATGTAGCCCTGCTCGGCTATGTAACGGTCGACATCCTTCCAACCCTGGATACGTTTCTTCTCGTCCTTCTCGCCCCAGAGCGGACCAATCTTGGCGTCGAGATCGTCCGAGTGCCAGGCCGAGTGCGGCGACTTGCTCCACATCGCGAACCCGGTCGAGGTGGTCGGGTCGCCGATGGCGTTGCCCCAATTGTAGAACGCCGCCGGGGCCAGCTTATGCGACATGCGCAGCTCGAAATGCTTGGCGATCTCGTAGATTTCGATATTGGCGTCGATGCCGACATTGCGCCACATGCCGACGACCGCCTGGATCATCTCATAATCCTTCGGCTTGAAGCCGCGCGTCGTCTGGATGGTGAACTTGACCGGCTTTTCCTTCGAATAGCCGCTGGCGGCCAGAAGCTTCGTCGCCAGCGCCGGATCGAACGGCACTTTGATCGACGGATCGTAGGCTGCGTATTCCGGCGCTTCGAGCGTGTCGATGGCAACGCCATAGCCGCGCAGGAGCCGCTTGATGATGGTCTGCTTGTCGACGGCGTGACACATGGCGAGACGAACGTTCTTGTCGTCCATCACCCCGCCATTGGTGATGAAGATCTGGCCGATATCCGAGATCGGCGTACAGACGCCTTTCAATCTGGCTTTGCCTTTGAGCCGGTCGTATTCCTCGTACGGTACTTCGAGGGTGACGTCCGAGGAGCCGCTTTCGATTTCGGCGACGCGGCTGGTCGCGTCCGGCACGAACTTAAAGACGACAGTCTCGAACGCAGGCTTGCCGCCCCAGTATTTCGGGTTGGCCTTGAGCCGCAGGTAGGCGTTGCCCTCATAGGCGTCGACCATGTAGGGGCCGGTGCCGATCGGCTTTTTCTCGAAGCCTTGCGGCCCGACCTTTTCGTAATAGGCCTTGGGCAGCACGTAGCCGGTGAGGAACGCCATCCATTTGAAGAGGACGGGATCGTATTGTTTCACGTCGGCGGTGATGCGATGACCGTCGATCTTGAAATTGTCGATGCCGGCCCAAATGAACGCCACCGGATTGCCGCCGTCCGCCTTGCCCTCGCGCTGGATCGTCCACACTACGTCTTCGGGCGTGAACGGGCTGCCGTCGTGCCAGACGACATTCTGCCGCACGTCCATCCACACCTTGGACTTGTCGTCATTCCAGCCCCAGCCGGTGAGCAGGCCGGGTTCGAACGCGAGATTGGGTTTCTGGCCGATGTATTGATCGAATATCGAGCGGTAGATCGCTTGGATCGTCGGATTGACTGCGGAGGGCCCGACGTCGGGGTCGAAGGACGGCAGGTTGACGTTATAGGCGATGTTGAGCGTGTTGCCGGCGGCGGCGGCAAAGCGCCGAGGCGCCAGCACCGTAGCAAGGAGGCCGCCGCTCGCCGCGAAGGCCTGACGACGCGTAACGTTGAACATGTTGGACACTCCCCCTTTTGACCACCGCAGGCGGCAGCTCGTTCGCTCGACTTCACGCCAAGGCGCATTGCGGGTCGGCACCGCCAAGCCGATACTTTAAGCATAAAGCAACATCCGGACAAGCTGAGGCTTTGGGCTTTTTTCCGCAATTTTAGGCACGAACCGCGTGCACGAGGCCAAGCACGGCGCCACGCCAATCGGCGCCCCCGACGCGGCCGCGCGTGCCTGTTCCGTAAGCCGCGAGGCCGTTGCAACACGAATGGGAAGGTTTCATAAGTATCAGATCGGCCGGCCTCGCTAGATCGATCATGTCGGCTCGGAGGCGTTCATGGCGGAACGTTCGTTTGCACGCGAAGTGCAGGATCTCAAACTGAGCGACGGCGAAGAGTTCCGCGGCGAAGGAATTCTCGCCATCACCAAGGCGCTGCTGCAATCCGGCGTGGCCTATGTCGGCGGCTATCAGGGTGCGCCGATTTCCCATCTCATGGACGTGCTCAACGACGCCAAGGACGTGCTCGACGAGCTCGGCGTCCATTTCGAGAACTCGGCGTCGGAAGCAGCAGCAGCCGCGATGCTCGCGGCCTCGGTCAATTATCCGATCCGCGGCGCGGTCACCTTTAAATCCCCGGTCGGCATCAATGTCGCCTCCGATGCTATCGCCAATCTCGCCTCCAGCGGCGTTACCGGCGGGGCGCTGATCATCATCGGCGAGGATTACGGCGAAGGCTCCTCGATCATGCAGGAGCGCTCGCATCCGTACGCCATGAAGTCGCAAGTCTGGCTGCTTGATCCGCGCCCGAACCTGCCGTCGATCGTCAAGTCGGTGGAAGACGGCTTCGAGCTTTCCGAAGTCTCGCACACGCCGGTGATGCTGGAGGTCCGCATCCGCGCCTGCCATGTGCACGGCCGCTTCATCACCAAGGACAACAAGCGGCCGAGTTTCCCGTTGCGCGAGGCGCTGGAGAATCCCCGGCGCGACACCGAACGCGTGGTGCTGCCGCCCGCCTCCTATCTGCACGAGCGGGAAAAGATCGAGCAGCGCTGGCCGGCGGCGGTCAAATTCATCAAGGAACGCAAGCTCAACGAATTTTTCGGACCGGAAACAGCCGATGTCGGCGTCGTCGTGCAGGGCGGCTTCTACAATTCGGTGATGCGCTCGCTGCAGCAGCTTGGTCTGGCCGATGTCTACGGCGAGACCGCCGTGCCGATCTACGTGCTCAACGTCACCTATCCGCTGATCGACGACGAGGTCGCCGCCTTCGCGGTCAACAAGAAGGCGATCCTTATGGTCGAGGAAGGCCAGCCTGAATTCATCGAGCAGGCGCTGAACACCATTCTGCGCCGGCGCGATATTCAGACCAAGATTTGCGGCAAGGACGTGCTGCCGATGGCGGGCGAATATACCCCCGCGGTCGTCACCAAGGGCATCAAGGCGTTTCTCGAGCTGCATGCCAACCAGCTGCTCGGCAACGCGCCGCCGCATCCGGACGCTTCGGCGGTGCTCGGCGATCCGAAAGTCAAGGCGCTCGGCAAGGCGGTGCCGCCGCGGCCGCCCGGCTTCTGCGTCGGCTGCCCGGAGCGGCCGATTTTTGCGGCGCTCAAGCTCGTCCAAGCGGAGCTCGGCGAGCACAACATTGCCGGCGACATCGGCTGTCACCTGTTCGCCAGCCTGCCGCCGTTCAACATCGGCGCCACCACCATGGGCTACGGACTAGGGCCCGCATCATCCTCCGCCTTCAACGTCAAAGCCGACAAGCGGCCGATCTCGATCATCGGCGACGGCGGCTTTTGGCATAACGGCCTTTCCTCCAGCGTCGGCAACGCCGTCTACAACAAGCACGACGGCGTCATCATGGTGGTCGACAATTTCTATTCCGCGGCGACCGGCGGCCAGGACATCATGTCGTCGCGCGCGATCAACCCGGCGCGCTCCACCAACAACAGCATCGTCGATGCGGTGAAAGGCATCGGCGTCAAATGGGTACGCCACATCGACCGCACTTACGATGTGCCGCGCATGCGCGACATCTTGCGCGAGGCGCTGACCACGAAAGAGGGCGGCCCCAAGGTGATCGTCGCATCCTCCGAATGCATGCTCAACAAGCAGCGCCGGGTGAAACCGCTGTTCCAGAAATCGGTGCGCGACGGCGAGCGCACGGTGCGCGAACGCTTCGGCGTCGATGAGGACGTTTGCACCGGCGATCACGCCTGCATCCGGCTGTCCGGCTGCCCGTCGCTCTCCGTCAAACACACCGACGATCCGCTCAAGGACGACCCGGTGGCGGCGATCGACCAGAATTGCGTCGGCTGCGGCAATTGCGGCGAGGTATCGGAGGCGGCGGTGCTCTGTCCGTCGTTCTACCGCGCCGACATTATCCACAACCCGACCTGGTTCGACCGCTTCGTCGCCGGGCTGCGCCGCACGGTGATCGGCTTCCTGCAACGCCGTCGCGAAGCCCGCCGGATCGCATTCGCGGATTGATGCGGGACGCGGCGTCATGAACGATTTTTCGCGGATGCCGGCGAGATTGACCACCGAACGGCCGATCTGCGTCGCCGTCCACGCCATGGGTGGCCAAGGCGGCGGCGTGCTCGCCGACTGGATCGTGGAGCTTGCCGAGTCGCAGGGCTGGCACGCGCAATCGACGTCGATCCCCGGCGTCGCCCAGCGCACCGGCGCGACCCTCTATTATGTCGAGATGCTGCCGCCAAAGGGCGAGCGGGCGCCGATCCTGTCGCTGATGCCGGCCCAGGGCGAAGTCGATGTCGTGCTTGCCGCCGAACTGATGGAGGCCGGCCGCTCGATCCTGCGCGGCCTGGTGACGCCGGACCGCACCACGTTGATCGCCTCCACCCATCGCTTGTACGCCGTCGCCGAGAAGGAAAAACCCGGCGACGCCACCGCCGATCCGAACACGGTGGTGGAAGCCGCCGGCGTCGCGGCAAAGCGCGTGATCGCCTTCGACATGGAGGCGGTTGCCAACAGCAATAACAGCGTCATCTCGGCGTGTCTGTTCGGCGCGCTGGCGGCGTCCGGCACCTTGCCGTTTACGCGCGAAAGCTTCGAAGCCATCATCAAATCCGGCGGCCGCGGCGTGGCGACAAACCTCAACGCCTTCCGCGCCGCCCATGATCAGGCCGCACAGCCGCCGGCTCCGCAGAGTTCGGTGCTGAAAAAGCCGGGCAAGCGCTTTTCGCCGCTGCCGGCTTCCGCCGGGCGCCCCGACCTCGACCAGCTTTTGGCGCGCGTCCGCAAATTTCCGGCGCCGCTGCACGACATGGTGTTCGCGGGCGTCAAGCACCTCATCGATTTCCAGGATCCGGCCTATGCGAGCGAATATCTCGATTGCCTGACCAGGATCTACGAGCTTGATGCCGCGCATAGCGGCGCCGCCAAGGCTTACGCGCTCACCGCCGCCGCCGCCAAATACGTCGCGGTGGCGATGGCCTATGACGACGTGATCCGCGTCGCCGATCTAAAAACGCGGCCCAGCCGTTACGACCGCGTGCAGCGCGACAACGCCGTGGGTGAAGGACAGATCGTCTACACCACCGAATACATGCATCCGCGGCTCGAGGAAGTGGCCGGCACGCTCCCCGCCCCGCTCGGGCGCTTCCTCGAGGCGAACCCGGCCATGTTCGGCTGGATGTTCCGCAAGGGTCGCCGCGTGCGCTCGGGAACGATCCGCTGGTTTCTGATGCTCTATGGGCTTGCGGCGCTCAAGCCGATCCGCCGCACGACATTGCGCCACCGGCGCGAGATGGCGCATCTCGAAGACTGGCTGTCGCTGGCCGCGGCGCACGTGGCGCAGAACTACGATCTCGCCGTCGAGATCGTCAACGCACGCCGCCTGGTCAAGGGTTATTCCGACACGCACGCGCGCGGCCAATCGAAATTCGACCGCGTGATCGGTGCCGTGCCGCTGCTTGCGCCTCGCGCCGACGGCGCCGACTGGATGCGGCGGCTGCGCGACGCCGCCTTGCTCGACGAGAACGGCATCGCGCTCGACGGCGCGCTCAAGACCATCGCGACGTTGTAGCGAACGAACGCATGTGAACGAGATCCTACGTCATGACGTCGGTCACCGAACAAATTCCCGAAGGCTACAACCGCCATTTTCGCACCAGCCCGCTGACCGATCCCTGGGAACCGCTCTATTCCAAGGCCGAGAGCGGATCGATTATCATTGCCCTGCGCATCCGGCGCGAACATTGCAACAGCAGAGGCTTTGCGCACGGCGGGCTCATTAGTGCGCTAGCGGATAATGCAATGGGCCTTTCGCTCCACGAGACGCTCAGCCAACGGGAGCAAGAGTTACGGAGCGGCGCGCTGACCATAAGCCTTGCGCTCGATTTCCTGGGATCGGCGCAGATTGGTCAGTGGCTCGAATTCGTACCCCGCGTGCTCAGAGCCGGGAGCAGCCTCGGCTTCGTCGATTGTCTGGTCCAAGCGGACAAGACACCGATCGCCCGCGGCAATGCAACGTTCCGCATCTACCAAGCGGCGAACACGGATTAGGGTGTGGACTCATTAACACGAAGCCACAGCCGTATTGATGCGAGCTGAACGAAGGCCAGGTAGTTGGCCGCGGATTTGTCGTAGCGCGTCGCGATCCGCCGACACTGTTTGATCCTATTGAAGAACCGTTCGACCAAGTTGCGCGCACGGTACGGTCTGATCTTGCTCCAGCCCGGCCGCAAGTCCGCTTTCGGGGGCGAAACAGACTTCGACCGGCAGGCAAAACCGGCTGGGTCGGTCGAAAATGACCCATAGCGGTCATGATGGGCAAGCTTTATCGTCTCGCCGCTTTCGTGAACGATGCGACCAGGGTACGAAGTGCGAGCACGGGCGGCGAAACCTCGCCATCACGCCAGACCAGAGGTGTTCTCATATCGGCCAGCGTCTTTGGAAGCGGGTGTCTTCGTACCGGTGTCTGCGGCGTCGTATCCAGCACGGATTCCGGAACCAGAGCTACTCCGGTCCCGGAAGCGACGCATGCGATGATGGCGTGATAGGAGCCGAGTTCCAGCATCCGCTTTGTCGAGAAGACGTCGTGGCCGAGCCAGCGCTGGAGCACCCGGCGATAGGCGCACCCATCGGGAAACGCGATCAGTGAATCGCTCTTGATATCTTGCGGCCGCTTGATCGGCGGATGGTCGGGACTGGAAATTACCGTCAGGCGTTCGCGGAACACCAGTATATGCGCGAGTATTCCGGCGGGCGGTTCGGCGATAAAGGCGGCATCGAGCCGCCGGCCGGCTACCGCCTGCACCAGGAAATCGTTGGTCCCCGTCGTCAATTCCAGACGAACATCGGGATATTGAAGATGGAAAGCCGCCAGCAAGCCAGGGAGCCGGCTGGCCGCCGTGCTCTCAAGCGCACCCAGCTTGAGCAAGCCTCGCGGGTTCGCACCCGAGACGGCGGTGCGCGCCTCTTCGGATAGCTGGACCAGCCTGTCTGCATAGCCCCGCAGCAATTCTCCTGTCGGCGACAGGTGCAGACGTTGCCGGTCGCGGTGAAACAATGTCACCCCCATCGAGCTCTCGAGCTGCTTGATCCGCTTGGTGACGTTAGACGGCACCCGGTGCAGTTTGCGCGCGGCCTTGATGATTCCGCCTTCCTCCACGACAGCCCTGAAGACCTGCAGATCCGTGAGGTTGATAGGGTCGGCCATTTTGGCATCCATTCTCATTTAGAGAATATGTGCGACTTAGATATTCAATATACGAGAATACGGTTGAAGTGTAATCAAGCGGAGGTGAGCGATACAACAAAAAATCCATCTGCGACCGCAGCCGTTTGCATCGGGGCATTGAGTCTGGCCGGCGCCATGGGAATCGGCCGCTTTTCGCTGACGCCGATCATGCCGCTGATGCAGCAGGACTCCAGCCTCACGCTCGCGCAGGGAAGCTGGCTGGCCACCGGCAACTATCTCGGTTACCTGGCGGGCGCCCTGATTTGCGCGGTTCTGCCGTTTCGGCCGTTGAGCGCGATCCAATGGGGTGCGATATCGGTCGGCGTATTCACACTGGCGATGGGACTGACACACGCGTTCGAACTCTGGCTTGCGTTTCGTCTCGGTGCCGGAATCGCATCGGCTTTCGTGCTGGTCGGCGTGTCGGCGTGGGTGATGCCGATACTGGCGCGCAGTGGCCGCGAACAATGGTCGGGACGAATATTTGCCGGCGTTGGAATCGGTATTGCCTTCACAGGCCTTGTCGGCCTTACGGCGGGCGTCGGGGCCTGGGGATCGCCAAGAACCTGGATTGTGCTCGGGATCATCGCCTTCAGTCCCGCGATCTTGGCTTGGCTTGCGCCTATTCCGGACGACAGGTCCGATGCGCCGGCTGCGCCGCGCCCGTTCGGCATGCCTTCGCGCAGCGCGCTGATCGCGGCATCGTGCTACAGCGCTTTCGGCTACGGTTATATAATTCCGGCAACTTTCCTGCCAACACTCGCGCGCGGCTACATCGACGACCCCGCGGTGTTCGGCTGGGTTTGGCCGGTGTTCGGCACGACCGCGGCGATTTCCACGCTCGTTGCGGCACGGCTTCTAGGTCGGCTTTCCCCGCGGCGATTGTGGCGATGTGCCCAATATGTGCTGGCGGCCGGGGTATTGGCGCCGGTGCTTGCAATCAACGCTATCACCCTCTTGATCGCAGCCTTATGCGTAGGCGGCAGCTTCATGGTTATCACGATGGCCGGCATCAAGGAGGCGCTCCGCCTGGGAGGCGCGAGCGGCGCCCAAGCAGTCGGTTTAATGACCGCCGGCTTCGCCATAGGCCAGATAGCGGGTCCGCTGATGGTAGGCTACTTTGCGGAATCGCATAACGCGTTCGCTTGGCCTAGCCTCCTTGCAGTGTCGGCGCTCATCTTGAGTAACGTTGCTCTTTACGCCGTCAATGACGCCCTTTAGATCGGCGCGCTTGTCTTGGTCCGTGCAGCAATTGGGTGATTGAAACAAAAACTTTGGTCCGAGCGCCTTCTGCCAAGGTCTCTTATTGTGCAGGTTTTCGGACGCCGGCAATCGCGGATCAATCCACACGCGCGGGCGGCCGGCGTCGGAAAAGCGCCGAGGCAGGAAATCGCGGTCGGTAGTTCAGCGGCGGTGCGGCGTGCG
>Ga0187891_1000054_pt1 | contig 114304 bp, 116 predicted proteins | sample June2016WEW_21_4_FD_132990 | JGI IMG/M metagenome (GOLD analysis project Ga0187891, IMG submission 132990) | Peatland microbial communities from SPRUCE experiment site at the Marcell Experimental Forest, Minnesota, USA - June2016WEW_21_40 | ecosystem: Environmental > Terrestrial > Soil >... | reverse complement strand
GTCATGCGGACTTCTGAACCAAAGCCACACTAGATCAATACGTTGCTAGTGTCCTTCGATTCCGAAGTTCGCAAACGAGGGTGCCGCATAATGATGCGAACTTCGGAATCGGGACACTAGGATGGCGACGTGCTAATAAAGCGTGCCGCCCAACATCTGCAGGCTGTCAATGATCGGACCGAGCGCCAGCGCCGGCAGATAGGTCAGGCCGCCGACGATAACAATGACGCCGAGGAGGAACCAGACAAACAGCGCCCGATCGGTCGGCAGACTGCCGGCCGACTGCGGCACGATAGGCTGCGCGGCAAGCGACCCGGCGACCGCCAGAACCGGGACGATGACCACAAAGCGGCCGACGAACATGGCCAGCGCCAGCGTCAGATTGTAGAACGGCGCATTGCTGCTCAGACCGGCGAACGCGCTGCCATTGGTCGCCGCCGCGGAAGTGTAGGCGTAGAGAATTTCCGAGTAGCCGTGCGGTCCGGCGTTGCCCAGACCGGCAAGGCCGGGCTCAACGACGCAGGCTATGGCGGTGAGACCGAGCGTCGCCGCCGGGATGCAAATCAGCGCGAGGATCGTCATCTTGATTTCCGCTGAACCGATCTTTTTGCCGACATATTCGGGCGTTCGACCGATCATCAGCCCGGCCAGGAAGACAGCGACGATACAGAACAGCAGCATGCCGTAGAGGCCGGACCCGGGAGCGCCGACGATCACCTCGTCGACCATCATGTTGGCGAGAAAAATGCCGCCGCTCAGCGGCAGAAAGCTGTCGTGCATGGAATTGACCGCGCCGTCCGAGGATGCGGTTGAAACGTCGGCGAACAGCGCTGAACCGGCGATGCCGAAGCGGACTTCCTTGCCTTCCATGTTGCCGCCCGGCTGCTGCAAACCGGGCGTTTGGTCGACGTTGATGGCGGCCAGCGCCGGATTGGCGCCGGATTCCACTGAATAGAGGCCGCTGACGCCGAGGCCGAACAGGATCGCCATGACGCAAAGCAGAATCCATCCTTGCCGCTCGGAGCCGATCATCCGGCCAAAGCAGTTGGTCAAGGCCGCTCCGAGCGCGAATATGAGCACCAGCTCCGCGAGGTTCGTCAGCGGTGTCGGGTTTTCGAAGGGATGCGCCGAATTGGCGTTGAAGAATCCGCCGCCGTCGCCGCTCAAAAGCTTGATCGCTTCCTGGGTCGCGACCGGGCCGCGGGCAATGACCTGAAGCGCGCCGTCAAGCGTCGTCACTTCGGCCGAAGGCGCCAGCGTCTGCGGCACGCCGTCGGCTATGAGAATAAATGCGGCAACGATGCAGATCGGCAGCAGCACATAGAGCGTGCCGCGCGTCAGATCGACCCAGAAATTGCCGATCGTTGCCGCGCGGCGTCGCGCGAAGCCGCGGATCAAGGCAATGGCGACGGCCATGCCGGAAGCAGCGGACAGAAACGATTGCACCGTGATGCCGGCCATCTGGCCTAAATAGCTGAGCGTCGTCTCGCCGCCATAGGACTGCCAACTTGTGTTGGTGACGAAGCTGACCGCCGTGTTCAGCGCCAGATCGGGTGCAACCGCCGTCATGGCCTGAGGGTTGAGCGGCAAAAGCGACTGCAGCCGCAGCAGGCCGTAGAGCGCGATAATTCCGGCCGCGTGAAAGACCAGAAAGGAGATTGCGTAGCCGTACCAGCTCTGTTCGGTCTGCGGCTTGATTCCTGCAAGGCGGTAGAGCGCGGTTTCGACGGGAGCGATCAGCGGCCGTAATGGCGTGCGCTCGCCGGCATAGACGCGCGCGAGATAGCCGCCCAGCGGCCGCGTCAGAGCGCCGACAATGGCAGCGAAGAGCGCTATCTGCAGCCAGCCGGTCACTGTCATGGGGAGGCATCTTTACCGGCGGAAGGCGCGAGCAGACGTTCGCACAAGCTCGCATAGGCCGCCGCCAGCGCGAAACAGACGATGACAAGGGCCAACATGATGATGTCAAGCATGGCGCAAGTGACCTTGCAATTCGGCGTCCGGCGTTGCCCAAGCCTTACATTGGAAGCCATACACTACAAGACAGGCGGTAAGCCGGTTTTGACTTTCAACAAAACGAAGCTTCGGCACAGGAAGCAGGCTGTACGGCATTCGCGGCGGGGTCGGCAAAGCGCTTCCGGCTTTCCTATGAAAACCTGGTCAAATCCTTATACCGCCCACATATGTTAGCACGCCGGTTCCTCTGGTTTCTTTACGGCCTTTCACTCCATCTTAGCGGCACGCGGCCGATCAGGTCCGCTTTTTCCGTGAGATCGCATCATGATGCTTGGTGCGGAAGAGGTCATTGCCCTTGATCGCTTGGATGACGCGTTGCGGCGTGCACCGGCACTTGGGGCCGAGCTGTTCCGCAAAATCATCGACAGTGGCGGCACGCGGCTTCGCGCGCTGCGCCAGTCGGGAAAGACAGTTCGGTTCGATCGCCTGATCGAGGCCAGCGCGTGGACTGAAGCCGCAATCGCCCTGATCGAGCTTGAAATGCCGGCCTGGAAGCTCCGGCGGCTCGTCTATGAGAACGGCGAATGGCTGTGCTCGCTGTCGCGGCAGCCGCATCTGCCGATCGAGATCGACGACCCTGTCGAGGCCAGTCATGCCGTATTGGCGCTGGCCGTCCTCAGAGCGTTGGTCGAAGCGCGCCGCAGGAACGGCGCTGCACCGGAAGCCATCGCGGCGGTTGAGGAGTTTCGGCCGACGTCCGATCGCACGATTTGCTGCGACAACTTCGCGTGAGCGGTCGGCGCGGTTCAGGCTCGGGTTACGTCACTATGCCGCTTTTATGACGATGCCTTCCGCGCCGTCTCGAATTCATATGCGATCGAGAGCAGATTTGGTGTTCAGGAAACGAATAATAGGAGAGAGCGCGATGAGCGTCATTCCTGTCGATGAGCCTCCTGGTGCGAGGGCTGGGGCAGCGCAGCAGAGCTTCTGGCAAAGGTTTGCGCAGGCGCTCGATGCGTACTTTGTCGATCGAACGAAGCGCGCGGTGCCCGAAGTCACCTTGCGCCGTTGCAAGCACGACATCGATCGGCTTCGCCGGTTGATGCACAGAAATTCCTTGGTGCCGGTCGGCGCCAGCATGTCGCGACGCCGCTCTGGACAGACGACGCGACAGCGATAAATGATCAAGCCGTTCACCCGTCCCCAGGCCGCTCGACCGCTGCTACGCGGCATTTGCCTGATCGTAACGGGCAATGAGAAGACGGCCGATCGACCAGACCAACGGTCGGCTGCGCCGGGCACGGCGGCCAAATTCCCACAGCGACCCGACGCCCGCGTTCTCAGCGCGACGATCCCCTTATTTTTTATCGGGCGGAACAAGAACGGGCTGTGGGTGGCCCGCGAGGCCGAGGGGCGAACCGGCGGCGTTTTTCTGCTCAAGCGGTCGGCACTGCGGTTCGCAAAGAAAAACAGCGTGCCGGTCGGATGCGCGACAATGTTTCTCGCCGAGCGCTTCGAACTCGATGTTGAGAACCAAGGCAACCGGATGGTCACATGGTTCGATACAGTACGGCGCGGTTGGCGGAGGCTGATACCGGACTATCCGCCGCCAATACCGATCGGTCGAAAAAAAATCAGAGGAGCGTGGCGATGATACAAGGAAAACAAGCCGAACCTCCCTCGTGGCTGCGGCCGCCAGTATTCATGATCGGTCAAGACCGCCGAGGGAATTGGGTGGTTCAAGACCAAAAGGGGGTTCGCGGGGGCCTTTTTGTCAATCGCGCTGCGGCGCTTCGCTTCGTGCGCTTCGAGAACGGGGATCGACCACAGGCGGTCGTCATGGTGTCCGACGGCCTCGAACTCGAACTGAGTCGTAAGCCGGATCCGGCGCCGCACCGGCAACCCGCCGTCGATTCTCAGCATCAGCTCCGGATCGCCTGACGCCAACTCCGACCAGGAGCAGCGACCTCGCCAAGGCGCTTGAGGAAACAGGGATGTCCGCCATCGGCCGGCACGTTTCGAAGTTGTCGGGATATGCCCCGGCGTTGCCGACCCCGTTCAACGACGAGGGAAGCATCGACGGTGACGCATTCGAGCGGCTTTGCGATCTTCAGGTCGCGAACGGAGCGACAGCGCTGGTCGTCTGCGGGACGACGGCGGAGGCGCCGACGTTGAGCGCGCGGGAGCATAGCGACCTTATTCGCAACGCCGTTGCGGTTTCGCGCGGTCGCGTCCCGGTTGTCGCCGGCGCGGGGGCGAATGCGACTGCGCACGCCGTCGAATTGACCCAAGCTGCTGAACGAGCGGGGGCCGATGCGATTTTGTCGGTCGTGCCCTATTACAATAAACCGACGCAAGCGGGCCTTTATCTGCATTTCCGCGCCGTGGCCGAATCGACCGGCTTGCCGGTCATCCTCTACGACGTTCCCTCGCGAACCGCGTGCAGCCTGGCTGACGAGACGGTTGCGCGGCTGGCGGAGATGCCGCGCATCATCGGCCTCAAGGACGCTGCCGGCGATGCCACACGGCCGACGCGGTTGCGGCCGCTCGTCGGCACGGATTTCAGGCTGTTGTCCGGAGATGACGCGTTCGGCCTGGCCTACTTTGCGCAAGGCGGCGACGGCTGCATCTCGGTCACGTCGAACGTTGCGCCGGGACTGTGCCGCAACATGTTTATGGCGTGGAAGCTGGGCCAGTTGCCGCGAGCACAGCGGCTGGCGCGTGCGATCGCGCAATTGACCGCTGCGCTGTTTCGGGAAAGTAATCCCGTTCCGCTGAAATACGCGCTGAGCCTGTTCGGGCTCATGTCGCCCGGCGTCCGCCTGCCGCTGGTCGAATTGAGCGGTCAAAACCAGGCCGAACTTGGGCGCGTCCTGCTGAGCATGTGCGATGAGTATTCGGAATACTTGATCGGTACGGTGCGCGACCAAGGTCACGCCAGCCGTCGCGCCGCGGCGGGCTGAGCGCGATTTCTTTTCCGCGAATTTAGCCTCTTCCGTCGTGCTGGTGTGGGCTGAGCGCCCGCACCAGATTACCTAAGCGAACGTTCAATTATCAGCGTGGCCCTTGGGAAAAGGCCACAAGCCCCGCAGGAATCCCTCGTCCTTGTCTTTGCCGGTCACTGTTTGGGCCTGTCCGGTGCCGACGTTAAGAATTTTCTCGGTCGGCGGCGCCGGGCGGTTCCACCAGCCGCCGCCGAGCGCCTGATAAAGCGCCGCCGTGTCGGACAGCCGCGCGGCACGCGCCTGCGCCACCTGAATGATCGCCTGCAAATAAGTCTGCTGCGCATTGAGCAGGAACAGCTCGTCGGCAAGGCCAAAATGCACCTGTTGTAGCGACAGATCGAGGCTGACCTTGGCGGCGCGCTCGAAATCGCGCGCCGCTTTGAGCGCATCCGCGTCGTTCTGTATCGCGCGCAGCGAGTCAGTCACGTTCTGCACGGCGGCGACCACGGCGCCGCGATAGCTCCACGCCGCCGCATTATAAGTATCTTTGGCTTCTTGCAGCTCGTGCAACAGAGTGCCGGCATCGAACAACGTCTGCGTGGCATTGCCGGCGAGCGTGAAGAACGCGTTCTGCGGCGACAGCAAGCCGGCGAGCACAGTGTTCATGTAACCAGCATTGCCGTTGATGGTGAAACTCGGCAGAATATTGGCGGTGGCGACTCCGATGAGCGCGCTCGCCGAGTGCAATTGCTCTTGCGCCATGCGCACGTCCGGCCGCTGTTCGATCAGTTGCGAGGGAAGGCTGACCGGAAGATCGGCCGGCAATTGCAGGTCCGCAAGCTTGAACGTTTCGCGCGGTTCCTCGCTGGTATAGACGCCGGCGAGGGCCGATAGCAGGTCACGGTTCTGTTGCAGCGCCTTTTGCAGCGGCGGCAGCGTCGCCAGGACCTGCGCCAGGGCCGCTTCCTGCGCGGCTACTGCGAGGCGGTCGGTGTAACCGGTTTCCAGCTGATGCCGCAGGATGCCAAGCATTTTGGTATTGATGGCGATGAGCTGATGGGTGGCGTCGATCTGACCCCGCAGCGAAGCCTCGGTGATGGCCGCGACCGCTATATTCGACACCAGCGTCAGGTAGGCCGCCTCAACCTGGAAGCGCTGGCTGTCGGCCTGCGCCTGCAGCGATTCGACGGTGCGGCGATTGAGGCCCCAAATGTCGAGCGTGTACGACACTTGCAGCTGCACGGTATGCAGCCCGTAGACGGTGACGCCCGACGAGGGGATTGGAGCCAGAGCGGAGGAGGTTTGGTTGTAGGTCGGATTGAAATTTCCCTGGACCAGCGGGAAGTACTTGCCCTCCTGGGCGTAGACGGCTTGGTTCGCCGCACGCAGCGTAGCGATCGCCGATTGCAGGTTGGGATTGTTGTTCAGCGATCGCTCGATCAAGGCATTGAGCGCTGGCGATTTGAACATCCGCCACCACTCTTGTGCAATATCGCGGCCCTGCACGAATCGCTGCGATCGTCCGGTGGGTGCATCGGTGGAGGAGGTGCCCGGTGCCAACGGCTGCTTGGTATAGCCGGTCACCTCGGGTGCGGCGGGATGTAGGAAATCCGGACCTACCGCGCAACCCGCCAACAGCATCGCCGCCGCGAGAGCGGCGGCGCCAACCGACAACGACCTGACCGACGGACCACACATCTGCAAATGACACTATTGCAATAGACAGGTTACGCCGAGCGCCCCAGGACTTTCTGGCCGCCAGCATTATTTACGAATTGCCGCAGGTTGGCTGTGCTCGCCCTGCCACACTGTGAATTATTCAGGGCTGAGGTGCACTGTGATCTTTCACAGTCAGAAGCGAAACTTCTCACAGTTTACCGCGATAGGGCCAGCGCCGATTATCACAATGAATCTCTGCGTCGCCAAGCACGCAAAGGGTCCCATCGATGGCGTCCGCCAAAACAAAAACTGTTGCCGGAACAGCCCTCGCCGTGGGAGCTATTGCGGCGCTGTTGTATGTTTTCGGGCTATTTCCCGATGGGTGGGACTTCGTGCCCGGCGTCCAGGCAACGAACGCCAATGCACAAGCGACGCCGAGCGCGGCGCCGGGTGCGGCCTCAGTCAGTCCATTCAGTCTCGATCTTACGGATTCGCAACTCGTTGCCGTAAAGGTCGAGCCGGTCGAAGTCCGCGTCTTCCCGGTCGAAAAGGAGGCGGTCGGCAGCATCGACTTCAACGAGGACATGGAGACGCAGGTTTTTACGCCCTATCAGGGCAAGATCATCGCCCTGTTCGCTGCCGTCGGCGATGACGTGAAGAAGGGTCAGACGCTGTTCACGATCGACAGCCCCGACCTGCTGCAGGCTGAGTCAACCTTGATCGCCGCCGTGGGTGTGATGGACCTGACCACCCGCAATCTGGCGCGGCTACGCGAGCTCTACAAGACTCTTGCCGTATCGCAGCACGATCTCGAGCAGGGGATTTCCGATCAGCAAACCGCAGAGGGCGCTCTGCGGGCGGCGCGCGACTCGGTGCGCATCTTCGGCAAGTCCGACGCCGAGATCGATCGCATTGTCGCCGATCGCCTGGCCGATCCGACCCTCGTCGTGCCGAGCCCGATCAGCGGCCGGATCACGGCGCGCACCGCCGCGCCGGGGCTATTCGTGCAGCCGGGTAGCGCGCCGCCTCCTTACATCGTGGCCGACATTGACACGATGTGGATGCTGGCGAATGTGGTGGAGATCGACAGCCCGGCGTTCCGCGTCGGACAGCAGGTGCAGGTCCGGCTCAGCGCCTTTCCCGATCGCGTGTTCGACGGCAAGATCACGACCATCGGAGCGGCGGTCGACCCCAATACCCGTCGCGTCCTGGTCAGATCAGAAATCAACGACCCGCAGCACGAGCTGCGTTCGGGCATGTTCGGGAACTTTGTCATCAGTATTGGCGCGCCGGTCCGTTCCCCTGCGGTGCCGCTCGCCGGCGTCGTGAGAGAAGGTGATGGCACGCAGACGGTTTGGGTCACCGCCGACCGCCGTCGGTTCACGAGGCGAACGGTCAAGATCGGGCAGCCGCGCGACGGCTACCGGCAAATTCTCGAAGGCCTGGAGCCGGGCGAACTGGTTGCCTCCGAAGGCGCAGTCTTTCTCAGCAATATGTTGACGATAGCGGGGACCCAATGAGGTCTCTGGGCATCCGGTACGCTCATAACAGAGGCTGGCCGTGCTGAAGGGCATCCTTGCTTTTGGGCTTACGCGACGTGCGATCATCCTGTTGGGCCTTCTGGTCTTCATCGCCGGCGGGCTCGTCGCCTTTTCCAGGCTGAATATCGAGGCCTATCCCAATCCCGCGCCGGTTATTCTTGAAATCACCGCCCAGGCGGCTGGGCTCTCGGCCGAAGAGATGGAGCGTTATTACACGATCCCGATGGAAATCGGCCTCTACCCCACTCCCGGGATCGACAATATCCGCTCTACTTCGTTCTACGGTCTGACATTCGTGCGCGTCACCTTCCGATATGGCGTCGATTATTTCTTCGCTTATACGCAGGCGGCGCTGAGCCTGCAGCAAAACGTCACTCTGCCGGGCAACCAGATACCGCAGATTCAGCAATCGAGCCTGGTCGGCGAGGTCTATCGCTACCAGGTGGTCGGTCCTCCGCACTTCGGGCTCACCAATCTGCGCACCGTACAAGACTGGATCGCTACCCGAGGCTTGTTCACCGTGACTGACGGCGTTGTGGCGGTGAACTCGTGGGGCGGCACCACCAAGCAATACAACGTCGATGTCGATCTGCACAAACTCGACGCCTACAACGTCACGCTGCCGCAAATCATCAGCGCCCTCGGCAATGCCAATATCAATGTCGGTGGCCGCGAGATCACCGTCGGCCAGCAGTCTGTGAACATCCGCGGCATCGGGCTGTTCGATAGCGGCGGCAATGACGACTTGACCCAGGGCTGGCACGTCAACGACATCGAGAATGTCGTCCTCGGCGCGTTCAATGGCGTCCCCGTTCAGATCAAGGATGTCGCCAAGGTTTCAGTCGGCTATGTCCCGAGGCTCGGCATTGCCGGTTTGGACCACGACAGCGACGTTGCCTTGTCGATTGTCGTCATGGGCCGAACCTTTCATACCAACAGTGTCGTACCCCGCATCAAGGCCGAAATCGACAAGCTGAACACCGACGGCGAGCTGCCGCCGGGTGTCAAGCTCGTGCCCTATTACGACCGCACCGGGCTGGTGAGTATCACCAGCCATACGGTGCTGCACAACCTCATCTTCGGCTGTTTGCTGGTGTTTTTGATCCAATGGATTTTCCTCGGCAACTTGCGCAGCGCCATCATCGTCGGCGTCAATATCCCGTTCGCGCTGTTTTTCGCCGTCATCATCATGGTGCTGCTGGGACAGGACGCCAACCTGCTTTCGGTCGGCGCCGTCGACTTCGGCATCATTGTCGATTCGGCGGTGATCCTGGTCGAGAACATTTTCAGGAACTTCCAGGCGCCCGCGGAGGCCAGGCGGAGCCTGCTGCAGCACCTCGCGGAGGGAGCATTCGGCACCGATCCGACGCGCTCGGTGGAGGGTGGCTGGACCGATCGGCTGCGCATGATCTTCGCTAGCGCGCTTCAGGTCGATAACGCGATCTTCTTTTCGGCGCTGATCACGGTGGCGGCGTTCGTGCCCTTGTTTACGATGCAGGGCGTCGAAGGCCAGATTTTTAATCCCATGGCGCGAACTTACGGATTAGCCCTTGCCGGGGCTTTGCTGTCGACCTTCACGGTCACGCCGGTCTTGGCGTCATTCCTGCTTCCCGCGCATGTGGAGGAAACAGAGACCATTGTCGTGCGCATATTGCACCGGATTTATGCGCCGGCTCTGCATTGGTCGCTCGACCACCGCAAGATCATGTTGGGGATCGCTGCCGCCTTCATCGTTGTCATCGGTTTGTTGGCGACGCGGCTTGGCAGCGAATTCCTGCCGGCGCTTGAAGAAGGCAATCTGTGGATCCGGGTGTCATTGCCGCCGACGATGGGACTGGAGGCGGGCGAACCGGCGACGGCCACGTTGCGCGAGATCTTGCTGCGGCACCCGGAAGTGGAACACGTCGTTTCCCAGCACGGCCGGCCGGACAACGGCAGCGATGCTTCGCCGTTCTCCAATGTCGAGCTGTTCGCGCCACTGAAGCCGTACGACGAATGGCGAAAAGGCTTTACCAAGGACCAGTTGATTAATCAGCTCCAGAAGGAGTTTGCCGACGCGGTGCCGGGGGCGACCTTCAATTTTTCACAGTACATCCAGGACAATATCGAGGAGGCGCTGTCCGGGGTCAAAGGGGCCAATTCGGTCAAGATCATCGGTCACGATCAAAACATATTGGAAGACCTCGCCCTCAAGGTTCAGCATGAAATGGCACAGGTCAGGGGCATGGCCGATATCGGCATCTTCCACGTTCAGGGACAGCCGAACCTGAATGTCAAAGTGGATCGCGAAAAAGCCGCCCGCTACGGCCTCAATACCGGCGATGTCAACACCGTCATTCAAGCCGCATTGGGCGGCGCGAGCGCTACCACGCTACTCGAGAGCGACCGCGCATGGAATGTCCAGGTTCGGCTGCCACCCGAATATCGCGCGAGCCTCGAAGCGGTCCGCAACGTCAAGGTCGGTTTCGCGACTCCGGCCGGCGTCAATGCGTATGTTCCGCTGAGCGAACTCGCCAACATCACGCTCGATACCGGCGCCTCCTACATCTATCACGAGTCGAGAGAACGCTACATCCCGGTCAAGTTCAGCGTGCGCGATCGCGATCTTGGCGGGACGGTCGCCGACGCACAGCAGCGCATTGCCAAGAATGTGAAGCTGCCGGTCGGCTATCGCATCATCTGGGCCGGTGAGTTCGAAGATCTTCAAAAGGCCAAAGCGCGCCTCGAAGTCATCATTCCGATCAGCCTGCTGCTGATCATGGTGCTGCTCTATGGCCTGTTCAACTCGCTGCGCGACAGCCTGTTGGCGCTCGCCGGCATTCCCTTCGCGGTCGGCGGCGGCGTGCTGGCGCTTTATTTCTCGGGCCTCGATTTCAGCGTCTCCTCGGCGATCGGCTTCGTTTCGTTGCTCGGCGTGTCGGTCATGGACGGCATCCTGATGATCACCTATTACAATCAGGTCCACAGAACCGGCGCGAACGCTGTCGACTCGATGTACCACGCCGCGACCCAGCGCATGCGGCCGATGCTGATGACCGCGCTGTCGGCCTGTATCGGCTTGCTGCCGGCCGCTGTCTCGACCGGTATCGGCAGCCAGGTGCAGCGGCCGCTGGCCACTGTCGTTGTCGGCGGCATGCTGATAGGTCCGATCATGTTGCTCGTTGTCGTGCCGGCGCTGCGCATGATGTTCTTGGAGCGGGAGCACGGTTCGCATGCGTCGCCCGATGCGGGCCAACTCACGCCGGCCGAGTGATAGTTACCATGAGCGCCCGCGCACCGTTGTTGTCGAGATTCCTCGCTGCACATCTTGTATTGTTCGGCGCGGCGGCGGTTGATCTTGCTTCTGCCCAAGACCACGCTCAAGTTGCGAATAAAGCCGATGCCGAAGCGAACCCGATTGACATCAGCATCACGACGCAGCGCCCATCTCACTTCAGGCGCGGACTGAAAGCGCATGATTCGAAGAGATCTACAATCGCCCGTAAATCAGGAAATTCCGGCGACCGCCGAACCTTGATACGTGGCACCAAGGTTGGTGTGGTACGAAATGCGATTGGGCAGCACGTCCATCATACGAGCACCGACGCCAAGGGAGCCGAGGTGAAGGCTTCAGAGAGAACCCATGTCGACGGCATGCTGAAGAATGCAAGCCCTGCGGGAAACGGCGGAACGGAAGCTGGTGGGATCGATTCTCATGGCCAAGGGTTTGTCCCGCTCCGGGCAGGCTGGGCCGCGCCGCGCGACCCACGACTCAACACGGCGATGAACCATTCGATCATCAGCGGTCGCGACATGGTCCGCCCCGGATTGGGCGCCGGCGTCATCGGGGGGCCGGCGAAGAGTCTTGCGGGTGTCATCAACGGAACTAGCTTCCGGCCCCGGCATCCGTGATGCAATCGTGCGATTGCCGCCGTTATTGAATGGCAATGAGCAGGCCAACGCTGACGCCAAGCGATTGTTCGTGGCCGTTGCTGAAAGAGTAGCTATAGCTCGATTCCACAAAATACCCCAATTTACGCTCTGGCGACGGCCAGATCATGAACTGAAACGAAACTTCACCGGCAATTTTCTCGCCACCGTTCCATGCCGGGCCAATACCGGGTTCAAATTCCACAGTTTTCGACAAGTCGAAAGATTTCTTGAACAAAAGGTCAGTGTCCCACTCTGCATGGCCGCCGCTAAATAGGGGAGTAACGCCCACTTCGAGCAGTAAACTCTTGATTGGGCAGAGCTCCAGGGCTGCGGAAGGGCCGAAACCAGAGCCGCCGCCTAGGCCCCATTCACCTGCACCGCCGATTTCAACGACTGCAGAGGGCTCTTTATCCTCGGCCTTTGCGTCCCCCGAGAACGATACCACGGCAGCTATCAACCCTATGATTCCCGCGCACCGGATCATTCAAGCCCTCGTCCGCTGTGTCACGGCTTGATCAGGCCGCCAGCCACAGCTTTGGTCGCCGCCTCCGTCCGCGTTGCCGCGCGAAGTTTGATTCGCGCATTGTCGACGTGAAAATCAACCGTGCGTTTGGAGAGGCGCAACTTGCGTGCGATCTCGACGGATTTCTTCCCGCGCGATACCCAGGTCAAAACTTCGATCTCGCGATCGTTCAGGCTCACAGTCTTCGGCAACAGCTTGGTGCGTGCGACGCCTGCAATCCGAGCATTGATGATTAAGCAGAGCCGATCAAAATCGATCGGCTTGGTGACGTAGTCATCGGCGCCGAGCCGCCGGCCCTTGAGTTCGTTCTCGCGATCGACCAGCGCAGTGAGAAATACCAGGGGTATTCGTCCAAGACGAGGCGCGATCTCGTTCAACCGCTCCAGCACTTCGAAGCCGGTCATGGCCGGCATGCTGACATCGCACAAGACCAGGTCCGGCGTAGCCTTCATGATGGCCATCAAGCCCTCTTGACCGCCATAGGCCACGCTGACATCGAAGCCGCGATCGGCCAGCTCTTCGGCAATCAGGCCGGCCGTCTCGCGATCATCTTCGATGCAGAGGATTTTCCTGCGAACATGCGCCATGCGGCCCCTCGCCGGAGCAGATGGCATTGCCACGCGACTTAATGCGCCATCATCCGCCAGAAATAACGAAATGATATCGGCAATAAACTGTGATGAGTCGCAGAGCGCACTGTGATTTATCCGAGTCCTGTGATTAATGACAGTGGACCGCGGCGCCAAGTAATGGCCTTGTCGCGGCGGTTTCCGAAGATTTGGATGCGATTTATCCATGTTTCCCTCCATAACCAGCAGCCGTGCGAGAGCAACGGTCATCGGCGCGCTCGTCGTGGTTGCGGCCGCCGCCTATTGGGCGTGGCCGACCGGCGTGCGATCGAAGGCGGAAATCGGCGCAACGGCGAGCGCCGATGCGCCGCGCGCGGTCGCGCACAACCAGGCTAGCGTCGATCTGTCGGATTCCCAGCTCGCTTCGGTGAAAGTCGCGCCGGTCGAAGACCTTGAGTTTCCGGTTGAAAAGCAGGCCGTCGGCAGCATCGACTTCGACGAGGACATGGAGACGCAGGTCTTTGCGCCCTACCAGGGCAAGATCATCGCGCTGTTCGCCGCCGTCGGCGATGACGTGAAGAAGGGCCAGACGCTCTTCACCCTCGACAGCCCCGACCTCTTGCAGGCCGAGTCGACCCTCATCGCCGCGGCCGGCGTTCTGGAATTGACCACGCGCAACCTGGCGCGCCTGCGCGAGCTCTACAAGACACTCGCGGTATCGCAGCGCGATCTGGACCAGGGGACGTCCGACCAACAGACGGCCGAAGGCAATCTGCGCGCGGCGCACGATGCGGTGCGCATCTTCGGCAAGACCGATGCCGATATCGAGCGCATCATCGCCAACCGCAGCGCCGATCCGACACTGGTCGTGCCGAGTCCGATCACCGGCCGGATCACGGCCCGCACCGCGGCGCCGGGTCTGTTCGTGCAGCCGGCTAACCCGCCGCCTCCTTACATTGTGACCGACACCGACACGATGTGGATGCTGGCGAACGTCGCCGAGAATGACAGCCCGGCGTTCCGCGTCGGGCAGGAGGTGAAGGTCAGGCTCGGGGCGTTTCCCGGCCGCGTGTTCGACGGCAAGATCACCACCATCGGTGCCAGCGTCGACCCGAATACGCGGCGCGTCCTGGTGCGCTCCGAGATCAAGGATCCGCAGCACGAGCTGCGCTCGGGCATGTTCGCAAATTTCGTCATCGAGGTCGCCCCGCCGGTCCGTTCCCCGGCCGTTCCGGCCGACGGGGTCGTGCGGGAAGGCGACGGCACGATGACGGTGTGGGTCACGGCCGACCGCCGCCGGTTCACCAAGCGCACGGTCAAGATCGGCGAACCGCGCGACGGCTACTGGCAGATTCTCGAAGGCGTGCAGGTCGGCGAACTGGTTGCCACCGAAGGGGCGCTGTTCCTGAGCAATGAGCTCGCCAGGGCGTCGGACTAGGCGGATCGTCGGCGAAGCACATGACAGCGGATTGAGAGGCAATCTGTGCTGAAGGGCGTGCTGCAATTCGGACTGACCCGTCGTCCGATCATTCTCTTGCTCTTGCTGGTCTTCATCGGCGGCGGGCTCATTGCCTTCACGCGGCTGAATATCGAGGCCTACCCGAACCCGGCGCCGGTCATCCTGGAGATCACCGCCCAGGCCGCCGGCTTGTCCGCCGAGGAGATGGAACGCTATTACACGATTCCGATGGAGGTCGGGCTCGCCGCCACGCCCGGCGTCAACAACATCCGCTCGACGTCGTTCTACGGCCTCTCATTCGTCCGCGTCACCTTCAACTACGGCGTCGACTATTACTTCGCGCTGACGCAAGCCGCGATCAGCCTGCAGCAGAACGTCAGTCTGCCGAATAACGTCACGCCGCAAATCCAGGGCTCGAGCCTGGTCGGCGAAATCTATCGTTACCAGGTCACCGGACCGCCGCACATCGGACTGACCAATCTGCGCACCATCCAGGATTGGGTCCTGCAGCGCCGCCTTTTGACCGTTCCGGGCGTCGTCCAGGTCAATACCTGGGGCGGCACCACCAAGGAATTCGAGGTCGAGGTCGATCTCAACAAGCTCGATGCCTACAGCGTCACCTTACCCCAGGTGATCAATGCGATCGGCAACGCCAACATCAATGTGGGCGGCCGCACCATCAATTTCGGCCAGCAATCCGTCAACATTCGCGGCATCGGTCTGTTGAACGACGGCGGCGATTCCGATTTGACCCAGGGCTACCGGGTTGGCGACATCGAGAAAATCGTGCTGGCGCAATCGAACGGCGTGCCGGTGACGGTCAAGGACGTCGCCAGGGTCTATGTCGGCTACATGCCTCGGCTCGGCAAGGCCGGCCGCGACAACGAGGACGATGTGGTCGCGGCGATCGTGGTTATGAACCGGACGCTGCACACCAACGACGTGGTGGCGCGCATCAAGACCGAGGTCGCCAAGATCAACAGCGACGGCACGTTGCCGCCGGGGGTGAAGCTCGTTCCGTTTTACGACCGCACGATTCTGGTGTCGGTCACCACCCATACGGTCCTGCACAACCTCATCTTCGGCTGCCTGCTGGTCTTCCTCGTGCAGTGGGTTTTCCTCGGCAATCTGCGCAGCGCCATCATCGTCGGCATCAACATTCCTTTCGCGCTGTTCTTCAGCATCATTATTCTGGTCTTGCGCGGCGAGGACGCGAACCTTCTGTCGATCGGCGCCATCGACTTCGGCATCGTCATCGATTCGGCGGTCATCCTCGTCGAGAACATCTTCAGGAACTTTCAGGCACGGCCCGAGGAGAGACAAGCGCTGCTCTGGCAACTTTCGGAGCAAAAATGGGGCGCCGATCCGACCAGCGGACGGGATCCGTCGAGCCCGCGAACGTGGACCGACCGGCTGCGGCTCATTCTGGTCAGCGCCCTGCAAGTCGATAAGGCGGTGTTCTTTTCCACGGCCATCACGGTCGCCGCCTTCGTTCCGTTGTTCACGATGCAAGGCGTCGAGGGCCAAATCTTCAGCCCGATGGCGCGAACCTACGGCTATGCGCTGATTGGCGCATTGCTGGCGACGTTCACCATCTCGCCCGTGCTCGCCTCATACCTCCTTCCCGATCACGTCGAGGAGGCCGAGACCATCGTCGTCCGGGTGCTGCGCCGGATCTATACGCCGGTGCTGCATTGGTCGTTGTCGCACCGCAAGACCATGGTCGCGGTCGCCGCCGGATGCCTGCTGGTCTTCGGCCTCTTGCTGTCGCGGCTCGGCACCGAGTTCCTGCCGGCGCTCGAGGAAGGCAATCTGTGGATCCGCGCGACGATGCCGCCGACGATATCGCTCGAAGCCGGCGTGCCGATCGTCGACAAAATCCGCAGGATCCTGCTGCGCCATCCGGAAGTGATCACCGTGGTGTCGCAGCACGGCCGGCCGGACAACGGCAGCGATGCCGCCGGCTTCAACAACGCCGAGTTCTTCGTGCCGCTCAAGCCGTTCGAGGAGTGGGCGCCCGGAATGACCAAGGAAAAGCTGATCAACGACGTGCAGTCGGAGTTTTCCCAAGAGTTCGCGGGAATCGGTTTCAATTTTTCGCAATACATCCAGGACAATGTCGAGGAAGGCCTATCCGGGGTCAAAGGCGCCAATTCGGTCAAGATCGTCGGCCGCGACCTGGCGAAGCTCGAGCAGCTCTCCGACCAGGTCATGAAGGAAATGGCGAAGGTCCCGGGCGTGACCGACCTTGGCGTCTTTCCGGTCCTTGGACAGCCCAATCTGAACGTCAAGGTCGACCGCGCCAAAGCGGCCCGTTACGGGCTCAATGCCGGCGACATCAATACCGTGGTTCAGGCGGCGCTGGGCGGTACGACGGCGACGACCCTGCTCGAGGCCGATCGCCAATTCAATGTCACCGTGCGGCTTGCCCCCCAATATCGCGATAGCATCGACCGCGTCCGCAATATCAAGGTCGGCTATCAAACGCCGGCCGGCGTCAATGCCTACGTCCCGCTGAGCGAGCTTGCCGAGATTTCATTCGATACCGGCGCGTCCTACATTTATCACGAGCGCAACGAGCGCTACCTCCCGATCAAGTTCAGCGTGCGCGGCCGCGACCTCGGCGGCACGGTCGCGGATGCCCAGCAGCGCATCGCGCGCAACGTCAAGCTGCCGACCGGCTACCGCATCACCTGGGCCGGCGAGTTCGAGGAGCTGCAAGAGGCCAAAGCGCGTCTAGCGATCATCGTCCCCATCAGCCTCGCCATGATCCTATTGCTGCTGTACGGGCTGTTCAATTCGCTCCGCGACAGTCTGCTGGTGCTGGCGGGCATTCCGTTCGCGGCCGGCGGCGGCGTGCTGGCGCTGTATCTTTCCGGCTTGGATTTCAGCATTTCGGCGGCGGTCGGGTTTATCTCGTTGTTCGGTGTGTCGGTGATGAACGGCATCCTGATCATGACCTATTATAACGAGGTCAGGGCCACCGGCATGGGCGCGGTCGACGCCATGTTTCACGCCGCCGAGCAGCGAATGCGGCCGATGCTGATGACGGCGCTGTCGGCCTGCATCGGGTTATTGCCGGCGGCGGTGTCGACCGGCATCGGCAGCCAAGTGCAGCGGCCGCTGGCAACGGTCGTGGTCGGCGGCATGTTCATCGGGCCGATCATCCTGCTGGTGGTCGTGCCGGCGCTGCAGACGTTATTCCTAGGCGGGGACGATCGTGCGACGTCGGCCGCGCCCGACGCGGCGCCAGCGGGCGAGTAAAGCCAAATGACGGCGAGGAGAGCGGCTTGAGGATCGTTGTCCATTTTCTGGCGATCGCGCTGATCGGCACCTGGATGACGTTAGCGTGCCTTGCCGAGGATGCCGCCGGCGCCGGCCCGGGCTCAACTCCGTCGGCTAACCCGGACGGCTCCCGTTCGCCTGCCGGCGAGGATGCCGCGGGTATGGCCAAGCCTGACCGTCAGCGCGCTCCGGACGGCAAGGGCGACAGTAAAGCGGTGACCGGCGAGGGCGGGGAGAAAGGGAACGTCGTCGGAAGGGACGTTAAGCCCTCGGCTCCCGGCGGCAAGGACGCCGACGCGATCGATACGCGCATCACCGTGCAGCCCCGGCGGCCAGGCAAGCGAGACGAGCTCAGCGAAGGCACTATCAAACCGCTGGCTCCGCGCATCTTCCGGCCGCGGCGGCTGTCCGCACGCGAAGGTCGCGGTGGGGTTACGCGCGACGCGATCGGCCTACCTGTGGCGCGCCACGATTACATCGAGCAACCGGGCGGCCAGCGGCGCGATGTTCCAACCGTCGTCCACGAACCTGCCGCTGGACCAACGGGCTTTGGCGCAAACGCCAGCGGCGGCATTGCAAGGACTGGCGGCGCACTTGGACGCCCGTCATCAAATGCAAATCAGATCGTTAGGCCTGCCGCGCTCAATCGCGGAGCGATCAACGGGACCAGCCTGGCTCGGCCCGGCTTGGGTCCGTCCAGCATCGGCGGACCGGCGAAGCCGATTGCTGGAATCAACGGCACGACAATCCGGCCCAAGCACTAAGCCCAAAGAAATTTGTTGATTGGTCTTCGCTCCGGCCGGTAATCGCCGCGCCGAAAAAGTCGCCGCGATGCAATTTTAGGCAAAAGCCTGTGCAAATGCTTGGTTTTAAATCGCTTTCTGCGAAATCGCGGTCAATCGTCTCCGTGTCTTTATATCTACTTTATATCTGAAGCGCTGCGCCTATATGAGATCTATATTTTTGCGTTGAACAGGCGTATGATTTGGATGGCGGGAAAGGTGGCTCGCACCAAAAAAAAACCCAAACAAGAAAATGGAGCAGAAAATGACATGGATGCCGATCGAATGGGCACGGCGTGATCCTCACGCGGCGGTGCTAGCTTCGGATCTCTCGCCCGGCCTGCGCATAGCGAGCAACGTATTGCGGGCTTTGTTCATCGCTTGCCTGCTGGCGATCACGCTCCGCGTTAGCATGCCTCAGAACGAAACCATCTGGACGGTTTACGACACGCCTGGCGATCTCGTGCGGATGGTTTTGGGCTTGGCGGTTTGCGTCTGGTTGGTCGTCCAGCTCGTCACGGTGCCTAAAGACGCCCATCACTATCGAACCTGGCTCTACCTCGGAGTCTTAGCGGTTCCCTTCGCGGTGATCTGCCTCATCGCCGTGTGGTGAGCGCCCGAGATTCTGTCTGCCGGCTGCTCTCGCAGGCCGCGCGCTTGCAAATTACCCAACGTCATCGGCATCGGTAGATGGCGCGGCCTCCCGGTCCGAGCCAGCCGCAGCTTCGCTGCGGCACGTCACTGTTTTGCGCAACGACGAATGCTTTCTGCGGTGTCTTGCCAATGTCGACGTGCCGGCTGAGGCTCACGTCCAGATCTGCTGCCAGCGTCGGCACGCTCGCAAGGACGGAAACGCTCAAAACGATGCCAACTGAGATTGTCGGACCTGCTCTTGCCATGCGCTAGCTCCGTACCATGGTCTGTTCGGCCGCCAGCGACGACGCCAGGGCACTGGCAAGTTCACGATGAACGCCGAGCGATGGGTACAGATACATGTCCATCAACCAAACGCGCTCTCGCAGCAGACAGCCGCCGAGCAATCGCTCCGCTTCGCGTTTGGCAATCGGAAATCGCTTGCCCCACCCGGCGAAGTCGCGTGCCAGCGCCTCCAGTGACAGGACGACAGTTGCGATGAGCAGCAGCGAGTCGTTTGCGCGTTTCGCGCATCTGGATTTGGATGCGTTCTTGAAAAGTTGCGCCAGCTCACGATCACTCTCGACGATGTTGCGCGCATCCGAGTGCCATAGCATGTCGGGCAGGCAGCCATAGCCGAGCATTTCGTGATAGCTCTCGATCAGGGCCCGGCACTTGACTGCGAGCTCGCCGGGAAGAAAGCGGAAATTGGCAATCGCGCCGCCGCCGGCGCCCGACGGCCACTCGGTATCTTTGCCGTCCTCTATGGCGATGTCGCTGACCGTCGACATGTTCAATGCTCGAGCTGCGGTGACCACCGATCGCGTTACAATCTAGCCGCACTGTCCATATCCGTTCGAGATGCGTTTGCGCGTTTTTAGATACAGAAAAAATATATTTGTAGTCGATCGCCGCTGTGCTTGTCGTCTTTTACGCCAAGACCGAAGCGGGATGATTTGTTGATGTATTGCGACGGGCGCCAATCAACATCCGGTCTTCGGACGCAGGCCACCGCGTATTTCGGCTACTGTGACCGAAGAGTGACAATTGCTCTTTCAGACCAGCGCGTAACGATCGCTGTCGCGCGGCAAATCATTGCGGCTGTTGCGTAATCACGAAGTGCGCGGCCACCGCCGCCTTGTCGAGGCCGGCGTCATCGAAATCGCGGCGTTATTGAGCGTCGACGCATCCAAATGATGATGATTTCAGCAAAAAATCCATAAGCGGCTCCATCGGATATTTTTTGTATATTAAAAATCGATCCAATCCATATCGACTCCTCGGGTTCCGCACTGCGAAAAATCGCAGGTGCTGGGTTTCAAAGCGAAGAGCGCACATCGCCTTTGCGTGTGCTGCTTTGCAGTTGCGATAAAAGGGTGGGGGTCATGAAACGATTGCTTCTGCTTGGCGCCTTGCTGCTGGCGGTAACCGCGTCGAGTCGTTCGATGGCGGCAGACGCGTGGGGTGCGTGGACCAATGGACTGCCGACCGCGTGGGTGGAGGGCCCGGCGTGCGATCCGTACGTCGATTACAATTGCACACCGAGTAAGTCGGCCGCGATGGCCGCCAAGGCGGCGGCTAAGAGCGGACCCTGCGATCCGTACGTCAATTACAGCTGTCTCGACGCCTATCTTGGGGACGATGTCGCGACGCGTTTTTTCCGCTACTACCAACTCGAATGGGGCAAGGGCGTCGCACCGTCCGACCCGAAAGCGCCGCCCGGCCGCCGCTCCGACGCCGATTGGCCGGCGACTCCGCAATCCTCGCCGCCGATGCCGTTCACCGAATGGCCCTATGGCGGTACGCAGAGTATCGGCGTGACCAGGCCGAATTCGGTCGATAGTCCGCTGATGGCGGCGCTCGCCAATACGCAACTCGGCAAGGCGATGAGTGACGCCCATGTCCAGGTTTACGGCTGGGTCGCGCCCGCCGGCAATATCAGCAGCAATACGGTCAGACCGGGCGGCAACGCGCCGGCTGCGTACGACTACACGCCCAACACCGTCCAGCTCGACCAAGCCGTCGTCTATATCGAGCGTCTGGCCGACACTGTGCAGAACGATCACTTCGATTGGGGCTTCCGCCTTTCGGCTCTGTACGGCGTCGATTATCGCTACACGACGGCCTACGGTCTGTTCAGCAACCAACTTCTCAATAAAAACGCCGTCAACGGCGTCGACTTTCCGATGTTGTACACGGACCTCTACTTTCCCGTGATGCAGGGTCTGGATATTCGGCTCGGCCGATTCATCTCGATTCCGGACATCGAGGCACAGCTTGCGCCTAACAATTACACGTACGTGCACTCGCTGACCTACACGTTCGACAACTACACCAATACCGGCATCGAGGCCACTTTGGCCGTCACCAAGAACTGGATGATTCAAACGGGCCTGACCGTCGGCAGCGACACGATGCCGTGGAACGCGGGTGCGCGTATCACCAATCTCATGCCGGGGAATCCGCTTTATCCCGACGCGTCAATGCTCAAAGACCCCGGAGCGGTACCGTCAGTCACGCTTGGAGTGCGCTGGACCAGCGATGACGGGAAGGATGACCTGAATGTTGTCGGCGATGCCTTAAACGGCGGACAGTGGGGCTACAATAACTTGCAATGGATCGGCTTCACCTATTATCACAAGTTCAACGATTACTGGCACCTCGCGTTCGAGACTTGGAATATTCACGAGAATGGGGTGCCGAACCTTAACAATGCGACATCGCAAGGGATTCTTGCCGGCGGCGGTACGCCGTTCAGTCCGCAATTTATTCCGTTCAATGCCCCGAACGCGGCGGTTTGCTCCGGCCCGAGCTCGTGGAACAGCGCCGCCGCCTCTGCCAATACCGTAGCAGGCTCGCCGCTGAAGTGCACCTCCGACACTCAGACCTTTCTTCTCTACCTGAACTATTCGCCGAACAGATTGAACAATTTCTCCCTGCGCACCGAGTATTTCAACGACCTTCAGGGACAGCGCACCGGAGTGCCGAACGCCTACGCCGACGTCGCGTTCAGCTGGCAGCATTGGCTGTCTCCGCAGATCGAGCTTCGTCCCGAAATCGCTTATTATCGCGCGCTCGATAACCCGGCCTTCAACGGCGATCTGGCTGCGGGCATCGTTCCAACCAGAAACTGGGCGGTTATCGCGGCCAGCGATATCATCATCCACTTCTGAGAAGGGAGCGCCATCTTGGTCACCGTGCGATTCAAGCGGCATGAAGGGATGCGCTTGCATCGCAATATTCCGGGGATCGAGTCGCCAACCTCCACGAGGCGAGAATGTGGTGTTGTGCGTATAAATTGTGCAGGGCGCCATCATCGCATGTGAAAACATAGGCAATCCACACAGACGTAGCCGCGATCGCTTATGATTTTCATATTTGTTTGAGCCGGGAATCATCTCGACTTCCTACGGGCAGGTAGGGAAAGCTACCTGTGATTAATGCCAGCCGGGTGCGTACAGAGCTGTGAACTGAGCGCTTTCGGAAAGGCAACAGTCGTGTCAACTTTTCAAGAACGGCTCGGACTTCGCGACCGAACTGCGAATCTGCCGAAGAACTGCACCGACGAGCCGCGTGCTCGACATAACACCCGGTGGCTGAACTTCGGCGCAGCGAACGCCATTCCGATAGTGGCGACGTTGGCGCTGGTTTGGCTAGCGACGATCAGCCTTGTTGTTCTCAATTCCTTCGCCCCGCTGGACCTCGTCCCGCTGATTTACATGCTGCCCGTAATCCTGGCGGCGACGCAGTGGGGGCTGGTGCCCGGTTTGGTCGCGGCCATCGCCGGTGCTGCGGCCGCCGACTTTTTCTTTTATCCACCGCTCTATAGTTTCTGGCTAGAAAACCCGCAGGACGTCATCGATCTGCTGCTCTATCTGTTGGTGGCGACTGTCGCCAGCAATCTCGCCGCGCGCCTTAAGACCAAGGCGGACACCCTGAGCCGTCGCGAAAAGGAGATCAGGGAGTTGCACGCCTTCTCGCAGGGCCTCGCTACCTGTCTTACCGGCCGCGACCTGATATTCGCGGTACAGGACTATCTTTCGAACACGCTGCGATATCGAGCCGTGCTCATTGCAATGGCGCCGGACGATCATGGCCCAAACGATCATTCCGCCGTTCCCGAGGAAATCCGGCGCCAAGCTTTGAAGCTCATCGCGGCCAATGCCACTGGGGCATCGAGCATAGTGGAACCACATGGACGCGGCGCCTGGATGGTCAGGGTTATCGCGCCGGAAATCCTGGGCTATGGCGCGATAGCGGTTGAACTGGACGATAGCCCCGGCGGGCGTACGGTAGTCGTTGCGAAACGCGTTGAAATGCTGCTTGACGAGGCAACGGCGACGCTCAAGCACCTGAAAGTGAAAGAGGCGGTCGAGCAGGCGACGATCAATTATCGAACTGAAATTCTTCGCGACGCGCTGGTCGGCGGCGTATCTCACGAATTGCGTACGCCGCTGGCGTCGATTCTCGGCAGTTGCAGCGTGCTGAACCAGATGCCGGCTGTCCGCGATGACCGCCGGTCTCGGGCGCTGGTTGACGCCATTCATGACCAGGCCGGCCAGCTCGACAGCGAGATTTGCGATTTGCTCAATGCCACGCGAATCAGTGCGAAAGGTGTCCGGCCGCAGCTCATGTGGACCGATCCGACGGATATCGTCAGCGCGGCGCTCAAGCAAAAAGAACGCAGGCTGGCATCGCATTGGGTGAAGCTCGATCTCGCCGAGGACGTTCCGCTGGTCCATGTGGATTCCGTTCTGGTCGAACAGGCGCTTGGGCAGCTTCTGGAAAACGCCGCTAAATATTCGCCGACGGGAAGTGAAATCAAAGTCAGCAGCCGTTGCGAGCGGGATCACGTGGTGTTTTCGGTGAAGGACCAGGGCAGCGGCCTGACAGCGGATGAAAAGGGCCAGTTGGGCAAACGCTGCTTCCGCGGCGAGCGCCGCCCCGTCAGCGAATCCGGCTCCGGTCTAGGCCTCTGGATCGCCAGCACCTTCATCGCCGCCAATGGTGGAACGCTTCATGTGGAAAGTCCGGGGGCGAACCTCGGTACGACGATGTCGCTGCGGCTGCCGACCGCATCGCAAGACATGCCTGAGCTCGTAGGCACGGCCAATGACTAAGGTGTTGGTTATCGACGACGAAGCCCAGATCCGGCGCTTTCTGCGCGCCGGCTTCGAGCTGCATGGATTTACCGTGCTCGAAGCGGAGAATGCCACGGCCGGGCTCAAGGCTGCGACTTTCAACAAGCCCGATCTGATTGTTCTCGACCTTAACCTGCCCGACCTCGAAGGGTCCGAGGTGCTCGAACGCATTCGTTCGTGGTCCAACGTTCCCGTCATCATTCTCTCGATTCACGCCGATGAGCAGGAAAAGGTTCGTTTGCTCAAGTTGGGCGCCGACGACTACGTGGTCAAACCATTCGGGATTGCCGAGCTGCTGGCGCGGAGCGAGGCGGCACTGCGGCGGCAGTTGCGCAGCAGTAATAGAGAACCCGTGGTGAGGGCCGGTCCGCTTTCGATCGACGTGGTGTCGCGGCTGGTGACGCTGGACGGAAAGCGCGTCGTGTTGACGCGTAAGGAATACGCGCTGCTGCACGCGCTTGCGGCCCATGCCGGGCTCGTGGTCACGCATCAGCAGTTGATCAAGGAGATTTGGCAGGGCAACGCGGGCAACACTCAGTACCTTCGTATCCTAGTGCGCAAATTGCGACAGAAGGTCGAAATTGATCCGACAAATCCGTTGTTGATCGTCAGCGAATCGGGCGTGGGCTATCGGCTCGATCGCGGCGACGCGGGGGCCGCGCTCGGTCGGCGGGGGATGTCGTCAAATCCGACCTATTGCGCCTGACGTTCTCAAAGAATTCGGCGGCATGCGATTGCACGCGAGGTCCTATGTTTCGTTCGGTGCTGGTCTTGGTGGCGTTTCTTCTTGCGGGCTGTGCTTCGCCCGAAACAGAGGCTCAGGCAAAGGCCGAAGCCGATGCTAAGGATGACGCCAAGTGCCAATCCGCCGGCTATCCGCCGGGGACCGCCGACTACGATCAATGCCGGACGAAACTAGCCGATCTCCGCGCCCAAACTGACCGCAGTGCGCTTTCGGGGCGTGCAGAATCGCCCGCCGTCATGGGCCAATTTTTAGCCCGTCACTTGTCTTTCGACGTTTGAACCAATACCGGAATTCAGCGCGCCTGCGGTTACACGCCTAAGGCTCGATCAGGCGCACGGTTGTGGCTTTGATAACGGCCTCCGTGCGGGTCGCGGCGCCGAGCTTGGCGCGCGCATTGTCGATGTGAAAATCGATCGTCCGCTTGGTCAAGCCGAGGATTTGCGCGATCTCGACCGAGGTCTTGCCGCGCGCCACCCAGGTCAGGACTTCGACCTCGCGATCGTTGAGCGCGGCGACCTTCGGCCATAGCCCGGTGCGGGCGACGCCGGCCAACCGTGCCGCGATGATGGTCGCCAGCACGTCGAAGTCGATCGGCTTGGTGACATAATCGTCCGCGCCCAATTGCCGCCCCTTGAGCTCGTTGTCCCGGTCGGTCAGCGCGGTGAGAAAGACGAAAGGCATTTTCGCGAACCGCGGCGCCAGCGCGATCAAGCGTTCCAACAGTTCGAACCCCGACATCAGCGGCATGCTGATATCCGACAGCACCAGGTCGGGCATGGTCTTGAGGATGGCGGCGAGCCCCTCGCGGCCGTCATGCGCGATGCTGACCGCATAGCCGCGATCGACCAGCTCCTCGGCGATCAGCGCCGCAGTCTCGCGGTCGTCCTCGATGCAAAGAATCTTCTTTTGTGCTTCGGCCATACGCGGAATACCGGGAACATCGTCAGCTCACATTCGAGCCCGAATTTAACCGACAAGCCTGATTGTAGCGAGGGATCGCCGAATCAGGTTCCAGTCAACGCCTGGCTCATATATAATTCATTATATATATGTCTTGTTGCAAAGGCCGCCGTTGCGGTCCCGCAACACTGCCAAGTCTTTAACTCACCGATGGTTGGCCCCCCATGCGGCAGCCGCGTTCGATCCGGTTTCACCTGACCGCGGTGTTCCTGCTGTTCTTTTCGCTGGTGGTCGTCCTCGGCCTGTTCAGCATCTGGCGCCTGAGCAATTTCAACCGGTTATCCGCCGACGTGGCCGAGCTTTGGCTGCCCAATACCCGCGTGCTCGGCGACCTCAATAATTTCACCTCCGATTTCCGCGCCATCGAGGGCAGCAATCTGTTGTCGTCGGATCCGGCCGAGACCGCAGCGAGCGAACGGCAGATGGCGGGGCTCGACCGCTCCATAGCCGACGCCGAGCGCGGTTTTGAGCGAATTCGGCACAATGCCGCCGAGGACGATCTGTACGGCCGATTCAAGGAACGCTGGAACGATTATCGGACCATCGTCAACCAGATGCTGGTCTTGTCGCGCACCAACCGCAAGGCCGAGGCGCTGGCAATTTACGGCAGCACCTCGCGCGCCGCCTACGACGCGGCGAGCGATACGCTCGGCCAGCTCACCGACCAGGCGGTCGCCAGCGCGCAGGCTGCCAGCGATCGGCTCGGTGCCGCCTATCGGCAGGCGTTCTGGCTCATCCTGCTCGGCATGGTGATCGCGGGCGTGATGGTTGTCGCCGCGCTCATCCATATCAGCCGCTCCATTTCGGCGCCGCTGCTGCATCTCGCCGACCGCATGCGCCGGCTCGCCGCCAACAACACCGACATCGACATCCCCGAAACCGAAAGACGGGACGAGATCGGCGAGATGGCGCAGGCCACCGTCGTATTCCGCAACAATGCGATCGAGCTGATGCGCAGCCAGCGCGTGCTCGCGCGCCAGGCGGCGATGCTGGAGGAGCAATTAGCGCAGGAACAGCGCCTCGCTTTGGCCCAGCGCAATTTCGTATCCATGGCCTCGCATGAGTTCCGCACGCCCATGACCATTATCGACGGTCACGCCCGCCGCCTGATCAAGATGAAAGACTCGATGCCGCCGGCCGAAATCGACGAGCGCGCCGGCAAGATTCGCGCCGCTGTGCTGCGGCTGACCCATTTGATCGACAATCTGCTCGACTCCGCGCGCCTGATCGACGGCGGCACCGAGCTTTATTTCCATCCGGCCGAGATGGACATGACGGCGCTGCTGCGGGAGGTCTGCCAATTGCACCGCGAGATGGTGCCGGGGGCGCAGATCGCCGAGCGGTTCGCGGCCACGCCGATGCCGATGGTCGGCGATGCCAAGCTGCTATTTCAGGTTTTCAGTAACCTGCTGTCCAATGCCGTCAAGTACTCGCCGGGCGGCGGCACCATCGACGTCGAGGCCGAGGTCGTCGCCGACGATGTCGTCGTCACCATCGCCGACCGCGGGCTCGGCATTCCCGCCGGCGATCTCGATCGGCTGTTCGAGCGCTATCATCGCGGCAGCAATGTTTCGGGAATCGTGGGAACCGGTGTCGGTCTCTATCTGGTCAAGATGGCGGTCGATCTGCATGGCGGCGGTATCGAGGTGAAGAGCAGGGAAGGGGAGGGTTCCCGCTTCACCATACGACTGCCGATCAAGCGGACGTCGGCGATCACGGAATGGCCGCCGGCGGGAGTCGAGCCGGCGGCGCCGATGGACGCGCCGTCGATCGCCGGGTGACTTTTTCGCGAGCATTCTGCTATAGCTTGCTCCAGTTTCCCATTTTTGATGGCCGATGAAAACCTTTGGGCTTGTTCTCCTGACCTGCGTCGCGTGGGCATCGGTCTGTTTCGCACAGCAGACGATTGAATGGCCCGCGGGTGCACGGCCCATTCTGGCGGACTGGCAAGATCCGTCGTCGCTGCCGCCACGGTTTCGCAACCATTGCGCCTACGACGGTTTCCGCGGTCGCCTTTACTGCTCCGACCATTGCGGCCGTGAATACCAATTCTATTACTGCACCCGGGACTCATTCGGCTGTTGCCGCATTGGCTACGGCTACTGCGACTGGAAGGGATTGCTGCGCTGCGCTCCGTAAGGCGCGCCGGCAATGATGAAATCGTTCAAATGCGGGCAAAGTCGTTAAGCGGCGGCTGACCATCGCGCGCCAAAATCAGCCTGCCGGCGTCACGCGTTAGCGAGCTGGTCGCGATCATCTGCTGAGATGCCTTAAACCAGCTCGGCTTGTCTCATGCGTTCAGCCATTATTTTCGCCGTCCTCGCTTTGACCGCCGGCATCGCGGTGCCGCGGTATGCCACGCAAATCAGCGCCAAGCCGGCTACTGCCGCGCTGGCGGCGGGCCCGGTGGCGCCGGTTGCCGCCGCGGCCGTAACCGCGCGGTCGGTCATCGTGCCGCGCGACGTGCGCGGTCACTTCCAGGTTGACGCCCGCATCGAGGGCCGCAAGCTCAGCTTCATGGTCGATACCGGCGCGTCGGTGATCGCGCTCACCGCCAGCGACGCGGCCCGCCTCGGCATTCATCCGGCGCAGCGCGACTTCGTCACCGAGGTCAAGACCGCGAACGGCACCGTGCGCGCCGCGCCGGCCAAGCTCGATAAAGTCGAGGTCGGCGACCTTGTCGTCCGCGACGTCGCCGCGCTGGTGATGCCCGACGCGGCGCTCAGCGACAATCTGCTCGGCCTGTCGTTCCTGTCGCGGCTGCGGCGTTTCGAGTACAGCGCCGGCCGACTTGTGCTCGAGCAATAACGCCGCCGGCTCCGCGGCTTAGCGTTCGCCGTCGCGTAAAAATCACCCGCTGTTAACGATGTAAGTCCGCGCCGCTATGGCTTTCGGGCAACGGAAAATCAATGCCTGTCAGGTATTGGCGAAGGGCACACAGCCGCAAATTCCGGCCGCACCGATAGAGAGCTCATAGCGGGAAAATGCCAAAGCAGACCGCTGCGGAATGGGACAAGGGTGGCATGTTTAGACTTTTAGCGAAATATTCCCGCCGCCGCGCGCGGGATATTTCCCGCTTCTGCCGAGCGCGGCAAGGCGCCACCGCCGTCGAATTTGCGCTGATCGCCCCGGCTTTTTTCGCGCTGCTGATAGCGATTTTTCAAACGGCCTTTTTTATGTTCGCGCAGATGGCTTTGCAAAATGCCGCCGAGGAAGCCGGTCGCTACTTTCTGACCGGTCAGGCCCAGAATGGCAATTGGACGGCGAGCAACATCCAAACCAAAGTCTGTCCGATGATCCAGGCGCTCATGACCTGCGCCAACGTGATCGTTGTCGTGCAAAATGCTTCGTCTTTTTCCGCCGCCAATACGTCGGCGCCAGCGTTGTACAGCAGCGGCCAGCCCATCACGTCGTTTACCTATGCGCCCGGCACGCCCGGCGAAATCATGGTCGTGCAGCTCGTTTATAAGTGGTCGGTCGTCAGCGGGCCGCTGGGTTTTGTAATTTCCAACCTTCCAAACAGTGCGGCGGAGATCGTGGGGGTCAGTGCCTTTATGGTGGAGCCTTATTGATCATGCCGGGCCCGGTCAGACTGTATCGCCGTTTCATCGCCTCGACACGGGGTGTCGTGGCGATCGAATTCGCCGCGATTCTGCCGGTCTTGCTCATCATGCTGCTGGCAACGTTTGACGGCGGTAGCGCGATTGCCGTCTATATGAAAGTGCGGGCGGCGACTTACGTCCTGGCGTCGGTTACCAATCAATACTCGACGGCCATGCCGATTCAATCCACCAACATGATGGGGATAATGAGCGCCACCACCGCGGTGCTCGCACCGTATTCGAGCACGCCGCTCGCCGCCGTCATTTCGGAACTGAAGATAACTGCCGCTAAAGCGACCACCGCAAAGGTAGTGTGGAGCGCCACGCTGAATGGCACGGCTTTGGCGGTTGGATCTACTGTGAACCTCCCGACCGGCATTGCTTCGTCAACAAATACGTGCAACTCGTATTCTTCCCCCGCGTGTTATCTGATCCTTGCCCAAGTGAGTTACACCTATACGCCGCTTTTCGGTTATTTTGGCAGCGGCGGGATCGCGCTTTCCGATACCGTGTATGCCACGCCGCGCAGCAGCCCTTGCATACCGTATGTCCCGACAACCGGCGCCTCCCCCTCATGCTGAAGCCGGGGAGCCAGGACCACTTTGGCCGTGTCCTCGAGCAAGCCGCGCGACAAGACCCCCCGCGACAAAATCCTATTGGGTGATGTGGGCGGTGCTTACGGCCTGCTCGAACATCGCCAGCAGCGCATTCTGGATGTCGGTCGGCGTGCTCGCGGTGTAGAAAAAGCCGGACGAGGCGCAGCTCTGAAGCGCTGCCGGAATGTACTGAATGTTATTATTGGCATAGCCGTCTTCGTCACTGGCAAAGTTGGAATTTGGATCCTGGATGGTTCCATAAGGGATGTAGAGGATGGCGACGGTGATGCCGCGGTTTTTCATCGTCGTGCAATAATTCGTCTTGTTAAGGCCGGCAGTTTGGTCATTTGGGCTGTACGTGGGCAGCACGGTTGCGGAGTTTTGAAAGGGCACGTTTGTCGAGGACGACCAATTTTGCGACCCCCAATTCCCGCCCGATTGTGTTTGGTAATCCTGGGAGCCATCGGTAACGATAAACACGTAGGGCAGCGCTTTGCTCGAACTCACCCCGGTGCCGACCGATGTGATGAAGCTGTTCATCTGTGAGAGCGCGTTCTCGAAATGCGTGCCGCCGGATCCAAGCGTCGCGTTCTGTCCGGTATCCAGCAGATTGGCGAGCTGTTGGGCAAAGTTGGTGATCGTTGAGCCTGTGAGACTACTGGTCAGGCCGACGGCGCACGAATTGCTGCTGTTATTGCTGGCAGTGCAGAGGTTTTGGATGAACGGAAACAACGCAACTGCAAACTCGTTCGACACGCCGTTGTTGGTCTCGGTGGTGTTGGCGGTCGACAGCAATGTGGTCACGGCATAGCCGACCGCGTCGGCGCGCAATTGGATGCAGGAAGTGGTTCCGGCGGTGGCGCAAGAGCTTACTGGCGTATTGGTCCAATTTACATAGTTTCCGTTGTTTGCTGGGGGGCCATTGGTTGTACCGCTCGTAAAAGACACCGGCGTGGTGCCTAAGCGCGAAATGGTAAACCCTTGGCAATATCCTCCCGAGCCTGGGTTCGGGATGTGGCCGCTGTAACTGTGACCCGCGGCGGGGATCGGTCCTTGAAAGGACCCTTGGGGAGGAGACACTGGAGAGGCTTGTTGCGGGCAATATCCCGTCCCTGACGGACATTGCGCGCAGGCTCCCTGTGCAGTGAAATGGCAAGCGAACTGGCAACCCTGCGGATAACCGTTGTTCGGCGGGCTGTTGGTCGGGTACAGATTGTCAGGGTTTACCGCCATGAGTCTTTGTTGCTCGCTCGAGGTCGACGGGAAGCTCATCGACCCGGAGACGTCGAGCATCAGATAGAAATCGATGTAGGTCGGCAGGCTGTAGCTCGCCGTGGACGAGCTCCCGATCGTGATGTTTGGATAGCCGATGATTCCCATGAAGTAGGTTGAAACTGTGGTCGAAAACGACACCACCGCAGTGACTGTCGTTCCTGTCAGTGTCACGGTAGCCGTGGGAGACACGCTGGTGTAGCCTGCCGGCAAATTTGCACTGAAAAAATTGGACGCATAAGTTGAACCGCCTGAAACGGCGCCGCCGCTGCTCATACCCTTGGCGGTGGCGATGACGGGCGAGTTGATGGAAACGGTCGCCAGCGCCGCGGCGTCGGCCGCCGCCTGCAGCTTGGTCCGGATCATCGACGCGTTTGAATAATCGATGACGCAGCCGATAGCGGCCATCATCGGAAGCGCTGCCAGGGCAGTGATTACCGCAACATTTCCCCGGCTATTCGATTGGAAATTGCCGAATAGCGCCCGCAGCCGCGCCAATCGAACGCTCAGTCGAATTTCCCGAATTTTCCTGAACATAGGGCAATACTCCAATCTGAGCTTCTATGCTGAAATTGCTAGAAAATTGTTACTTGGGTCGCCGAAACTGGGCCTCTGTGACCATAGAAAGTAGGCGCGGCGGGCAGGGCGATCGTTGGCCCCAGGCGGCGTTTTTACGGCCGGTGCGAGCCAAAGTGCCGCACGGTTGACTTTCGGACGGGTCGACGCGGGCATTTGCCGCAGTTCATTCGCGGGAACTCAATTTTCGCGGCGCTGCCGCGAAACGTTTCGCGACCCGCGGCGAGCTGTAACCGGGCTCAAAGATACCCGGTGCTCATCTCCTCGGCGAACCGCGCCGGATCGCCTTCCCAGACGATGCGCGCGTGTTCGAGCACATAGACGCGGTCGGCGTGCGGCAGCGCGAAGGTGACATTCTGCTCCCCAAGCAAAACGGTGATCTTGGTCGTCTGTCGCAACTTTTCCAGCGCCTTGGAGATTTGCTCGAGGATGACCGGCGCCAAGCCGAGCGTCGGCTCGTCCAGGATCAAGAGCTTCGGCTTCATCATCAGCGCGCGCGCGATGGTCAGCATCTGCTGCTCGCCGCCCGACAGCGTGCCCGCGGCCTGCCTCTGCCGTTCGCGCAGGATCGGGAACAAATCGAACAGCCAGGCGATCTGCTCGGCGCTCTCGGCGGGCGGCAAGTGCTGGCCGCCGAGATCGAGATTCTCGCGTACCGTCATGTCGGTGAAGAGATCGCGGCCCTCGGAGCACTGCACGATGCCATGGCGTGCGATCGACGCCGCGGTCAAGCCGCGCAGCGAGGCGCCCTCGCGGCGAACGTCACCCGAATAGGGCAGCAAGCCCGAGATGGTATTGAACAGCGTGGTCTTGCCGGCGCCGTTGAGGCCGACAACCGAGACGAATTCCCCGGCGTGCACATGGATCGAGACGTTCTCCAGCGCCTGCGCCTTGCCGTAGTGGACGCTGACGTTATCGACCTCGAGGAACGGGGTGACACTGTCGCGGAACGAGGATTCGGCGCGCGCCGCGGTTTCGATGCTGCCGCCGAGATAGACGCGGCGTACGGTCTCGTTGCGCATCACCTCGTCGGCGGTGCCTTCGGCAATGCGCTCGCCGACATACATGGCAAGCACGCGGTCGACCAGCCGGGCCACGCTCTTGACGTTGTGATCGACCAGCAGCACGGCGCGCCCATCGTCGCGAAGCTCGCAGATGAGGTCGGAGAACATCGCCGTTTCCTTCGAGGTCAGCCCGGCGAACGGCTCGTCGATCAGCAGCACCTGCGGATCGCGCGCAATCGCCTTGGCGATCTCGATCCGGCGCAGATCGGCGAACGGCAAGGTGCCGGGCCGGCGGTCGAGCACGGCGCTCAAGCCGACGCGGGCGGCGATGGCGCGGGCGCGCGCCTCGATGGCCGGATCGGCGAACAGCCGGGTGAGCTTGTCCGGAAGCAGCGCCAGCGTGATGTTCTCCAGCACGGTCTGGCGGTGCAGCGGTCGCGAATGCTGGAACACGATGCCCACGCCCATCCGCGCGATCTCGTGCGAAGGCCGGCGGGCAACTTCGACGCCGTTGATGCGGACCGAACCCGCATCGGGGCGCTCGATCCCCATGATGAGCTTCATCACCGTGGATTTGCCGGATCCGTTGGGACCGATCAGGCCGAGAATTTCGCCGGCCCGCACGCTGAGCGCCATGTCTCTCACGGCGACAAGGCCGCCAAAGCGCTTGGTGAGGCCGTTGACCTCGAGATGGGCGCCTCCCGCTGTGCTCACCCGGATTCCTTCGTGCCCGTGAGCAGGCCAAAAAAGCCGCCCGGAAACAGCAGCACCACGATGAGCGCCATGGCGAAGACGACGAAGTTCGACAGATCGCCGAGCGGTCGCAGCACCTCGCTCATGGCGATGAGGAAAATGGCGCCGAGCACGCCGCCGAGGATGGTGCGTCGGCCGCCGAGCACCGCGGCGATGATGATCTGCACGCCGACCGTGATATCGACCAGGGTCCCGACCGAAGCCGTGCTCAAGTAGAAGACGAGCAGCGCCCCGGCCAGTCCCGAGAAGAAGGCGCTGATGATGAAGGCGGCAAGCTTATGCTTGGTCACGTTGAAGCCGAGCGCGCCGGCCTGCACCGCGTCCTGGCCGCTGGCCTGCAGGATGAGGCCGACCGGCGAGCGCGACAGCGAGAACAGGATCGCGCCGCTCACCGCCATGAACCAGAGCGCGATTTCGTAATTCGTCGTGTCGCTGATCGAGATCACGTCGGGCACGGTGAGGCCGATTTCGCCACCGGTCAGCCCGGCGGCGACCACGACAAAATTTTGCAGAATCAGCACGGCGACCAGCGTCGTCAGTCCGAAATAAGGCCCGCGCACGCGCAGCGCCGGCAGCGCGAGCACTACGCCGCCGGTCACGGCGGCGAGCGCGCCGGCGACCAGGCAGATCCAGATCGGTGGCTGATAGAGACTATCGAGGATGCCCGCCGTATAACCGCCGGTCCCGATCAGAAAGGTCGGGCCGAAGTTCACTTCGCCAGCGAAGCCGAACAGCAGGTCCCACGCCATGGCGAACACGCCGAAATAGTAGGCGATCGTCAGCAGCCCAAGAATGTAGCCGGTGACCCACAGCGGCAAAAAGGATGCGACGACGATTACGCCAAGAGCGATAAGGAGCACGCGCGCGGTGGAAAGCGAACGCATCTATCTGCGCCCCAACAGTCCGCGCGGACGGACATACATCACGGCGATGAGCAGCAGCAGCGCCGGGATGGTGCGATAGGCCGGCGAAATGAGATAAGCCGTTATGGTCTCCAGATAGCCCACGACATAAGCTGCGATCAGCGCGCCGGAGACGCTGCCGAGCCCGCCCAAGACGACGATGGCAAACGCGCTCGCCGTCAACGGCCCGACGCTGTACGACGAAACGCCGAGAAACATGCCCAGCAGAACGCCGGCAATACCGACCAGCACGCCATAGATGGCCCAAACGGCGATATAGACCTGCGACAGTTCGATGCCGAGCAGCGTCACTCCGCGCGGATTCATCGAAGCGGCGAGCACCGCCTTGCCGGCCCGCGTGCGGTTCACCAGCAGCCACAGCAGGCCGATGGCCAGCCAGCACACCAAAGCGGTGAAAATTTCGTTGGCAGGCGTACGCACGCCGGCGATCGACACCACGCCTTCCACGATCGGCGCCACGGTTTTCGCATTATTAGTGTAGAAATAGGCGATCAGCTCCTGGATCATGATGCCCCAAAGCAGCGTCGCCGTGAGGATGAAGATCTCTTTTTCTTCCTCGCGGATTTTGCGGGTGTGCTGCAGCGGCCGCACGATCAAGAAATAAGTCAGCAGCGAAGCGGCAAAGCCGACGGCCACGCCAAGCGCCGCCCCGACATAAGGTCCAACATGCAGATCGTTGCCGGCGGCCCAGGCGGCGACGACGGCGGCGACCATGAGCGCGCCATGCGATAGATTGAGCACGCCGGAGACGCCGAAAATGAGCGCGAAGCCCATCGCGCCCAACGCGTAAAGCGAGCTGATGGCGAAGCCGTCGATCAGGATTTGCCAGAACAGCATCAGTCGGATCCGGGCGAAGCCGCAGGGCGTCCCCGCGCGCCAGCGGTACGTGATCGCCGTCGGGGTGTGGAGGAGGGGCCGCGCAAAGTCCCGCTCACTGACTCGGCTCCCTCAAGTTTTCTCCCCGCATGCGGCCGCAGGCGGGGAGAGGTACGAAAGCGCGATCGATCATTCCTTCGTCAGTTGGCCGAGCCAATCTTGATGAAGCTCGGGAATTTCAGCTTGCCATTGGCCACGTCGGCCGGCCACAGGTTGACCTGCTTGCCGCTCTGCCATTGCAGCATCAGGCCGGTGATCGTGCCGGGGCCGATCTTGAGAGCATGCGGGTAGGGGGTGTCCCGGCCTTTGAACTGCACCCGGCCGATGGTGCCGACGTAGTCGGTCTTTTCCAGCGCCTCGACCAGCTTGTCGGGGTCGGTCGAACCGGCTCGCTTGATCGCGTCGGCGATGTAAAAGACCTCGTCGTAAGCGGTGTAGCCGCAATAGGACGGGAAATTGCCGTAGCGCTTCTTGAAGGCCGCGACGAAGGGGAGCGTCTTCGGCGTCACGGCGACATCGGGTCCCGAGAAGGCCTGGTACAGCACGCCTTCGACCGCGCCGTTGGTGTCGTTCCAGAAGCTGGAATTGCTGGCCTGCGAGGAAACGCCGAACATCGGAATCGGCACCTGCTGCTGTTTCCACTGCACCGTCGGTTGCACGCCGACATGCGAAATGCCGGTGATGATCACATCGGGCTTTTCACCCTCGATCTTGTTGAAGATCGGCGTGAAATCCGTGGTGTCGGGCGAGACGCGGATGTGGTCGAGGACCTTGAGCCCGATGTCCGGCAGGCATTTCAAGTATTCGGCATCGAGCGGTGTCGTCCAGGCCGCATCTTCGCTCATGACGACCGCGGTCTTCATCTTCAGGTGGTCGACGAGAAGGTCCTTGGCCGCTGCACAGGCGGCGTCGGCAATGCTGGTCGAGGTCGCATAGCCGTGGAAGGTGTATTTGAGGTGGTCGTAATCCTTGGCGATATTCTGGGTGATGACGTCGGAGGCGGCGCCCGGCGTCACCATCACCGTCTTCAGGCGTCCGGTCCAAGGCTCGAGCGCCAGCACGACCTCGCTGACATAGCTGGCGATGACGGCATTGACGTGATCCTCGTTCGCGGCCCGCTGGAAGGCGCGAACCGATTCCGCGGCGGACGAGTGATTGTCGTAAGAGATAATCTCAATCTTGCGACCGTTGATCCCGCCGGCGGCGTTGATCTCGTCGGCGGCAAGCTGGGCGGCGAGCGGGATCGACGAGCCGGCGACAGCCTGCGCTTCGGCGATGACGCCGATCTTGATGGGTTCGGAGGTCTGCGCGGAGACGCCCAGGGGGGCGAGCGCGAGGGTGAACACTGCGCATCCGAGCAGCCACGGGCGTGCTGCGCTCTTGGTGCTGTTCATGTCGATTCCTCCCATTTTTGCCGCAGGAATTCAGCGTGGCCGCGTCGCGGGGCGCGTACCACGAGCTTATAGCTCAGGTTATAGGAATGAGTGCCGGGTTACAAACGTCCGAAACGACGCGGATGGCCGTCTCAAGGGCTCGGCTCGCCGAATCCTCGGCGGCTCGGTTCGCCAAATCCAAGACGCGCCAGTTTTTGCCGGCTGCGCAAATGTTGTATCCTGGAATGGGCGCGCGTTGCGCCGGCGCGGGTGTAGCTCAATGGTAGAGCAGAAGCCTTCCAAGCTTATGACGAGGGTTCGATTCCCTTCACCCGCTCCAACCTTCGCGCCACTCAAGTCGGCTATAGCCGACTTGAGCATCGTGAATCGCCGATCTCGGGTAAACCCGAGATCGGTGGCGCTTCCGCCTACGCGCTCCGCGCTTCGGTGGACTTTAAGCCCGCCGAAGCTCGCGAAGTGAGCGTAGGAGGGTCGGTTGGCAGGCCAAGCGCGACCGCGCGGTTCCCCTGGGCCCTTGCGCGGCTTTGCGGCAAAGGGCATGAGACGGCCGCCGTAGGAGTGTAGCTCAATGGCTAGAGCACCGGTCTCCAAAACCGGGGGTTGGGGGTTCGAGTCCCTCCACTCCTGCCAGGCCGGCCGACAGAGGACCGGTGACGGCGGACGGACCTTAAGACGCCCTTAGGGCCCCAGATCGGCCTTCCATTTGTCGTCTGTCATCCGGTCTCCGTCTCCGATCGCTTGACGGTGCGGCCGGCCGGCAGTAGGAAGCTTAAATCGTCAGCGGCCCGGCGACGGACTTCCGCGACGAACATTCCCCAAAAAAGGATCCGCCGTGTCGGTCTCCTCCTTAAAGGTGGGCGGGGAATGCCTATTTGGATCGAGCGATGGCGAAGATCAGTCCCTTCAAGTTCCTGCAGGAAGTACGGGCCGAGGCGCAAAAGGTCACCTGGCCGACGCGCAAGGAGACCACAGTCACCACGATCATGGTGTTCGTGATGGTGGCTGCCGCGTGCATCTTTTTCCTGGTTGCGGATCAGATCATGCGACTAGGCGTTAGCTTCCTGCTCGGCATCAACTCTTGAGTGCTTTCCATTGACGGCGTTTGAAAATTCATGATCCGGAATTCATGACATGACGAGCCGATGGTACGCGGTACACGCCTACTCGAATTTCGAGAAAAAGGTGGCCGAATCGATCCGCGAGCAGGCGAAACAGCGCGGCCTGTCGCCACTGTTCGAGGAAATCCTGGTGCCGACCGAGAAGGTCGTCGAGGTCCGGCGCGGCCGTAAGGTCGACGCCGAGCGCAAATTCTTCCCGGGCTATGTCCTGGTGAAAATGGAGATGACGGACGAAGCCTACCACCTGATCAAGAACACCCCCAAGGTGACCGGCTTTCTCGGCTCCGACAACAAGCCGATGCCGCTGTCGGATGCCGAGGCGGAGCGCATCATCCATCAAGTGCAGGAGGGCATCGAGCGGCCCAAGCCCTCGGTCTCCTTCGAGGTCGGCGAACAGGTGCGCGTGTCGGACGGCCCGTTCGCCTCCTTCAACGGCACCGTCGAGGAAGTGGACGAGGGGCGCTCGCGGCTCAAGGTCGCGGTGTCGATCTTCGGCCGCGCCACGCCGGTCGAATTGGAATTCGGCCAGGTGGAGAAGCTATAAGACGCGTGAAGCCGTGGGAGGTGAGGCGGTCGCCAGCCGTCAACAGCCGCACCACTAACAGGAGTAGAGAATGGCAAAGAAAATCACCGGATACGTCAAATTGCAGGTGCCGGCCGGGGCGGCCAATCCGTCCCCGCCGATCGGCCCCGCACTCGGCCAGCGCGGCCTCAATATCATGGAGTTCTGCAAGGCGTTCAACGCGCAGACCCAGAAGCTTGAGAAGGGCGCGCCGATCCCCGTCACCATCACGGTCTACGCCGACCGCTCGTTTTCCTTCGAATTGCGCACGCCGCCGGTGTCGCACTTCCTCAAGAAGGCGGCCAAGGTCGAAAGCGGCTCGAAAGCCCCCGGACGCGATGTCGCGGGGTCGGTCACCAAGGCGCAGGTTCGCGAGATCGCCGAGCAGAAGATGAAGGATTTGAACTGCGACACCATCGAATCGGCCATGCGCATGATCGAGGGTTCCGCCCGTTCGATGGGCCTCGAGGTGAGGGACTAATCATGAGCAGGCTTGGAAAACGCACGCGCGCGGTGCGCGAAGGCATCGATCGCGAAAAGCTCTATCCGCTCACCGAAGCGGTGAAGATGGTCAAGGAACGGGCCAAGGCGAAATTCGACGAGACCATCGAAGTGGCGATGAATCTCGGCATCGATCCGCGGCATGCCGATCAGATGGTGCGCGGGGTCGTCAACCTGCCGAACGGCTCCGGCCGCTCGGTGCGGGTTGCGGTATTCGCGCGCGGCGCCAAGGCCGACGAGGCTAAGGCCGCGGGCGCCGACATCGTCGGCGCCGAGGATCTGGTGGAGAAGGTGCAGGGCGGCAATATCGATTTCGACCGTGTCGTCGCCACGCCCGATATGATGCCGCTGGTCGGCCGCCTCGGCAAAGTGCTCGGCCCGCGCGGCCTGATGCCGAATCCAAAAGTCGGCACCGTGACCATGGACGTCACCAACGCGGTCAAAGGCGCCAAAGGCGGCTCGGTCGAGTTCCGCGCCGAGAAGGCCGGCGTCGTCCAGGCCGGAGTCGGCAAGGCCTCGTTCAGCGAGGAAAAGCTGATCGAGAACATCCGGGCCTTTGCCGACGCCGTGCAGAAATCGCGGCCAGCTGGCGCCAAGGGTCACTTCATCAACCGCGTCGCCATCTCCTCGACCATGGGACCTGGCGTGAAGGTCGAGCCGGCGAGTTTGTTCGCGAGCTGAGGCCATCGCTTTCCGCTTGGCAAACCCGCCGCGAGGGGCTAAATAGAGGCAAGGGCGTGCCGGCCCGGTTTGTCGGCGCGCATTTGTGCGTTTCTCGAAAACCAGATGAGCGAGGCCTCTCTTAGCGTTGATCCTGTGCGGATTTTCCTAAGGGAAGGAAGAGCTTGACGGTGATTGTGAACGTACTCGGTCATCCGGATTTTCCGGACGGCCGTCCTGTCCGAGACTGCAGGCGCCGGCAACGGCTTAATCGATAAAGCCTGCATAGACGGGTGAAGACCGGGGCAAGGACATTGCCCTTCGGTTCTAACCTCGATGGCCCGGAACAGCCTTGGCTGTGCCGGGGGGCAGGCTGAAGAAGGTCGTGCTGCCTGGTTCGTCGTGAACCAAAACGGCACGGTCCGGCATCAACCCCGGCGGTTTCCCTTAAGCGGGGCCGCCAACCGGAGAGAGCTGGTGGATCGCGCGGCAAAGAGCGAGCTCGTCACGGCCCTTGGAGAGGTCTTCAAGGCCACCAAGGTCGTCGTCGTTGCTCATTATTCAGGCCTGACGGTCGCTCAGATGCAGACTCTGCGTCGGCAGATGAAGCAAGCTGGCGCGAGCGTCAGGGTCGCGAAGAACCGCCTCGCCAAGATCGCTCTTGGAGGCAGTGACGTCGCTTCGATCGGGCCTCTGCTCAAGGGGCCGACGTTGATCGCCTTTTCGGGCGATCCGGTCGCGGCGCCGAAGGTCGCCGTCGATTTCGCCAAGACCCACGAGCGGTTCGTGATCCTTGGCGGAGCGATGGGCAAGACCACGCTCGACCCGAACGGGGTCAAGGCGCTTGCCGCCTTGCCTTCGCTCGACGAGCTGCGGGCGAAGATCGTCGGCCTGATCGTCGCGCCGGCGACCAAGATCGCGCAGGTGGTGAACGCCCCTGCCGCCAAGGTCGCTCGCGTCTTACAGGCCTATGCCAACAAAAGCGGGGAAGGCGCGGCTGCCTGAAGCTGCCTCAACTCGAAGGTTCGAACCGAAGGACAATACTCATGGCTGATCTGCAGAAAATCGTCGACGACCTGTCCGGGCTCACCGTGCTCGAGGCGGCCGAACTTGCCAAGTTGCTTGAAGAGAAGTGGGGCGTTTCCGCCGCGGCCGCGGTTGCGGTTGCGGCCGGTCCCGCGGCGGGTGCCGCCGCACCGGCAGCCGAGGAGAAGACCGAGTTCACGGTCGTGCTCGCGGCTGTGGGCGACAAGAAGATCGAAGTGATCAAGGAGGTGCGCGCGATCACCGGCCTCGGCCTCAAGGAGGCCAAGGACTTGGTCGAAGGCGCTCCCAAACCGGTGAAGGAAGGCGTCAACAAGGACGAGGCCGCCAAGATCAAGGCGACGCTCGAAAAAGTCGGCGCCAAGGTTGAGTTGAAATAGGTGAATGCCTATCTGAGGGACATCCCGGGCGAGCGGAGCGAGACCCCGGGATCCCGAGAGGCTTGAAGACGTGGATGGCCGGATCAGTCCGGCCATGGCGAAAGGTGCGGTTGATACGGCCGCAGTGGTGGAAATCGGTGATTTCGGCGGTCTAGGTCGCGGAATCACCGACAACGCCGCCAGCGGCAAACGTATTGAGATGATTCGGACTTCTTAGCCGAATCACAGACAATAGGTGGTTCGACGCCTGTCCCGACGGTCGCGATGGATTGCGGCCTTCTGGAGAGTCGTCTTGATCGCCTCGGTGCTCGAACCGGGTGGTTCGAGCATGATGGCTTGAACGCCAGGGTTCGAGCCCGATGGTTCGATTGAGCGAGAGGACATGATGGCGCAGACGTTTATCGGTCGGAAGCGCGTACGGAAGTTTTTCGGAAAAATCGAGGAAGTCGCGGAGATGCCGAACCTCATTGAGGTTCAGAAGGCGTCCTACGACCAATTCCTGCTGGTGCAGGAGCCGCCGGGCGGCCGCCCCAACGAGGGGCTGCAGGCGGTGTTCAAATCGGTGTTCCCGATTTCCGACTTCTCCAACACGTCGATGCTCGAATTCGTCAAGTACGAATTCGAGGGCCCCAAATACGACGTCGACGAGTGCCGGCAGCGCGGCATGACCTATGCCGCGCCGCTCAAGGTCACGCTGCGCCTGATCGTGTTCGATATAGACGAAGAGACCGGCGCCAAGTCGGTCAAGGACATCAAGGAGCAGGACGTCTACATGGGCGACATCCCGCTCATGACCAACAACGGCACCTTCGTCGTCAACGGCACCGAGCGCGTCATCGTTTCGCAGATGCATCGCTCGCCCGGCGTGTTCTTCGATCACGACAAGGGCAAGACGCACTCTTCGGGCAAGCTGTTGTTCGCCGCCCGCATCATTCCCTATCGCGGCTCGTGGCTCGACATCGAGTTCGACGCCAAGGACATCGTTTACGCGCGCGTCGACCGGCGCCGGAAGATCCCGGTGACGTCGCTGCTTTATGCGCTCGGCATGAGCGGCGAGGAGATCCTCAACACCTTCTATAAGCAGGTGCTCTACAAGCGCGCCAAGGATGGCTGGCGGGTGCCGTTCGATGCCAACCGGCTGCGCGGCTACAAGGCGGTCAACGATCTGGTCGACGCCGATACCGGCAAGGTGGTGCTCGAGGCCGGCAAGAAGCTGACCGTGCGCCAGGCGCGCCAGCTTGCCGAGAAGGGCCTCAAGGCGCTGCGGCTTACCGACCAGGAATTGATCGGCCACTACATCGCCGAGGACCTCGTCAACACGAAAACCGGCGAAATCTACGCCGAGGCCGGCGATGAGATCACGGGCACCGAACGCAAAGACGGCGAGTGGGACATAAACGTCGGCAAGACGCTGCTGAAGTCGCTGATCGATCTTGGCTACAAGGAGCTGCCGCTTCTCAACATCGATCACGTCAATGTCGGCGCCTATATCCGCAACACGCTTGCGGTCGACAAGAACATGACGCGCGAAGAGGCGTTGTTCGACATCTATCGCGTCATGCGACCGGGCGAGCCGCCGACCATCGACACCGCGCAGGCGATGTTCCAGTCGCTGTTCTTTGATCCGGAGCGTTACGACCTCTCCGCGGTCGGCCGCGTCAAGATGAACATGCGGCTCGATCTTAACGCCGAGGACACCGTGCGCATCCTGCGCAAGGAGGACATCATCGCGGTGATCCGCACGCTGGTCGATCTCCGCGACGGCAAGGGCGAGATTGACGACATCGACCATCTCGGCAACCGGCGGGTGCGCTCGGTCGGCGAGCTGATGGAAAATCAGTATCGCATCGGGCTCTTGCGCATGGAGCGCGCGATCAAGGAGCGCATGTCGTCGGTCGATATCGACACGGTGATGCCGCAGGACCTGATCAACGCCAAGCCGGCGGCGGCCGCGGTGCGCGAGTTCTTCGGCTCCTCGCAGCTGTCGCAGTTCATGGATCAGACCAATCCGCTGTCGGAGATCACCCACAAGCGGCGGCTGTCGGCGCTCGGCCCCGGCGGTCTGACGCGCGAGCGCGCCGGATTCGAAGTCCGCGACGTGCATCCGACGCATTACGGGCGCATCTGTCCAATCGAGACACCGGAAGGTCCGAATATCGGCCTGATCAACTCGCTCGCGACCTACGCGCGGGTGAACAAATACGGCTTCGTCGAGACGCCCTATCGCAAGGTGAAGGACGGCCGCGTCACCGACGAGGTCATCTACCTCTCGGCGATGGAGGAAGGCCGCTACACCGTGGCGCAAGCCAATTCCGCCATCGATGCCAAGGGCCGCTTCACCGACGATCTCGTGGTGGTGCGGCACGCCGGCGACGTGCAGCTCATTCCGCCGGACAAGGTGGATTTCATGGACGTGTCGCCGAAGCAGCTTGTTTCGGTGGCCGCGGCGCTGATCCCGTTCCTCGAGAACGATGACGCCAACCGGGCGCTGATGGGCTCCAACATGCAGCGCCAGGCGGTGCCGCTGGTGCATGCCGAGGCGCCGTTCGTCGGCACCGGCATGGAAGGCGTCGTGGCGCGCGACTCTGGCGCCGCCATCGCCGCACGCCGCACCGGCATCGTCGATCAGGTCGACGCCACCCGTATCGTGATCCGCGCCACCGACGAGTCGGACCCGACCAAGCCCGGCGTCGACATCTACCGGCTGCAGAAGTTCCAGCGCTCGAACCAGAACACCTGCATCAATCAGCGGCCGCTGGTGAAGGTCGGCGACCAGGTGAAGAAGAGCGACATCATCGCCGACGGTCCCTCGACCGATCTCGGCGAGCTCGCGCTCGGAAGGAATGTCCTCGTCGCCTTCATGCCGTGGAACGGCTACAACTTCGAGGACTCGATCCTGCTCTCCGAGCGGATCGTCAAGGACGACGTCTTCACCTCGATCCATATCGAGGAATTCGAGGTGATGGCGCGCGACACCAAGCTCGGTCCCGAAGAGATCACCCGCGACATTCCCAACGTCTCGGAAGAGACGCTGAAGAATCTCGACGAGGCCGGCATCGTCTATATCGGCGCCGAAGTGCGCGCCGGCGACATCCTGGTCGGTAAGATCACGCCGAAGGGCGAGAGCCCGATGACGCCGGAGGAAAAGCTTCTGCGCGCCATCTTCGGCGAGAAGGCTTCCGACGTGCGCGACACCTCGCTGCGGGTGCCGCCGGGCGTGCAGGGCACCGTCGTCGAAGTGCGCGTGTTCAACCGGCACGGCGTCGAGAAGGACGAGCGCGCGCTCGCCATCGAGCGCGAGGAGATCGAACGGCTGGCCAAGGACCGCGACGACGAGCAGGCGATCCTCGACCGCAACGTCTACGGCCGTCTGGCCGAGCTGTTGGAAGGCCGGCAGGGCATTGCCGGGCCCAAGGGCTTCAAGAAGGACACCAAGATCACCCGCGCGGTGCTCGAGGAGTTTCCGCGCTCGCAATGGTGGCTGTTCGCCTCACCCAACGACAAGGTGATGGCGGAGATCGAAGCCATCCGCAAACAGTACGACGAATCGAAGAAGCGGCTCGAGCAGCGCTTCCTCGACAAGGTCGAGAAGTTGCAGCGCGGCGACGAGTTGCCGCCCGGCGTGATGAAGATGGTCAAGGTCTTCGTCGCCGTGAAGCGCAAGATCCAGCCCGGCGACAAGATGGCCGGCCGCCACGGCAACAAAGGCGTGGTGTCGAAGATCGTGCCGGTCGAGGACATGCCGTTCCTCGCCGACGGCACCTCGGTCGATATCGTTCTGAACCCGCTCGGCGTGCCGAGCCGCATGAATGTCGGGCAGATCCTCGAGACCCATCTCGGCTGGGCCTGCGCTGGTCTTGGCATCAAGATCGGCAATGCCGTCGATCTCTATCACGGCAAGAGGGATCCCAAGCCGCTCAAGGAACTGCTGCGGAAAATCTACGGCGACGAAGAGACGATCAAGTCGCTTGACGAAAAGGGACTGATCGAACTCGGCAACAATCTGCGTCATGGCGTGCCGATCTCGACGCCGGTCTTTGACGGCGCCAAGGAGGCGGATATCGAGCATATGCTCGATCTCGCTGGTCTTGATCACTCCGGTCAGGTGAGCCTCTACGATGGGCGCACCGGCGACACCTTCGACCGCAAGGTCACGGTCGGCTACATCTACATGCTGAAGCTGCATCATCTCGTCGACGACAAGATCCATGCCCGGTCGATCGGTCCGTACAGCCTCGTCACCCAGCAGCCGCTGGGCGGCAAGGCGCAGTTCGGCGGCCAGCGCTTCGGCGAAATGGAGGTGTGGGCGCTCGAAGCTTACGGCGCCGCCTACACGCTGCAGGAAATGCTGACGGTTAAGTCGGACGATGTCGCCGGCCGTACCAAGGTGTACGAGGCAATCGTGCGCGGCGACGACACCTTCGAGGCCGGCATTCCGGAATCATTCAACGTGCTGATCAAGGAGATGCGCTCGCTCGGGCTCAACGTCGACCTGCACAACTCTAAGCAACAGCGTGGCGGCGACGGCATGTCCGAGGCCGCCGAGTAACACGACGCGTCATGCGCGGGCATTAGGCGCGAAGCGCCGTCTTGGTGCCCCGTGTCCCGCGCATCCCGATCAGAAGGCAGTGCCTTTAGCGAGATGGCCGGGTCAAGCCCGGCCATGACGAGGCAAAGACAGCGATAGCGGCCGACATGGTCGGCAAGCGGAGACGACGATGAACCAAGAGATCATGAATCTTTTCAGCCCGCAGGTGCCGGCTCAGGTCTTCGACCAGATCCGGATTTCGATCGCGAGCCCGGAAAAGATTCTGTCCTGGTCGTACGGCGAGATCAAAAAGCCGGAGACCATCAATTACCGCACCTTCAAGCCGGAGCGCGACGGGCTGTTCTGCGCGCGCATCTTCGGCCCGATCAAGGACTACGAGTGCCTGTGCGGCAAGTACAAGCGGATGAAATACAAGGGCATCATCTGCGAGAAGTGCTCGGTCGAGGTCACGCTGTCGCGCGTGCGGCGCGAGCGCATGGGTCATATCGAGCTGGCCGCCCCGGTCGCGCACATCTGGTTCCTGAAGTCGCTGCCGTCGCGCATCGGGCTCCTGCTCGACATGACGCTCAAGGACCTCGAGCGCATTCTCTATTTCGAATACTACGTCGTGCTCGAGCCGGGCCTCACCCCGCTCAAGGACCGTCAGCTGCTGAGCGAAGAGGAATACACCAAGGCGCAGGACGAGCTGGGTGCCGACAGCTTCACCGCCATGATCGGCGCCGAAGCGATCCGCGAAATGCTGAAAGCCCTTGATCTCGAGAAGATGGCCGCGGACCTGCGCAAGGAAATCGCGGAATCGACTTCCGAGCTCAAGCCGAAAAAGCTCGCCAAGCGGCTCAAGCTGATCGAGGCGTTCGTCCAGTCCGGCAACAAGCCGGAATGGATGATTTTGACCCACGTGCCGGTGATCCCGCCGGACCTGCGCCCGCTGGTGCCGCTCGACGGCGGTCGCTTCGCCACGTCCGACCTCAACGATCTCTATCGGCGCGTCATCAACCGCAACAACCGCCTGAAGCGGCTGATCGAGCTGCGCGCTCCCGACATCATCATCCGCAACGAGAAGCGGATGCTGCAGGAGGCGGTCGACGCGTTGTTCGACAACGGCCGCCGCGGCCGCGTCATCACCGGGGCCAACAAGCGTCCGTTGAAGTCGCTCGCCGACATGCTCAAGGGCAAGCAGGGCCGCTTCCGGCAGAACCTGCTCGGCAAGCGCGTCGATTATTCCGGCCGTTCGGTCATCGTCGTCGGTCCCGAGCTCAAGCTGCATCAGTGCGGGCTGCCGAAGAAGATGGCGCTCGAGCTGTTCAAGCCGTTCATCTATTCGCGGCTCGACGCCAAGGGCCTGTCGACCACGGTGAAGCAAGCCAAGAAGCTGGTCGAGAAGGAGAAGCCCGAGGTTTGGGACATCCTCGACGAGGTGATCCGCGAGCATCCAGTGCTATTGAACCGCGCGCCGACGCTGCATCGGCTCGGCATCCAGGCGTTCGAGCCGGTGCTGATCGAAGGCAAGGCCATTCAGCTGCATCCGCTGGTCTGCGCGGCGTTCAACGCCGACTTCGACGGCGACCAGATGGCGGTTCACGTGCCGTTGTCGCTGGAGGCGCAGCTCGAAGCCCGCGTGCTGATGATGTCGACCAACAACATCCTGCACCCGGCCAACGGCTCGCCGATCATCGTGCCGTCGCAGGATATCGTGCTCGGCCTCTATTACCTATCGATCATGGCCGAGGGCGGCCCGGGGCAGTGGAAGCTCGAGCTTCATGCGCAGAAGGAACTCGAGCGCGACCGCAAGAAGAAGAACATCGTGCAGGGCTTTTACCGCAACATCAGCGAGGTCGAGCACGCCTTGCAGGAAAAGGCGGTCGGTCTGCACACCAAGATCAAGTATCGCTGGGAGGGCGTCGACGAAGCCGGCAAGCCGGTCCGCAAGTGGTTCGAGACCACGCCCGGTCGCGTGCTACTCGGCGAGGTGTTGCCGAAGCAGCCGAAGATCTCGTTCGACCTCGTCAACAAGCTGATGACGAAGCGCGAAATCTCCAGCATGATCGACACTGTCTATCGCCACTGCGGGCAGAAAGAGACCGTGATCTTCTGCGACCGCGTCATGGCGCTCGGCTTTCACCATGCCTTCAAGGCCGGCATCTCGTTCGGCAAGGACGACATGGTGGTGCCGCGCTCCAAGCCGGCGAGCGTCAATAAGACCCGCGAGCTGGTGAAGGAATTCGAGCAGCAATACAACGACGGCCTGATCACCCAGGGCGAAAAATACAACAAGGTCGTCGATGCCTGGTCGAAGTGCACCGAGGAAATCGCCGACGCGATGATGCGCGAGATCTCCACCTCCAAGCCCGCGGAGAAGGGCCAGGAGGCGCAGGTGAACTCGATCTACATGATGGCGCATTCCGGTGCCCGCGGCTCGCCGGCGCAGATGCGGCAGCTCGCCGGCATGCGCGGCCTGATGGCCAAGCCGTCCGGCGAGATTATCGAGAGCCCGATCATCTCCAACTTCAAGGAGGGCCTCTCCGTGCTCGAGTACTTCAACTCGACGCACGGCGCGCGCAAGGGCCTCGCCGACACCGCGCTGAAGACGGCGAATTCCGGTTATCTGACCCGGCGCCTGGTCGACGTGGCGCAGGACTGCATCATCACCGAGGAGGATTGCGGCAGCACCCGCGGCATTAAGGTGCGCGCTATCATCGATGCCGGCACGGTCGTGGCGTCGCTGGCGAGCCGCATCCTCGGCCGCACCACGGCCGAGGACGTGCGCGATCCGTCGAGCAACGAGGTATTGGTTGCGAACGGCACCCTGCTCGAGGAGCCGCACGTCGAGCGGCTGGTCAATGCCGGGGTGCAGGAGATCAAGATCCGCTCGGTGCTGACCTGCGAGACCACCAGTGGCTGCTGCGGCAAGTGCTACGGGCGCGATCTCGCCCGCGGCACGCCGGTCAATATGGGCGAGGCGGTGGGTGTCATCGCCGCGCAATCGATCGGCGAGCCGGGCACGCAGCTCACCATGCGCACGTTCCACATCGGCGGCGCGGCGCAAATCTCGGAGCAGTCGTTCGTCGAGTCGAACTTCGAGGGCACCGTCAAGATCAAGAACCTGAACGTCGCCCGCAATTCGGATGGCGATCTGATCGCGATGGGCCGGAACTTGATCGTCGCCGTGACCGATCCGGACGGCACCGAGCGGGCTGTGCACCGCATCCAATTCGGCGCCCGGCTCAAGGTCGAAGACGGCGAGCACATCAAGCGCGGCCAGCGCATCGCCGAGTGGGATCCCTACACGCGTCCGATCCTCACCGAGGTCGAAGGCACGGTGGGCTTCGAGGATCTCGTCGAGGGTCAGTCGATGACCGAGACGCTCGATGAATCGACCGGCATCGCCAAGCGCGTGGTGATCGACTGGCGCAGCGGCTCCGTCCGCGGCCAGCAGGATCTGCGTCCGGCTCTGGTGATCAAGGGCAAGGACGGCAAGATCCTCAAATTGAGCCGCGGCGGCGACGCCCGCTACACGCTGGCGGTCGACGCCATCATCTCGGTCGATCCGGGCGCCAAGATGAAGGCGGGCGACGTTATCGCGCGCATTCCCACCGAAAGCGCCAAGACCCGCGACATCACTGGCGGTCTGCCGCGCGTCGCCGAACTATTCGAGGCCCGGCGGCCCAAGGAATCCGCGGTCATCGCCGAGATTTCCGGCACGGTGCGCTTCGGCCGCGACTACAAGAACAAGCGGCGGATCACCATCGAGCCGGCGAACAGCGAGGAGGAGCCGAGGGAGTATCTGGTCCCGAAGGGCAAGCACATCCACCTGCAGGACGGCGACCTCATCGAGAAGGGCGACTATATCGTCGAGGGCAACCCGGCGCCGCACGACATTCTTGCGATCAAGGGCGTCGAGGAGCTTGCCGGCTACCTCGTCAACGAGATCCAGGACGTCTATCGGCTGCAGGGCGTCGCCATCAACGACAAGCACATCGAAGTGATCGTGCGACAGATGCTGCAGAAGGTCGAGATCGACGAGTCCGGCGAAACCGACCTGATCCAGGGCGAGCAGGTCGACAAGATTGAGTTCGACGAGGTCAACGCCCGGGCGGCGGAGGAAGGCAAGAAGCCGGCGACCGCGCATCCGGTGCTGCTCGGCATCACCAAGGCTTCGCTGCAGACGCGCTCGTTCATCTCGGCGGCTTCGTTCCAGGAGACGACGCGCGTGCTGACCGAGGCTGCGGTGAGCGGCAAGGCCGACACGCTCGACGGTCTCAAGGAGAACGTCATCGTCGGCCGTCTGATCCCGGCCGGGACCGGCGCCATGATGAACCGGCTGCGCGAGGTTGCCGTCAAGCGCGACCAGCTCATTCTCGCCGAGCGCGAGAAGGAGGCCGCCGCCAAGGCGGCGGCCGCGGCCGCGGCCGCCGAGCCGGCAGCACTGCCGGCGGCGGAATAAGCGCCGCAGAGGCTATCGCAAAATTACGGGAAGGCCGCCATTCGGCGGCCTTTTCGTTTTATGCCCCGCTCATATGTTCGCTAGGCTCGCCGCATGTCGGCGAGGCACAGACCACAAGGAGGCGGCGATGAGCACAATTCTGGTGACCGGGGGGTCGGGCTTCATCGGCAGTCATTGCATCCTGCAACTCGTCGCCGCGGGCCATCGGGTGCGCACCACCGTGCGCAGCTTGAAGCGCGAGGCTGACGTGCGCGCCTTGCTCAAGCAGGGCGGCGCCGAACCGGGCGATCGCTTGTCCTTTGTCGCCGCCGACCTCGAAAGCGACGCCGGCTGGCCGGCCGCCGTCGCCGGCTGCGAGTACGTGCTGCACGTCGCCTCGCCGTTGCCGGCAAACATCCCCAAGGACGAGAACGAGCTGATCGTGCCGGCGCGGGACGGCGCGCTGCGGGTGCTGCACGCCTCGCGCGATGCCGGTGTCAAGCGCGTCGTGCTGACCTCCTCATTCGCAGCGATCGGCTACGGCCATAAGCCGCAGCGGACGCCGTTCAACGAGACGGACTGGACCGACCTCAACGGCCCCAACATCCTTCCCTACACGAAATCGAAGACTTTGGCGGAACGTGCGGCCTGGGATTTCGTTGCGAAGCAAGGCGGCGGGCTCGAGCTTGCCGTCGTCAACCCGGTCGGTGTGTTCGGCCCGGTGCTCGGGCCTGACTATTCGACCTCGATCCTTCTCGTGCAGCGCCTGATGGACGGCGCCATGCCGGGCTGCCCACGCTACTATATCGGCGTCGTCGATGTGCGCGACGTCGCCGATTTGCATATCCGCGCCATGATTCATCCGGCCGCTAAGGGCGAACGTTTCCTCGCCGTCGCCGGCGATGCCATGTCGATTAGCGATATCGCCAAGGTGCTGAAGCGCCGCATGGGCGCTGCGGCGAGAAGAGTGCCAACCTGGCAACTGCCGAATTGGCTGGTGCGCATTGCCGCGCTCCGCGATCCGGCGGCGAGGCAGATCATTCCCGAACTCGGCAAGATAAAGAACGCCACCAACGAAAAGGCCAAACGCGTGCTGGGCTGGGCACCGCGCTCGAGCGAGGAGGCGCTGGTCGCCACAGCGGAAAGCTTGCTGCGGCTTGGGCTTTTGAGGGATCGTCCGAAAAAGGCCGCCTAATGGAGCGGGTGATCGCAGCATTTGCCGCGAGCCGGGCGAGGGGCTCTTTCGCCCCGCGGAGGGCACGGATGTGCTTGCGCCATCGCGCTTTCATGCCCATATCGGCTTGACTTGCAGCGGTAGCGCCGATACATACCGCGCACTTTACGGCAGGCGGTGAGCTTCGCCCGTCGGAACGGCCTGTCCGGGTCCCAGCTAAGCTATTGAAAGTCGTTTGCTTTCTTGGCTCCCCATTCGTGGGTAAATGGGATGCGGCGCGACGCCTCGACATAAGCAGGCTCAAACGCTGCTTCTGACTCGGAAAGTCAGATCGACGAAGCGCACGACCGCGGACACCCGTGGTCCTCTGCGGAGTTTCCAGCGCCCTTGCTTCCATGGTGGAAGCGGAAGGCGCGGTTTCTTTTGCGCGAGCGCGTTTCGCGCGGCGACCACCGGGCGCAGGCCCGAAAAAGGCAAAAGGGGCGCAAGCCCCGAAAAAGGCAAAAGGGGCGCAAGCCCCGAAAAAGGAAAGTTTGGCGAGCGATGCCGACGATCAACCAGCTCATTCGCAAGCCGCGGGTGACCCAGCACGCGAAGAAGAAGGTGCCGGCCCTGCAGCAGAGCCCGCAAAAACGCGGCGTCTGCACGCGCGTCTACACGACCACGCCGAAGAAGCCGAATTCGGCGCTGCGCAAGGTCGCCAAGGTTCGGCTCACCAACGGCTTCGAGGTCATCGGCTATATCCCCGGCGAGGGCCATAACCTGCAGGAGCATTCGGTGGTGATGATCCGCGGCGGCCGCGTCAAGGATTTGCCCGGCGTGCGCTACCACATCCTGCGCGGCGTGCTCGACACCCAGGGCGTGAAGAATCGCAAGCAGCGGCGCTCGAAATACGGCGCCAAACGGCCGAAGTGATTGGAGTCTGAACGATGTCCCGCCGCCACAGCGCCGACAAACGCGAGATCCAGCCGGACCCGAAGTTCGGCAACATCGTGGTTACCAAATTCATGAATTCGGTGATGCACGCCGGCAAGAAGTCGGTGGCGGAGAACATCGTCTACGGCGCCTTGGACATGATCGAGGGCAAGACCCGGCAGAACCCGATCGGCGTCTTCCAGCAGGCGCTCGACAACGTCATGCCGTCGATCGAGGTACGCTCGCGCCGCGTCGGCGGCGCCACCTATCAGGTGCCGGTCGAGGTGCGCACCTCGCGGCGCCAAGCGCTCGGCATCCGCTGGATCATCTCCGCGGCGCGTGAGCGCAACGAAAAGACCATGACCGAGCGGCTCTCCGCGGAACTGCTCGACGCGTCGAATAACAGGGGGAACGCCGTCAAGAAGCGCGAGGACACCCACCGGATGGCGGAAGCCAACCGCGCGTTCTCGCACTATCGCTGGTAACGCCGGCGACAGCGAAGGATTTCCCCATGCCCCGCACCCACGCAATCGAGGACTACCGCAACTTCGGCATCATGGCCCACATCGATGCCGGCAAGACGACCACGACCGAGCGCGTCCTCTATTACACCGGCAAGAGCCACAAAATGGGCGAGGTGCACGAAGGCGCCGCGACCATGGACTGGATGGAGCAGGAGCAGGAGCGCGGCATCACCATCACCTCGGCCGCGACCACCGCGCTGTGGAACGGCAAGCGGCTCAACATCATCGATACGCCCGGCCACGTCGACTTCACCATCGAGGTGGAGCGCTCGCTGCGCGTGCTCGACGGAGCGGTCTGTGTGCTCGATTCCAACCAGGGCGTGGAGCCGCAGACCGAGACGGTCTGGCGCCAGGGCGACCGCTATAACGTGCCGCGCATCGTGTTCTGCAACAAGATGGACAAGATCGGCGCCGACTATTTCCAGTGCCTCAAGGACATTGTCGATCGTCTCGGCGCCAAGCCGGTCGCGATCCAGCTCCCGATCGGAGCCGAGAACCAGTTCAAGGGCATTATCGATCTGGTGCGCATGGTCGGCATCGTTTGGGACGAAGAGACGCTCGGCGCCAAGTACCACGACATCGAGATTCCGGCCGAACTCCTCGACCAGGCCAAGGAATATCGCGAAAAACTCATCGAGGCGGCGGTCGAGCTCGACGACGATGCGATGACCGCGTACCTTGAAGGCAAAGAGCCCGACATCGCCACGCTCAAGCGGCTCATCCGCAAGGCCACCATCGCCAGCACCTTCTTCCCGGTCCTGTGCGGCTCCGCCTTCAAGAACAAAGGCGTGCAGCCGCTGCTCGATGCCGTGGTCGACTATCTGCCGTCGCCGCTCGACGTGCCGCCGATCAAGGGCATCGATCCCAAGGGCAACGAGGTCGTTCGCAAGCCGACCGACACCGAGCCGATGGCTTTGCTCGCGTTCAAGATCATGGACGACCCGTTCGTCGGCACCATCACCTTCTGCCGCATCTATTCGGGCACGCTCGAGAGCGGCACCGGCGTCTTGAATTCGACCAAAGACCGCAAGGAGCGCGTCGGCCGCATGCTGCTGATGCATGCCAACAACCGCGAAGACATCAAGGAAGCCTTCGCCGGCGATATCGTGGCGCTGGCGGGACTGAAGGAAGTCCGCACCGGCGACACGCTGTGCGACCTGCAGAAGCCGGTGATCCTGGAAAAGATGGAATTCCCCGATCCGGTCATTGAGATCGCCATCGAGCCGAAGTCGAAGGCCGACCAGGAGAAGCTCGGCGTGGCGCTCGCCAAGCTGGTGGCCGAGGACCCGTCGTTCCGCGTCAACACCGACCCGGAATCCGGCCAGACCATCATCAGGGGCATGGGCGAGCTGCACCTTGACATCAAGGTCGATATCCTCAAGCGCACCTACAAGGTCGATGCCAATATCGGTGCGCCGCAGGTTGCCTATCGCGAGAAGATCACCCGGCCCGCCACCGTCGACTATACGCACAAGAAGCAGACCGGCGGCCACGGCCAGTACGCCCGCGTCAAAATCGTCGCCGAGCCGGGCGCGCCGGGCACCGGCTTCGAGTTCGAGAACGAAATCGTCGGCGGCTCGGTGCCGAAGGAGTTCATCCCGGCGGTCGAGAAAGGCCTGGAAGGGGTGATGAGTTCCGGCGTGCTCGCCGGGTTTCCGGTGGTCGACCTCAAAGTCAGCCTGATCGACGGCGCCTCGCACGACGTCGATTCCTCGGCGATGGCCTTCGAAATTTGCGCGCGCGCGGCGTTGCGCGAGGCGCTGCAGAAGGGCGGCCCGGTGCTGCTCGAGCCGGTCATGAAGGTCGAGGTGGTAACGCCGGAAGAGTATACCGGCTCGGTCATCGGCGATCTCAATTCGCGGCGCGGCCAGATTCAGGGCCAGGACATGCGCGGCAATGCCAACGTCATCACCGCGATGGTGCCGCTCGCCAATATGTTCTCCTACGTCAACAATCTGCGCTCCATGAGTCAGGGGCGCGCCACGTTCACCATGCAGTTCGATCACTACGCTGAGGTGCCCAAGGGCATCGCAGATGAGGTTCAGGCGAAGTTCGCCTGATCGGCGTTTTACGAAGGTCTAAAAGAGAGCCGGAACGGAGAGTCTCATGGCCAAGGAAAAATTCCAGCGCACGAAACCGCATTGCAACATCGGCACGATCGGCCATGTCGATCATGGCAAGACGACGTTGACGGCGGCGATCACCAAGGTCCTGGCGGAAAAGGGTCAGGCGAAATTCACCGCCTATGACCAGATCGACAAGGCGCCGGAGGAGAAGGCACGCGGCATCACCATCGCCACCGCGCACGTCGAGTACGAGACCGACAAGCGCCATTACGCGCACGTCGACTGCCCGGGCCATGCCGACTACGTCAAGAACATGATCACCGGCGCCGCGCAGATGGACGGCGCCATCCTGGTGGTGAGCGCCGCCGACGGCCCGATGCCGCAGACCCGCGAGCACATCCTGCTCGCCCGCCAGGTCGGCGTGCCGGCGCTCGTCGTTTATCTCAACAAAGTGGACATGGTGGACGATCCCGAGCTCCTTGAACTCGTCGAGCTCGAGGTCCGCGAGCTTCTCTCGAAGTACAATTTCCCCGGCGACAAGATCCCGGTGATCAAGGGCTCGGCGCTGATGGCGCTCGAAGGCAAGAATGAAGAGCTCGGCAAGAACTCGATCACGGCGCTGATGAAGGCGGTGGACGACTACATCCCGCAGCCGGAGCGCCCCAAGGACCAGCCGTTCCTGATGCCGGTCGAAGACGTGTTCTCGATCTCCGGCCGCGGCACGGTGTGCACCGGCCGCATCGAGCGCGGCATCATCAAGGTCGGCGAGGAAGTCGAGATCGTCGGCATCAAGCCGACGCTGAAGACCGTCGTCACCGGCGTCGAGATGTTCCGCAAACTGCTCGATCAGGGCGAGGCCGGCGACAACGTCGGCTGCCTGCTGCGCGGCACGAAACGCGAAGAGGTCGAACGCGGGCAGGTTTTGTGCAAGCCGGGTTCGGTGAAGCCGCACACCAAGTTCAAGGCCGAGGCCTACATCCTCACCAAGGAGGAAGGCGGACGCCATACGCCGTTCTTCACCAACTACCGGCCGCAATTCTATTTCCGCACCACCGACGTGACCGGCGTGGTGACGCTGCCGGAAGGCACCGAGATGGTGATGCCGGGCGACAATATCGCCATGGAGGTGACGCTGATCGTGCCAATCGCCATGGAGGAGAAGCTGCGCTTCGCCATCCGCGAGGGCGGCCGCACGGTGGGCGCCGGCGTGGTGGCGAGCATTCTGGAATAAGGGCTTGATCCGTCATGGCCGGGCTTGTCCCGGCCATCTCGATCATAAGGCACGACGGTGCAAGGGAATCGGGATTGCCGGGTCGAGCCCGGCAATGACAAGTGAAAGAGAAGACGATGAACGGCCAAAACATACGGATCCGGCTCAAGGCGTTCGACCATCGCATCCTCGATGCGTCGACGCGCGAGATCGTCAACACCGCCAAGCGCACCGGCGCGCAGGTGCGGGGACCGATTCCGCTGCCGACCAAGATCGAGAAGTTCACGGTCAACCGCTCGCCGCATATCGACAAGAAAAGCCGCGAGCAGTTCGAAATGCGCACGCACAAGCGGCTGCTCGACATCGTCGATCCGACGCCGCAGACCGTCGATGCGCTGATGAAGCTCGATCTCGCCGCCGGTGTCGACGTCGAGATCAAGCTCTAGGCGCGAAGGGGATTTGGCAATGCGTTCCGGAGTGCTGGCACAGAAAGTCGGGATGACCCGCCTCTTCACCGAGGCCGGCGAGCATGTGCCGGTGACGGTGTTGCGGCTGGCCAATTGCCAGGTGGTGGGTCATCGCACCAAAGAGAAGAACGGCTACGTGGCGCTGCAGCTCGGCGCCGGGCAGCGCAAGGTGCAACGCACGACCAAGGCCGATCGCGGGCATTTCGCGGTGGCCAAGGTCGAGCCCAAGCGCAAGCTCGCCGAATTCCGCGTCGACGACGACGCGCTGATCCCGGTCGGCGCCGAGATCACGGCGGACCACTTCGTCGTCGGCCAATATGTCGATGTCACCGGGACTTCGACCGGCAAGGGCTGGGCCGGCGGCATGAAGCGCTGGAATTTCGGCGGCCTGCGCGCGAGCCATGGCGTGTCGATCTCGCATCGCTCGATCGGCTCGACCGGCGGCCGGCAGGACCCCGGAAAGACTTTCAAGAACAAGAAAATGTCGGGTCACATGGGCGTCGATCGCGTGACCACGCTCAACCTCAAAGTGATGCAGACCGACGTTGAGCGCGGGCTCATTCTGGTCGAGGGCGCGGTGCCCGGCGTCAAGGGCGGCTGGATCACGGTGCGCGATGCGGTGAAGAAGAAGCTGCCGGACGGCGTGCCGAAGCCCGGCAAGTTCAAGCTGTCCGACGCCGCGGCGGCCGCACCGGCCGCAACGCCGGAGCCGGCAGTCGAAACGCCGGCCTCCGCCGAGCCGCAGAAGGGCGCGTGACATGGAACTCAACGTCACCACTCTCGACGGCAAGAAAGCGGGCTCGGTCACGGTCTCCGACGCCATTTTCGGGCTCGAGCCGCGCGCCGATATCATTCAGCGCTGCGTGGTGTGGCAACTGGCCAAGCGCCAGCGCGGCACGCATGCGGTCAAGAATCGCGCCGACATCAATCGCACCGGCAAGAAGATGTACCGGCAGAAGGGCACCGGCTCGGCCCGCCACGGCTCGGCCCGCGTCAATCTGTTCCGCGGCGGCGGCCGCTCGTTCGGCCCGCAGCCGCGCAGCCACGCCATCGGCCTGCCGAAGAAGGTCCGGGCGCTGGCGCTCAAGCATGCGCTCTCGGCCAAGGCCAAGGATGACGGCATCATCGTCATCGAGGCGCTGAGCCTGAAGGAGGCCAAGACCAAAGCGCTGCGCAGCCAGTTCGAAAAGCTTGGCCTGGCCAATGCGCTGATCATCGACGGTGCCGAAATTGCGCCGGGCGTGCGCACCGCCGCCCGCAACATCCCGAATATCGACGTGCTGCCGGTCCAGGGCATTAATGTCTACGACATCCTGCGCCGGCAAAAGCTGGTGCTGACGCGCGCCGCCGTCGATGCGCTGGAGGCGCGCTTCAAATGAGCACCAACGATCCGCGCCATTACGACGTCATCATCGCGCCGGTCATCACCGAGAAGGCGACCAGCGCCTCCGAGCACAACAAGGTCATCTTCAAGGTCGCGCTCGGCGCCACCAAGCCGCAGATCAAGGAGGCGGTCGAGAAGCTGTTCGACGTGAAAGTCAAAAGCGTCAATACGCTGCGCCGGCGCGGCAAGTGGAAGGCGTTTCGCGGCCGCTTCGGTCTGCAGTCGACCAGCAAGCGCGCCGTGGTGACCCTCGAAGAGGGTCAGAAGATCGACGTGACCACGGGGCTTTAGGAGCGGCGGATGGCACTCAAGAACTATAATCCGGTCACGCCTGGTCAGCGGCAGCTGGTGCTGGTTGATCGCTCCGCGCTTTACTCCGGCGCGCCGGTCAAGGCGCTCAGTGAGGGCAAGAACTCGAGCGGCGGCCGCAATAACGGCGGATCGATCACCATTCGCTATCGCGGCGGCGGCCACAAGCGCGCCTACCGCATGATCGACTTCAAGCGCCGCAAGTTCGATATGCCGGCCAAGGTCGAGCGGCTCGAATACGATCCGAACCGCACCGGCTTCATCGCGCTGATCAAATACGAGGACGGCGAGCTGGCCTATATTCTGGCGCCGCAGCGGCTTGCCGTCGGCGACACCGTGGTCGCCGGCGAGTATGTCGACGTCAAGCCCGGCAACGCCATGCCGATCGCCAATATTCCGGTCGGCACCATCGTGCACAATATCGAGCTCAAGATCGGCAAGGGCGGCCAGATCGCGCGCTCGGCGGGCACCTATGCGCAGCTGGTCGGTCGCGACGGCGCCTACGTGATCGTGCGGCTCAATTCCGGCGAGCAGCGGCTAGTGCACGGCCGCTGCATTGCCACCGTGGGCGCGGTATCGAACCCCGACAATATGAACGTCTCGATCGGCAAGGCCGGGCGCACGCGCTGGATGGGGCGGCGCGGTCATGTGCGCGGCGAGACGATGAACCCGGTCGACCATCCGCTCGGCGGCCGCACCCGCGGCGGCCGTCATCCGGTGACGCCGTGGGGCAAGCCGACTCGGGGCAAGAAGACCCGTAAGAACAAGAGCACCGCCAAGTTCATCATGCTGAGCCGCCACGCGCGGAAGAAGAAAAAGTAGGGGCGTTAGGAGCAATCATGACGCGTTCGATCTGGAAGGGTCCGTTTGTCGACGGCTATCTGCTGAAAAAGGCGGATGCCGCGCGCTCGTCCGGACGCCACGAGATGATCCGCATCTGGTCGCGGCGGTCGACGATCCTGCCGCAATTCGTCGGGCTCACCTTCGGCGTCTACAACGGACAGAAGCACATCCCGGTGACCATCACCGAGGAAATGGTCGGCCACAAGTTCGGGGAATTCGCGCCGACGCGCTCGTTCTACGGCCATTCGTCGGACCGCAAGGCCGAGCGCACGGCAGGTGCGCCGGCAGCGGCAGCCGCGGCGCCGGCGGCGCCGACCGGCGGCGCATCGTGAGGCGGGGAGGAGAGTTGGCATGAGCAAGAAATCGCGCGAACGCTCGCTCTCCGACAACGAGGCGAAGGCCGTCGCCCGCATGCTGCGGGTGAGCCCGCAGAAGCTCAATCTTCTGGCGCAGCTCATTCGCGGCAAGAAGGTTGCGGCGGCGCTGGCCGATCTCGAATTCTCGCGCAAGCGGATCGCCCGCGACGTGCGCAAGTGCCTGGAATCGGCGATCGCCAATGCCGAAAACAATCACGATCTCGATGTCGACGACCTTGTCGTCATTGAGGCTCATGTCGGCAAGGCGCTGGTGATGAAGCGGCAGGAGCCGCGCGCGCGCGGCCGCGTCGGGCGGATTTCCAAGCCATTCTCGAACCTCACCATCGTGGTGCGTGAGGTCGAGGCGCAGGCTCAGTAGAGCGCTCGGGACAGAGGGCTCAGGAGAAGAATATGGGTCAGAAGGTCAATCCGATCGGGCTTCGCCTGGGCATCAACCGCACCTGGGACTCGCGCTGGTATGCCGGCAAGTCGAGCTACGGCTCGCTGCTGCACGAGGACATGAAGATCCGTGCGGCGCTGATGAAGGAGCTCAAGCAGGCCGCGGTGTCCAAGATCGTGATCGAGCGGCCGCACAAGAAATGCCGCGTCACCATCCACTCGGCGCGCCCGGGTGTGGTCATCGGCAAGAAGGGCGCCGACATCGAGAAATTGCGCCGCAAGGTCGCCGCGCTCACCGACAGCGACGTGGTGATCAACATCGTCGAGATCCGCAAGCCGGAGCTCGATGCGCAGCTGGTCGCCGAATCGATCGCGCAACAGCTCGAGCGGCGCGTCGCCTTCCGCCGCGCCATGAAGCGCGCGGTGCAATCGGCGATGCGGCTCGGCGCTGGCGGCATCCGCATCAATTGCTCGGGCCGGCTCGGCGGCGCCGAGATCGCGCGCATGGAATGGTATCGCGAGGGCCGCGTGCCGCTGCACACGCTGCGCGCCGACGTCGATTACGGCGTCGCCACGGCTTTCACCACCTACGGCACCTGCGGCGTCAAGGTCTGGATCTTCAAGGGCGAGATCATGGAGCACGACCCGATGGCGCAGGACAAGAAGATGGCCGAAGGCGAGGCCGGCCGGCCGCGTCGGGATGCGGCGTGAACGAGCAAGGGTGATTAGAGGCGTCCGTCATGTTGCAACCGATGCGAACCAAATTCCGCAAGGCGCACAAGGGCCGCATCCACGGCATGGCGTCGAGCGCGGTGACGCTGGCATTTGGCCAGTTCGGGCTCAAGGCGCTTGAGCCCGACCGCATCACCGCGCGTCAGATCGAAGCGGCGCGCCGCGCCATGACCCGGCACATGAAGCGCTCGGGCCGCGTCTGGATCCGCGTTTTCCCGGACGTGCCGGTGTCGAAGAAGCCGCTCGAAGTGCGCATGGGCTCGGGCAAGGGCACGCCGGAATTCTGGGTGGCGCGGGTCAAGCCGGGCCGCATCCTGTTCGAGATCGACGGCGTGACCGTGCAAGTGGCGAAAGAGTCGCTGGCGCTGGCCGCCGCCAAGCTGCCGATCAAGACCCGCTTTGTCGAACGCATCAGCGAGTAGGCGTGTGATGAAAAGTGCCGATATCAGGGCGATGACGGTCGACCAGATCGACGACGAGGTGCTGAAGCTCAAGAAAGAGAGCTTCAACCTGCGCTTCCAGCGCGCCACCGGCCAGTTGGAGAATACCGCGCGCGTGCGCGAAGTGCGGCGCGATATTGCGCGGCTCAAGACCATTGCGCAGCAGAAACGCGCAGCGAAGAGTTAGAGGATCAGATGCCCAAGCGCAGCCTGCAAGGTGTCGTGGTGAGCGACAAACAGAGCAAGACGGTGGTGGTGCGGGTCGAGCGCCGCTTCACCCATCCCTTGTTCAAGAAGACGATCCGTCGCTCCAAGAAGTATTACGCGCACGACGAGAACAACGAATTTAAGGTGGGCGACACCGTTTGGATCGAGGAGCACCGGCCGATTTCCAAGCTCAAGCGCTGGGCGGTGGTGCGTGGCGAGAAGCAAAAAGCGTCGTAAGGACGGCGCGCCGGAAATGGAACGAATGGGGTAGCCCATGATCCAGATGCAGACCAATCTCGACGTGGCGGACAATTCCGGCGCGCGCCGTGTCATGTGCATCAAGGTGCTCGGCGGCTCGAAGCGGAAATACGCCACCATCGGCGACGTCATCGTCGTCTCGGTGAAGGAGGCGATCCCGCGCGGCCGCGTCAAGAAGGGCGACGTGATGAAGGCGGTCATCGTGCGCATTTCCAAGGACATCAAGCGCGCCGACGGCTCGATCATCCGCTTCGACCGCAACGCCGCCGTGTTGATCAACCCGCAGATGGAACCGGTCGGCACCCGTATCTTCGGCCCGGTGCCGCGCGAACTAAGAGCGAAGAACCACATGAAGATCATCTCGCTTGCGCCTGAGGTGCTGTGATGGCGGCGAAGATCAAAAAGGGCGACTCGGTGATCGTGATCGCGGGGCGCGACAAGGGCCGCACCGGCGAAGTCATCGAGGTGCGCCGCGACGACGGCTACGCGCTGGTGCGCGGCGTCAATGTCGTCAAGCGTCACCAGCGCCAGAGCGCCACGGCCGAGGGCGGCATCATCTCCAAGGAAGCGCCGATCCATTTGTCGAACATCGCGCTGGCCGATCCCAAGGACGGCAAGCCGACGCGTGTCGGCTTCACCTTCGTCGGCAAAGGCGATGCGCGCAAGAAGGTGCGCCTCGCCAAGCGCTCGGGAGTCGAGATCGATGGCTGATACGGACGAAAAAAAAGCCAAGAAGGCGGAGAAGCCGCAGCGGCCAGAGGTTGCCGACCAGGCCGACAAAGCCGTCAAGGCGGACAAAGGCGCCAAGGCGGCCAAGCCCGACAAGGGCGGCAAGGGCGCGGCCGACGGCAAGGGCGGCAAAGGCGACAAGGCCGACAAGCCGGCGGCGCCGCGCGAGCCCGAGCCGCGGGTGCCGGCGCGGCTCAAGGTCGAGTTCGAGCAGGTGATCCGCGGCAAGCTTGCCGCGCAGTTCGGCTACAAGAACCGCCAGCAGATTCCGATCCTCGACAAGGTCGTCATCAATATGGGCATCGGCGAGGGCGTCGCCGACCGCAAGAAGGTGGAATCGGCCGCCGCCGATCTCGCGCTCATTGCCGGGCAAAAGGCGGTGATCACCAAGGCGCGGAAATCGATCGCCACCTACAAGGTGCGCGCCGGCCAGGCGATCGGCTGCAAGGTGACGCTGCGCAAGGCGCGCATGTACGAGTTTATCGACCGGCTGATCAACATCGCGCTGCCGCGGGTCCGCGATTTCCGCGGGCTGAACCCGAAGAGCTTCGACGGCCGCGGCAATTACACGCTCGGCGTCAAGGAACACATCGTGTTCCCGGAGATCGACTACGACAAGGCCGCCGACATCTGGGGCATGGACATCACCGTGTGCACCACCGCGCGCAACGACGACGAGGCGCGCGCCTTGTTGGCGGCATTCAATTTTCCGTTCCGGCAGTGAGGCGAAGAAACCTCAGACGCGGAACCGCGAGGAGACCTAGATGGCGAAGAAGAGTTCGATCGAGAAGAACAGCCGGCGCCGCCGACTGACCAAGAAATTCTCGGGCCGGCGCGCGCGGCTCAAGGCCATCGCGCGCGACAAGACCAAGCCGGTCGAGGAGCGTTTCGCCGCGACGCTGAAGCTCGCCGAAATGCCGCGCAACTCGTCCGCCACCCGCATCCGCAATCGTTGCGAGATGACCGGTCGGCCGCGCGGCTATTACCGCAAGCACAAATTGTCGCGCATCGCGCTGCGGGAGCTCGGCTCGAAAGGGCTGATCCCGGGCCTGGTCAAGTCGAGCTGGTGAGGAGGATCGCAACGATGATGAACGATCCGCTCGGCGATCTTTTGTCCCGCATCCGCAACGCGCAGATGCGCAACAAGTCCAAGGTCAACAGCCCTAACTCGCGGCTGCGCGAGAGCGTGCTCGAAGTGCTCAAGGCGGAAGGCTACATTCGCGGCTATGCGGTGGTCGAGCGCGAAGGCCGCTCGGAGATCGAGATCGAGCTGAAATACTTCGAGGGCGCGCCGGTCATCCGCGAGCTGGAGCGCATTTCCAAGCCGGGTCGCCGCGTCTATACCTCGGTGAGGAATTTGCCGCGCATCAACAACGGACTGGGTGTCGCCATCGTGTCGACGCCCAAGGGCGTCATGGCCGATCACGACGCCCGCGACGCCAATGTCGGCGGCGAAATCCTCTGCACGGTATTTTGACCGGCAATGCAGGCGAAAGAGAGCAACGGATAACCAGTCATGTCCCGCATCGGCAATAAACCAGTCGCGATCCCCGCCGGGATCACCGCCAACGTCGCGGGCCAGACCGTGAAGGTGAAGGGGCCGAAAGGCTCGCTCGAAGTCGTGCTGCACGACGACGTGACGGTTAAGCTCGAGGGCGGCCGCATTACGGTCAATCCGCGCGCCGACACCCTGCGGGCGCGCGCGCAATGGGGCACGTCGCGCACCTTGATCGCCAATCTCATTGCCGGCGTCACCAAAGGCTTCGAAGAGCGGCTCGAGATCAACGGCGTCGGCTATCGCGCCGCGGTGCAGGGCAAGAACCTGCAGCTCGCGCTCGGCTACAGTCACGACGTCGTCTATCCGATCCCCGAGGGCATCACCATCGCGACGCCGCGTCCGGTCGAGATCGTGATCAGCGGCATCGATCGCCAGAAGGTCGGGCAGGTCGCCGCCGAAATCCGCGAATACCGGCCGCCCGAGCCCTACAAGGGCAAGGGCATCAAATATGCCGGCGAGCGTATCTTCCGCAAAGAAGGCAAGAAGAAGTAACGGAGCCGCCCGATGACCAAGCTCAGTGACAGGATTCTACGGCGGCAGGGGCGCGTGCGCGGCACGCTGCGCCGTGCGGCCGGCGAGCGCAAGCGGCTTTCGGTGTTCCGCTCCTCCAAGCACATCTATGCGCAGGTGATCGACGACGATCAAGGCGTCACGCTGGTAGCCGCTTCTTCGATCGAAAAGTCGGCGCGGGAAGGCCAGAAGACCGGCGCCAGCGTCGCCGCGGCCAAGACAGTCGGCAAACTCATCGCCCAGCGTGCCCAGGAGCAGGGCATCAAGGACGTGGTGTTCGACCGCGGCAGCTACCTCTATCACGGCCGCGTCAAGGCCTTGGCCGAGGCCGCGCGCGAGGGTGGACTGAATTTCTGACGATGCGAAAGCGAACGAGTTGGATCGACAACATGGCAGACAGACATGGCACGTGAACCCCGCGACCGGCGAAACGACGAGCGCGACAGCGAATTCGTCGACAAGCTCGTCCACATCAACCGCGTCGCCAAGGTGGTGAAAGGCGGCCGTCGCTTCGGCTTCGCCGCACTGGTGGTGGTCGGCGATCAGAAGGGCCGGGTCGGCTTCGGCCACGGCAAGGCGCGCGAAGTGCCGGAGGCGATCCGCAAGGCGACCGACGCCGCCAAGCGGGCGCTGACGCGGGTGCCGCTGCGCGAGGGCCGCACGCTGCATCATGACGTCGCCGGCCGCCACGGCGCCGGCCGCGTCTATCTGCGCGCGGCACCGCCCGGTACCGGCATCATCGCCGGCGGTCCGATGCGCGCGGTGTTCGAGACGCTGGGCATGCAGGACGTGGTCGCCAAATCGCTCGGCACCTCGAACCCGTACAACGTGGTGCGGGCGACATTCGACGCGCTGAAGCATCAGGACTCGCCGCGCTCGGTAGCCGCGCGGCGCAACATCAAGGTCTCGGCGCTGCAGGCGCGCCGCCGCGACGTCGAGGCCGAACAAGCGGCCGATTGAGCGCTCGGGAGCAGGCGATGAATACCGGCAAGAATGCGGACCACAACGCTGGCAAGACGGTCACGGTGCAGCAGACCGGCAGCCCGATGCGCCGGGATCACACCCAGCGCGAGACGCTGGTGGGCTTAAAGCTCAACAAGATCGGCCGCGTTGCCAAGCTTGTCGATACGCCGCAGACGCGAGGCATGATCGCCAAGGTCGCGCACCTCGTGCGCGTGGTGGAGAAGTAGAATGAAGCTTCACGAACTCGGCGACCGTCCGGGCGCCCGCAAGACCCGCAAGCGCATCGGCCGCGGCATCGGCTCCGGCAAAGGCAAAACCGGCGGCCGCGGCGGCAAGGGCCAGACCGCGCGTTCCGGCGTGCGCATCAAGGGCTTTGAGGGCGGCCAGATGCCGCTGCATCGCCGCCTGCCCAAGCGCGGTTTCAAGAATACGGCATTCGCGCGCAAGCTCAACGAGATCAATCTCGGTCGCCTGCAACAGGCGATCGACGCCGGCAAGCTCGATCCGGCGGCGACCATCGATGCCGCGGCTTTGGTCAAGGCCGGTGTTTTGCGCCGGGCCAAGCATGGCGTGCGAGTGCTTGGCGGCGGCGAGATCAAGGCGAAGATTGCTCTGGCGGTGTTCGGCGCGTCGAAATCGGCGGTCGCCGCGGTGGAGAAGGCCGGCGGCTCGGTCGAGATCCTCGCTCCCAAGGCGGAGACGAGCGAACAGGCGGCCTGATGCCTATATAGGCGGCGGCAACGGAGCACCGGTGGATGGCCTCTGCAGCAGAACAACTGGCAGCCAATCTCAATTTCTCGGCGCTGGCCAAGGCCGAAGAGCTGAAGAAGCGCATTTGGTTCACGCTCGGCGCGCTGCTGGTCTATCGGCTCGGCACCTACATTCCCTTGCCCGGCATCGATCCCAACGCCTGGAACCAGATTTTCAATTCCCAGGCCGGCGGCATTCTGGGGATGTTCAACATGTTCGCCGGCGGCGGCATTCACCGCATGGCGATATTCGCGCTGAACATCATGCCCTACATTTCGGCCTCGATCATCATCCAGCTGATGACGACGGTGTCGCCGACGCTCGAACAGCTCAAGAAAGAGGGCGAGCAGGGTCGCAAAATCATCAATCAGTACACGCGCTACCTGACTGTGGTGTTGGCCGCGTTTCAGGCCTACGGCATCTCCGTCGGTCTGCAAGGCGCCAGCAACGTCGTCACCGATCCGGGCCCGTTCTTCGTCATCTCGACCGTGATTACGCTGACCGGCGGCACCATGTTCCTGATGTGGCTCGGCGAACAGATCACGCAACGCGGCATCGGCAACGGCACGTCGCTGATCATCATGGCGGGGATCGTGGCGCAACTGCCATCGGCCATCGCCGGCACGCTTGAACTCGGCCGCCAGGGCGCGCTTTCGACCGGGCTCATTCTCATCGTCATAGTGATGGTCGTGGCGGTCATCACCTTCATCGTGTTCATGGAGCGCGCGCAGCGCCGCCTGCTGATCCAGTATCCCAAGCGCCAGGTCGGCAATCGCATGTTCGAGGGCCAGTCGTCGCATCTGCCGCTCAAGCTCAACACCTCGGGCGTCATTCCGCCGATCTTCGCCTCCTCGCTGCTGCTGTTGCCGACCACGGTCGCCAACTTCACGGCCGGGCAGGGGCCGGAATGGCTGACGCTGATCACCACGCAACTGTCGCACGGGCGGCCGCTGTTCCTGGCGCTCTATGTCGGCCTCATCGTCTTCTTCGCCTTCTTCTACACGGCGATCGTGTTCAATCCGACCGAGACCGCCGAGAATTTGAAGAAGCACGGCGGCTTCATCCCCGGCATCCGCCCGGGCGAGCGCACCGCCGAGTACATCGATTACGTGCTGTCGCGGATCACGGTGATCGGCGCGGCCTATCTGGCGGTGGTGTGCCTGTTCCCCGAAATGCTGATTTCGTATGCGGCGGTTCCGTTCTATTTCGGCGGCACTTCGCTGCTCATCGTCGTCAGTGTGACCATGGATACGGTGGCGCAAGTGCAGGGATACCTGTTGGCCCACCAATACGAAGGCTTGATCAAGCGGTCGAAACTGAGGGGGCGCCGTCGATGAGATTGATCCTGCTGGGCCCGCCGGGGGCTGGCAAGGGAACGCAGGCTCAGCGTCTCGTCGCCAAATACGGCATCGTTCAGCTCTCGACCGGCGACATGCTCCGCGCCGCCGTCAAGGCCGGCACCCCGGTCGGTCGGCAGGCCCAAGACATCATGGCGCGTGGCGGGCTCGTACCCGACGACGTCGTGGTGGAGATCGTGGGGCAACGCATCGCGCAGCCGGACGCGCGCAAAGGCTTCATTCTCGACGGTTTTCCCCGCACGGTGCCGCAGGCCGCGGCACTTGACCGCATGCTGGCGGAGCGGAACCTGGCCCTCGACGGTGTGATCGAGCTGCGCGTCGACGAGGACGCCCTGATCATGCGGATCGAGCGCCGCATCGAGGAGATGAACGCGCGCGGCGAAGCGCTCCGGGAGGATGACAATCCCGAGGTGCTGCATCGCCGGCTCCAGGCCTATCGCGAGCAAACCGCCCCATTGATCGCCTATTACCGGAACAAAGGCGCCCTGATTACCGTCGACGGCATGGCGCCGATCCCGGAAGTGGCCGCCGCCATCGATCGGGCGTTGTCGGCGGAGCCGGACATAGGAAAAAAATCCAGCGCAGGGGCATCGGCGGCGGCCAAACCGGCCGGATGATACCGACGCGGGGCTCGGTCAGCCGAGAGGCGGCATACCCGGGCGCCCCCTGACAAGTATTTACACGAAATCGCTAGGCGAGGTTGACGAAAGCGCGGGGAATCCATTAATAAGCACGGAATATCAGGTCGGAGATTTAGCAGCGATGCCAAGCCGCAAGGGCGGGCAGCCGTTGGCTTTTTACGTTTGTGGCCTTCTCAGGTGACATTCGAATCGACAGATCACAGCCGGGCGGCGCAGGGATACCCTGAGCTGGCCTGCATAAGGAGCGACTGAGGTGGCCCGTATCGCTGGCGTCAATATCCCGACCAACAAGCGCGTCGTGGTCGCGCTGCAATATATCCACGGCATTGGCCCGGCCAAGGCCTTGGAAATCATGCACAAAGTATCGATACCCGAGGCGCGCCGGGTGTCGCAATTGACCGATCAGGAAGTGCTGCAGCTGCGTGAGGTGATCGACCGCGACTATATCGTCGAGGGCGATCTGCGGCGCGAAGTGGCCATGAACATCAAGCGGCTGATGGATCTTGGTTGCTATCGCGGGTTGCGTCACCGTCGCGGCCTGCCGGTTCGCGGGCAGCGCACCCATACCAATGCACGCACCCGCAAGGGGCCGGCTAAGCCGATCGCCGGCAAGAAGAAATAGCGCGTCGAACAGGACTATGTGACGGCACCGGTGCGGCCGGTTCCGATCCGAAAGGGTTCAGAATGGGTAAGGAAGCTACGCGCGTCCGCCGACGCGAACGCAAAAACATCGCGTCGGGCGTCGCGCATGTGAATGCCACGTTCAACAACACCATGATTACGATCACCGACGTGCAGGGCAATACCATTGCCTGGTCGTCGTCGGGCACGATGGGATTCAAGGGCTCGCGCAAGTCGACGCCCTATGCCGCGCAGGTCGCCGCCGAGGACGCCGCCAAGAAGGCGCAGGAGCACGGCATGCGCACGCTCGAGGTCGAGGTGGCGGGCCCTGGTTCGGGGCGGGAATCGGCGCTGCGCTCGCTGCAGGCCGCCGGTTTCACCATTACCTCGATCCGCGACGTAACGCCGATCCCGCACAATGGATGCCGACCGCGCAAGCGGCGGCGCGTATAGGACATCCGGCCGATGGAACATGTGGAACATCTGCCGCCGCAAGACCTTGGCCTCACGGAGCGGAGTGAGGCGCGCGAGCGGATCGCGCCGCGCAACGCGATGGGTGACAACGTGACGATTCAGAAGAATTGGCAGGAATTGATCAGGCCGGGCAAGCTGCAGGTCAGCGCCGGCGCCGACGCGCGGCGGATGGCGACGGTGGTCGCCGAGCCGCTCGAACGCGGTTTTGGCGTGACGCTCGGCAACGCACTGCGGCGCATTCTATTGTCCTCGCTGCAGGGCGCCGCGGTGCAGTCGGTGCACATCGACGGCGTGCTGCACGAATTCTCCTCGATTGCCGGCGTGCGCGAGGACGTGACCGACATCGTGCTCAACATCAAGGACATCGCCATCAAGATGCAGGGCGACGGGCCCAAGCGCATGGTGGTGAAGAAGCAAGGTCCGGGCACCGTCACCGCCGCCGACATTCAGACCGTGGGCGACATTGTCGTGCTCAATCCGGACCTCGTTCTGTGCACGCTCGACGAGGGCGCCGAGATCCGCATGGAATTCACGGTCAATACCGGCAAGGGCTACGTGCCGGCCGAGCGCAACCGTCCGGAGGACGCGCCGATCGGGCTGATCCCGGTCGACAGCCTCTACTCGCCGGTGCGCAAGGTGTCCTACAAGGTGGAGAATACCCGCGAAGGCCAGATCCTCGACTACGACAAGCTGACGCTATCGATCGAGACCAATGGCGCCGTGAGCCCCGAGGATTCGCTCGCCTACGCCGCGCGCATCCTGCAGGATCAGCTCAACGTCTTCGTGAACTTCGAGGAGCCCAAGCGCGAGACCGCGCAGGAGGCCATTCCCGATCTTGCCTTCAATCCGGCGTTCCTCAAGAAGGTCGACGAGCTCGAGCTCTCAGTGCGTTCGGCCAATTGTCTGAAGAACGACAACATCGTCTATATCGGCGATCTGGTGCAGAAGACCGAGGCCGAGATGCTGCGGACGCCGAACTTCGGCAGGAAATCGCTCAACGAGATCAAGGAAGTGCTGGTGCAGATGGGCCTGCATCTGGGCATGGAAGTCCCCGGCTGGCCGCCGGAGAACATCGAGGAACTGGCCAAGCGGTTCGAGGATCATTATTGAGGCACGTCGTTCCGGGGCGCTCGGCCGGAATGACGAAATGAGTTGCAGGAGACAGTCGTGCGTCACGCCAAAACCCACCGCAAGTTCGGCCGCCGCTCGGACCATCGCCGCTCGATGCTGGCGAACCTTGCCGCCGCGCTGATCAAGCACGAGCAGATCGTCACGACGCTGCCGAAGGCGAAGGACTTGCGCCCGGTCGTGGAAAAGCTGGTCACGCTCGGCAAGCGCGGCGACCTGCACGCGCGTCGGCAGGCGATCGCGCAGATGCGCGATCTCGCCATGGTGAAAAAGCTCTTCGAGGTGATCGGCCCGCGCTACAAGGAGCGCAGCGGCGGCTATACCCGCGTGATGAAAGCGGGGTTCCGCTACGGTGATTCGGCCCCGGTCGCCGTGATCGAGTTCGTCGACCGCGACGTTGAGGCGAAGGGCAAGGATTCCGGTCCGGTGCAAGTGCGCGCCGAGGAGCCGGCTCCCGCCGCCGCCTAGAGCATGATCCGGAAAAGTGGAAGCCGGTTTTCCGAAAAGATCATGCTCCACCAAGATATCAGAGCGCCAATCGATTCAGTCTGAAGCGATTGTGCTCTAGGGCGCGCCGCGCCCTTCTAAAGCCCGGCTCGCGCGCCTATATGGGACGGCATCGATTCGGGGTCTTTGCATGCCGCATCTGCGCGTCGCCGGCACCGTACTCGCCGCCGCCGTTTTTGCATTTCTGACGTTGCTGGCGAGCGCGAGCGCGCAGGAGCGCGTGGTACCGGGCTCGTCCGCCGAGCTGGTGCTGTCGTTTGCGCCGGTGGTCAAGCGCGTGGCGCCCGCGGTGGTCAACGTCTATGCCGCCCGCGTCATCGAGAACCGCAATCCCTTCCTCAACGATCCGCTGTTCCGCCAGTTTTTCGGCGCGATGCCGCGCGAGCAGGTGCAGCGCTCGCTCGGTTCTGGCGTCATCGTCGATCCGGCCGGCCTGGTCGTCACCAATTACCACGTGATCGAGGGCGCCAGCGAAGTGAAGGTGGCGCTCGCCGACAAGCGCGAGTTCGACGCCGAGATCGTGCTCAAGGACGAGCGCAGCGACCTCACCATTCTACGCATCAAGGACGCGCACGAGCGATTTCCGGTGCTGGAGTTCGGCAATTCCGATGAGCTGCAGGTCGGCGACTTGGTGCTGGCGATCGGCGACCCGTTCGGCGTCGGCCAGACGGTGACGCACGGCATCGTCTCGGCGGTGGCGCGCACGCAGGTCGGCATCTCCGATTATCAGTTCTTCATCCAGACCGACGCCGCCATCAATCCGGGAAATTCCGGCGGCGCCCTGGTCGATCTCAAAGGCCGGCTCATTGGCATCAACACGGCGATCTATTCGCGTTCCGGCGGCTCGCAGGGCATCGGCTTCGCCATCCCCGCGAACATGGTGCGGGTGGTGGTCAGCTCCGCCAAGGGCGGCAGCGCCGCGGTCAAGCGTCCATGGCTCGGCGCCAAGCTGCAGGACGTGACGCCGGAGATCGCCGAAAGCCTCGGGCTGAAGCGGCCGAGCGGCGCCCTGGTCGCGAGCCTTACCGCCGGCAGTCCCGCCGCCCGCGCCGGCATCAAGACCGGCGACCTGATCGTCAGCATCGACGGCACGGTCGTCGACGATCCGAACGCGTTCGATTACCGCTTCGCCACCAAGCCGCTCGGCGGCAGCGCGCAGATCGGTGTCGTCCGGCAAGGCCGCGATATGGTCGTGACGGTCGCGTTGCAGAGCATTCCCGAATCGCCGCGCGACGAAGTGGAGATCCGCTCGCGTTCGCCGTTTCTCGGCGCTACCGTCGCCAACCTTTCGCCAGCGCTTGCCGACGAGCTGCGGCTCGATCCGCAGAGCGAAGGCGTCGTCGTCGTCGGCGTCGCCGACGGCTCGGCGGCGCAATCGGTCGGCTTCCAGAAGGGCGATATCGTGGTCTCGGTGAATAACCAGAAGATCGCGAAATCCGCCGATCTCGATCGCATCGTGCGCGCCGGCGGACGGCAGTGGCGCATCACCATCAAGCGCGGTGGCCAGCAGATATCGGTCATATTCAGTGGATGAGTTTCACCTCTCCCCGTGTACGGGGAGAGGTCGCCGCGCGAAGCGCGGCGGGTGAGGGGCCGTTCGCACTTCTGAGCAAAGCGGATACGCCCCCTCACCCCAACCCTCTCCCCGCAAGCGGGGAGAGGGAGTAGGAGAGCGGATGACTTCGCGTCCCAAATCAAAATCACCGACCTTGTTCGCGGCCGCCGGCCTCGAGCACGACGCGCCGCGGCCGCTCGCCGATAAGCTGCGGCCCGACCAGCTTGCCGATGTCGTCGGGCAGGATCATCTGCTCGGCCCCGACGGGACGCTGACCCGCATGCTGGAGACGCGCTCGCTTGGTTCGCTCGTCTTCTGGGGGCCGCCGGGCACCGGCAAGACCACGGTGGCGCGGCTTTTGGCGCGGGCGACCGATCTGCACTTCGAGCAGATTTCGGCGATCTTTTCCGGCGTCGCCGACCTCAAGAAGGTGTTCGACGCGGCGCGGGCACGGCGCGAGACCGGGCAGGGGACGCTGCTCTTTGTCGACGAGATTCACCGCTTCAACCGCGCCCAGCAGGACTCCTTCTTGCCGGTCGTCGAAGACGGCACCATCGTGCTGGTTGGCGCCACCACGGAAAATCCGTCGTTCGAGCTGAACGCGCCGCTCCTTTCGCGGGCCCGCGTGCTGGTGTTCAAGCCGCTCGACGTCGCGGCGATCGAGAAGCTTTTGCAGCGCGCCGAGGCGATCGAAGGCAAGGAACTGCCGCTCGATGACGACGCCCGTGCTTCGCTGATCCGCATGGCCGATGGCGACGGCCGCGCCGCGCTGACGCTGGCGGAAGAGGTCTGGCGCGCGACGCGGGCGGGCGAAACGTTCGATGCCGCCGCCCTGCAGGACATCGTGCAGCGCCGCGCGCCGATCTACGACAAGGCGCAGGACGGCCACTACAACTTGATCAGCGCGCTGCACAAGTCGGTGCGCGGCTCCGATGTCGATGCCGCGCTGTACTATCTCTGCCGCATGCTCGACGCCGGCGAGGACCCGCTTTATCTCGCCCGCCGCGTCGTGCGCATGGCGGTGGAGGATATCGGGCTCGCCGATCCGCAGGCGCTCATTGTCGCCAATGCCGCCAAGGACGCTTACGACTTCCTCGGCTCGCCGGAAGGCGAGCTCGCCATCGCCGAGGCCGTGATCTATGTGGCGACCGCGCCGAAATCGAACGCCACCTACGTGGCGTTCGGCGAAGCGATGCACACGGCGAAGGAAGCCGGCTCGCTACGCCCGCCCAAGCACATCCTCAACGCGCCGACCAAGCTGATGAAAACCGAGGGCTACGGCTCGGGCTACGAATACGACCATGACGCGCCCGAGGCGTTCTCCGGCCAGGACTATTTCCCGGAACAGCTCGGCCGCCACAAATTCTACGATCCGCCCGAGCGCGGCTTTGAGCGCGAAATCCGCAAGCGGCTCGAATACTGGGAGAAGCTGCGCCGGGAACGGGGCGGATCGTGAGAGGCTCCCGCGGACCACGCCAGTCGGGCGGCGGCAAGCAGATCGCCGGATCGCGCCAGCAACGTCGTTTCGTTCGCCGCCACCCTGAGGCGGCCGCGAAGGAGCGCCCCCTTGCGCGAAGCGCCAAGGCGCTTCCGAAGCAATCCTCGAAGGATGGTGGTGTGGGCCGCGCATCGTCCGAGGGCCGGCTGCACCGGCCGTTGAACGATGGCGGAAAAAGAAGCGTCGCGCCTGCAATACTCCCTACGGCAGTTCAGAACGTCGCGGTCACCGCCGACGAAGGCGGCATGCGGGTGGATCGGTTTCTCGAAGCGCGGTTTCCCGGATTAAGTTTTTCCCATATCCAGCGCGTCATCCGCAAAGGCGAGGTGCGCGTCAACGGCAAGCGCACGCAGCCGAAGAACCGGCTGGAGGCGGGGCAGACGTTGCGCATTCCGCCGCTGCGGCTCGATCAGTCAAAAAAGCCGCGCGCGGCGGGCAGCGAAGCGGACGAGAAGACGCGCGCGTTTCTGCAATCGATCACACTGCACGAAGACACCGACGTACTGGTGCTCAACAAGCCGATGGGGCTCGCGGTGCAAGGCGGCTCCGGCACCACGCGTCATCTCGACGGCATGCTCGAAGTGTTGCGCGACGCCCACGGCCAGCGGCCGCGGCTGGTGCATCGGCTCGACAAGGACACCGCCGGCTGCCTCCTGGTCGCCAAGACGCGCTTCGCCGCGGCGGCGCTGGCGAAAACCTTTCGCTCGCGCTCGGCGCGCAAAATCTATTGGGCGCTGGTCGCCGGCGTACCGAAGCCGCCGCAGGGCCGCATCTCGACGTATCTCGTTAAGGAAGAGCGCGAAGACGAGTCGCTTATGCGCATTGCGCGCCACGGCGAGAAGGGCGCCAGCCATGCGGTGACTTATTACGCCGTGGTCGAAACGTCAGGACCGTTGCTCGCCTGGATATCGCTCAAGCCGGTAACCGGCCGCACCCATCAACTGCGCGCGCACATGGCGCATATCGGTCACGCGATCGTCGGCGATCCGAAGTATTTCTCGCGCGAAAACTGGGAGCTGCCGGGCGGCATGCAGAACGAGCTGCATCTGCTCGCCCGCCGCATCGTGGTGCCGCATCCGCGCGGCGGGGTGATCGACGTCACCGCGCCGCTGCCGCCGCACATGCAGCAATCGTGGAATCTGCTCGGCCTCGATGCCAAGCGCTACGATCCGATCGTCGACGCGCCGGAGGAGTAACGACAATCACCGCAAGCTGGCGTTGATCTTGTCCAGCGCCGCCGCGCCCGGGCACAGCTCATTCTCGCCGAGCGCGTTGAGCGGCGCGGCGACGGTGTTGAGATGGCCGTGCAAATCCTCGGTTTCGGGCGCCACGTAGAGGAGCCCGGTGACGATCTGCCCCTTGGCGGCGTGCAGCTGCTGGAAGGTCATGGCGCCGAGCCGGTCGTGCACGTCGTAATCGGCGTCGAGCTTGCGCAACGCCAGCGTCGAGCCGTCGTGCTGCATCACCAGCTCGACGCTGCCCGGCTCATAATCGACCTTGATCGGCGCGCGGCCGGTGATGAAATCGAGCCGGTTGACCGCCTCGTTGTGCTCGCGCACGTAGTCGAAGCTCTTGGTCGAGCCGGCGTGATTGTTGAAGGCGACGCAGGGCGAGATCACGTCGATGAAGGCGGCGCCCTGATGCTCGATGGCGGCCTTGATCAGCGGCGTGAGCTGCCCCTTGTCGCCGGAAAACGAGCGGGCGACGAAAGTGGCGCCCACTTGCAGCGCGATGGCGACCAGGTCGATGGCGTTGTCGGTATTGACGACGCCGCGCTTGGATTTCGAGCCGGCATCGGCGGTGGCCGAGAACTGGCCCTTGGTCAGGCCGTAAACGCCATTGTTTTCAACGATATAGGTCATATTGACGCCGCGGCGGATGGCGTGCGCGAACTGGCCGAAACCGATCGAGGCGGAGTCGCCGTCGCCGGAGACGCCGAGATAGATGAGGTCGCGGTTGGCGAGATTGGCGCCGGTCAGCACCGAGGGCATGCGACCGTGCACGGAATTGAAGCCGTGCGAATTGCCGAGGAAATAGGTCGGCGTTTTCGACGAGCAACCGATGCCGGAGAGCTTGGCCACCCGATGCGGCGCGATCGAAAGCTCGAAGCAGGCCTCGATGATCGACGCCGAGATCGAATCGTGGCCGCAGCCGGCGCACAGCGTCGACACCGCGCCTTCGTAATCGCGATGGGTATAGCCGAGCTCGTTCTTCGGCAATTCGGGATGATGGAATTTTGGTTTGACGACGTAGGTCATGACACAACCTTGCCCTTGCGCAGCGGCGTGACTTTGAGCGCGTCGAGGTGGTCGGCGATCGCGCGGGCGATGAAGCGGGCGGTGATCGGCGTGCCGTCGTAGTGCAGGATCGGCACCAGCCGCACCGGATCGATATTGCATTCGTTGACGACGAGCGAGCGCAGCTGCGCATCGCGGTTCTGCTCGACGACGAACACGAAATCGTGCTCGCCGATAAAGCTGGTCACGCTCGAATGGAACGGGAAGGCGCGCACCCGCAACCGGTCGAGCGCGTGGCCGCCCGCTTCGAGCAGTTCGATCGCCTCGTCCATGGCGGGCGAGGTCGAGCCGAAATAGATGACGCCGTATTTGGTCGGCTTGTCGGCATTGGCCTGCAGCGGGCGCGGCACCAGGTCCTTGGCGGTCTCGAACTTGCGAAGGAGCCGCTGCATGTTGTCGGCGTAGGCCGGACCTTCCTCGGTGTAGCGGGCGTAGCGGTCGCGCGAGGTGCCGCGAGTAAAGAACGATCCCTTGGTCGGGTGCGTGCCGGGAAAGGTGCGGTAGGGAATGCCGTCGCCGTCGACATCGAGATAGCGGCCGAATTCCTTGCCGGCTTCCAGCGCGGCCGCGCTCATCACCTTGCCGCGGTCGAACTTGCGGCTGTCGTCCCAGGCGAGCGGCCGGGCCAGCCGGTGATTCATGCCGATGTCGAGATCGAGCATGACGAACACCGGCGTCTGCAGGCGGTCGGCGAGGTCGAAGGCCGCCGCGCCGAACTCGAAGGCTTCCGCCGGATCCTCGGGAAACAGCAGCACATGCTTGGTATCGCCGTGCGAGGCATAGGCGCAGGACAGGATATCGGTCTGTTGCGTGCGCGTCGGCATGCCGGTCGAGGGGCCGGACCGCTGCACATCGAAGATCACGGCGGGAATTTCGGCAAAGTAAGCGAGGCCGAGAAATTCCTGCATCAGCGAAATTCCGGGTCCCGAGGTCGCGGTGAAGGCGCGGGCGCCGTTCCAGGAAGCGCCGATGACAATGCCGATCGAGGCAAGCTCGTCCTCGGCCTGGATGATCGCGAACTTGTTCTTTTTCGTTTCCGCATCGACGCGCAGGCGGCTGCAATGGCGGGTGAACGCTTCGGCGAGCGAAGACGACGGCGTGATCGGATACCAGGCGCACACCGTGGCGCCGCCGTAGACCGCGCCCAAAGCCGCGGCGGAATTGCCTTCGATGAAGATGCGGTCGCCGACCGCGTCGGCGCGCTTTAATCGCAGGCCGATCGGATGCTCGACATTCATCATCACCCAGTCGCGGCCCAGATGCAGCGCGTGCTTGTTGGCGTCGAACAGCTTCTCCTTGCCCTTGAATTGCTCGGCGATGAGCTTCTCCATTTCGCCGACATCCATGTCGAGCAGCGCCGACAGCGCGCCGACATAGACGATGTTCTTGAACAATTGACGCTGACGCGGGTCGCTGTATTCGCGATTGCAGATGGCGGTGAGCGGCACGCCGATGACGGTGACGTCGTCGCGGAATTTCGACTTCGGCATCGGCTTGGTCGAATCGTAAAGCAAATAGCCGCCGGGCTCGATGCCGGCTACGTCGTTGTCCCAAGTCTGCGGATTCATCGCCACCATGAGATCGGTGCCGCCGCGGGCGCCGAGATGGCCGGCCTCCGAAATGCGCACCTCGTACCAGGTCGGCAGGCCTTGGATGTTGGAGGGGAAAATGTTGCGCGGCGCCACCGGAACGCCCATGCGCAGCACCGAGCGGGCGAACAGCTCGTTGGCGCTCGCCGATCCGGAACCGTTGACGTTGGCAAATCGGACGACGAAGTCGTTTACGCTTTGGATCGGCATGCTTGCTCTGCGTGAGTCATATCGATGAGGTATTTCTGCATGTCCCAGGCGCCGGTGGGACAACGCTCGGCGCACAGCCCGCAGTGCAGGCAGACGTCCTCGTCCTTGACCATGACGCGGCCGGTTTTCAGGTCGTCGGCGACGTAGAGGTCCTGGGCGCGGTCCTTGGCCGGCGCCTTGAGCCGCGTGCGCAGGTCGGCTTCCTCGCCGTTGAACGTGAAAGTGATGCAGTCCATCGGGCAGATATCGACGCAGGCGTCGCATTCGATACAGAGCTGGCCGGTGAACACGGTCTGCACGTCGCAATTGAGGCAGCGATCGGCCTCCTTCAACGCCAGCTCGACGTCGTAGCCAAGCTCGACCTCGGCCCTGATGTCGCGCAGCGCCACGACCTTCTCGCGATGCGGCACCCGGTAGCGCCGGTCGGGCGTGATCTCGTTGTCATAGCTCCACTCGTGGATGCCCATCTTCTGGCTGGTGATGGTCATCTGCGGCGCCGGCCGGACGTTGATGTCCTCGCCGCGGCAGAACCTGTCGATCGAGAGCGCCGCCTCGTGGCCGTGCGCCACCGCCCAGATGATGTTCTTCGGCCCGAACGCGGCGTCGCCGCCGAAGAACACCTTCGGATGCGTCGAGGCCATGGTCCTGGCGTCGACCTTGGGCATGTTCCGCTCGTCGAATTCGATGCCGCAATCGCGCTCGATCCAGGGAAACGCGTTCTCCTGGCCGACCGCGACCAGCACGTCGTCGCAGGCAAAGTGCTGGTCCGGCTCGCCGGTCGGCACGAGATCGCGGCGGCCGTTGGCGTCGCGCATCGCCTTGACCTTCTGGAAGGTGACGCCGATCAGCTTGCCGTTCTGGTGGGTGAACTCCTTCGGCACCAAATAATTGAAGATCGGAATGTCCTCGTGCATGGCGTCCTCCTTTTCCCAGGGGGACGCCTTCATCTCCTCGAAACCGGAGCGCACGACGACCTTGACGTCCTCGCCGCCGAGCCGGCGCGAGGAGCGGCAGCAATCCATGGCGGTGTTGCCGCCGCCCAGCACGATGACGCGCTTGCCGATGCGGTCGATGTGGCCGAAGGAGACGCTGGCGAGCCAGTCGATGCCGATATGAATGTTCTTTCCTGCTTCCTTGCGGCCGGGGATGTCGAGGTCGCGGCCGCGCGGCGCGCCGCAGCCGACGAAGATCGCGTCGAAATTTTCCGCCAGCAGCGTCTTCATGCTGTCGATGCGCTTGCCGCCGACGAAGGCGATGCCGAGATCGAGAATGTAGTTGCATTCCTCGTCGATCACGCTTTCCGGCAGGCGGAATTTCGGAATCTGCGTCCGCATCATGCCGCCGGCCGACGGGTCCTGGTCGAACACGACGCAGTCGTACCCCATCGGCGCGAGGTTGCGCGCCACCGTGAGCGAGGCCGGGCCGCCGCCGACCAGCGCGATGCGCTTGCCGTTCTTGGTGGCGGCCGGCTTGGGCAGGCGGGCGCGGATGTCGTCCTTGAAGTCGGCGGCGACGCGCTTTAGCCGGCAGATCGCGACGGGGTCCTTTTCGACCCGGCCGCGGCGGCAGGCGGGCTCGCACGGGCGGTCGCAGGTGCGTCCCAAAATGCCGGGAAACACGTTCGATTCCCAGTTGACCATGTAGGCGTCGCTGTAGCGGCCCGCCGCGATCAAGCGGATGTATTCAGGGACCGGCGTGTGCGTCGGACAAGCCCACTGACAATCCACCACCTTGTGGAAATAATCCGGGACCGAAATGTCGGTAAGTTTCATCTAGTCCTCTTGCCCCGCAGCATTCCGCCGATCCTTTGGCGGTTCCTTAACGCTGCTGCGCGGATCAGCATCCCCCCGCGATCTGGCACCTTTGCCGAATCCGGGCGCGGATACTAGTCGAGCGAGGTGCGGATTTCCACCGCTTGTGCTTGTTATAACAAGCTTTTGCCGCTGACCGTCCTCAACAAAAGCGCGATTGCCTGCGTCACCGGCGCACGATCGTCGCGGGCTGGTCGCGGACGCCGTGATCTTGATATAAGTCATTGAATATGTTGGTTATTTTATGTCTATGCGAGATTGCGGCAAGGCGGCACGGCGGGACGTGGTGGAGACGGTTGAGTTCTCGTCTATGGTCTAAAGTCTGATGCGCGACACGTTCGAGAAATCCTTGCCGGAGAATGCCGTGGAGGCGGTGCGCCGCGCCACGCGGCCCGTCCTGCGGCGCCGCTTCTACGGCAAGGCCGGCACCGCGGCCGCCGGCGAAAGCTTCGCCGTGCGGCTCGACGACAAGCCGGTGCACACGCCCGCGGGCCGCATCCTGGCCGCGCCGACGCTCGCCTTGGCCGAGGCGATCGCGGCGGAATGGGACGGGCAGCGTGACACCATCAATCCGGCGAAAATGCCGCTGACGCGCTTGGCCAATGTCATCATCGACGGCGTCAGCGATCGGCCTGGGCCGGTGGCGGCCGAGATCCAAAAATATCTCGCCACCGATCTTGTTTGCTATCGCGCGGCGGCGCCGCCAGGGCTCGTCGACCGCCAAGCGCGCCATTGGGATCCGATCGTGGTCTGGACGCATGACGCGCTCGGCGCGCATTTGCGCGTGGGCGAGGGGGTCATTCACGTCGTCCAGCCCGAGGCCGCGCTCGCCGCCGCCGGCGCCGCCATCCCCGACGATCCCTGGCGGCTCGGCGCCGTGCACACCGTGACCACGCTCACCGGCTCGGCGCTGATTGCGCTCGCGTTATTGCACGCGCGGCTGACGGCGGACGAGGCCTGGCAGGCCGCGCATGTCGACGAGGACTGGAACATGGCGCAATGGGGCCGCGACGAGATCGCGCTTTCGCGCCGCGCCTTCCACTTTACGGAGCTACAGGCGGCGGCGTTGGTGTTGCAGTTGCTGGCGGACTGAAGGGAGAACGTAACCCGCGTGAGCGGAGCGACACGCGGGAACGCACGCCGCTCCCGGATTTTGCTGGCGCTCAACCCGGGCTGCAGCAATCAGCCGCCGGTGACGCTCATGTGGCGGGCCAGCGCCGGCCGCTGGTGGCGGCGGTCGATGATGAAATCGTGGCCCTTGGGCTTGCGGGAAATCGCCTCGTCGATCGCGGCGAACAACAGATCGTTGCTTTCGGAGGCGCGCAGCGGCGCGCGCAGGTCGGCCGCATCTTCCTGGCCGAGGCACATATAGAGCGTGCCGGTGCAGGTGATGCGCACGCGATTGCAGGATTCGCAGAAATTATGGGTGAGCGGCGTGATGAAGCCGAGCCGTCCGCCGGTCTCGGCGACGCGCGTATAGCGCGCGGGGCCGCCGGTGCGATAGTCGAGATCTTCGAGCGAAAAACGTTCGGCGAGACGCGCCCGCACCACCGACAGCGGCAGGTATTGGTCGAGCCGGCCTTCGCCGATCTCGCCGAGCGGCATCACTTCGATCAGCGTCAGATCCATGCCGCGCCCGTGCGCCCACTCGATCAGCTGCGGGAACTCGTCCTCGTTCACGCCCTTGAGCGCGACCGCATTGATTTTGACTTTCAGGCCGGCGGCCTGCGCGGCGTCGATGCCGGCCAGCACCTGCGGCAACGAGCCCCAGCGGGTGATGGCGCTGAATTTTTCCGCATCCAGCGTGTCGAGCGAGACGTTGATGCGCCGCACGCCATGCGCCTTGATCTCTTCGGCATATTTGGCGAGCTGCGATCCATTGGTGGTCAAGGTCAGCTCGTCGAGCTGCCCCGAACCGAGGTGCCGCGACAGCGAGGAGAACAGCGTCATGATACCCCGGCGTACCAGCGGCTCGCCGCCGGTGAGGCGAAGCTTGCGCACGCCGCGCGCGATGAAAGCCGAGCACAGCCGGTCGAGCTCCTCGAGCGTGAGCAGGTCGGCCTTCGGCAAGAAGCTCATGTTCTCCGACATGCAATAGACGCAGCGGAAATCGCAGCGGTCGGTGACCGAAACACGCAAATAGCTGATGTGGCGGCCGAACGGGTCGACCAGCGCCCGGCGATCGGGTGCGGCATCAAAGTCGGGAACTGGCGAATGGTCCACTTTCACGCTGTCCATCGACTGCGTTTCCATCTCCTCCCTGCGCATGATCTTTTCGGAAAACCGGATTCCACTTTTCCGGATCATGCTGAAGGCTCCATATGAGCCAACCCGCAGGGTTGTTCTATTTATAACCTACGTAGTCACCCTTTGTGCCCGATAAAGCCCTGATCGTCCATAGTATTTTTCACATGTCCGAGATCGTCGATGACGGTCGCAAGTTCCGCGAAGCTGCTGATGACCCGGTCCGGCCGCAATGTCGCGATCGGCACGTCAGTATAGCCGAAATCGACGGCGACGACCGGCACGTTGGCGGCGCGCCCGGTGCGGATGTCCGTCACCGAGTCCCCGACCATGATCGCGCGTTGGGGCTCGCCGCCGGCGCGGACGACCGTCTGCCGGAAAATCTCCGGATTTGGCTTCTGCACCCCAAACGTATCCTGGCCGCAAATCGCGGCGAAGCGCTCGCTCAACCGCAGCGCATCCAAGAGGCGTTTCGAGAGCCATTCGAGCTTGTTGGTGCAGACCGCCAGCCGATGACCCGCGGCGGCCAAGCGGTCGAGCGCCGGCTCAAGCTCGGGGAACGGCCGCGAACGGTCGGCGATGTGTTCGGCATAGTGGGCGATGAAGGGGGTGTAGAGCGCATCGACGGCCGCGGTCGAAGAGTTCCGCCCCTCCAAAGCCAGCGCCCGCTCGATCATGGTCCTTGCGCCCCCGCCGATCAGCGGCCGGGCGTCGTCATAGGGAACGGCCGGCAGCCCGTGCTTTGTCAGAATAAAGTTCAGCGTATGGATGAGGTCGGGGGCGGTGTCGATCAGCGTGCCGTCGAGATCGAAGACGATGGTGAGCATGGCTTTCGCCTAACCGCGGAAAGCCTGCGGCGCAAGCGTCTGTTCGTTCTTCGGCAAGGGCTTGGTCGCTTTCATTGCAATTTTGCCCTACATACCCGCCTATGAACATCGAAGCCTACAAACGCGCCGCCGCTGCCCGCGCCCTGGAATTCGTGCGGCCGGGCATGCGGCTCGGGCTCGGCACCGGTTCGACCGCCAAGCATTTTGTCGACTTGCTCGGCGAGCGCGTGCGGGCGGGTCTCGATATTGTCGCGGTGCCAACGTCCGAGGCGACGCGCGACCATGCGGAGCGGGTCGGCATTGCGCTCACCACCCTCGACGACATCCCGGAACTCGACCTGACCGTCGACGGCGCCGATGAGATCGCGCCGGATCTGACCCTGATCAAGGGCGGCGGCGGCGCCCTGCTGCGCGAGAAGGTGGTGGCCGCGGCTTCGGCGCAAATGATCGTGATCGCCGACGAGTCGAAATGGGTCTCGATGCTGGGCAATTTCCCGCTGCCGATCGAGATCGCGCCGTTCGGCGCCACGGCGATCCACCGCGCGGTCGAAGCCGCTAGCGCGGAAGCCGGCTGTCCCGGCCCGGCGCTGCTGCGCAAAGGGCAGAACGGCCAAGCTTTCGTGACCGACGGCGGTCACTGGCTGTTGGACGCCCAATTGCAACGCATCGCCGACCCGACCGAACTCGCCGCGCGTCTGTGCACGGTGCCCGGCGTGATGGAACACGGCTTATTCATCGGCATTGCGCGCACTGCTATTCTGGCCGGTCCGGACGGGGTGCGCCTCGTCGAGCGGCCCTGATCGGCGTGCAAGGGAGCAGGATCGCCAGATGTCCGGTTACGACGTCGATCTGTTCGTCATTGGCGGCGGCTCGGGCGGCGTGCGTGCCGCGCGCATCGCTGCCCAGCATGGCGCGCGCGTCATGCTCGCGGAAGAGTATCGCGTCGGCGGCACCTGCGTCATCCGCGGCTGCGTGCCGAAGAAGCTTCTGGTCTACGCCTCGCGCTTCCGCGCGGAATTCGAGGACGCCGCCGGCTACGGCTGGACGGTGCCGCAAACGTCGTTCGATTGGCCGACATTGATCGCCAACAAGGACCGCGAGATCGCGCGGCTCGAGGCGGCCTATACCGCGACGCTGGAGAAGGCCGGCGTTACCATCGTCAAAAGCCGCGCCGTGCTCACGGACGCCCACACGGTGCGGTTGGCGAACGGCGATCGGGTGCGCGCGGCCTATATCCTGATCGCCACCGGCGGCGCGCCGAGCCATGGCGATCCCATCCCCGGGATCGAGCACGCCATTTCCTCGAACGAGGCGTTCCACCTGCCGCAGCTGCCGCAGCAGGTGGTGATCCAGGGCGGCGGCTACATCGCGGTGGAGTTCGCCGGCATCTTTGCCGGGCTCGGCGCCCAGGTGACGCTGATCTATCGCGGCGAGAACATTTTGCGCGGCTTCGACGACGACGTGCGGGCGCACGTGCGTATGGATATGGAAAAGCACGGCATCAGGGTCTTCACCGGCTGCAAGGTCGCGGCGATCGAGCGGGCCGCCGCCCGCTTCTCGGTGCATTTGTCGAGCGGCAATCAGCTCAGTGCCGATCGCGTGATGTTCGCCGTCGGGCGGCGGCCGAATATCGCGAACCTGGGCCTCGAGGAAGCCGGCGTCGAGATCGCCAAAAATGGCGGCGTCGCCGTCGACGAATACTCGCGCACCACCGTTGCCAACATCTACGCCATCGGCGACGTGACCAACCGCGTCAATCTCACGCCGGTCGCCATCCGCGAAGGCGCCGCCTTCGCCGATACGGTGTTCGGCGGCAAACCTACCGCGGTCGATCACAGCAATGTGCCGACGGCGGTGTTCTCCGATCCCGAAGTCGGGGTCATCGGGCTGACCGAAGCGCAGGCGCGCACGCGGCTGGCGCAGACCGATGTCTACCGGGCCATGTTCAAGCCGCTGAAAGCGACCTTGTCGGGCCGCGACACCACGGTGCTGATCAAGCTCGTGGTCGATGGCCTGACCGACCGCGTCATGGGCTGCCATATCGTGGGGGAGGGCGCCGCCGAAATGATTCAGGTTGCCGCCATCGCCGTGACAATGGGGGCCACCAAGGCGGATTTCGACGCCACCATGGCGCTGCATCCAACCACCGCCGAGGAATTGGTCACGATGCGGCAGAAGAGCGCCAGCTACGCCCGCGAAGCGGCGGAATAGGCAAAAATAAGCTCCGACGCTCGACGGTCGCGCCCCCCGCGCCAACGGCACTTGACGGGGCCAGCCATGCGTATCTACATTGTATCTACTCCAGAGGAGCGCAGGTTATGAAAGTCGAGTTTTTGCGATGGGGCAACAGCCTGGCGCTGCGGGTTCCGAAAGCATTCGCCGAAGAGATTGGAGCGGTCGAGGGAAAGCGGGCGGAAATGACGGCCGACAACGGTGTCCTCGTCGTCAAGGTCGCCAAACCAAGGAAGCGGCGCCGCTATAATTTGGAGCACCTTATCAATGGCATCACTGAAGAAAACCGGCAGCCGGAGATCGACTGGGGCCCGCCCGTCGGCAACGAAGTCTGGTAGCCCCTATTGCCCCGACGCGGGCGATTTCATCTGGATCGAATTCGATCCGACCAAAGGACACGAGCAGCGCGGCCGCCGTCCCGCCCTGGTTCTAAGCCCGCGAGCCTATAACAGCCGCGTTGGCCTCTGCGTCGCCAGCCCGATTACCAGCCAAGGCAAGGGCTACCCTTTTGAGGTGCCGATCCCGAGCGGCCACGGCGTCGCCGGCGTGGTGCTGGCCGACCAGATGCGGAGCTTGTCGTGGCCGGTGCGCAATGCCAGTTTGGCCGGCCGCGCTCCTGCCGATTTGCTCGAAGACGTACGCGAGAAGATCGCGGCGCTGATCGAAATCTCGTAACGCAGGGCTACCGTTGCCGGCCTGTTGCCGCCGCGGCGCGCCGTGTATAACACCGCCGGAATATGGAGATAGGTCATGTCCAGGCGGACAAATTCGGCCAACTGGAGCCCGGATAAGTGGACTCCAGATTCTTGGCGCTCGAAGCCGATCGTGCAGGTGCCGGATTACCCGGACGCCAAGGCGCTCGCCGACGTCGAGGCGCAGCTTGCGAGCTATCCGCCGCTGGTTTTTGCCGGCGAGGCGCGCAACCTGAAGCGGGCGTTGGCGCAGGTCGCGACGGGCGACGCGTTTCTGCTGCAGGGCGGCGACTGCGCGGAGAGTTTTGCCGAGCACGGCGCCAACAACATCCGCGATTTCTTCCGCCTGTTCCTGCAAATGGCGGTGGTGCTGACCTATGCGGCGGCTTCGCCGGTGGTCAAGGTCGGCCGCATTGCCGGCCAATTCGCCAAGCCGCGCTCATCGCCGACGGAGAAACGCGGCGGCGTCGAGCTGCCGGCCTATCGCGGCGACATCGTCAACGGCACCGACTTCACGGCGGAGGCCCGCACGCCGGATCCGCGCCGACAATTGGAGGCCTATCGGCAGTCGGCGGCGACGCTCAACCTGCTGCGCGCCTTTGCCACCGGCGGCTATGCCAACCTGTCGAACGCGCATCAATGGATGCTGTCCTTCGTCAAGGACTCACCGCAGTCGAAGCGTTACCAGGACCTCGCTAATCGTCTCACCGAGGCGCTCGACTTCATGCGCGCCTGCGGCATCGATCCGGAAGTGCATCCCGAAATGCGCACGACCGATTTCTTCACCAGCCACGAGGCGTTACTGCTGGGCTACGAGCAGGCTTTTACGCGCGTCGATTCAACGACCGGCGACTGGTACTGCACCAGCGGCCACATGCTGTGGATCGGCGACCGCACCCGGCAGCCGGATCACGCCCACGTCGAGTACTGCCGCGGCGTCAAAAATCCGCTCGGACTGAAGACCGGACCGACACAGAAGCCGGACGAGCTGCTCAAGCTCATCGACATCCTTGATCCGGACAACGAACCCGGCCGCCTCACCTTGATCTGCCGGATGGGCGCGGACAAGGTCGCCGAGCACTTGCCGCCGCTCGTTCGCGCCGTGAAGCGCGAAGGCCGCAACGTGGTGTGGTCGTGCGATCCCATGCACGGCAATACCATCACCTCGGTGACCGGCTACAAGACGCGGCCGTTCGATCAAATCCTCAAGGAGGTGCGGACTTATTTTCAAGTGCATGCCGCCGAAGGCACTTATGCTGGCGGCGTGCATCTGGAAATGACCGGCCAGAACGTCACCGAGTGCACCGGCGGCGCGCGCGCGATCACCGACGAGGACCTCAACGACCGCTACCACACGGTCTGCGATCCGCGGCTGAATGCCGAGCAGTCGCTCGACCTCGCCTTCCTGCTCGCCGACCTGCTCAAGTCGAAGCGCGACGGCAAGGCGAAGCCGCTGCCGGCCGTGGCCGGGCTATAAGGCCGATATCCGGTTTCCCCGCGTTCGCAGGTGCCGGGCGGTTTTTGCCGCCGGTAGGGTTGCGCGTGCCTTGCTTTACAGCCTTGCGGGTTGACAGCTTCGATATTTCCATTATTATGGAAATATCGAAGCTGCGAGATCCTTCATGGCGGCGGATATCGAAGCGCATATCGCACGTTATGCCGACATGTTCTCAGCGATGGGAACCGAGGCGAGGCTGCGCATCATGCGGCTACTGCTGTCCGCCCATCCGGATGGAATGGTTGTCGGCGACATCGGGGCCGAATTGCAGATTCCGGCGTCGACCCTGTCGCACCATCTCGACAAGCTGAAGAACGAAGATCTGGTCAGCGTGCGGCGCGAAGGCACGTTTCTTCGCTATTCGGCGAACGCGGAAGCATTGCGGGAGATTTTGGCGTTTCTTTATGCGGAATGCTGCACCCGCAACAAAGCTGTTCGCCCGGAAAAAATCACACGATCTGCATAAGGGAGGCTGCTTATGAGCACCACCGATGTCAAAGACGCAGTCAGAGAGAAATATGCGCAGGCGGCGTTGCGGGTGGGCGCCACGGGAGCCTCGTGCTGCGGGGCGTCGTCGGCCCGCGACCCCGACAATCCTATCACCTCGAAACTTTACGACTCCGCCGAGACCGAGACGGTGCCCGAAGGCGCGGTGCTCGCTTCGCTCGGATGCGGCAATCCGACCGCATTGGCGCAACTGCGACCGGGAGAAACGGTGCTCGATCTCGGATCGGGCGGCGGTATCGACGTTCTGTTGTCGGCGCAGCGCGTTGCGCCGACCGGCAAGGCTTACGGACTGGACATGACGGATGAGATGCTGGCGCTCGCCCGCGAAAATCAGCGCAAGGCGGGGATCGAGAATGTCGAGTTTCTCAAAGGCGAGATCGAAAACATTCCGATGCCGGACAATTCGGTCGATGTCATCATCTCCAACTGCGTCATCAACCTGTCGGGCGATAAGGATCGGGTCTTGAGCGAGGCATTTCGCGTGCTCAAACCGGGCGGCCGTTTGGCGGTGTCCGACGTGGTCACGCGCGGCGAGGTGCCCGACCGCATACGGCGCGACATGCTGTTGTGGGTCGGCTGCATCGCCGGCGCGCTGCGGGATACGGACTACGTCGCCAAGCTGGCAAAGGTGGGATTTGAAGCCATCAGCATCGAACCAACCCGCATTTACGCCGTCGAGGAAGCGCGGGCGTTTCTGGCCGGCGAAGGCGTCGATGTGGATGCTATCGCCCCGCAAGTCGAAGGCAAGTTCATGAGCGGTTTCGTGCGCGCGGTGAAACCGAAAGGTCATCCGGTGAAATGACGGATGACGCCGGTTGAGTCTCGTCAGAAGAGTTCACGTTTGTACGTAGATCGCTGAAGATGGACACGGAGACTGACCGCCCACGCCACTTCCCACGCGAGTCACTACGTCTCAGCAGCGACGAAACCGGGGCGCGGTTCTGGTCGGTCTCGCTCAGGTCTACCCAGCTCACCTATTTCGAAGTAGGGCCAAATTGCCGGTTTGACCGTCACAGCCATCCCAGCGAACAGATAACGCTCGTGCTGGAAGGCGAGCTGTTCTTCGAGACGGTCTCCGGGATCACGCGAGTCGGCGTCGGAGAGGTCATGGCGATTCCGGCCAACGCGCATCATGCGGTGTACACAAAAACCCTGGCGGCCAAAGCGGTTGATGCCTGGTCTCCCGTGAACACGAAATACCTGAATGGCCCGTAATTCAGGACCACTTACGAATGATTAGCAAGCCGCCTTCGATTGTTTAGTCGAGCTGGTGCCGAATGTCGGATTATGGGCCCTTGCGGGACATTCATGGTCGCCAAAGCCAGCGACCAAGAAAGACCGCTCCAAGCATGCCGAGAAGCTGGGCGACGGCGCGTCGCCGCCAGGGAAGTCTCGCCGGTCGAACTGACACGGCGTGCGCTTTTGCAGTCTAAGATTGCGGAGGAATGGCGCCGGCCCGTTGCGTGATCAGCTGGTAGTGCTCGATCCGCCGGTGCTGGGCGAAGTTGAACATAGCCTCCTTGTTGTACCGGCTGATGTCGAGATTGCATTTCGCCGTGAACACCTCGTCGCCGTTTGTGGTCGCCATCGCGACGATCTCGCCCGACGGCGCAACGATGCAGCTGCCGGCGAGAAGCTCGCTGCCCTCCTCGTTGCCGGCTTTGGCTATGCCGACGACCCAAGTGCTGTTCTGGTAGGCCCCGGCTTGCATGCACAGATGGTTGTGAAAGTCCGAGAGATGATCGTAGACAGGGACCCATGGCAAATGGGTCGGTGTGTTGTAGCCGAGTAAAATGAGCTCCACGCTCTGCATGCCCATGACCCGATAGGTCTCCGGCCAACGGCGGTCGTTACAGATGCACATGCCCACATTGGCGCCGAACGCGCGCCATACCGGAAAGCCCAGGTCTCCTGGCTCGAAATAGCGCTTCTCGAGATGCTGAAACGGATAATGCGCACGGTTGTCGGCGTGGCCCGGCAGGTGCACTTTCCGGTACTTGCCGACGATCTCGGCGTTCTTGTCCACTAGGATCGCGGTGTTGTAGCGATGTGTGGCGCCATTGTGCTGCGCCAATTCGGCGTAGCCCAGATAGAATCCGATCCCCAGCGACTTCGCTGCCTCGAACAGCGGCCTGGTGGCCGGACTGGGTATTTCCCGCTCGAAAAAACTGTCGATCTCGGCGTCGTCTTCCATCCACCAGCGGGGGAAGAAAGTGGTGAGCGCCAATTCCGGAAACACGACGATGTCGCTGCCGCGTGCCCTGGCCTCGTGCATCAGTTCGAGCAGCCTCGATACCACTTGCTGTCGCGACTCGTCGCGGGCGATCGGTCCCAACTGGGCTCCGGCGACATTGATAAAGCGTTCCATGGGCGCACCTCTGTTCCGGCTGTGACCGCACTTTAGCAAGTTCCCTTCCGACGTTCCTCCCCCATGCGCCAGCCGGCGCGGTGCCGGCGAGCCCATTGCCGGAGCGTACATTCCGGCGCTAGACACTCCACATGAACGACCGTCCCGCCGACCGTCTGGCCATTGCCGTGGCGCAGCTCAACCCAATTGTCGGTGATGTTTCCGGCAATTTGGAGCGCGCCCAAGCCGCGCGCGCCCAAGCCGGCCGCGACGGCGCTGAAATCGTCGCCCTTTCCGAGCTTTTCATCGCCGGCTACCCGCCGGAGGATTTGGTGCTCAAGCCGGCGTTCCAGGCCGCCTGCCGCGCCGCCGTGGAGACGCTGGCGCGCGAGACCGGGGACGGCGGGCCGGCCGCCCTCATCGGCACGCCCTGGGTCGAGGACGGCAAGCTCTACAACGCCTATGTGCTGCTCGCCGGCGGGCGCATCGACGCCATCCGTTTCAAGGTCAACCTGCCGAACTACGGCGTGTTCGATGAAAAGCGCGTGTTCGCAACGGGACCGGTGCCGGGCCCGGTGAGCTTCCGCGGCGTGCGGCTGGGCCTGCCGATCTGCGAGGATACCTGGACCGACTGGGGCGACTACGAGAACGTGGTCGAATGCCTGGCCGAGACCGGGGCCGAGCTCCTCATCGTGCCCAACGGCTCACCGTACTGGCGCGACAAGGCCGACGTCCGCCTCAACGTTTCGGTCGCGCGCGTCACCGAGGCCGGCCTGCCGCTCCTCTACATCAACCAGGTCGGCGGCCAGGACGAGCTGGTCTTCGACGGCGCATCCTTCGTCCTCAATGCCGACCGTTCGATCGCATTGCAGCTGCCGGCCTTCCACGAGGCGGTGGTGACGACGCACTGGTCGCGGATTGACGGTATCTGGCGATGCGCGCGGGGACCGATCGTGCCGGCGGCGGACTTGGATCAGGCCGATTACACCGCCTGCATGCTCGGTTTGCGCGACTACGTCGACAAGAACCGCTTCCGCGGCGTGGTGCTCGGCCTGTCCGGCGGCATCGATTCGGCGCTGTGCGCGGCGCTCACGGTCGATGCGCTGGGAGCCGACCGCGTGCGCTGCATCATGCTGCCCTATCGCTTCACCTCGCGGGAATCGCGCGATGATGCGGAGGCGGTCGCCCGCGCGCTTGGCGTCCACTACGACATCGTTCCGATCGAGAGTGCCGTCCAAGGACTGGAAGCGGCGCTCGCCGGCATTTTTGCCGGCATGCCCCGCGATGTTACGGAAGAGAATCTGCAGGCGCGCGCCCGCGGCACCATCCTGATGGCGATCTCCAACAAATTCGGCTTGATGGTGGTGACGACCGGCAACAAGTCGGAAATGTCGGTCGGCTATGCCACGCTCTATGGCGACATGAACGGCGGCTTCAATCCAATCAAGGATCTCTACAAGACCGAGGTCTATCGCCTGGCGCGGCTGCGCAATCACTGGAGGCCGGAGGGCGCGCTCGGCCCCGACGGGCCGGTCATTCCGGAGAACGTGATGACGCGGGCGCCGAGCGCGGAGCTGCGCGAGGACCAGACCGACCAGGATACGCTGCCGCCCTACGACGTGCTCGACCAGATTCTCGAGCGGCTGGTGGAGCGCGAGGAGCCGCTGGCCAGTATCATCGCCGCCGGCTTCGATCGTGAGACGGTGATGAAGGTCGAACGCATGCTCAACCTCGCCGAATACAAGCGCCGGCAAGCCGCGCCGGGCGTCAAAGTCACATTGAAGAATTTCGGCCGCGACCGGCGCTATCCGATCACCAGCCGGTTCCGCGATCCCGGCACCGAGCTTGCCACGCCGGACCGCATGCTGATCAAAAGCGCGACCGCCACTAAGGCGGGCACAGCGGATTTTTAAGGAGTCTTCCGGGCGGCCGAATGGCGCTACCGGCGCCTTGAGCGCAATCGCTTCAGGTTGAATCGATTGGCGCTCCAGATTCCTTGGTGGAGCATGATCTTTTCGGAAAACCGGCATCCACTTTTCCGGATCATGCTCTAATGCGCTGATACGAACGGCGGTCCGACGGTGCGCACGGTGCGGGGGGAGGCGTTGGCGTCCGGAGCGTTCGCGTCTGCCGCGGCAGGCGGTGCGTTCGGGTCCGGCTGGCTTGCGCCGTCCTTGGCCGGCGGCTTGCCCGGCAGCGCCTGCTGCGGCGCTTGCGAGAGGGCTTTCGCCTTCTGATCGGTCACCACGATGTCGCCGCTCTCGAGCGTGGTGTTGTCGTCGGCGTTCTTGAGCGCATCGGCCCAACTCTGACCGGGCCGGCGGCAAGAACAGATCGCGCTGAAGTCCTTGCGATAGTGAAAGGCGTTCGGCAACTCGGTATAGGGCTGGCCGTTGATCGACACCGCCTGGCCGATGTCCTCACCCGGATTGCGATAGCTGTAGAGCACAGCTTCGGCGGCGGGGCACAGCCTTTGGCAGGTGCGCTGGTCGTCGGGGAAGCGGGTTGGCACCGTCGAATACGAGATCGGGAAATAATATCCGTCGCAGATGCGCACGCAGACGGTACGATAGGTCCCGGAGGGCGCGCCGTCACCGCCCGGATTGATGATGGTGCCGCCGAACAGCGCGTCAAAGAAGCCGGCCGGTCCCGCCGCTGCTGCGGCTGCGCGATATTGAGCGCCGCAATTGTTCTGCGCCAATTGTCCGATCAGCGCCCGGCGCTGGCCGTCCTGATCGTTATTGCCGCTCTTGAGATGCTCGAGATCGGTCATCGCGCGGTCGAGATTGTCGCGCATCTGCTGGATCTGCGAGTTGAGCGGCCCGCATTGCGGCAACCTTCCGGTAAACAGCGCAAAAAATCCGCCGCCTTCGCAGCCTTGCTTTTTCGATTGCGCCAAGACGCGGTCGAGATCCGCCTGTTGCTTGGCGACGGCGTCTTCGGAGCGCTTGATCTGGTCGGCACGGGCGGGATCGGCGGCGCCGCGGTTGATCATCGCCAGCTGGCCCTCGAGGCGCACGCAAATCGGATTGGACGCTGCCGGCTGATCCGGAGGCGTCTGGGCGGCGGCGCCGGCGCCGAATGCGCCAGCGGCGAGGACGAAAAGGCCGAGGCCGCGCAACAGCTTGATCGTCATCAGTCCCGGCCTGGTTCCCGCGAGGTGGCGGGATGAAGCGATGCAATGGTGACCAAAGTGTGAAGAGCGGCGGCTACTCCGCGTCCGGCTGGTTTTCCGGGCGCGCACGGTCGAAGGCGGGCAGCCCAAGGCAAGCGGCGTCGATGGCGACGATCTTGGGGAACTTGTCGAGCGGCACGTTCAGCCGCCGGGCGTTGTTGACCTGCGGCACCAGGCAGAGATCGGCCACCGTGACCGTGCCGCCGCAGGCATAGGGTCCCGGCCGCACCAGCGCCTCGATGGCCTCGAAGCCGGCGAGCACCCAGTGATGGTACCAGGCGTCGATCGCAGCCTGTTCCTGGTGCAATTCGCGCTTCAGGTAACGCAGCGAGCCGATATTGTTGAGCGGATGGATGTCGCAGGCGACGATGTCCGCAAGCGCCCGCGCCTGCGCCCGCGCGATCGGGTCTTTCGGTAAGAGCGGCGGTTCGGGGTGCGTCTCGTCGAGGTATTCGATGATGGCGAGCGACTGGATCAGCACGTCGCCGGTCGGCGTAACCAGAGCCGGCACGCGCATCTGCGGATTGACGGCGCGGAATTCCGGCCGCCGGTTATGGCCGCCGTCCTTGACCAGGTGAACCGGCACCGTGTCGTAGGCGAGTCCCTTGAGATTGAGGGCGATGCGCACGCGATAAGCCGCCGACGAGCGGAAATAGGAATAGAGCTTCACGTCAGCCCGTTTCATCGTCTTCGCCGTGCGGCCCGACCTTGGCGGCGAGCTGCGCGGAGCGCGCGGTCAGCTGGCGCAAGGCGCGATCAAAAACTTCGCGGTCGGCCGGCGTCAAAATCTCGGTCAGCCGGCGCGCAAAGTCGAGCGCATGCGGCGCCACGTCCTCGTACATGGCCCGTCCGGCGGCGGTGAGCGACAGGAAGGCTTCGCGCATGTCGTCGCGGTTGGCGCGGCGCGCCAGCAACCGGCGCTTTTCCATGAGCGCCACCGCCCGCGACACCTTGGTCTTGTGCATGTGCGCGTGCGCGCCGATGGCCTTTGCCGTCATCGCCTCGTACTGGCCGAGCGTGACCAAGATACGCCATTCCGGCACGCCGATGCCGTAACGCCGCGAATAGACGCGGGAGAGCGCCTGCGAGACGAGGCTCGCCACCACGTTGAGCTGATAAGGCAAGAAATTCTCGAGCTGCAGCGGCGCCTGGTCGCCGAGCCTGGCAGAGCCTGCGGTCAAAGCGGCCTTGACTTCGCCTTCGATCGCCCGCTGACCAGCCATGGCATCACCTAGAGCGCCGTCGTAAGCCGCGCCTTTCGTGCCGGCGGCCCTTTGCGTTGCGGCGCAACGGCGCGAACATGGACGAAGTTGCGGTGCCGCGCAACGGTGGTGCGGCCTTGCTCGAATTGATGCAACTCCTTAGGTGATGCAGAGGCTGCCGGGAGGAAAAGACGATGAGCGCGGATTTCGCCTCGACTGCGGATCTGGCCGACAAAGCGATTACCTTCGACGCCATCGGGCCCGACCTCTATGCCTTCACCGCCGACGGCGATCCCAATTCTGGCGTCATCGTCGGCGACGACGGCGTGATGGTGATCGACGCGCAGGCCACGCCGGTGATGGCGCGCCAAGTGATCGAGCGGGTCGCCAAAGTCACCGACAAGCCGATCAAATATGTGCTGCTCACGCACTATCACGCCGTGCGGGTGCTCGGCGCTTCGGCCTATGCCGGCGCCGAAATTCTAGCCTCGGCGGCGACGCGTGCGCTGATCGCCGAGCGCGGCAAGGCGGATATGGATTCCGAGATCGGCCGCTTCCCGCGGCTGTTTCGCGCCGTCGAAAGCATTCCCGGCCTGACCTGGCCCTCGATCACGTTTCCCGACCAGATGTCGGTGTGGCTCGGCCGCCGCGAGGTGCGCATCATGCATATCGGCCGCGGTCATACGGCGGGCGACGTCGTCGCCTTCGTGCCGGACGCGGACGTCGTGTTTTCCGGCGACCTCGTCGAATACCGCTCGGCCTGCTATTGCGGCGATGCGCATTTCACCGACTGGCCGGCGACGCTCGACCGGCTGGCCGAGTTTTCCGCCAAGGCGCTGGTGCCGGGCCGCGGCGCGGCGCTGAAAACGCCCGGCGAGGTCGCCGACGGCATCGCCTTGACGGAAGACTTTCTCGCCACGCTCTACGGCGCGGTGACCGAGAACGTCGGCAAGGGGCGCTCGCTCAAGGAGACCTACGACGCTACGCGCCGCGTTATGGACCCGAAGTTTGCGAGCTTCGCCATCTACGAGCACTGCATGCCGTTCAACGTCGCCCGCGCCTATGACGAAGCCAAGGGCATCGACCATCCGGTCATCTGGACCGCCGAGCGTGACCGCGCCATGTGGGAAGCGCTGCGCGGATGAAACAAGGCGCTGCAACAGGAGATCGCGTCATGCCGGAAATGACCACGCCCCATACGCCTTCGCCGCGTTTGATCATTCCCGCTCTAGGCGGGCCCTACGGCACTCTTTCCGCCTATGCGGAGCCGCTGCTGCGCTTCGTGATCGGCGCGATTCTCGTCGTCCACGGACTACAGAAGATATTTTATATCGGCGTGGACCACGTGGCGCAGGGCTTTGCGCAACTGGGCTACCACCCCGCCTTGTTCTGGGCTTGGGCGGTCGCTTTGACTGAAGCGCTCGGCGGCGCGCTGCTCGCCGTCGGCCTGCTGACGCGCCCCGCGGCGCTGGCGGCTGTCATCTTCATGATCAATGCGGTTTGGTACACCGCGCATAGAGGCGGTTTCTTTGATGGCGATCGCGGTTGTGAATATGCGGTGCTGATCGGCTTTGTCGCGCTGTTTTTTCTGATCCGCGGCGGCGGCCGGCTCTCGCTCGACCGCGCGCTCGGCTGGGAATTCTGAGCGCATGAGCGCGCTGGCGCCGGCAGCCGGCCGCAAGTCGGTCTATCATTACGAATATCGCCGCGCGCGCGACCAGGATGCGGGCGCGGTCGCGCGCCATCCGCTCGTCGTGGTCGGCGCCGGGCCGGTCGGGCTCGCCGCTGCCATCGATCTCGCCTTGCGCCAAGTGCCGGTGGTGCTCATTGACGATGCCGACCGCATCGGCGAAGGCTCGCGCGGCATCTGCTGGTCGAAGCGCACGCTGGAAATTTTGGACCGGCTCGGCGTTGGCGAGCGCCTGGTCGCCCACGGCGTCACCTGGAAGCTCGGCAAGGTGTTTTGCGGCGACGAGCTTTTGTTCTCCTTCGACCTGCTGCCGGAGGAGGGCCACAAGATGCCCGCCTTCATCAACCTGCAGCAATTCTATCTGGAGAAGGCGCTGGTCGACCGCGCGCTGGAAATGGAAAACCTCGATCTGCGCTGGAAGAACCGCGTCGTCGGCCTCGACCGCCGTAACGACGGCGCGCGGCTGACCATCGAGACGCCGGACGGACGCTACCGGATCGACGCCGATTGGCTGATCGCCGCCGACGGCGCGCGCTCGACGATCCGCAGCCTGCTCGGTCTCGATTTCTCCGGCATCAGCTTCGAAGACAAGTTCCTCATTGCCGATGTGCACATGGCGGCGGATTTCCCGACCGAACGCCGCTTCTGGTTCGCGCCGACCTTCCATTCCGGCCAATCGGCGCTGATGCATCGCCAGCCCGACAATGTCTGGCGCATCGATCTGCAGCTCGGCCCCGAGGCGGATGCGATCGCCGAACAGGAGCCGCAACGCGTCCGCGCGCGGCTCGACAAAATCCTGGCGCCGCACGCCTACGAGCTGGAATGGGTCTCGATCTACACCTTCAACTGCCGCCGCCTTGATCGCTTCGTCCACGATCGGGTGATCTTCGTCGGCGACGCCGCGCACCAGGTCTCGCCATTCGGCGCGCGCGGCGCCAATTCCGGAATTCAGGATGCGGAGAATCTCGCCTGGAAGCTCGCCGCGCGGCTCAAAGGCGAGGCTGGCGACGCGCTGATCACCAGCTACGAGCTTGAGCGCATCCAGGCGGCCGACGAGAACATCAGGCATTCCACCCGCTCGACCGATTTCCTGGCGCCGCATTCCGGCGCCGAACGGCGGTTGCGCGACGCGGTGCTGGCGCTCGCGCCCAAGGCCGAGTTCGCGCGCCGCATGGTCAATTCGGGACGCCTGTCGCTGCCGGCGGTTTACGATTCCCCGCTGTCGACGCCCGACGCGGCGCCGTTTGCCGGCACGGCAAAACTCGGCGCGCCATTGCCTGACGCGCCGCTGACGCGGGAGGATGGCAGCGCCACCCATCTCTTGGCGAACTTAAGCGGTGGCTTTGAGGTCATTTACGTCAAGGACGACGCCGGTGAGGACGGCGGTCGGCTTCATGTTCCCGACCATGTCGCGCTCACGGTCATCGGCGACGATTATTTGGACGAAACCGGGCTTTTCGCGCAGCGCTTCGACGCCACGCCGGGCGCCACCTATCTTGTTCGCCCCGATCAGCATTTGTGCGCGCGGTGGCGGCGCTTCGATCCGGCCGCCGTGGCGCGTGCGTACGAACGCGCCTTGCAAAGGTGAAAGCGATGCCGAAACTCGTCACCGCCTCGCAATTCGCCGATCCCGATGCCGCCTATCTCGCGCTCGTGGAAGCGCGCCGCAATCTGTCCGAGGCGCAGGCGGCGGCGCTCGATGCCAGGCTTGTGCTCATCCTGGCCAACCACATCGGCGAGCTCGACGTGCTGCGCGAGGCGATCGCGCTGGCGAAGCAAGGCCGATAGCAAAAATTCAGCGGGAGCACTCGATGGCGACGAACTCGTCGCAGTGGGCGCCGTGGCAGGAGCCGGGGGCGCTCGCCGGGATCGCGCCGGTAATGTCGTCGCGATCGACCTTGCGATAGGACAGCGCCTGGCCGAACTCGTGGGTGCGGCAGTAGGAATTCGCCGCCGCCGCGCCGCAGGCCGCGCCCGATGCGAGGCAAAGGTCGACGCCGTAGCCGTCGCCGTTGTTGGCGATGATGAAGACGCGCTTTTCCGCTTGCGCGGCGGCTGCGGCAAACAGCACAGCGGCAAAAGCGGTCGCCGCGATCATGGAACGCATGGAACCCCCAGCCGGCGCCGGAACGCCGCAATCCGCGTTGCTATAAACACAAAGAATGCGACGGCGGAGTTAAGGCTGTGTTAACCCCGCGATCCGCCGAGCAATCGACCGCGACGGGGCTGCCGATTCGGTGCAGCGCGCGGTGGCCATTCGGGGTGGTCGAGGCTATATGGCTGGCGTAGCCGTCGGGCGATGGTCGAAAGGGTCCAAAGTTGATCGCGGAATCAATATTGACCTGTCCAAAATGCGGGCACCAGGCGACCGAAACAATGCCGGCGGATGCCTGCCAGTACTTCTATGACTGCAAGGGCTGTGGAGCGCGGCTCAAGCCTCTCCCGGGCGACTGCTGTGTGTTCTGCTCCTATGGCTCCGTGCCGTGCCCGTCTGTTCAGGCTAACGCCAAACCCTTGACGCAATGACCGTCCTCGCCCATTGTGCGCCCATGAACGGCGGCTTTAACTCGATCTGCGGCATTTGCCGGGAGATTATTCGCTAGCGACAACGCTGGCTGCGGCCGTCTTTTCTCATGATCGAGACCATGGACGCCCGGCCAGCAGGCCTAAAGGCGCATGGTTCGATCCGATGGAACTCAAGCTCTACGATACCTTGACGCGCGAGAAGCGGGTTTTTAGCCCGCTCGATCCGGCGAACGTGCGCATGTATGTGTGCGGGCCGACGGTCTACGACTTCGCCCATATCGGCAATGCGCGGCCGGTGATCGTCTTCGACGTGCTGTTTCGCCTGATGCGGCATCTCTACGGCGCCGAGCACGTCACTTACGTCCGCAACATCACCGACGTCGACGACAAGATAAACGCGCGGGCGGCGGAGGAGTATCCCGACCTGCCGCTGAACGAGGCGATCTGCAAGGTGACGGAAAAAACGGATCGACAGTTCCACGAGGACGTGGCCGCCCTCGGCTGCCTGCCGCCGACCGTCGAGCCGCGGGCGACCGAGAACATTTCCGAAATGCGCACGCTGATCGAGCAACTGGTCGCCTCGGGTCATGCCTATGTCGCCGAGGATAACGTGCTGTTCAGCGTGCCCTCGATGCCGGATTACGGCGCGCTGTCAAAGCGACCGCTCGACGAGATGATCGCCGGCGCCCGCGTCGAGATCGCGCCTTACAAGAAGGATCCTCGCGACTTCGTGCTATGGAAGCCGTCAAAGCCCGGCGAGCCGGCATGGCCGTCGCCGTGCGGCATCGCGGCGCCCGGCCGTCCCGGCTGGCACATCGAATGCTCGGCGATGTCCTGGAAATATCTCGGCGAAGTTTTTGACATCCACGGCGGCGGCATCGATCTCGTCTTCCCCCACCACGAGAACGAGATCGCGCAATCGCGCTGCGCCTTCCATACGCCGGCGATGGCGAATTTCTGGGTGCACAACGGCTTCCTGCAGGTCGAAGGCGAGAAGATGGCGAAGTCGGCCGGGAATTTCGTGACGATTCACGAGTTACTTCACACAAATAAATTCGGATCAAACCACTGGCATGGCTACGTATTACGACTAGCAATGCTGATGACCCACTATCGGCAACCTATCGATTGGACTGTTGACCGTCTCGTTGAGGCGAGGCGAATGCTAAAAGAATGGATCGATTGCGCCATAGGCTTTGAACAATATCCCACGCCGGTTCCGGACGAACTGGTTTCAGCCCTTTGTGATGACATGAACACTCCGGCGGCAGTAGCGGTCCTATCGCAGCTTTTTCGGGAAACGCGTCGTCGTACAAATCCCGACGCCTCAATCAGACTAGCCTCCGCTTTGCAGTGGCTCGGGGTTTGGAATGGCGAACCGACAAATGATGTCTATGGCTACGGCATCGTCGTTGGTAGCGGCCCGTCTGATTGGGACATCCAGCATTCTGTGGACGAACGTGCGGCAGCTCGAGCACGCAATGACTGGAAGGAATCTGACCGGATCCGCGATGAACTCGCCAAAGTAGGAGTTGTCCTGAAAGACAGCAAAGATGGCACCTCCTGGGAGCGAGTACCATGATCGCCCGCGCGCAGACCAAGCTCGCGCTGCGCCCGCTGGTGCCTGCGGACGTGCCGCTGCTGGCGGAAATCTTTCGCGCCAGCATCGAGGAATTGACCGCCGACGATTACAGCGAGGCGCAGCGGGAGGCGTGGGCGGAGACCGCCGACGACGAGCAAGAATTCGGCGCGCGGCTTTCCGGCGCGCTGACGCTGGTCGCGACCTTCGGCGGCGCGGCGGTGGGCTTCGCCTCGCTCGCCGACAATAGCCGCATCGATATGCTCTACGTGCATCCGGCGGCGGCCGGGCAGGGCGCCGGCGCCATGCTGTGCGACGCGCTGGAGAAACTCGCCGCCGTCCGCGGCAGCAAAGAGCTCGAAGTCGAAGCGAGCGACAGCGCGCGCGGCTTCTTCGAGAAGCGCGGCTTTGTCGCCAAAACCCGCAACACCATATCGCTCGGCGGCGAATGGCTGGCTAACACCACGATGGTCAAGCCGCTCGCCGCCGCCAAAGGGAGCGCGTCATGAAACGTACGGACGTGCCGTTCCAGCGCCATTGGCTCTATTATCTGGTGCTGAAATACGTGTTGATCGCGGTGGCCGTGGTCGTCACCTTCTACACCGCCTATCGGCTTTATTCGGGATAACACCATGCCACGCCAAGGCTCGTCCCAAGGCTCGTCGTTTTTCGGCATGCGCACCCCTCACGTCGCGATTGCGCTCATCGCTATCCTGATCGCGGTGGCGCTGGCGTCGAACTATTATCTCTGGTGAGGCTGCATCATGCCGCGCGAGCGTCTTTATTTGTTCGATACCACGCTGCGGGACGGCGCGCAGACGAACGGCGTCGATTTCACGCTCGCCGACAAGCTCACCATCGCGCAGATGCTCGACGAGCTTGGCATCGACTATGTCGAGGCCGGCTATCCGGGCGCCAATCCGACCGATACCAACCTTTTTGCCGAGCGGCGGCCGCTGCGCGCCTGTCTGACCGCGTTCGGCATGACCCGGCGGCCCGGCCGTTCGGCGTCCAACGATCCAGGCCTTGCCGCGCTGTTGGCGGCGCAGGCCGACGCCATCTGCTTCGTCGCCAAATCCTGGGACTATCACGTGCGGGTGGCGCTGGAGACCACCGAGGAGGAGAACCTCGCCTCGATCCGCGATAGCGTGCGCGCCGCCAAGGCCAAAGGCCGCGAGGTGCTACTCGATTGCGAGCATTTCTTCGACGGCTACAAGGCCAATCCGGCCTATGCGCTGGCCTGCGCCAAGGCGGCCTACGACGAAGGCGCGCGCTGGGTGGTGCTGTGCGACACCAATGGCGGCACGCTGCCGCACGAGGTGGAAAAAATCGTCGACGAGGTCTGTAAAGAAATCCCCGGCGACCATGTCGGCATTCACGCGCATAACGACACCGAGCAGGCGGTGGCGAATTCGTTCGCCGCGGTGCGCGCCGGCGCGCGGCAAATCCAGGGTACGCTCAACGGCCTGGGCGAGCGCTGCGGCAACGCCAATCTCGTCTCCATCATCCCGACGCTGAAGCTCAAACCGGACTATGCCCAAAAATTCGACATCGGCGTGTCGGATGAGGGGCTCAAGAAAATCACGCGCGTTTCCCGTACGTTGGAAGAAGTTCTCAATCGCGCGCCGAACCGCTATGCGCCTTACGTGGGCGAAAGCGCGTTCGCCACCAAGGCCGGAATTCATGCTTCCGCGATCATGAAGGAATTGAACGCCGGCGTTGACGAGCCGGCGAGCTACGAGCACGTGCCGCCGGATACCGTCGGCAACAAGCGCAAGCTTTTGGTGTCCGACCAGGCCGGAAAGGCGAACCTCTTGGCCGAGCTCGACCGCATCGGGTTTGCCCTCGACAAGGACGATCCGCGGCTCGCCCGCCTGCTCGAGGAAGTTAAGGAACGCGAGGCGATCGGCTACGCCTATGAAACGGCGGATGCTTCCTTCGAGCTGCTGGCGCGGCGCTTGCTCGGCAAGGTGCCGCGCTACTTCGATGTGGAAAAATTCGACGTCAGCGTCGAGCAGCGCATCAACGCCAAGGGCGAGCGCGTCACTGTGAGCATGGCGGTGGTGAAAGTGAGGGTCGGCGACGATCTGTTGATTTCCGCTGCCGAAGGCATCGGTCCGGTCAACGCGCTCGACCTCGCGCTGCGCAAGGACCTCGGCAAATATCAGAGCTACATTACCGGGCTCGAACTCACCGATTACCGCGTGCGTATCCTCAACGCCGGCACCGAGGCGGTCACGCGCGTGCTGATCGAGAGCGCCGACGAGACCGGCGATCACTGGACGACGATCGGCGTCTCGGCGAACATCATCGACGCCTCGTTCCAGGCGCTGATGGATTCGATCGTCTATAAGCTCTTGAAGTCGGGCGCGCCGGGGTGAGGTCGGAGAGGACCCCATGATCGACCACGTCTCCGTCGCGGTGCGCGATCTCGGCAAGGCGCAGTCGTTCTACAGCGCGGTGCTGGCGCCGCTCGGCTTCGCGAAGCTGCGCGAGTGGCCGGATGCGGCCGTCGGCTTCGGCAAAAAGCATCCGGAATTCTGGCTCAACCAGCGAAGCGCAATGGAGGAAATGGCGCAGGACAGCGGCGTCCACATCTGCCTGCGCGCGCTGGACACCGCCGCGGTCGATGCTTTCCACGCCGCGTCGCTCAAAGCCGGCGGCACGTCCGACGGCGCGCCGGGACTGCGGCCGGAATACTACGCCACCTATTACGCGGCCTTCATCCGTGATCCGGACGGCAACCGCATCGAGGCGGTGACGTTTGTGCCGGAGGGGGCGGAGTAGCGGTTATAGCCGGTCCGCCGGAACCGCCATTTGCTTCTCCGCCTCGCTCACCGCGCGGGCGGCTTTGCGCAGCTTCGGCAGGATGTCTTCGATGCGGTCGGCGACGAGCAGATCGACGCCGTTCACCGGCTGCGGCACCAGGCCGAGCGCGCGCATATGCGCGATCAGCCCGAGCAGCGGGTCCCAGAAGCCGTTGATGTTGGCGACCAGGATCGGTTTCCTGTGGCGGCCGAGCTGAGCCCAGGTGAGCTGCTCGACCAGCTCCTCGAGCGTGCCGAGCCCGCCCGGCAAAGCGACGAAGGCGTCGGCACGCTCGAACATCGTGCGCTTGCGTTCGTGCATGTCGGTGGTGACGATCAGTTCCTGCCCGCGCCGGCGCGGCCGTTCCTGCGCGGTCAAGAACTCCGGAATGATGCCGGTCGCGGCGCCGCCGTGCTCGATGACCGAGCCGGCGACCGCTCCCATGAGGCCGATGGAGCCGCCGCCATAGACCAGGCGAATACCGTTCTCGGCGAGGATTTTGCCGAAGCCCTGCGCGGCCTTGATGAAGGCCGGGTCGGTGCCCGGGTTCGATCCGCAATAGACGCAGATCGCATTGATTTTGCTCATGGAGTCAACATTCATGGAAGGATAGATGTGGCGTCGATTCGCGCCTCCTGCAAGCGCTTTGAGCGGCAGATGGGCCGCGAACGGCCGAAAAGGCGTCCCGCCTCGCGGGTGCAGGAGCGGGCGAAAGTCTCTATATGACGGCTAAAGACGGCCAGCACGGGGCCGTCGAGGTCACGGCTTGGAATGCACGACATAAAACACCCTCCCCAGCCGCGCCGCGAAGTGTCCGCCCGCGGTGCGGCGCTGTTCTCGACGCTGTTTCATCTGTGGCCCTACATCTGGCCGGCGGATCGCCGCGACCTGAAGGCTCGCGTGGTGTTCGCGACGGTGCTGATCTTCGCCGCCAAATTAGCGACCATCGCGGTGCCGTTTACCTTCAAATGGGCGACCGATGCGCTGGCCGGCCATGGCACCGCGCCGATCGGGGCCAACAATTGGCTGGCCTGGGCGATGGCGGCGCCGGTGGTGATGACGCTCGCTTATGGCGGCATCCGCATCCTGATGGGGGTGCTCACGCAATGGCGCGACGGCATTTTTGCCAAGGTGGCAATGAATGCAGTGCGGCGGCTTGCGCTGCTCACCTTCGAGCACATGCACCTTTTGTCACTGCGCTACCATCTCGAGCGCAAGACCGGCGGCCTGACGCGCATCCTTGAGCGCGGGCGCAACGCCATCGAGACCATCGTGCGCATGGTGCTGCTGCAGCTTCTGCCGACCATCGTCGAACTGGCTTTGATCGTCTGGGTGCTGCTGTTCCACTTCGACTGGCGCTACGTGGTGGTGATCATGATCACCGTCGCGCTCTATGTCGGCTTCACCTTCTATGCCACCGAGTGGCGCATCGGCATCCGCCGCAAGATGAACGACAGCGACAACGACGCCAACACCAAGGCCATCGATTCGCTGCTCAACTACGAGACGGTCAAATATTTCTCCGCCGAACAGCGCGAGGCCAGGCGCTACGACCGCTCGATGGCGCGCTACGAGGACGCCAGCGTCAAGGCCTATACCTCGCTGGCGGTGCTCAATGCCGGCCAGGCGGTCGTCTTCGCCATCGGGCTCGCGGCGGCGATGGTGCTGTGCGCCCGCGGCGTTGAGGCTGGCACCAATACGGTCGGCGACTTCGTCATGATCAACGCCATGATGATCCAGCTTTATCAGCCGCTGAACTTCATGGGCATGGTCTACCGCGAGATCAAGCAGGCGGTGATCGACATCGAGAACATGTTCGCCATCCTGGCGCGCAAGCCGGAGATCGAGGACCGCCCGGATGCCCGCCCGCTCAAGGTGCGCAGCGGCACGATCCGCTTCGAGAACGTCTGGTTCGCTTATGAACCGGCGCGGCCGATCCTCAAGGGATTGAATTTCGAGGTCGCGGCCGGGCGCACCGTCGCCATCGTCGGGCCGTCGGGCGCCGGCAAGTCGACGATTTCGCGGCTGCTGTTCCGCTTCTACGACGTGACCGGCGGGCGCATCGTCATCGACGGCGAGGACATCCGCGACGTCACGCAGACCTCGCTGCGCGCCGCCATCGGCATGGTGCCGCAGGATACGGTGCTGTTCAACGACACCATCCGCTACAACATCCGCTACGGCCAATGGGACGCGAGCGACGCCGAGGTTGAAGAGGCGGCGCGTCTGGCGCGGATCGACGGCTTTATCCGGCTGTCGCCGAAGGGCTACGAGACCGAGGTCGGCGAGCGCGGCCTGAAACTTTCCGGCGGCGAGAAGCAGCGCGTCGCCATTGCGCGCACGATCCTCAAAGCGCCGCCGATCCTGCTGCTTGACGAGGCGACCTCCGCGCTCGACAGCCACACCGAGCGCGACATCCAGGACGCGCTCGACCGCGTGTCGAAGAACCGCACAACGCTGGTGATCGCGCACCGGCTCTCGACTATCGTCGGCGCCGACGAGATTCTCGTGCTCGATCAGGGCGTGATCGTCGAGCGCGGCACCCACAACGAACTGCTCGCGCACGGCGGTCTCTATGCCAGCATGTGGAACCGCCAGCGCGAGGCGCAGATGGCGCGCGAAATTCTCGCCGAGGTCGAAGAGGAGAAGCTGGCGCCCAATCGCAACCCGCCGAATGCGGAGGAGGAACTCCTGCCTGCCGCCGCGGACGCCGCGGAGTAGTACTCCTACCTCTGCCGTCATCCTGAGGTGGCCGCGAAGCGGCCCTCGAAGGATGAATCGACTGGGGCCGTCGCCCTTCGAGGCTCGCTTTGCTCGCACCTCAGGGTGACGGAACATAGGTCAACGTAAGTCACCGCTGCTATAGGGGCCGCATGTCCGTCATCAACTCCATCCGCTCGCAACTCGCGCCGGTCAACCGGGAAGGCTATCCCTTCATCGGCGGTTTCGCGCTGGCTAGCCTCGTGCTGTTCTGGCTGTGGCCGCCGCTCGGTTGGCTCGGCGTCGTCGCGACGCTGTGGTGCGTCTATTTTTTCCGCGACCCGGCGCGGGTCACCCCGGCGCGGGACGGCGTTGTGGTGGCGCCGGCGGATGGCCGCATCAGCCGCATCGCCGACGCGGTGCCGCCAGAGGAGCTCGAGCTCGGCGCGCTGGCGCTGCCGCGCATTTCCATCTTCATGAGCGTGTTCGATTGCCACGTGAACCGGAGCCCGCTCGCCGGGCGTGTGGAACGCATGGTCTACCGGCCCGGCGCCTTCCTCAGCGCCGATCTCGACAAGGCGAGCGAGAGCAACGAGCGCAATTCCTTCGTCATCGCCGCCGACGGCGGCGTGCGCATCGCCGTGATCCAGATCGCGGGTCTGGTCGCGCGGCGCATTGTGCCGTTCGTGCATGCGGGCGAGGCGGTCGGCGCCGGTCAACGCATCGGCATGATCCGCTTCGGCTCGCGGGTCGATGTTTATCTGCCGGCGGGTACGCGGCCGCTGGTCGCCGAGGGCCAGACCGCCATCGCCGGCGAGACCGTGCTCGCCGAGCTCAAGGTTTTGCCGGCGGCCGCAGGTTTGCAGTAACCAGGGAAGGCGTTAACGCCCGGGCCGAATCTGGGGCGTGGCGCGTGGCGGCCCTGTCCCGGAAGGGCTATATTGCCGTTATGGCTGATCTGTCCCCGTTGGAGAACCGCAGGCTGCGCCGGCGGCGATTCCGCCGCATTCCGGTGCGCACGCTGGCGCCTAATCTGGTCACGTTGCTGGCTCTCTGCGCCGGCTTGACCGCGATCCGGCTCGCGTTCGAGAACCGCTATGGCTTGGCGCTCGCGGCCATCGTGTTCGCCGCCATTCTCGACGGCATCGACGGCCGCCTGGCGCGGTTGTTGAAAGGAACCTCGCGGTTTGGCGCCGAACTGGACAGCCTGTCCGACTTCGTCAATTTCGGCGTCGCGCCGGCGCTGATCCTCTATTTCTGGGGCCTGCACGATCTGAAATCGGGCGGCTGGATCGCAGCGATGGTGTTTGCCATTTGCGCAGGGCTGCGGCTCGCCCGCTTCAATGTGATGATCGACGATCCGGACCGCCCCGCCTGGGCCAGCAATTTCTTTGTCGGCGTGCCGGCGCCGGCCGGCGCCATCATCGTGCTGTTGCCGATCTATGCGGTGTTTCTCGGCGTACCGCGATCGCCGTTCTTGACCTGGGTGACGCTCGCTTACACGCTCGCCGTCGCTTGCCTGATGGTGTCGCGGCTGCCGGTGTTTTCCGGCAAGCGCATCGGCCAGCGGGTGCCGCCGGAAATGGTCGGACCACTGGTCGTGGTGATGGTGCTGGCCGTGGCGCTGCTCATTGCCTATCCGTGGATCCTGCTCACCGCCGGGACGCTCGCTTATCTGGTGAGCTTGCCGTTCGGCTGGCTGTCTTATCGCGGCTACGAGCGACGCTCGCGCGAGAGCAAGGTAGAAGCGGCGACGCAAGCTGCCGCCGCGCGGCCGGCGCCGGCGGCGCCCGGCATTCCCCACTCCGCCGAAAACGAAGAGCGTCCCTCGCGCCTCAATTGAGCCGTATCGCTCAGGTTCCTGAGTGTGCGAGGGAACCATGCGACTTGCCCGCCGCACGCTTCTGGCCTCGATGATGGCGTCCGTGGCGGCTCCCGCCGTTTTGCGGCTAGCGCGGGCCGATGCGCCGCAAGTGACGCTCAAGCTGCATCACTTCTTCTCGTCGGTCTCAAGCGGACACAACAAGTTTCTCGCACCCTGGGCGCGCAAGGTCGAAGCCGAGTCGGCCGGCCGCATCCGCATCGACATCTTTCCCTCGATGCAGCTCGGCGGCGCGCCGGCGCAACTGTTCGACCAGGCGCGCGACGGGCTCGCCGATATCGTCTGGGCGATGCCCGCCAGTACCCCCGGGCGCTTTGCCAAGATCGAAGCGTTCGAGCTGCCGTTCGTGCCGTCGCATCGCGCGCTGGTCAATTCCAAGGCGATCGAGGATTACGCGGTGGCGAATCTGCAGGATGAGTTCCGCGAGGTTCACCCGATCTGCTTCTCCTGCCGCGACCATGGCGTCGTGCACGCCAACCGCGTTATCCAGTCGGTCGGCGATCTGAAAGGGCTCAAGCTGCACGTGCCCAACCGCCTCGCCGGCGAGACGGTGCAGGCCCTCGGCGCGCAGGGCGTGACCGCGCCGATCCCGCAAGTGCCGATGGCGATCGCCGCGCATGTGATCGACGGCTGTCTCGATCCGTGGGATGTGGTGCCGGGCTTAAGGCTGCACGATCTCCTGAAGACCCACACCGATTTCGCCGAGTCGTCGCTGAGTACGACGGCGTTCGTGCTGGCGATGAACAAAGCGGCCTACGACCGGCTGCCGCGCGAGCTGAAGACGGTGATCGACGATAATTCGGGGCAACCCGCGGCCGGCATGGCGGGCGCAATGTGGGACCTCGAAGCCGCCGCCGTCGCCGATATGGTTCGCCAGCGCGGCGATGCGGTGACGCTGCTGACGGCGGAGCAGATCGCACCGTGGCGCAAGGTGACCGAGCCGGTGATCACGGCATGGCTGCGGCAAATGAAAGAGCGCAAAATCAACGGCGGCAAGCTCATCGCCGGCGTGCGCGCGCTATTGGCGAAATATGCCAACGAACCGGAGCCGCAACCGCCGGAGCCGCCGGAGCCGAAGGTCGCGACCCAGCCGGAGCAGGCTGCGCAAGCCAAGGCCGCGACGCCGAAAGCGGATGCCCCGGCAGCACCGCTCGCAAAACCCGCTCCCGCTGCAAAGCCCGCTCCGCTCAAAGAGCTGGACATCCCGCTTTAGGCAACGAAGCGTGCCTTAGTGGCGCATGATCTTTTACACGCGTGCGATACGTCATGATCGCGCGACGTAACCGGTCACTGCGGCAGCGGATAACCGGGCATCAGATCGGAGGACAGACGCAAGAGAGCTGATATTCGCCATGGCGCTCTGTTAGAAACTGACGAGCCTGGCGTCTCCCGATTTGGCGGCAGCATAGAAATCGTTCATGCCGGCGAGCTTGACGCGGCGATCGAGCGACGCGGCGGCAAACCCGCGCGCCTCGACGCACGGCTTGCACGCCAGTAGCGTCACCTTGGCGTGACCGGCGATCTCCTCGTAGCGGTTCGGCGGCCCGACCGGCACCAGCGTCTTGCCGACGCCGTCGACCGCCATCAGGACCGCGTCATGGAACAGCATCAGCGTCACGCCGTCGCCCGCCTCGACCGCGGAAGCGGCGAACAAAAACGGCAGCATGGCGCGGGTCGGATCGGTCGGTCCCCACGTGCCAGAGATGACCCACTGCATGTCCGGTCTCCTTTTTTCCAACGCTCAATGCCTAGCGCGACAGCGAGAGTGCTCCGCCATTGGTCGCTTGGCCGGCGAAGCGGCCGTCGGAGAACGAAAGCTGCGCCAGCGGCTCGCCCTTGTGGTCGCGGATGATCAGCGCGCCGTGCTCGAAAGTCCATTTGCGGCTGGTGAAGAAATTGCCGGGGCAGCCGCCTTCGGGCGCGATAGTGCCTTGCGCGGCGGTCGGCGCGTTGCCGAATTTCATGAAACAGGCGCCGCCGCCGGCCGCGGCAAGCTTCCAGCGGCCGGCAAGATCGACCGGGGGCGGAGGTGGGGGTGGCGGCGGTGGCGGCGGGGCCGCCGCGGCCGGCGGCTCGGGCGGGGCGCTGCTGGCACAACCGGCAAGCGCAGCGAGCGCGGCAAACGCCACCAATGCGGCGGCGACTTTTGCCGCCCACGCCCCCTTGAGCCTGAAATCCGTCAATACGCTCATCGCCAATTAGAAAGCCCGAAATGCGGTCGCAAAAGAAGCCCCCAAAGCCACTCGCGGAGGCCCAATGCTCCACTTGCGCCAATATTCTTGACCGAAATCAACCCTTTTGTGCGACCCGTGTCGAGGAAGGCACACCTGCGGCGCTGGCCCGCGCGCGCCAGGCGGCGCGGATCGTCTCCGAGGTGGCGCCCGAGCCGTCCGGCTTCCAGCCGGGCGGGCCGAACACATAGCCGAGCCGCTCGCGCCAATTGCCGGCCGCCCGCACGTCGTGAACGATGCCGGCCCATTCATGGAACGCGATGCGCACGGGATTGAAGGTGCCGAGGTTCTTGACGATGCCGTAACGGCAGGCCTCGGCGTCGTCCTCGGGCACGAACGTCCCGAACAGCTTGTCCCAGATGATCAGGATGCCGGCATAGTTGCGGTCGAGATAGCGGGGATTGGTGGCGTGATGCACGCGGTGGTGCGACGGCGTGTTGAACACGGCCTCGAACCAGCGCGGCAGCCGGCGCACCTGCTCGGTGTGGATCCAGAACTGATAAATGAGGCTGATGCCTTTTTCGAAAATGATCAGCGCCGGCGGAAAGCCGATCAGCGCCAACGGCAGCCAGACCACCCAGGTCAGCGCCAGATTGCCGGTCCAGGTTTGGCGCAGCGCGGTAGAGAGGTTGTAGTGCTGCGACGAATGGTGGTTGACGTGGGCCGCCCACCAGATGCGGTGCTCGTGACTCAGGCGGTGGAACCAGTAATAGCAAAGGTCTTCGGCCAGAAAGATCGCCAGAAACGCCCACCAGGTGTAGCCGATGTCGAACAACCGAAATTGCCACACCCAGGCGGTGGCCAAATACAACAACCCGGCGGTGGCAAGCCCTTGGGCGAAGTTGCCGAGACCCATCAGCAGCGAGGCGGCGGTGTCGCGCAGCTCGTAGCTGGCGCTGCTGCGGAAGCGGGCAATGACGACCTCGGCGAGCACGAGGACGATGAACGCCGGCACCGCGAGCGCCACGGGATCGGGGAGAGTCATGATGCGAGCACGGCCGCGCTGCGGCCTCCCTGTGTTTCGGTACCGCGGATCAGCAACCGATCGAGCCGCGCCGCCCAGGCCTGGGCCAACTCCGCGTCGCCGAGCCGCAAGACAATGCGGCGCGCGCCGAGGTCGGTAAGAGTGAGGACGAGGTCACCGCCATGAGCCGCGGCGCCGGCAAGATCGCCCGGCGCGACGATGCGGATGGTGACGCGGTCGCCCAGCGCGAACAGCACGGCGATGCGGCGCTCGCCGCGATCGACAGCGAGCGCGCTACGCTTGTCCGCCGCCAGCCGCAGCTCGCCGGGCTCGAATTCCGGATGGTCGAGCGCAAGGTGGCGGCGAACAGCCTCGGCGTCGTCGACGCTGGCGCTTCGCAGCCCGCCGGCGAGCCAGACGACGAGGATGATGAGAGCTATTCCGGCGACCGGCAGGATCAAGTCCAACGGGCTCACGACAGCGGCACCTCATAGCCGGCGAACGCCGAGATCGGCCGATTTTCGCGAACAATAGGCCCAGGCCATGCCGGCGGCAACCACACGAACATGTACCGGCCGCGAGCAATCCTCGGTATAAAGCGGGCCAAGACTGACCTTCGGGGGAGAGGGCGATGCAGGCTTCGACATTCACGCTGGCGACGCCGGACGGCGTGTCGCTTTTCGTCTATCGCTGGCTTCCCGAGGCGCCGCCGAAGGCGGTGGTGCAGATCGCGCACGGGCTTGCCGAGCATGCGGCGCGGTACGCCCGCGTGGCGGAGGCGCTCACGCGTGCCGGCTACGCAGTCTATGCCGACGACCATCGCGGCCACGGCCGCACGGCCAGGACGCCGGACGAGCTCGGCCTGTTCGCCGAGCGCGACGGCTGGAAGAAATGCATCGACGATCTTTGGCTGCTCAACCGCCGCATCGCGACCGACCATCCGGGCCTGCCGATCGTGCTTCTGGGCCACTCGCTCGGCTCGTTCATGGCGCAGTATTTCATCAGCGAGCACGGCGACGCGCTCGCCGCCGCGGTGCTTTCGGCCTCGAATGGCAAGCCGCCGCCGATCGCGCCGATCGGGCTCATGCTGGCGCGGCTCGAGCGGCTCCGGCTCGGGCAACGCGGCCACAGCCCGTTGATGCAGGCATTGTTCTTCGGCGCGTTCAACAAGCCGTTCAAGCCGGCGCGCACACCGTTCGACTGGCTGTCGCGCGACACTGCCGAAGTCGACAAATACATCGCCGACCCGCTGTGTGGTTTTGAATCGACGGTGCAACTCTATATCGACCTGCTGGAGGGATTGCGCGAAACCGCCCAGCCGTCGCGGCAGGCGCGGATCCCGAAACACCTGCCGATCTACATCTTCAACGGCAGCCGTGACCCGGTGAGCGACAACATCGGTCAGCTTATCGACGCCTATCGGGCCGCCGGTATCAAACAGGTGGTCCACAAAGTCTACCCGGACGGCCGCCACGAAAGCTTGAACGAAACCAATCGCGACGCGGTGACGCGCGATCTGATCGCTTGGCTCGATGGCGCGGTCGGGCAGTGCCGCGCGGCTACTTCATCGTCGGGATGACGAAGTCGGCGCCGTCCTTGATGCCCGAGGGCCAGCGCGCGGTCACGGTCTTGGTCTTGGTATAGAAACGGACCGCATCGGGGCCGTGCTGGTTGAGGTCGCCGAAGCCGGAGCGCTTCCAGCCGCCGAAAGTATAATAGGCGAGCGGCACTGGGATCGCGAAATTCACGCCGACCATGCCGACCTCGACGCGGCTGACGAAATCGCGCGCGGCATCGCCGTCGCGGGTGAAGATGGCGACGCCGTTGCCGTAATCGTGCTCGGACGGCAGCCGCACCGCCTCTTCGTAATCTTTGGCGCGCACCACGGACAGCACCGGGCCGAAAATCTCGTCCTTGTAGATGCGCATGTCCGGCGTGACGTGATCGAACAGGCAGCCGCCCATGAAGTTGCCGTGCTCATAGCCCTGCAGCTTGAAATTACGGCCGTCGACCACGAGCTTGGCGCCTTCCTTGACGCCGAGGTCGACGTAGCCTTTCACCTTGTCGAGATGCGCCTTGGTGATCATCGGACCGTAATCGGCCTGGGTGTCGGTCGACGGTCCGATCTTCAGGCCCTCGACCCGCGGCACGAGTTTCTCCAACAGAATGTCGGCCGTCTTCTTGCCGACCGGCACCGCGACCGAGATCGCCATGCAGCGCTCGCCGGCCGAGCCGTAGCCGGCGCCGATCAGCGCGTCGACCGTCTGGTCCATGTCGGCGTCGGGCATCACGATCATGTGGTTCTTGGCGCCGCCGAAACATTGCGCACGTTTGTTGTTGGCGCACGCCGTCGTGTAGACATATTCGGCGATCGCCGACGAGCCGACGAAGCCGATCGCCTTGATGCGCGGATCTGTGAGCAGCGTGTCGACCGCTTCCTTGTCGCCGTTGACGACGTTGAGCACGCCCGCGGGCAGCCCGGCCTCGAGCAAAAGCTCGCCAAGCCGCATCGGCACCGACGGATCGCGCTCCGACGGCTTGAGTATGAAGGCGTTGCCGCAGGCCAGCGCCGGGGCGAATTTCCACATCGGGATCATGGCCGGGAAGTTGAACGGCGTGATGCCGGCGACGACGCCGAGCGGCTGGCGCATGGAATAAAGGTCGATGCCGGGACCGGCGCCATCGCTGAATTCGCCCTTGAGCAGATGCGGGATGCCGCAGGCGAATTCGACCACTTCGAGGCCGCGCTGCACGTCGCCTTTGGCGTCGGCGAAGGTCTTGCCGTGCTCGGAGGACAATAGCCGCGCCAGGCTGTCGGCTTCCTTCTGCGCCAATTCGAGAAATTTCATCATCACCCGCGCGCGCCGCTGCGGATTCATGGCCGCCCAGGCCGGCTGCGCCGCTTCGGCGACGGCAATGGCGTGCTCGACCTCGGAATGCTTGGCGAGGGCGACCTTGGCCTGGACCTCGCCGGTATTGGGATTGAAGACGTCGCCGAAACGCCCCGATGTCCCCTTCACCTCTTTGCCGCCGACGAAGTGGCCGATCTCACGCATGAGCTTTCTCCTTGGACAATGAACGGCGCGGGGGCGGTGGGCCTGAAGTTCCTACAACATTACCGCGAACACGCATAGGAACTTCACCGCCAAACCGCCCTGGCCCGATGATCCGGCTGGTGTCCCGGTACGTGCCCGGCAGAGCTGGCGTGCGGGTGTGCCGCAAGGACTTCCGGTGCGCGGAAGCCGGACACCAGTGTCCCGATTCCGAAGTTCGCATCATTATGCGGCACCCTCGTTTGCGAACTTCGGAATCGAAGGACACTAGCAACGTATTGATCTAGTGTGGCTTTGGTTCAGAAGTCCGCATGACGAGTT